>Ga0160436_1000017_pt1 | contig 112955 bp, 110 predicted proteins | sample HID1973M_E0MG_FD_108264 | JGI IMG/M metagenome (GOLD analysis project Ga0160436, IMG submission 108264) | Enriched mosquito-associated microbial communities from UW Madison campus, WI, USA - HID1973M_E0 MG | ecosystem: Host-associated > Arthropoda: Insects > Digestive system > Unclassified ...
GCGCAGGTACACGCGCCCCGAGATGCGGGTGCCGTACGAGTGGCCGAAGAGGCTCATCGCGAACTCGGTGCGACCGGCGCCCATGAGGCCGGCGATGCCGACGATCTCGCCGGCGCGCACGTTGATGTTGACGTTGTCGACGACGACGCGCGAGGTGTCCTGCGGGTGGTGGGCGGTCCAGTCCTCGACGCGCAGCAGCTCCTCGCCGATGTGCGGCGTGTGGTCGGGGTAGCGGTGCTCGAGGTCGCGGCCGACCATGTCCTTGATGATGCGCTCCTCGGAAACCTCCTGGCGCGCCATCGTTTCGATCGTCTTGCCGTCGCGGATGACGGTGACCGAGTCGGCGATCTTCTTGATCTCGTTGAGCTTGTGGCTGATGATGATCGACGTGATCCCCTGCTCCTTGAGGTGCAGGATCAGGCTCAGCAGATGGTCGGAGTCCTCGTCGTTGAGCGCCGCGGTGGGCTCGTCGAGGATGAGCAGCTTCACGCGCTTCGACAGCGCCTTCGCGATCTCGACGAGCTGCTGCTTGCCGACGCCGATCTCACGGATCTTGGTGGTGGGGTTGTCCTTCAGGCCCACCCGGGCGAGCAGCTGCGCCGCTTCGTGGTTGGTCTTGTTCCAGTCGATGAGGCCGAACGCGCCCTTGACCTCGTTGTTGAGGAAGATGTTCTCCGCGATGGAGAGGTAGGGGCTGAGCGCCAGCTCCTGGTGGATGATGACGATGCCTTTGGCTTCGGAGTCGGAGATGTCGCGGAAGGCGACCGTCTCGTTCTCGAAGACGATGTCGCCGTCGTAGCTGCCGTGCGGGTAGACACCCGAGAGCACCTTCATGAGCGTCGACTTGCCTGCGCCGTTCTCGCCGCAGATGGCGTGGATCTCGCCGCGGGCCACCTCGATGGTGACGTCGGAGAGCGCCTTGACGCCCGGGAACGTCTTCGTGATCCCGCGCATCTCCAGGATGTTCGTTGTCATCGTCGTCCTCTCGTGGACTTCCTCGTCCCCGGTTGGCGGGGGTGCCGCCGGACCGGATCCCATTCTGCTCTCGGGAACCGCATCCGGGGCACCCCCGCCGCTCAGGGAGTGTCAGGACTGATCAGTGATCAGCCGTTGATCTCTTCCTCGGTCCAGTAGCCGCTGTCGACCAGCACGGCCTGGATGTTGTCCTTCACGACGATCTCCGAGGCGAGGAGGTACGACGGCACGACCTTCACGCCGTTGTCGTAGTCCTTCGTGTTGTTGACCTCGGGCTCGTCGCCGTTGAGGATCGCGGTCGCCATGTCCACGGCCACGGCCGCGAGCTTGCGGGTGTCCTTGAAGATGGTGGCGAACTGCTCACCGGAGTTGATCGCCTTCACCGAGTCGAGCTCGGCGTCCTGGCCGGAGATGATCGGCCATTCGTCGCCGACCGAGTAGCCGGCGTCGGTGAGGGCCGAGATGATGCCGCGCGAGAGGCCGTCGTAGGGCGACAGCACGCCGTCGACCTTCGAGCCGTCCGAGTAGGTCGAGGTGAGGATGTTCTCCATGCGCTCCTGCGCGACCTCGCCGTCCCAGCGGAGGATGGCGGCCTGCTCGAATTCGGTCTGACCCGACTTCACGACGAGCGTGCCGTCGTCGATCAGCGGCTGCAGGACGTCCATCGCACCGTTCCAGAAGAACGTGGCGTTGTTGTCATCCGGCGAACCGGCGAACAGCTCGACGTTGAACGGGCCGGCGGGCGCGCCCTCGATCGGGGTGCCGTCGAGCTCGACCAGGCCGAGGCCGTTGAGCACCGAGTAGGCCTGCTGCTGGCCGACGACGAAGTTGTCGAACGACGCGTAGTAGTCGACGTTCTCCGAGTCGCGGATGAGGCGGTCGTAGGCGATGACGGGGATGTCGGCGTCGGCCGCATCCTGCAGCACCTGGGTGAGGGTGGTGCCGTCGATGGAGGCGATGATCAGCGCCTCGGCGCCCTTGGTGATCATGTTCTCGATCTGCGAGACCTGCGTGGGGATGTCGTCCTCTGCGTACTGCAGGTCGACGGTGAAGCCCTGCTCCTCGAGGGCTGCCTTGACGGCGTCGCCGTCCTGGATCCAGCGCTCGGAGCTCTTGGTCGGCATCGCGACGCCGACGAGGCCTCCGTCGCCGCCGCCGTTTCCGCCGTCGCCGCCCGAGGGGGCGCACGCGGCGAGCGCGAGCATGGAGCCCGCGGCGATCGTGACGATCGCGAACTTGTTCGTCTTCACGGTGATTCCTTTCACTGTGTATTGGTGCGGACGTCGTTGTCAGGGGTAGAGCTGATCGAGTCCGGGGTCGTCCATGAACCGGTCTCGCCGCTCGGCCGGGCGATGCCGGGCCGGGAGGTCTGGAAGGTGCCCGCCGTGGCGAGCTCGTCGGCGCGTTCGGCGTCGGCGCGGAGTCGGCGCTCGTGGAGGGCGTCGATGATGTCGGCGGCGAGCGGCTCGATGGCTTCGCCCTCGGGGAGCCCGATGCGGGCGAGCTGCACGGCCCGCGCCGCGTCTTCGAGTAGGGCGGCTGCGCGAACGGCGTCGCGCGGGCGCTCGCCCACCGCGTAGGGGCCGTGGCGTTCGAGCAGCACGGCCCGGCTGCGCTGGGATGCGAGGGTTGCGGCGATCGCGCCGCCGATCTCGTCGTCGGGGCCGGTATATGCCACCACGGGCACGGGCCCGCCGAATTCGTCGGCGACGACGGTGGACACGCACGGAACGGGCTCTCCGCGGAGTGCGAACGCGGTGGCGTAGGGCGAGTGGGTGTGCGCGATGCCGCCGATGGCGGGGTCGTCGCGGTAGAGGCGGGCGTGCACGGCCACGCCGCGGGAGGGGGCGAGTTCGCTGCCGGGGGTGCCGGGCACGACGCGTCCGTCGAGGTCGACCAGCACCATCCGCTCGGGGCTGAGTTCGGAGTGGTCGAGCCCGCCGGGCTTGATCACGAAGAGGTCCGCCCCGGGGACGCGGCCCGAGACGACGCCGCTGGTCCAGCTGACGAGGCCGCCGCGGACGAGGAGTTTGTGGAGGCGGGCGACGTCGGCGCGGGTGCGCGCGATCGCGACCTCGATGCGCGGCTCGAAGCGATTCACCGGCTCTCCCGACCTCGTCGTCCCAGAATGTGACCGGTAAATGTGACCGGTAACATTGAGCACTCTAACCCGGGGCGGGCGACCGATGTCAAGTCGGCGGATGTCTCGAGAGGGTAACGGCGCCTCAGCGCCCGTACGAGAGGGTCGAGGCCCGCACGATCAGCTGCGGGGCGATCGCCCGCGAGCCCTCCGCATCCAACTCACCCAGCAGGAACGCCACCGCGCGCCGGCCCAGCTCCGAGAAATCCTGCCGCACCGTCGTGAGCGGGGGCCAGAAATGCGCCGCCTCCGGGATGTCATCGAACCCGACCACGCTGACATCGCCCGGCACGTCGACACCCGCATCCCGGAACGCGTGCAGCAGACCGAGCGCCATCTGGTCGTTCGATGCGAAGACCGCGGAGAAGTCGCGCACGCGCGCCAACTCACGGCCGGCGAAGTACCCGAAGTCGGCCGTCCAGTCGCCCAGGATCGGCGCCGTCGTCGGGGCGTCCCAGGCGTTCATCTCGTCGAGGAAGCCCTGCATGCGCGCATCCGCCTCGATCCAGTCCTGCGGACCCGAGAGGTGGTAGATGCCGCGGTGGCCGAGCTCGAGCAGGTGGCGCGTCGCGAGACGGGCACCCGCGTACTGGTCGAAGAAGAGGGTGTGGCCGTCGTCGCTCGTGGACTGCAGGGTCACGTACGGGATGTCGAGCGGCAGCTGGGCGAGCGCCTCGAACACGCGCACCTGCGGGGCCACCACGACGATGCCCTCGACGGCCTGCGCGCGCAGCTGCGCGAGCGCATCCGAGATCGAACCCTCCACAGTGGGGTCGATGTTGGCGATGCTCACCCAGTAGCCGCTGGCGCGCGCCGCCGACTCGACGGAGGTCATGATCGAGGCCGGCCCGTAGTCGGTGCTCATCGCCGACAGGATGCCGATCGTGCGCGAGCGGCTCGAGGCGAGAGCCCGGGCCGCGCGGTTCGGCTGGTACTGCAGCTCGGCCATCACCTCGAGCACACGCTGCCGCGTGGTGTCGCGGATGCTGGGGTGGTTGTTGAGCACGCGGGACACCGTCTGATGCGACACGCCCGCCACACGCGCGACATCGCGGATGCTGGGCGGGCGGCCGGGAGCCGCCGGCTCGATCGTCACGGGTCCCCTTCGGCCGGTGGGTCGGCAGCAGGCGGAGAGCGGGTGCCGTCCGGCCATCCTGACACAGGAGGCGCGCGGAATGTGACAGTCACATTCGGCGCGCGGTCTATGCTTGCGGACCATGTCGGACCTGTGGCGCAACCTCCCGCTGTTCGGGCGCGAGCATGTCGACGAGTCGGGTGTCGGCCGCGGTTGGGGCGACGAGCTCGCCGCCGTGCGCGTCGCCGCCGACGCCGCGCTGGAGGCGCACCCCGATGCGGATGCCGCGCAGGCGTTCGAGGCCGCGCTGCGGCCCGGGCGTGCGCCGCGCTCCGGCAAGCCGCGCACGGTCAAGCTCGCCGAACTCGACCGCGCCGTCTACGCCTACCTCGACCTGACCACCCGGCTGGGCTTGCCGCCGCAACTGCCGGAGCGAGCGGGCGGGGCCGTCGCGCTGGGTCGTGCCGCCGCCGCCCCCACCGAGATCCGCGCCGTGATCTCGGGCCACGCCCTGCGGGCCACGGATGCCGGCTGGGAGTTCGGGCGCGGCCCCGTCCTCGAGGCGACCGCCGCCGAGATGCTCGAGTTCCTCGGCGGCCGGAGCCTCAGCGCCCCACGTCCCGCCGCGCATCCGGAGCCCCACGAGGAGAACGAGTGACCCGCATCGCCGTCGTCGGCGCCGCATCCTGGAACCGCATGGTGGTGCTCGACGCACTGCCCGAGCCGGTGCCGCACATGGAGTTCGCGCGCGGATGGTTCGACACCATCGGCGGCACCTCGGCGGGCAAGGCGCTGCACCTCACCGCCCTCGGCCGCGACACGGTGCTCGATGCCCTGCTCGGCGACGACGAGGCGGGCGAGCGCATCCGGGACGCCCTCGCCGCTGCGGGTGTCTCGCTGCGCGCGCACCCGGCCTCACGCACCGAACAGCACCTCAACCTCATGACCCCGGCGGGCGAGCGCCTCTCGCTCTACCTCGCCACCCCCGACGACCCGCAACCGGATGCGACGGATGCGTCCGTGCTCGACGGGATCGACCTGGCGGTGCTCGACCTCGCGCCCCGCTCCGCCGAGCTCATCCCGGTCGCGCGGGAGCGCGGCATCCCCGTCTGGACCGACCTGCACGACTACGACGGCGCGAGCGCATTCCACCGGCCGTTCCTCGAGGCGGCCGACGCCGTCTTCATGAACGCGGACCGCACCGACGACCCGTGGGCGCTGCTCGCGCGCTGCATCGAGGCGGGGCCCGGCATCGCCGTGTGCACCCTCGGCGCCGACGGCGCGATCGCACTGGACGCGTACGGGCGGCGAGCGGAGGTGGCCGCAGCACCTGCACAGATCGTCGACACGAACGGCGCGGGCGACGCCTTCTTCTCGGGGTTCCTCGACGCCTGGCTCGACACCGCGGGAGACCTGGAGGCGTCGCTCGCCGGGGGCGCCCGGCAGGCGGTCGTCGCGCTGTCGACCCGGCACCTGCATCCGGCGCTCGAGCTCTGATACCCGGCGACCGCATCCCGTTCTCCCAGGCGGCTCCAAACCGCGCTGGTAACCTGGGGGCTGGTTTTCGCCTATGACACCCACTCCCACGGTCACGTCGTTTCGCGAGAGGCTCGGCGCCTCCCGTGCGGGCCGTCGCACCCGCAGTGCACTCGCCGTCGGGGCTGTCGCGGCGACCTTCGCGCTCATGATCTCGATGGCGCTCGCCCCTCCCATCCCCCCGAGCGATGCCGCCGTGCTGCACGCGTACGCCGACGCACACGCGCAGGAGGTCGAGGTGGAGGCGGATGTGACGGCCGAGCATCTCGTCGCAACCGGCGCCGTCACCCGCGACGACTACGACGCCACGGCGGGCATCGACACGCTGAAGGCCGGCGGCACCAACCACGACTGGGCCAAGCTCGTGCTGCTGTTCGCCGGGTTCCCCATGACCGACACGAACGTGACCGTCATCACCCGGTGGATGCGCCAGGAGAACTACGTCGACTCGTGGTGGAACCGCAACAACCCCCTCAACAACGGATGGGGTGCGAGCGCCGGAGCGGGCGGCACCGGCCGCAACGTGAACCTCGTCGAGGCGGCACGCAACGCCGCCGACGCCCTGGTCACGAACCGCGGCTATGCCGGCATCCGCGCTGCCTTCCAGGACGGCACGAGCAGTTCGGCCGTCGAGTCGGCGATCTGGGCGTCGCCGTGGGCGTCAGGCCACTACAACGGCGGCACCCACTGGCACTACACCCCGGTCGAGGTCATCCAGGCGCCGGCGTCGGCCTGGGGTTGATCGAGCCCCCGAACGGCCTCTGCTAGCCGAGGGCCGTCTCGACCGCGTCGAGGTTGGCGCCCATCCAGGCGAGGTAGTCCTCGCCGTCGGGCAGCAGTTCGCTGAACGAAACGACCGGCAGTTCCGCGTCTTCGGCGGCGGCGAGAACCTGTTCGGTCTGCGGGCCGACCGTCTGCTCGTTGTAGGCGAGCAGCGCCACGGAGCCGTCTCGGACGAGCGCGATCGTCGCCTCGAGCACGAGCGCGGGCGCGTCGGTGCCCTCCTCGACGGCTTCGCTGAACTCGGGCGGTGTGCGGTTCTCGAGCCCGGCGGCCTGCAGCAGGTAGAGCGGCACGGGCTCGGTGATGGCGACCCCCGCTCCCCCGTGCTCGGCGGCGATGTCGGATGCGCGGGCGACGAGCTGCTGCACGCCTTGGTTGAACGCGAGGGCGTTGTCGCGGAACGCATCCGCCTTGCCCGCATCCAGCACCTCGAGCTGCTCGGCGAGCTCGTCGGCGACGGCGCCCATCGTGCCGAAGTGGTACCAGACGTGCTCGTTGAACTCGCCGTGGTCGTGGTCGGCGTGGTCGTCGGGGGTCTGATCGTCGGCGTGCTCGTCTGCGTGCTCGTCGGCGTGCTCCTCGCCGTCGCCGTGGTCGTGCACGTCGGCGTCGGGATCGAGCCCGGAGAGTTGGACGGCGTCGATGACGACCGCGGCCGAGTTCTGCGCGTCGAGCAGCGTGTTCATGAACTCGTCGTAGCCGCCGCCGTTGACGATGACGATGTCGGCGCGTGAGATCGCGAGCGCGTCGCGCGCATCCGCCTCGTACTCGTGCGGGTCTTGGGCGGCGTCGTGGATGATCGAGGTGATCTCGGCGTCGTCGCCGGCGACCGCGCGGGCGATGTCGCCGTACACGTTGGTCGACGCGACGATGCGGATGACGCCGTCGGATGCGGAGTCGTCGCCGGGGGCGCAGGCGGTGAGGGCCGCGGCGACGACGAGGGCGGTCACGGGCACGGTGAGGTGTCGGAGGCGCATGTGACGACGGTAGCCGTTATTGATAATGATTGTCAAAACGGATAGGCGCGCGCTGCTCGCACCACCGGCCCGGCCCGCCAATAGGCTTCCCGGGTGACCAGCGCCGCCCACATCCACCTCCGCGGCGGCGGGGTGAGCCTCGTGCTCGCCGCCGACCGCTTCGGCCTCCCGGCCGTCGTCCACTGGGGTGCAGAACTCGCCGACCGCGACCTGCCGGGGCTCCTCGCATCCGCATCCCCCGCCACGATGTCGAGCTCCCTCGATGAGCCGCGCTCGTTCTCGCTCATCGCCGATCGCTCATCCGGCTGGTCGGGCACACCCGCGGTCGAGCTGACCTCCGGCGGGCGCACCCTCACCACCTGGCGGGCGGTCGACCCGCAGCCCGGGCCGGACGCGCTGCGCCTTCGCTTCCGCGACGCCGACGACCGCGCCGAGGTGCAGCTGTCGATCGCGCTCGACACGGCCGGCGTGCTGCGGATGCGACCCTCGGTGCGCAATCTCGGCACCGACGCCATCGACGTGCACGCCCTGCGGGTACTGCTCCCGCTGCCGAGCCGCGCGAACGAGACGCTCGACTTCTCGGGCCGCTGGAGCGGCGAGCGCCGCCCGCAGCGCGCCGAGCTGCGCGACGGCACCTGGTCGCGGCAGACGCGTCGCGGCCGCCCCGGGCACGACGCCCCGTTCCTCACGATGGTCGGCACCCCCGGATTCGGCTTCCGCAGCGGTGAGCTGTGGGCGGCCCACGTCGCGTGGAGCGGCAACCAGGAAGTGCTCGTCGAGCGGCTCTCCGAGGGCGCGGGCGTGCACGCCGAGGTGCTCGGCGGGGGCGAGCTGCTGGATCCGGGCGAGGTGCGCATCGCACCCGGCGAGGAGTACGCGGGCGCGGAGCTCGTGCTCGCCTGGAGTGGTGAGGGCATCGACGGGGCCACCGCGCGACTGCACCACTCGCTGCGCGCCCGGCCCACGCATCCGCGCAGCCCGAGGCCGCTGCTGCTGAACACCTGGGAGGCCGTCTACTTCGACCACGACCTCGCCCGACTGACTCGCCTGGCGGATGTGGCGGCCGAGGTGGGCGTGGAGCGATTCGTGCTCGACGACGGCTGGTTCCGCGGCCGGCGCGACGACCGCGCGGGCCTCGGCGACTGGTTCGTCGACGAGGGCCTGTGGCCCGACGGCCTGCTGCCGCTCAGTCGCCACGTGCACGAGAAGGGGATGCAGTTCGGTCTGTGGTTCGAGCCCGAGATGGTGAACCCCGACTCCGATCTCGCGCGCGAGCACCCCGGCTGGCTGCTGCGCGAACGCCCGGACCTCGGATGGCGGCACCAGTTCGTGCTCGACGTGTCGCGCCCCGAGGTGGCCGCGTACCTGCTCGAGCGGCTGGACCGGGTTATCACCGACGCAGGGGTCGACTACGTGAAGTGGGACCACAACCGCGATCTGCACGCCGCGCTCGGCGCCGACGGCTCACCCCGCGTGCACGCGCACACGCTCGCCGTGTACGGCGTGCTCGACGAACTGCGGCGGCGGCACCCGCAGCTGGAGATCGAGAGCTGCGCGAGCGGCGGCGCCCGGGTCGACCTCGGCATCCTCGAGCGCACCGACCGGGTGTGGGCGTCCGACACGAACGACCCGATCGAGCGGCAGGCGATCCAGCGCTGGACGCAGACGCTGCTGCCGCCCGAACTGATCGGCAGCCATCTGGGGCCGGCGGAGGCGCACACCACGCACCGCCACGCATCCCTCGCCTTCCGCGCGACGACGGCACTCTTCGGGCACGCGGGCATCGAGTGGGATCTCACCCGCTGCGACGCCGACGAGCTCGCCCTCGTGCGCCGGTTCACCGCCCTCTACCGTGAGCTGCGGCCGCTGCTGCACGCGGGTGTCACGGTGCGGGGCGATCACGTCGACGACGGTGCGCTGCTGCACGGTGTGGTGTCGGATGACGGCGGGCACGCGGTCTTCGCGTGGGCGCGCATCGCCACCGGGCCGACAGGGAACTCCGTGCGGGTGCCGATCCCGGGTCTTCGCCGCGATCACGTCTACCGGGTTCGGGTACGCCGCGAACTCGGCGACGCGAGCCGGCACCAGGTCGCCGATCCGGCATGGTTGGCGGATGCCGACGGCGCCGAGTTCACGGGCGCCGTGCTCGCCGAGGGCATCCCGCTCCCGGTGCTGAACCCCGGCCAGGCGCTGCTGCTCGAGCTGACGGCGGTCCCGGAATGAGCGTGCCGAACGCATCCGAGGTCGAGGTGGTCGTGGCCGCTCCCCCGCGTGCCGTGTTCGAGCACCTGCGCGACCCGCGCAGCTACGTCGGGCTGTCGCCTCTCGTGGTCGAGGTGCGCGACATCCGCGAGGAACCGGATGCGGTGCAGTACGTGGCCGTGGAGCGCTTCCGGTTCGCCGGCCTGAGGTACGACAACCTCATCCGCGTGCAGCTGAAGGCCGACGACACCGACCCGGCGCGCCTCTGGGTGGGCGGCGACGTCGACAGCCCCGGCAATGTACAGCTGCGCTACGGCTACACGATCACCCCCGAGGGCGACGGTTCGCGCGTCGTCGACCGCATCGAGGTGACGGCACCGTTCGGCCTGCGGCGGTTCGCGATCGGCCGGGCGAGCGAGGTGCAGCAGGCACGCGGACGCATCCTGGCGGAGCGGCTGGGCGGCTGAGCGGGCGGGCGCCTGAGCGGCCGACCTCGCCTACTTGCCTCCGGGCGGGCCCAGCAGCAGCAGCACCGTGAAGAGCGCGGCGACGGCGACCAGGATGAGCAGCGCGAGCACCCAGGGGCGGCGCAGGAACCAGCGCAGCGGTCCGTCGTACCAGCGTCGGTCGGCCGGGTCGGCGGCCTCGTCGAGCCGCCAGGCGCCGGCGAGGCGACCGGAGCGGGCGAGCCAGATCTCGGTGGGGATGGTGGCGTAGGGGATGATCGCGCTCGCGATCGCGGCGACGGTGGGCCACACGCTCCAGCGCTGGTGCAGGGCGAGCAGCACGGCCGTGGCACCGTACGAGAGGAACACGAAGCCGTGGATCGCCCCGGCGATCGTCACCCCGAACGCGAACCCGGATGCCGCGCGAACGATGAGCGCCGTGATGAGCAGGGTCCACGACACCGCCTCGGCGATCGCGAGCACACGGAAGAGGGTCTGGGGCGCGCGGAACATACCTTCAGTCTAACTGAAGGAGTATCAGTCAGCCTGAAGGTTGCCCGTGAGCGGCTCCTCATGCAAGCCGTCGAGAGCCTCACTCAGAGCGGGCAACCCCGCCTGCAGCTCCGCGTCGAGGCGCGCCAGGTGGCGCTCCGCATCATCCAGCACCCGCTCCCCCGCACCCGTCACCCGAAGGTCGGATGCCGCACCCGCGTGACCCGTCGCATCCGCCACGAGCCCCGCGTCGACCAGCATCCGCACGGCACTGTGCGCCGACTGCACCGTGATCTGCGAGCGGCGCGCCAACTCGGAGAACGAGATCCCCGGGGTGGAGCGGATGTGCGCCAGCAGCCCGTACCTGCGGGTGGTGAGGCCGTGGTCGCGAAGCGCCGCATCGAGACGCGCCTCCCATACGGCGGACACCGTCAGCAGCGCCACCACCGGACTGAAAGGCGCACGCCCCTCGCCGACGGGCGGGTCGACATCCGGCACACCAGCTCCCCTCGTCGAGGCGCCAGCCTAACGCGCGCGTCTAGTGACCGGCGTCGCTCACCAGCTTCAGCCCCACGATGCACGCCACGAGCCCCACGATGAGCAGCACCTTGATGACGGACGCCGACTCGGCTCCCGTGACCATCGCGTAGACGACGGTGAGCGCCGCCCCGATCCCGACCCACACCGCGTAGCCGGTGCCCGTCGGGATGTCGCGGAGCGCGAACGCGAGTCCACCCATGCTGGCCACCAGCGTCACCCCGAACACGACCGTCGGCCACAGCTTGGTGAAGCCTTCGCTCCTGCCGAGCGCGGTCGCCCAGACCGCTTCCAGTACACCTGCGACGATGAGGACGACCCACGACAACATGACGGCTCCCTGGCCAGTCTTGTCGCGTTCCGGGTACTGATCCCTCGTCCGGGAGCCTGCTCCGGCTCTGAGATCGAGGCTAGCGGGTCTGCCTGGGCAGGAGCAGGGCAGGCGCTAGTTCAGGACGACGCGCGCCTGGCGCCCGCCGATGTCGACGATGTCGCCTGCCTGCAGCTGCCGACCGCGACGCACCTCGACCTCGTCGTTCACCCGCACCCGGCCACCCGCGATCACGGACTTGGCTTCGGCGCCGGAGTCGATCAGATTCGCGAGCTTCAAGAACTGACCGAGCCGGATGGCTCCGTCGTCGACGGGAACATCGATCGGGTTCGACATGGGTACCATCCTCGCTCACCTGTGCGCGATGATCGAACGGCGAGCGGATGGCATCAGTCGTCCGCGGGCGGGAGCAGTCATGAAGGTCTTCCAGATCGGCGCTGCGGGCGGCGTCGGGCGTCGGCTCGGCGGCATCCTGAGCGCGCGCGGCGAACCCTCAACGGGCATGCACCGGATGCCGGAGCAGGCGGAGCGGATCGCGGCGGCCGGGATGCTGCCGGCGCAGGGCGATCTCATCGCCGACACGGTCGAGCAGCTCGCCGAGCTCATGCGCGGCCACGACGCCGTCGTGTTCTCGGCGGGCGCGCACGGCACGGGTCTCGACCAGACGACCCTGATCGACGGACGCGGCCTCGAGAAGGCGGCAGCGGCATCCGCCCTCGCGGGCGTCGCACGGTTCGTGCTCGTGTCGGTGTTTCCGGATGCCGGCCGCGGGGTCGAGCCGCGTGAGGGCTTCGAGCACTACATGCGGGTGAAGAAGTCGGCCGACGTGCACCTCGTCGGCACGGACCTCGACTGGGTGATCGTGCGCCCGGGCACCCTGCGCGATGAACCGGGCGACGGCCTCGTCACCGCCGGCCTCGCGATCGAGTACGGCGACGTGCGCCGCGACAATGTGGCGGCGTTCATCGCGGCGGTGCTCGACGAACCGGCCGTCAGCCGGGTGATCGTCGAGCTGACGGATGGCGACACCCCCGTCGCCGAGGCGGTGGCCGCGCTCCGCTGAGGCGTCGCCGGGATGCGAGAAGCCCCCGGCCGATGACCGGGGGCTTCTGCACGGGTGGACCCTAGGAGATTCGAACTCCTGACCTCCTCGATGCGAACGAGGCGCGCTACCAACTGCGCCAAGGGCCCAAGTGCCTGACCACGATATCACCTCGGAACAGGGGCTTCCGACCGTCACTGCTCCTCCCCAGAACGAGCGATCGGATGCTGTCCTCAGCAGACGAGCGGCTGTCGGTGGCGTGAGGTTGCGTGGAGGGCATGACGGAGATCGAGCCCCGAGGCCCCGCGCAGGCGGGCGACGCCACGCTCGCGCTCGACGCCGTGCTCACCTCGCTGGCGCATCTGCAGCGGGCGCAGGCCGCGCTCGCCGCGCTCGAGCTCGACCTGCTCGAGAGCGCTCGCCGATGGGTCGACGCCGACCCCGAGCCGTTCGGCGCCGGCCGCGAGATGGCGTATCGCGCCCTCCGGGCGGACCTCGCGACCTCGCTCGGCCGCACCGAGCGGGGTGTGGATCGCACCCTCTCGGATGCGTATGCGCTCGCACACGAATTGCCTGCCACCCGTGTCGCGCTGCACGAGGGTCGCATCGCCCTCCGTCAGGCGCAGGTGATGGTCGCCGAGACGACCGGACTCGAGCCGGACGACCGGCGCGCGGTCGAGACTGCCGCGCTCGCCTGGGCGCATCTCGCGCCGCCGGCCTTCGCTCGCAAGGTGCGCACGTTGCGCGAGCGCCGCTCCCCCGAGACGGCAGGCCCGCGACACCGTGCGGCCGCGACCTCGAGCGACGTGACCATCACCCCCGCACCCGACGGCATGGCCCACCTCACCGCGTACCTCCCGGCGACGGAGGCCGTCGCCATCCACACCCGCCTCGACGCCGCGGCGCGCAGCCTCCGCAGGCACGGCGACGAGCGGCCCCTCGGTCGACTGCGGGCAGAGCTGTTCGCCGGCGCCCTCCTCGACGACCACCCGAGCGCGGGAGCCGATCGCGTGCGCTTCCGCGGCATCCGCCCCACCGTCACGATCACCGTCCCGGGCGCAACCCTGGCCGGAGGCGATGCACCCGCTCAGCTCGAAGGGTACGGACCGGTCGATGCCGAGACCGCACGCGAGGTCGCCTCGTGGGCGCCGTTCTTCCGCCGCCTCCTCACCGACCCCGACACGGCGGCCCCGGTCGCCCTCGGCACCACCAGGTACCGCCCGAGCGACGACCTGCGGCTCTGGTTGCGCATCCGCGACCAGCACTGCGGCTTCCCCGGCTGCTCGCGGCCCGCTCTCGCCTGTGACGTCGACCACACGATCGCGCACGAGCACGGCGGCGCAACCGACCACGACAACCTCGCCCACCTGTGCCGGGGCCATCATCGCCTCAAGCACCACAGCCGGTGGAACGTCACGCAGGCCGCCGGTGGATCGGGTCGGCTGACGTGGCGATCCCCCACCGGACGCGAACACGAACGTGTGCCTGAGCTCCCACCGTAGGAGCCGCGCGAGGCGTCAGCCGGAACGGCGGCGGCGCAGCACCTCGTCGAGGTCGGGCATCGCACCAGACGAGGAGTCGACGATGCCCATCGATGCGTAGCGGCTGGGCTTCGAGGTCGGGGCAGGCGCGGCAGCGGGGGCCGGCTGCACGGCGGGGCGCACCGGGAACGGCACCACCTCGGGTTCGGCGTGAGCGGCGGCGAGCGCGCGCTCGGCTTCGACGGCGGCCGCCCTCAGCAGTTCCTCCGCGGTCACCGGAGGTGCCACCGACACTCGCGGCGCCTGCTGGTGCTCGAGGTACAGCGGCTTCGGGATCGGCACCGGCGTCCACTCACGTGCCGGCTCGACGACCGGCTCGGCATCGATGAGGGTCGACGCCGACCGGCGCACGACCCGACCGGATGCGGCGGGCGCGAGGGTGAGCGAGCGCTCGACGATCCGACGCTGCAACGACAGCGAGGTCACGGCACCGGCACCGCAGGCGGCGAGCACGAGCCACGACCCGAGCACGGCACCCGTCGACACCATCAGCCACGCCTGAACGGCCGCCACGGCGACGGATGCGAGCAGCAGCAGGCCTGCGACGCGGCGGGCGCGGCGAAGCCGCTCCGCAGCAGGCGACACGCGCGACACCGGCGACACGCGCGACGCAAGCGACACGGGCGACCCGGAAGCTGTGCGGACGGCGACCGGCCGCTGCGCGACGACCCGCTCGGCCGTCGCGGTCACGGCGCGGGCGGCGCGCTCGATCTCGGCCGCACGCGCCTCGGCGGCACGCGCCCGGGCGGCGGCCGCCGTCACCTCGGCACGCGCCACGGCATCCGCACGACGCTGTTCCTGGCGCAGCAGCTTCTCGCGCTGGGCGGCCTCGCGGGCGCTCGCCTCGAGGCGCACCTCATCCGGCAGTTCGGAGGTCTCCGCCATCACGCGGATGGCCCGCTGCAGCCGGGTGGCGTTGCGCTCTGTCGCGAGGTACTCGCGGCGGCGCACCCAGGTCGGCAGCAGGTAGAGGAACCACAGCACGGCCGCGAGCGCGAGCATGATCGCCGTGCCCCCACCCGAGAAGTCCATGCCGCCCAGGGTAGGAGCGGATGCGCCCCGCATCCGGGACGCTGCTCGGGGTGTCAGCCCAGCCGCATCATCCCAGGCGCATCATCCCAGCCGCAGCGGATGCGCGGCCGCCTGCAGGTCGGCGTCGGGGATGCGGGCGACGCTCTCGGGGGCCCTGCCGTCCTTCCAGCGGCGCAGCACGCCCTGCGGCACCTCCTCGACGACCAGTCCGAAGCAGAAGTGGTCGCGCCAGTCGCCGTTGATGTGGATGTACCGGCGGCGCAGCCCCTCGTAGCGGAACCCGAGCTTCTGTACGACGCGCAGGCTGGGCGCGTTCTCGGGGCGGATGCAGATCTCCATGCGGTGCAGGCCCAGCCCGAAGAAGCAGTGGTCGGTGGCGAGGGCGACGGCCGACGGCGTCACGCCGCGTCCGGCGAACCGCTCGGCCACCCAGTAGCCGATCGTCGCCGACGACAGCGAGCCGTAGGCGATCGACGACACGTTCAGCTGGCCGGCGAACTCACCCTCGAACTCGATGGCGAACGGCAGCCCGCCTCCCGTCCGCGCGTGCGCCTGCAGCGAGCGGATCGACGCCTTCACGTCGAAACCGGCCGGACCGTGCGGGTTCGTCGCCTCCCACTGACGCAACCACCCGCGGTTGCGCACCAGCTCGGTCTCGAGCGCACGCGCATCCCGGATGCGGATGGGACGGATCGTGACCGCTCCGTCGCTGAGAGTAGGTGTGGCCATGGCGCGCCCAGACTACTGGGCGCGGCGGCTTTCAGCCGTCTTCGCCGCCCTGCCAGCCCTGGTCGTCGCGGGGAAGGGTGCCCACGAACTCCTGCAGCCACGGCCGGAAGTCGGGGCCCAGGTCGTCGCGGTCGCTCGCGAGCTGCACGATCGCCTTCAGGTAGTCGAGACGGTCGCCGGTGTCGTAGCGACGGCCGCGGAACACGACACCGTAGACGCCACCCGCCCAGGTGGGGCCGGTGGCGAGCTCCTGCAGCGCATCCGTCAGCTGGATCTCGCCGCCCTTGCCGGGAGGCGTGCGCTCCAGCACCTCGAAGATCTCGGGGCGCAGCACGTAGCGGCCGATGATGGCGTAGTTGGAGGGCGACTCGCCGGGCGGGGGCTTCTCGACGAGGCCCGTGATGTGCACGACGTCGTCCTCGTCGGTCGGTTCGACGGTCGCGATGCCGTACAGGTGGGTCTGCGAGGGGTCGACCTCGAGAAGCGCGACGACCGTCGTGTGGCGGGCGTGCTGCACCTCGAGCATGCGCGAGAGCAGCGGGTCGCGGTTGTCGATGATGTCGTCGCCGAGCAGCACGGCGAACGGCTCGCGCCCCACATGCATCTTCGCCCGCAGCACCGCGTGGCCGAGGCCCTTCGGGTCGCCCTGGCGCACGTAGTGGACGTCGGCGAGGTGGGTGGAGTAGTCGACCTTCTCGAGCTTCTCGTCGTCGCCCTTGCTGGTGAGCACCGCCTCCAGCTCGCCGGCGCGGTCGAAGTGGTTCTCGAGCGCCGTCTTGTTGCGGCCGGTGATCATGAGCACGTCGTGGAGGCCCGCGGCGACCGCCTCCTCGACGACGTACTGGATGGCCGGCTTGTCGACCACCGGCAGCATCTCCTTGGGCATCGCCTTCGTCGCGGGCAGGAATCTGGTGCCCAGACCTGCGACGGGGATGACGGCTTTCGTGATGGGCGCGGGGGTAGCCATCTCCTCAGGCTATCCGGGGCACCGACGCCGTAGGTTACGTGCCTCTTACAATCGGACTCGTGGCTGATGAACCGGGCAACCTGAAACGTGCGCTCCGCGCGGAGCTGCGCGAGCGCCGCCGCATCCGCACCAGCACCGAACGCGAGCAGGCCGCGGAGGCGATCACCGGGCACCTCGTGCAGCTGGCGACCGACCTGGATGTGGGCTTCATGGCCGCCTACCTCTCCACCCCCGACGAGCCCGACACGCGGGCGTTCCTGCGCTGGGCGGACGAGCGCGGTATCCGCATCCTGCTGCCCGTGTCGCGCGCCGACGGTCTGCTCGACTGGGCCCCGTACGACGGCGAAGACGAAGACCAGGACATCCTCGGGATGCCGACCCCCACGAGCGAGCTGCTCGGCCCGATCGCGATCAACGGCGTCGACCTCATCCTGGTGCCCGCCGCGTGCGTGGCCCGCAACGGCATGCGGATGGGGTGGGGCCGCGGGTACTTCGACAAGACCCTCGGCTCGATGGAAGGCTGCCCGCCCGTGTACGCGGTGATCTACGACGACGAAATGGTCGACGAGGTGCCCACGGAACGGCACGACATGCCGGTGGATGGCGTGGTCGCCCCGAGCGGGATCACGGCTTTCGCCGTAGCCTGAACCGGTCATGCCTACGTATTCATACCGCTGCACCGAGTGCGGCACCGCCTTCGACATCCAGCAGGCCTTCACCGACGACTCGCTCACCGAGTGCCCGACCTGCAGCGGGCGCCTGCGCAAGCTGTTCAGCGCGGTGGGCGTGAGCTTCAACGGCTCCGGCTTCTACCGCAATGACTCGCGGGCGGCTGCGAAGCCGGCATCCTCTTCGTCATCCTCTTCGTCTTCGTCGTCGTCAGAGACTTCGGGCTCCTCGAGCCCGTCGAGCGCCCCTGCCCCAGCAGCGGCGAGCACCACCACCGCCTCGACAGATTGAGAGAGACCATGAAGGGCTTCCGCGACTTCATCCTGCGCGGGAACGTGATCGATCTCGCGGTCGCCGTCGTGATCGGCGCCGCGTTCACCGCGATCGTGAACTCCATCGTCACCGCCGTGATCAACCCGGCGATCGGCGCCCTGTTCAACGCCGACTCGCTCGCGAAGGCGCTGCCGGTCGACATCCCGACCACCTCGGGCGGCACCGCCACCATCTACTTCGGTGCCGTCATCGGCGCGGCGCTCAACTTCATCATCGTCGCGGCGATCGTCTACTTCGTGATGGTGCTGCCGGTGAACAAGCTGCGCGAGCGCCAGGCCGCGAAGAAGGGCATCGCCGAGGAAGAGGCGGGCCCCACCGAGACGCAGCTCCTCGCCGAGATCCGCGACCTGCTCGCCGAACGCAAGTAGTCACCGCTCGCCCACTTTCGACGAACTCGCGTGGGCGCGCAGCCGGGCGCTCGCGCGCGGCCGGCGGAAGCGCAGCGCCGCGGACTATCGCGGCGCCGAATTCAATAGTGCGGGGGCTTCTCCCGCCGCATCCGTTCGTCGTTCTCGGTTTTCGCGTGCCGGGGCGGTTCGGGGGCCGGGTTCGGGTCGCTGCCTTCGGGGGGCGGCGTCGTCACACGCCGGCGGTGGCGCGGGCGCTTCTCGGGGCGCTCGTCGTCGTCAGCCGGCGGTGTGCTGCGCAATGACGGTGATCTCTTCGGTGACGGGTCCGCCCGAGAGCCCCGCCATGCGCGCGATGCGGTCGGCGACGCCGTCGGGGTTCGCGAACAGTTCGAAGGCGTGCACCCGGGCGTAATGCCAGCCGAGGCGGCGCAGCACTTCAGGTCGCAGGCGCAGGGCCTCGCGGAGGCTGCGCCCGCTGAACACGGCGTCCGTGTCGACGACGACGCACATGCCGCCGTTGGCGGCCACGAGCCCCAGCTTGCCGCGGTGGCCGAGGGCCACCCGCATGCCGCGGGCTTCGAGACGCCTCGACAGGTCGACGAGCATCGGGTCGGAGTCGTCCGGCAGGGGCGGTTCGGCGCGACGCGACGCGATCTCTCCGAGGAGTTCGGCGAGCGCGACGGCGCCGTGCTTCATCCGCTGCTCGTCGAGGTCTTCCGGCTGCACGCAGGTGACGATCACGAGGGATCGGCGGGCGCGGGTCATGGCGACGGCGAGCAGGCGCTCACCCCCGGGGCGGCCGAGGGCGCCGAAGTCGCTCAGGACGCGTCCGTGCGGGGTGCGTCCGTAGCCGAGCGAGAACACGACCCGGTCGCGGCTCTGGGCGACGGCGCGCTCCAGCGGCAGCACGGCGAACGGTTCGGAGCGCTCGCCCAGCACGAATTCGCTGAGCTCCGGGTTGGTCGACATCTTCGCGAGCACCGCGTTCATGACGCGCACCGCGTGCTTGTCGGATGCGCTCACCACCATGAGCGATTCGCGCGGCCGGGTGACGGCGTGGTCGATGACGAGCTCGACGACCCGCGCCACTTCCGCGTCGACCGATTCGACGGCGCCGGTGACCGAGTCGGGAAGCCCGGTGCCGTTCTCGATGTAGTCGAGCGAGAGGCTGCCGTGGCCGAGGAACGAGCCGGCCCACGGGAGGGCGTCGATGCGGCCGCCGTAGAAGCGCCGGTTGACGAGCTCGGCGAGGTCTTCGCCGCCCGCGCGGTAGCTGCGGGTGAGCGCGAGGGTGGGCAGCACGGATGCGAGGCGCGCGAAAGCGGACCGGCCGTGCAGGTCGGCGGTGACGTCGAACTCGGGCTCGACGGTGGCGACGGGCTCCGGTTCGCGGGCGGCGCCGTCGGCGCGGGGGCCGTCGTCCTCGTCCGGTTCGGAATCGGATGCGTCTGCCGCGTCTGCGTCTGCCGCGTCCAGGTCGAGCTCCAGCTCAGCGGGCTCTTCCGGCTCTGCGGCCGCCGGCTTCACCGGCATGGCCGCGTAGGAGGAGGGGTATGCCACGGCGACCGGCGACTCGTCGCCCACGTCGAGGCCGATGCGGAACGGCGACGGGGTCTGCGTGACCGGGTCGCCGAAGGCGATCACCTGGCGGGCCCGCCGGATCGCGCCGACGTTTTCCGCCACGGTGGTGGCTCCCGCGTCGACGAGGATGACGGTGTCGATCGACATCGTGTCGCTCACCTGGGTGACCTCGTAGGGCGAGGCCAACCACACCGGCGCGACGGTGCGCGAGAGGTGCGGGGCGAGCCGCTGCAGCGACTCCGAGGTGAGCGCGTCGGCGACGATCAGCTGCTTGAGGGCTGCCGCCTCATCCGGCCAGTCGACGATCCCGATGCGCCAGTTCTCGGCCAGCTGCCAGCCGAGCAGGCCTGCGCTTCCCTGCGTGTGCGCCTCGTCGACGAGACGGAAGTCCGCCTCGAGACGCTGCAGCACATCCGTCTTCGCGCCGAGCAGTGCGCGGTCGGATGCGAGCAGCCCGTCGAGCGCGCTGCGCCACCAGGCGAGTTCCAGCTCGGCGGCGACCTCCCCCTCGGGCACGTGACGCGCGGCGAGGTCGGTGATGAGGTCGTCGAGGTCGAGGTCGCGCAGCTGCTGCATGAGCGCGCTGCGCTCCTGCAGGTTGTGCAGGGCGTCGGAGTCGACGGCCAGCTGGTCGAGCAGTTCGGAGAGTTGGTGCAGCGGAAGCGACGCCAGCTGGGTCTCTCGGGTGGTGCGGCCGAGGGGCGCGTCGAGTTCGGCGAGATCGGCGGTCACCTGCTGCCAGGCCACCTGCACATCCGAGATGCCGGTCGGCACCTCCGGGGTGACGCCCGCGGCGACGTAGCGCTGCCAGAGCACGCGCTGCTGCTGGATGGCGGTGAGCGCCTCGTGCAGGTCGCCCACGTGCATCCCGGGGCGCACGTACTCCTTCGCCAGCTTCTTGAGGCGGCGGCGGTTGGCGCCCGACATCTCGGGGGCTTCGCGGCGGGGCGCGGTCGCCACGATGAGCTCGGAGAGCGAGCGGTCGAACACGGCTGGCTCGAACTTGTCGAGGGTGTCGCGCAGGTCGGTGAGCAGGCGCAGGTAGATGCCGAGCTCGGCGACCGAGGTGAACGGCCGCATCCGGGTGGAGCCGATGACGTCGTTGGCGCGCACCAGCAACCGCGGGAGGGTCTCGTTGTGCAGCTTCTTGGCGAGCGTGTGGGCGCGGAACGCGTCGTCGCCGGTGGCGAACTGGGCGCCGTACCAGGGCGAGTCGCCGGGGCCGTAGCGGAACTCGCCGAGGCGCGCGGCCTCGACCATCGTCGTCGCGGCCGCGGCACGGTCGCCCGCGAGACGGCTGACGGCCGTCGGGCTGAGTCGGGCCGTCGTCGACGGCGGATGCGGCAGCAGGGCCAGGCGCGACAGCTCGGCCACGCAGTCGAACACCGACACCCAGAGGGTCTCGTCGGGTCGCGACAGGGCTTCGCGGTAGTCGACGAGCACGCTGCGGAGGCGCACGAGCGCCTCGTCGACCTCGGCCAGCTGCGGCTGGGTGGCCTTCTCGGCCCGCCCGATGCCCCGCACCACGTCACGGCGAAGCGTTGCGGGCGCGACGGCGGCACCCGCGAGACCCACGTCGCCCAGCCGCTGCGCGATCCCGCGCAGGCTCGCGCGGCGGGGGCTCACCACGAGCACCCGCTTGTTCTGCCCCACGAGCATGCCGAGCGCGTTGACGATCGTCTGGGTGGCTCCGGTGCCCGGCATGGTGCGCACGACGAGCGAGTTGCCGGCGGCGATCTGCGCGACGATGTGTTCCTGCTCGGCGTCCGCATCCAGCAGCAGCACGTCGGTGGAGGGCTCGCGGCGGTCCGGGTCGATCGGCTCGACCGCCTGGTACCCCTCCTCGAGCGCCCACTTGGCGGTGGCGTTGCCGGCGAGCGCGTCGAGCACCGGATGCTCGAGCTGCACGGCGTCGGCGGCGAGCGCCTGCGCGACCTCCTCGAAGGTCGACACGACGAGCCGCGGCTGCACCGCGATCTCGCCGAGGTGCCCGGTGAGGCGCCTCAGCTGATCGATGACGGCGTTCGGCTTGAAGGTGCCGTCGTCGTCGGACAGCGCGACGAAGCTGGCCGCGTCGAGCGAGATGCCGTACTGCTTCTCGAGCATGCGCGCGAGCGCCGGGTTGAGCACGGCGGGCCCGCGAAGGCGCAGCTCGAAGTCGCGGCCGTGGCGGCGGATCGCGAGCGGACGCAGCAGCAGGGGCGCGCAGTAGTCGACGTGCTCGTGGGTCCAGCGCACGATGCCGATGCCGAGATGCACGGCGTCGAGCCCGCGGGTCGTGGAGAGCTCGAGGCTCTTCGCGGTGATCCGCTCCGCGGCGGTGCGGGCGGATCGCAGGGCCAGGTCGTCGCGGATCAGCTGCGACAGCAGGGTGCTCTTGCCGGTGATGAAGCGTGCGAGCCCGCCCGGATGCGTGGTCGAGAGCTCGATGCGGGTCGACGGCGCGTCGACGAAATGCAGCAGCGGCGACGGCCCGCCGAGCTCGGCGAGTTCCTCCCGCCATTCCTCGCGGGCCGGGTCCGCGACGTCGCGCGCTGCGGGGGCGGGAATGAGCAACGGCGCGGTCGCCGGAGGCTCGGACGCGTTCGGGGTCACCGGAATCTCACCGGTCTCTTCATCCCGTCGATTGGCAGGCCACACATGGCCACGATAGGTGGCAGTGGGTCGCGAACCCGGGAGCGAAACCCCGTAGTCACGGACCGGTCACTCCCTCGTCTCCCGCCTACCCGAAGTACTGGTTCCCGAGTGCTTTCGACTTGAGGGCGTCGAATTCGCCCTGCGAGATGCTGCCCGCATCCAGCAGCGCTTTCGCCTGCGCGATGTCGTCGGCCGGCGAGCTGGACGCGGCCGGCTTGTACGAGTCCTCCTCGGGGACGGTGGCGCGCTTCGCCGCCCAGCGCTCGTTCATCCCCTTGCCGCGGGCGATGATGTAGACGAGCGTGCCGAGGAGCGGCAGGAAGAGCAGGAAGATCAGCCACAGGGCCTTCCAGCCGCCCGCGAGCGAGTGGTCCTTGAAGAGGTCGATGATGACCATGATCAGGATCATGAGCGTCGCCGCCCACAGGAAGATCTCGAAGACCAGCCACAGCCAGCTGAAGGTCCAGGTCAGGAAGTCCATCGTCGTCTCCTCGTCTGCGGCGGGGCGCGCCGTCGGGACGATTCTGGCCCTCCCGGCGCTGCGGCGCATCCCCTTCGTCGGGTGAGTCTCTGGTTGACTTCCCGGATGGATCAGCGGTGGAACCACAACATCCACTACCACCACGTGATCACCGACGCGGTTCCCGCAACCGCACGCACCGCCCTCGACATCGGGTGCGGCGACGGGTTGCTGCTGCGACAAATCGCAGACAGGGTGCCGCATGTCGTCGGCATCGACCTCGATGCGCCGTCGATCGAGCGCGCCCGGGCGGAGACCGCCGGACTGCCTACCGGCGCCGTCGAGCTGGTGACAGGCGACGCCCTCACGCATCCCTTCGCGTCCGGGTCATTCGACGTCGTCGCGTCGGTCGCGACCCTGCACCACGTCGACGCACGCGCCGGGCTGGTGCGGATGCGCGAGCTGGTGGCCCCAGGTGGCCTGCTCGGTGTGATCGGGCTCGCTGCCGTCGGCTCGCCGGCGGATGCGGTGCGCAGTCATGCGGGCGCCCTCGCGAACGTCCCGTTCCAGCGTGCGACGGGCCGCGCCTACTGGGAGCATGACGCCCCCACCGTGTGGCCGCCGCCGGAGACCTACGGCTCGATGCGCAGGCTGGTGGCCGAACTGCTGCCTGGCGCGCGCTTCCGCACCCGCCTGTTCTGGCGCTACTCGCTGCTGTGGACGAAGCCGCTGGAAGACTGAGCGATCGGGCGCTATACGCCCAGCTCGCGCGTCATGAAGACGCTCAACGGGTCGAGACGGTAGTCGGCGAAGGGGCCGGTCTCGGCGAACCCGGCGCGGGCGTAGAGGGTGCGCGCGGGCCGGAAGAACTCCTGCGATCCGGTTTCGAGGCTCAGGCGGGTGTAGCCGCGTGCAACGGCCTCGGCGAGCACGAACTCGAGCAGCAGGCGCCCGAGCCCCCTGCCGCGTGCGGCGGCGTCGGTGCGCATCGACTTGAGCTCGCCGTGCGTGGGGTCGAGCTCCTTCAGCGCGACGCACCCGAGCACCGTGTCACCCTCCGACACGATCCAGAAGGTCACGGCCGGATGCTGCAGCCCCGACACGTCGAGAGCGTGCACGCTCTCGGGCGGCGACTCGGCGTGCATGTCGGCGAGGTGATCCTCCAGCAGCCGCAGCACGCGCGGGTCGGCCAGGTCGCCGACGGTGATCTGCGGGGTGATGTCGGGGGCGGTCTCGGATGCGCTCATCGCATCCATTCTCGCCTGCGTGAGAGGGCCGACGCGCAGGGCGCCGGCCCTCGACTTCCGCGAGCTCAGCTTCGCGCCTTCACGAGAGCCACCACCGCCGCCGCGAGGACCGCGAGCGCCGCGGCGCCGAGGAAGAGCCACGAGAACCCCCCGGTGAGAGCCTCCGCCGGGGAGGACCCTGCGGAAGCGAGCGCGTCGGTGCGCGCGGCGGCGAAGGATGCGAGCACCGCCAGCCCGATCGCGCCGCCGATCTGCTGGCTGGTGTTGACGAGGCCGCCGGCGAGTCCCGCCTCTCCTCCGTCGACCCCGTCGACGGCGAGGTGGGTCGCGGTGACGAACGAGCCGCCGAGGCCGATACCGATCAGCAGCGTCGGCCCGAGCAGATGCGTCATGAAGTCTGCGTCCGCGGGGGCCGCCGCAAGCCATCCGAGGCCCCCGGCGAGTACCATCAGCGACCCGATCAGCACGGAGCGCCCGCCGATCCGCGCCACCAGGGCGGGGATGCCGCCGGCGACAATCACCAACGCCGCTGCGAGGGGCAGCTGGGTGAGCCCGGCGGTGAGGGCGTCGTAGCCGAGCACCGACTGCATGAACACCGAGAGCGCGAAGAACAGCGCCACCATCGCCGCGCCGATCAGCAGGATGACGACGTTGCCGGTGGCGAGCGACCGGTTGCGGAAGACCCCGAACGGTACGAGTGGCTCTGTCGTGCGGCGCTCGATGACCACGAAGATCGCGCCGAGCACGAGCGCCGCCGCCGCGAGGCCGATCGGGAGAGGGTGGAGGAATCCGAGCGACTCGACAGCGCTGAGCGACCCGACGAGGGCGACCAGCGCTGCAGTGATCGTGATGGCGCCGGGGAGGTCGAGACGGGCCGCGGGGCGTGCGGGGTCCTTCGTGATGAGCCGCGGGATGGCGAACAACACCACCAGGCCGACGGGCACGTTGACGAAGAACACCGCCTGCCATCCGAAGGCGCCGGTCAGCACACCGCCGAGCAGCACGCCCGCGGCCGAGCCGATGCCGGCGACCGCGCCCCAGATGCCGAGCGCCTTCGCACGGTCGGCACTGCTTCGGAACAGCTGGGTGACGAGGGCGAGCGCTGCCGGCGCGAGGAGCGCGGCGGCCGAGCCCTGCACGGCGCGGGATGCGAGCAGCATGCCGCCGCTGACGGACAGGCCGGCGAGAGCCGAAGCGGCGACGAACCCGAGCACCCCCACGAGGAAGATCCGCCGGTGGCCGAAGCGATCGGCGAGCCTGCCGCCGAGGAGCAGCAACCCGCCGAAGGGCAGCACGTAGGCCGTGATGACCCAGGCCAAGGCGACGGTATCCATCCCGAGTTGGGCTCCCAGCACCGGCAGCGCGATGTTGACGATCGACGCGTCGAGCACGACGAGGAACTGCGCGAGTGCGAGGACGGCGAGGGCGAGCCACCGGCGTGTGCTGCGTGGGGCGTGCTCGTGCTCGGCTGTCGCGACGGCGACGGGCGAGGTGGTGTTCATGGTGCGTCTTCCTTTCGATGATTCGAGAGTGAATAGTCACTCACTCTCGTGGGCAAGCGAAACCCGGTTCGGCCTCGCACGGTTCAGGGGTGACGGATGCCGTGGTCGAGGATGCGCGCCCACCCCTCGGACACGTCCTCCAGGTCCGCGGTCACGATGAGGTGGCACAGCTGGCCGTATGCGATGAAGCGCTGAACTGCGTCGTCGTCGGCACCGGATCGCGTGCGGGCGAACTCGGTCACGCTACGGAGCCCGGCGCGCAGTGCCGCGCCGATCTCGGGCACGTCGGCGACCGACTGCGCATGCACCTGCAACATCAGCAGCGACCTGTCGGCGATCAGTTCGGCGTAGGCGGCGCCCATGGCGTCGAGCACGCCTTCCGAGCCCTGATCGGAAGCCGCATCCGCGCCCTCCGCGAGCGCCGCGAGCACCTGCACGAAGCAGTCCTCGAGAGCCGCGACGAACAGGCGCTCCTTGCCCGGGTAGAGCTTGAAGACGTATGCGGGAGAGATCTTGGCCTCGCGGCCGACGTCGGCGATCGTCGTTCCGTGGAAGCCACCCCGCGCGAACGCGCGAACGGCGCTGGCCACGACGACGGGCTTTCGCACCTCGGCGGTGGAGAGGATGGAACTGCGTTCGGCCATAGAGTGAATGTACATTCACTCATCGATGCGCGCAACTCCCTCTTCCGGTTCTACGCTCATCCGGTGCGCCTCGCGATCGTCGGACTCGGACTGCTGCTGCTCGGCGCGATCGCGGTCGCCACCGGGGTGTTGCCGGTCACGGATGCCGTTGCGATCGGCGAGCGCGTCTGGCCCATCCTCCTGTTCGCGGTCGCGGTCACCGTCGTCGCCGAACTCGCCGACCAGGCGGGCCTGTTCGCGGCCGTCGCCGAGCGCCTGGCGCGCCTCGCGCGTGGGCATGGCTGGCTGCTCTGGATGCTGATCGTGCTGCTGGCGGTCGCATCCACCGTCTTCCTCTCGCTCGACACCACGGCCGTGCTGCTCACACCGGTGGTCGTGCTGCTCGCCCGCCACCACGGCTACCCGCCGCTGCCGTTCGCGCTCACCACCGTGTGGCTCGCGAACACGGCGTCGCTGCTGCTGCCGGTGTCGAACCTCACCAACCTGCTCGCCGAGCACGCGCTCGGGTTCTCCGACCCCGGCCGTTTCGCCGCCCTCATGGCGGCCCCCGCCCTCGTCGCGATCGTGGTGCCGTGCGTGATCATCGCGATCGTGTTCCGCCGCACCATCGGCACCAGATACGAAGCGGTCGCCGCGGAGGAACCCCACGATCCGGTGCTGTTCTGGTTGGCGGCGTCGGTCGTCGCCGTGCTCATCCCGTTCCTGGTGAGCGGTATCCCCGTATGGATCCCGGCGACGATCGCCGCGATCGTTCTCGCCTTCGCGTTCGCGGTGCGCGAGCGACGGCACCTGAGGTGGGGGCTCGTGCCGTGGGGCCTCGTGCTGTTCGCGAGCGGCCTGTTCCTGGTGGTCGGCGCGGGTCATTCGCTCGGTCTCACCGAGCTGCTCGGCGCGGTCACCGGAACCGGCGAGACGCCGGCGGCCCTGCTGCGGATGTCGGCATCCGGCGCCGTCGGGGCGAACGTCATCAACAACCTGCCCGCCTACCTGGCGTTCGAGCCGCTCGCCGACTCCCCCGCGCGCATCGCGGCGCTGCTCATCGGAGTGAATGCGGGGCCGCTGATCACCCCGTGGGCGTCGCTCGCGGTGCTGCTCTGGCACGACCGCCTGAAGGCCCTCGACGTGGACCTGTCGTGGCGTCGCTACATGCTGCTCGGCCTCATCGCCGCGCCGTGCACGGTGGTGCTCGCGTCGCTGGCGCTCGTGCTCACGACCTGAGCGCTCGCGTCAGACGCGGTCGATCAGGCCGTCGACCTTGGTGAGGCGTTCCTGCGGCAGGGGCGAGGTGGGGGCGCCGGCGACCACCGACGCGAGGATGTCGTGGAAGACCAGCATCGACCAGCGCGGGGCCTCTTCGTCGCTGAGGGCGCGGAGACCGTGCTCCATGGTCTGGGTCACTTGACCGTTGGCGCCGAACTGCACGATGAGGGCACGCCATTCGTCCCCGTGGGGGAAGAACACGGCCCGGATGCCGGGAAGCACGTCGAACTCGGCGCACTCCTCCAGTCCGTCGGCGTTCGGGGGGAGAACCCCGGCGCGCGGGTTCATCTCGGGCACGCTCCAGGAGAGTGTCGAGACGAGGTCTCTCACCCTCTTCTTCTCTGCGCGCCCCATGCTCCCAAGGTAATGGACGGGCGTACGCCACCGACGCCGCCACTTCGGGGGCAGGGGCCGAAGACGGCAGTGGCCCCGCCCCCGGGAAGGGGTGGGGCCACTGAAGCGATCCGCGAGGCGACTACTGCTTCGCGTCGGCGTTGCGACGCGCGAGGCGACGCGCGACCAGCAGACCGCCGCCGACCAGCACGAGGAGCGCTGCCGACACGATCAGGACCGAGTCGAGTGACACACCGGTGGCTGCCAGCTGGGGGTCGGGCGCGGTGGCAGCCGGCTGCGTCGGCGCCGGCTCGGCGGGCGGGACGGTGAAGGGGATCTCCACCAGCACCTGCACGAGCGCACCGTCGCCGACCAGGGCGGTCGCGGAACCAACGCCCGTTTCGGTGACTCCCGCACCGCTGATCTTCGCGTCACCGTACGTGCCGCCTGCGACGGGCGTCGGGGCGAGCACCTCGAAGGTCACCTCGGTGCCCGCCGGGATGTCGCCGAGAGCGACCGACTTGCCCGCCTTGATGAGCATCTCGTGGGTGACCACCTTCGAGTCGACCGTGTACTCGGCGACGACCGAGTATTTCGTCTCGGGGTCGATGAGCGCAGCGTCCGCTCCGGCCACCTGCAGCGTGGTCTCCACGGCACCGACGTGCTTGAGGAAGGTGTTGGTGGCGGTGACCTCGGTCACCGCGGGCGACGAGGTGTCGAAGCTGACCGTGGAGGCCGGCGAGTAGGCGACGCTGTCGGCACCGAGCGAGTCGGTCTCCTCGATGGCGCACGTGGATCCCACCGGGATGCCGGTGAGCGTCGAGGACTCGCCGCTCGCCAGTGCGACGTTCGCGGGGTAACCGTTGACCGGGGTGCCGTTCCTCGTGCACTCGACGATGAACTCGAAGGCCTCGGTGGGGATGACGCCGTCGCCGTCGGTCTGCTTCGTCAGCTTGAGGGAACGCAGCGCGTTGCCGAGTCCGTCGCCGCCGCCATCGTCGATGACGACCTCCGCCGTCACCGGGCTCTGTCCATCGACGGTCACGGTGTTGGTGAACACGTCGCCGGCAGCCACGCTGTCGGTGAGGATGGTCTTGTACCGGATGTAGTAGGCCCGGCTGTCATCCGTCACGGGGTCGTTGATCCAGAGCTGGAACGACTTGCTGGCCTGGTCGACCTCGATCCGGTACGTTCCGGGCGCCGAGGAGTTGCTGCGGTCGACCCACACCTTCTCGTTGTCTCCGTAGTTGAAGTCGGCGCGGTCGACGTAGCGCACGCTGAACGACGCGTCGTAGAACGTCGCGTCGCCGGTGGCGACGTCGTTGATCACGATCGGGGCGCCGCCCTGCGGGTTGAGCACCTTCGAGGGGACCGCGATCACCCAGTCGACGTACTTCTTGTCGGACGTCGCCGCGCCGCCCTTGATCACGCCTTCGGGGAAGAGCTGCTGGTGGAACTTCTGGAGCTTGCCCCCGGGAATCGGGGTCGAGAGCGCGGAACCCGTGCCCGTCGTGAAGGTGAACTCGGTGTCGTCGGTGTGGGCGACGGTGACCGCGTAGAAGAAGAGCGTGCCCTGCACGTCGGAGTGCGTTTCGACGTAGTCGGTGAGGGTGCAGACGAGCGCGTCCGCACCGACCGTGCAGGTGCCGACCACGGACGACCCCGCGAGGAGGTTCATCGTGGAGGTGATCCCGTCGACGTACGCCGGGAAGCTGAGGGAGAAGGTGTCGCCCGCGTGGGCGTTCGACGGCAGGGACCAGGTCGCGTCGACGCGGAACTTGTCGCCGATGACGAGCTGCGGGTTGTCGGGGTCTGCCGGCGGCACGTTCACCGAGGTGATGCCGGAGATCTCGGCGGCCTGGGCGGCCGCTCCGCCGGTGAGCAGCGACGCGAACGCGAACAGGGTCGCGACCGTGCCGGCGATGAGCCGACGGCGCGAGCGCGCCGGGCGTGCATCGCCCATGCGTTCGTCGAGTGGTGGTTGCGGGGCAGCGACTGGTCTGCGAGACATCGGGGAATGTCCTTTCACGGGGCCGTGGGGAGCGGCCCGAAACGGGTGGGCGCAGCGGCGCGAATGTGTCGATGCCGTCGCGTTGAGTGACTTGGCGAGATTAGGTTCGCCAGCGGCAGCGCAGACCGGTCGAGGGCCGAGTGCAGTGCGGAAGCGCCGCACGTGCAGTGCACGGCTCGAGCGGTTAAGTGCGGAAGCGGGCGGGGTGCAGTGGAGCGTGCCCCGGAATTAAGTGCGGGCGCGCCTCAGGCGTCGCGCACGGGGCCCAGGTAACCGCGCACGAAGTCTTCGAACACGGCCGACATGTCGACGTCTTCGTCGAGCAGCCACTGCACCTGAAGGCCGTCCATCACGGCGGCGATGAGGCGCGCAGCGTGAGCCGGGTCGATGTCGTTGCGGATGAGGCCGTCGCGTTGCGCCTCGGCCAGCACGTCGGCGGTGGAGCCGGCGCTGGCCGCGTAGCGGCGGGCGAACTCGGCGTGCGCAGGATGCTCGCGATCGGTGGCCTCCGCGGAGACCACCGTGTAGAGCGAGGTGAGTCCGCGGGTCGTCTGGTTGTAGGCGACGACGTTGCGCACCTGGTCGATGAGGTGCAGCTCGGTGACGTCGCCCGCCGCATCCTGCACTTTCGCGTCGCGCTGGCGGAGCACCTCCGTGAAGAGCTCCTCCTTGTTCTTGAAGTGGTGCATCAGCCCGGCTGGGGTGAGCCCGACGCGCTTGGCGATCTCGCGCATCGATCCGCTGTTCCAGCCGCTTCGCCCGAAGACGACGAGTGCCGCGTCGACGATCTCCTGCCGCTTCGCCTGCCCTTTGGGGTAGCTGCCGCGGCGCTTGGGTTCGGCGCGGTCGGGGGTCGGGTCGGTGCTCATCGGCCCGAATCTACTCCCCTTTCGCGAAAACCACACATGTGTTAGGTTTCCAAGCAACATCCGCGCGTCGCCCCCGAACGGGGGTCACAGACGAATCCCCGCATCCCTCGCGGGCGACCAATGGAGGCCGAGAAGCATGAATCGATGGAGATCAGAACAGGGAAGCCCGCGCCGCCGGGCGCTCACGGCCGGTGCCGTGCTGGCCGTGGGCGCGCTCGCGCTCGTCGGATGCGGCCGCGGCGACGGCACGGAGGGCGGCGCCGAGAGCAAGGGCGCCATCGACGACTCCCCCGCGACCGGAACGGTCGAGATCTGGGCGATGGGCAACGAAGGCGAGGTGCTCGATGAGCTCGCCGCGAAGTTCGAGGAGGAGAACCCCGACGTCGACATCAAGGTGACCGCCGTCCCGTGGGAGAGCGCCCACGACCGCATCGCCACCTCGATCGCGGGAGGCTCCACCCCCGACATCAGCATGCTCGGCACCACGTGGGTCGGCGAGTTCGCCGCGACCGGCGCTTTCGAGCCCACGCCCGACGGCCTCGTCGACGAGTCGTCGTTCTTCGAGGGATCGTGGAACACGACCGTCGTCGACGGCACCGCCTACGGTGTGCCCTGGTACGTCGACACGCGCGTGCTCTACTACCGCACCGACCTGGCGGCCGCCGCCGGTGTCGAGGCCCCCGAGACCTGGGAGGACTTCACCTCCTTCGCCGCGGCGATGGTCGACCAGGGCGCGACATCCGGCGTCTCGCTGCCTCCCGGAGGGTTCGACTCGTGGCAGTACGTCACCCCGTTCGCCTGGCAGCAGGGCGGCGACATCCTGAACGCCGACGGCGCATTCGCGCTCGACGACGACGCCTGGAACGAGGCGTTCAGCTACTACGCGAGCTTCTTCGAACAGGGGCTGGCCGAGCCGGTGCGCCTCGAGGGCGGCGAGATCGAGCAGAAGTTCATCTCGGGTGAGGTCGGCTCCTTCTTCTCCGGCCCGTACCACGTGAGCCTGCTGCTGGATCAGGGTGGCGAGGAGTTCGCCGACAAGTTCGGTGTGGCCATGGTGCCCGGCGCCGACAGCCGCACCAGCTTCACGGGCGGAGGCAACCTGGCCGTCTTCAACGACAGCGACAACCGGGATGCGGCGTGGAAGTTCGTGCGCTGGCTCAGCCAGCCCGAGTCGCAGCTGCAGTGGTACGACATCTCCACCGACCTGCCCAGCGTGCAGTCGGCGTGGGACGACCCGGTGCTCTCCGACGACCCGTACCTGAGCGTGTTCGGCGAGCAGCTGCTCGACTCGAAGGCGCCGCCCGCGATCCCCACCTGGGCGCAGGTGTCGGCCGTCATCGACCAGGAGCTCGAGAAGGTGACCCGCGGCGAGACGACGGTCGAGGATGCGCTGGCCGCCGTGCAGCAGCAGGCCGACACGATCGGCACGGGCGAGTAGTCACATGACCGCCCCCACCGTCACGGCTCCGGTGCGTCGCCTCGCGGCGCGCCGGAGCCGGCGGGCCACCCTCATCGCGTGGGGGTTCGCCGCGCCGTTCGTGGTGCTCTTCCTCGTCTTCATGGCGGGGCCGATCGTGGCATCCCTCGCGATGAGCTTCACCGACCTCACGACCCGCGACCTGCGCTCGCCGTTCAACGTGAACGTGGTCGGCTTCGAGAACTACGTGACGCTCTTCGGCGACCCCCGCTTCATCCGCTCGCTGCTCAACACGCTCGCGTTCGTGGTGGTGGGGGTGCCGCTCACGATGGGCGTCGCGCTCGTGGTGGCGCTCGCCCTCAACACGGGGATCAACAAGTTCCGCACCGTGTTCCGGGTGGGCTACTACGCCCCCGTGGTCACGAGCATCGTCGCCATCGCGATCGTGTGGCGCTTCATCCTGCAACCCGACGGGCTGCTCAACGGCTTCCTCGCCGTGTTCGGCATCCAGGGCCCCGACTGGCTGCAGTCGACCACCTGGGCGCTGCCGTCGCTCATCCTCATGGCGGTGTGGCGCAACCTCGGCACCCTCATGGTGATCTTCATCGCCGCGCTGCAGGGAGTGCCGCGCGAGCACCACGAGGCGGCGATGGTCGACGGCGCGAACGCCTGGCAGCGCTTCACCAACGTGACCCTGCCCGCCATGCGGCCCGCCCTGCTGTTCGGCGCCGTCATCACCGGCATCGGCTACCTGCAGTTCTTCGAGGAACCGTTCGTCATGACCCGCGGCGGCCCACTCGACTCGACCCTGTCGACCGCCATGTACACGTACCAGCAGTTCGGATTCGGCAACTACTCGTACGCCTCGGCCGCCAGCTACGTGCTGTTCATCGCGATCGTCGCGCTCTGCCTCATCCAGTTCCGCCTGCTCGGGAAGAAGGACTGACCGTGACCGCTCCATCCGCGACATCGCCCGCGAGCCGGGTGCGCCGTCCGAGGAGGCGCCGCACCTGGTGGCTCTACCTCGTGCTGACGCTCGGCCTCGCCGCCATGGTGATGCCCTTCGTATGGATGCTGCTCGGGGCGTTCAAGACGAACGCCGAGATCCGCCAGCATCCGACGACCTTCTGGCCCATCGACCCGACGCTCGACAACTTCGCGCAGCTGTTCGGACGGCTCGACTTCGCCGCGTATTTCACCAACAGCGCGGTCGTGGCGATCGCGGTTACCCTCGGCAACATCGTGTTCTGCTCGATGGTGGGCTACGCGCTCGCGAAGCTCGAGTTCCGCGGCAAGAAGCTGCTGTTCGCCCTCGTGCTCGGCACGCTCATGGTGCCGGGGGTCGTCACCTTCGTGCCGCTGTTCGTGCTCACCGCGAACCTCGGGCTCGTGAACACGTACCCGGGGCTCATCCTGCCGTTCCTCATCACCCCGCTCGGCGTGTTCCTGATGAGGCAGTTCATGCTGGGGCTTCCCGACGAACTCATCGAGGCGGCCCGCATCGACGGCGCGAGCGAGTGGCGCATCTTCCTGCGGGTGATCATGCCGCTGTGCGGGCCTGCAGTCGCGACCCTCACGATCCTCACCTTCCTCGGAAGCTGGAACAACTTCCTCTGGCCGCTCGTGGTGGCCACGAGTGAGCAGATGTACACGCTGCCCGTCGCCCTCGCGCTCTACTCGGTGAGCCAGAACGCCGCCCAGTACGGGCTCATGATGGCCGGCGCCGTCGTGGTGGTCGTGCCCGTTCTCATCGTGTTCGTGGCCCTGCAGCGCTACTTCGTGCAGGGCATCGCCCTCACCGGAATCAAATAGGAGACCCACCCGATGACCATCCCCGCCTTCCCGCACGACTTCCTCTGGGGCGCGTCGACCGCCGCCCACCAGGTCGAGGGCAACAACGTGGGCTCCGACTGGTGGCAGCGCGAGCACGGCCACCTGCCGGGCGCGCCCGTCGAGGAGCCGTCGGGAGACGCCGCCGACAGCTTCCACCGGTATCCGGACGACATGCGCCTGCTCGCGGATGCGGGGCTCGGCGCGTACCGCTTCAGCATCGAGTGGGCGCGCATCGAACCCGAGCGGGGCTTCGTCTCGCGGGCGATGATCGACCACTACCGGCGCATGGTGTCCACGGCACGCGAGCTGGGGCTCGAGCCGATGGTGACCCTGCACCACTTCACCAACCCCGTATGGTTCGCACGCGAAGGCGGGTGGCATTCGGATGCCGCGCCCGAGCTGTTCGCCCGCTACGTCGAGGCCGCGCTGCCGGTGCTCGACGACGTCGAGCTCGTCTGCACGATCAACGAGCCCAACATGGTGTCCGTGCTGGCCGACCCGGAGGTGGGTTTCCCGTCGGCGGGCCTGCCGCCGGGCGTGCCCGCCGTCACCGATCGCCTGATCGACGCGCACCGCCGCGCCGTGGAACTGGCGCGCGGCGCCGGCTCGAAGGCGGGCTGGTCGATCGCGACGCAGGCCTACCAGCCCCTGCCGGGGGCCGAGCAGATCGCAGCCGACTACGGGTACTCCCGCGAGGACGTGTTCCTGGATGCCGCCGCCGGCGACGACTGGGTGGGCGTGCAGGCGTACACCCGCACCAAGATCGGACCCGACGGGCCCGTTGCGACGCCGGCCGGCGTGGAGCGCACCCTCACCGGCTGGGAGTACTACCCGCCCGCGATCGGCGACGGCATCCGCAACTCGTGGAAGCGCAACGCGACGCCCGTGTATGTGACCGAGAACGGCATCGCGACCGGCGACGACTCGCGGCGCATCGACTACACGACGGGCGCGCTGCAGGCGATCGCCGAATGCATGGAGGAGGGCGTCGACGTGCGGGGCTACCTGCACTGGAGCGCTCTCGACAACTACGAGTGGGGCTCCTACCGCCCCACCTTCGGGTTGATCGGATGGGATCCGGTCACGTTCGAGCGGCGCCCGAAGCCGTCGCTGGCATGGCTGGGGTCGCTCGCGCAGCGGCGCTGAGAGAGAGGCGGATCGCCGATTCGGCCGCCGCGACCGCCTCGTCGCCCGTGAGTTCGCCGGTGATGACGCGGATGCCGAGGCCGTCTGCCACCGCGATGAGGCTGCGCGCCACAGGAAGGGCTTCGGATGCGGGCATCCGGCCCGAGAGGTGGCGGGCGAGCTCCTGCTCCTGACCGGCTTTCGCGCCGCGCAGCAGCGCGGCCAGGCCGTCGTCGGTGACGCAGGCGGCCAGGTAGGCGTGCCACACGACGACGCCGTCGATCTCGCGCGGCGACGTGGGAATGGCGTGCACGACGAGATGCCGCACGACCTCGGCGGGCGGTTGCGACGCGTCGGCCTCGCGATAGCGCGCCTCGGATCCGTGGATCATCGCCGAGGCGCTCGCCCTGATGAGCTCCTCTTTGCTGCCGTGGTAGTGCTGCACGAGGCCCACCGAGACGCCCGCGGCATCCGCCACGGTGCGGAACGAGACACCGGCGATTCCTCGTTCGAGGATCACGCGCCACACTGCGGCCACGATCTGCGCCTGCTTGCCCATGCTCTTCCCCGATCTCCTTCGGCGTGTTAGCTTGCTACCTCGACAATACGATCGTATTGGATTGAGGAGGCCGTCGTGACCAAGATGGGGCGTTTCCGTTCCGAAAGCGGCCGGGCGCGCTTCGCCGAGGCCTACGAGGCCGCCCTCGCGGAGATGGATCCCCCGTCGCGCGCACTCGATCTGCGCACCGCCTTCGGAACCGTGCGGGCGTACATCTGGAACGGAAGCCGACCCGCAGCCGCACCCGTGGTGCTGCTGCCCGGGATGAGCTCGGGGACCCCCATGTGGTCGATGAACCTGCCCGGGTTCCGGGCGTCGGGACGCACGGTGATCGCCTTCGACGCCCTCGGCGACGCCGGGATGTCGGTGCAGCAGACGCCACTGCGCTCGATGGCCGACCAGGCGCGGTGGGTGGAAGACGCGCTCGCCGAACTCGGGCACTCCGCCGTGCACTCCGTGGGCCACTCCTTCGGCGGGGCGACCGCCGCGAACCACGCGCTCCGCTTCCCGCGGCGGATCGCGTCGCTCACCCTGCTCGAGCCGGCGTTCACGTTGGGCTGGCCCCCCGCATCCACCTTCTTCTGGGCGACCGTGTCGGTGCTGCCGGTTCCCGGCTCGTGGCGGGAGCACTCGCTGGCGACGCTCGGCGGGGTTTCGGTCGACGAGGTGAGGGCCGAGAGCGCGATCGGCACCATGATCTCGGTCGCCGCGCAGACCTACACGAGCGCCCTGCCCACTCCGCGCCCCCTGTCGGATGCGCAGCTGCAGTCGCTGCGCATGCCCGTCTACGTGGCCATCGGCGGGCGGGCGTCGCTCGCGGGCGGCGCCAAAGCCGCCCGCCGCGCCGAACGACACCTCGGCGAGGGCACCGTCGACGTGTGGAGCGGGGCGACGCACTCGCTGCCGATGCAGGTCGGGGACCGGCTGGAGCCGCGACTGCGCGAGTTCTGGCAGAGCGCCGGCGACGCCTCCCCCGTGGTCGACTGACGCGCCGGGCGCATCACCCGATTGGCATGATGTGCCGCCCCGGGGCGCGCGCTTGACTTCCCCCGAGGTCGCGTGCGCGATCTGTCCGCGGGTGTTTCCGAAGGGGCAGCAACTATGGAGATCTTCCTCGTCATCCTGCAGGCCGTCGTGGTTCTCGGGGCGATCGTCATGGGCGTGCGCACCGGCGGCCTCGGCCTCGGACTCTGGGGCGTGGTCGGCACCGCCGTGCTGGTGTTCGGATTCCGGCTCGCACCCGGGTCACCACCAGTGGACGCGTTCTTCATCATCATCGCCGTCATCACCGCATCGTCGGCGATGCAGGCGGCCGGCGGCATCGACTACCTCGTGTCGATCGCCTCCAAGATCATCCAGCGCAACCCGAAGCGCCTCACCTACGTGGCGCCGCTCGTGGCCTTCGTGTTCACCGTGCTGTCCGGCACCTCGAACATCTTCTTCGCCCTCATCCCGGTGATCAACGAGACCGCCTACCGCAACGGCCAGCGGCCCGAGCGCTCGCTCGCGGCATCCACCGTCACCTCCGGGCTCGGCATCACGGCCAGCCCGGTGTCCGCCGCGATGGCCGCCTACCTGGTGCTGATGGACGGCACCGGATACGGCCTGCCGCAGATCCTGGCCATCACCATCCCGGCGGCGGTCGTCGCCTGCATCGCCACCTCGTTCGTGCAGCAGCGCATCGGCAAGGACCTGCTGGACGACCCCGAGTTCCTGAAGCGGGTCCGCGCCGGCACCATCGAGGTCCCCGCGGCGCTGCAGGCCAAGTACGAGGCCAAGTTCGGCGGCACCGGGACGACGACCACCGCGACTGCGACCGCTGTCGCGGACGGCGGCCCCACCGGCCCCACCGACCCCGACACGAGCCGCGCAGCGAGGAAGGCCGACAGGGCCGTCGTGATCGAGCACGTGGTGCCCCCCGGAGGCAAGACGGCCGCGATCATCTTCATCGCCGGCACACTGCTCGTCGTGGCGCTCGGCCTCTTCCCGGGGCTGCGTCCCGCGTTCCCGAACGAGGACGGCGAACTGGTGCCGCTCGGCATGTCGCCGGTCATCGAGATGGTGATGTTCACCGTGGCCCTCGTGATCATCCTCGTGCGACGCATCAAGCCGTCGTCGGTGGTCGAGCAGCCGCTGCTTCGGTCCGGTTTCGTGGCGGCGGTGGCCCTCTTCGGAATCGCATGGATGGCCGACACCTTCATCGACGCGAACCAGGAGACGATCATCGAGCCCCTCGGGCAGCTGATCGAGGCGCAGCCGTTGTGGCTGGCCGTTGCACTCTTCCTGGTCGCCGGTCTCACGACGAGCCAGTCGGCGACCACGAACACGCTCATCCCGATCGCGCTCGCCGCCGGGCTCGCACCCGGGGTGATCACCGCCATGTGGCCGTCGCTCATCGGCGTCTGGCTGTTCCCGGCGAACGGCTCGCAGATCGCATCCGTCGAGACCGACCTCACCGGCTCGACGAAGCTCACACAGGTGCCCATCTGGCACTCGTTCACGATCCCGATGCTGGTGTCGTGGGTCGCGGTCGTGCTGGCGGGTCTGCTGATCCAGCTGGTCATCCCCGCCTGATCTCCAGCAACTTCGCCAACAAGGAGGAACGATGTCCACGAGCGAAGAACTCTCCGCAGGCGTCGCGCAGCTGATGCCCGAGATCATCGAGCGCCTCGAGACCCTCGTGCGGATCCCGTCGGTCGCCTTCCCCGGGTTCGACCCGGAGCCGGTGCACGCGATGGGCGAGGCGGTCGTCGAGCTGTTCGAAGCCGCCGGCGCGACAGGCGTCTCGATCGTCGACGTGCCTGACGGGTATCCGTGCATCTTCGCCGACCTGCCCGGCCCCGAGGGGTCGCCGACGGTGCTGCTCTACGCGCACTACGACGTGCAGCCGGCGCCGAAGAGCCAGGGGTGGTCGAGCGAGCCGTTCGAACCGGTCACGAAGGACGACGGCCGCATCTACGGCCGCGGAGCCGCCGACGACAAGTCGGGTCTCGTGATCCACTACGGCACCTTCAAGCTGCTCGGTGAGCTGCCCTGCCGCATCAAGATCCTCGTCGAGGGCGAGGAGGAGACGATCTCGCACCTCGAGGCGTTCGTCGAGGCGAACCCGGAGAAGTTCGCCGCAGACGCCTACGTCATCGCCGACATCGGCGGCCAGGTGGTCGGCAGGCCGGGGCTCACCACGGCGCTGCGCGGCGACGTGGCGTGCACGGTCACGGTGCGCACGCTCAAGTTCCCCGTGCACTCGGGACTCTTCGGCGGCGCGGCGCCGGATGCGCTGACCGCCATGATCCGCATCCTCGACACCCTGCACGACGAGAACGGCGACACCGTCATCCCCGGTGTCGACACGTCGTCGTGGGACGGCGCCGACATGGAGGAGTGGGTGTACCGCGACGGCTCGGCGATCCTCGACGGGGTCGACTACCTCGGCACCGGGTCGCTGTCGGACCGCATCTGGGCGAAGCCGTCGGTCACCGTGCTCGGCATGGACCTGCCCACCACCGCCGAGGCCTCGAACGTGCTGCTGCCCGAGGTGACCGCGAAACTGTCGATGCGCATCGTGCCCGGATCGGATGGCGAGGCCCAGCTCGAAGCGCTGATGAACCACCTGCGCTCGCAGCGTCCGTGGAACTGCGAGGTGGAGGTGAATCGCGTGAAGGTCGGTCACGCGTTCGCGGTCGACCAGACGCATCCGGCGATCGTCGCGGCGAACGAAGCCCTCGAGAGCGCCTACGGGGGCTCGGTGGAGTCGATCGGCAGCGGCGCATCGATCCCGCTCGTCGCCTCGCTCAAGAAGGTGGCACCGGATGCGGCGATCATCCTGTGGGGCGCGGAGGACACCGCGAAGGCCCGCATCCACGCCTCCGACGAGTCGGTCGACCCGCAGGAGATCGCGCGCATGATCGCAGCGCAGGTGACCTTCATCGAGAAGTTCGTGGCTGCCGAGACAGCATGAGCGAGGAGCAGCCGGCGCCCGCCCCCGACGGGCCCGCCCCCGAAACGGCCGACGCGCCCGCCAAGCGGATGACGGTGCTGCAGGCCGCCTTCATCGGCGTGGGGGCGATGGTCGGCGCGGGGATCTTCGCGCTCCTCGGTGCGGCCGGTGCTGTCGCCGGGTCGGCGGTGTGGCTGTCGTTCCTCATCGCCGGTCTCATCGCGCTGCTGCAGGGCTACTCGTTCGCGAAGCTCGGCGCCACGTTCCCCTCTGCCGGCGGCATGCTCACCTACCTCGCGAAGGGGTTCGGCGAGGGGCACATCACGGGGATCGTGTCGTGGCTGTTCTTCATGACGGGTTCGATCGTCGTGGCGATGGTCGCGACCTCCTTCGGGGGTTACGCGAGCGCCGTCGTCGCCGACGACGACCCGACCTGGGCCATCATCCTGGGCATCGCGCTGGTGCTCGTGATGACGATCCTGAACATCGTCGGCTCGAGGGCCGTCGCTCGGGTGCAGGCGGTCATCGTCAACGTGGTTCTCGCCATCCTGGCGATCTTCGCCGTCGTCACGATCGCGAACTGGGACCCGAGCCTGCTCGATCCGGCGGGATACCCGAGCCTGCAGCACATCATCTCGAGCGTCGCGCTCACGTTCTTCGCGTTCCTCGGGTTCGGCGTCATCACGTTCACCGCGAAGGACCTGCCGCGCCCCAAGCGGCAGCTTCCGCGGGCGATGTACCTGGCGCTCGCGATCGCGACCACCGTCTACGTGGCGGTGTCGCTCGGAGTGTTCGGAACCCTCACCGCGGATGAGGTGGTGAAGTACGGCGCGACCGCGCTGGCGGAGGCGGCGAAGCCGACCCTCGGTCAGGCCGGATACGTGCTCATGGTGATCACGGCGCTCTTCTCCACGACGGGTGCGGTGAACGCGAGCCTCTACCCGGCCGCCGGGATGACCCGCCACCTCGCGAGCGTCGGCCAGTTCCCCCGCGTGTTCGGCCGCACACTCGGGCGCCGAGCGCCCGTCGGACTCGTGGTCGCGGCGCTCCTCACGATCGCGATGATGCTGCTGCTCGACCTGAACGCGATCGCCTCACTCGGAAGCGCGGTCGCGCTGCTGGTCTTCTCCGCGGTCACGATCTCGCACTTCCGCACCTACAAGCAGACCGGCGCGAAGCTCGTCATCCTCATCGTGGCGCTCGTGGCGACCCTCGGCACCTTCATCGTGTTCACCTTCACCACGCTCGTGAACGAACCGCGCACAGCGATCGCGCTCGTCGTCATCGTGCTCGCCGCGACCGTGCTCGATCTGGTTTGGAAGCGGATCCGGCGCATCGAGGCGCGCACCTCGTAGGGCCGGAGAACGCCTCTGCATACGCTTCCTACGCCCAGAACGGTTGGCCTTGGTAGCCGCCGGACACGATGACGCCCGTCGAGATCCCCGTTAGGACGTTGACGACCCACACATCTGAATTGCCGAGCGCCGTGTAGCGGAATGCGAGGCGACGACCGTCGGGATGCCAGACCGGCTGGTCCGAGTCGCCGACGGCATCTGTGATCACCTCGACATCCGCTGTAGCGACATCCAACACGTGCAGTTGGTACACGCCATTCGAATCCCGCGCCGCATAGGCAAGCCTGTCGCCGGTGGGCGACCAGCTCAGCGAGTTGATCGACGACCCTGTGCCGATGACCACGGCACCGTCGCCCTCTGAATCGACCGTCACGATCTCCGTGTCCGTGCCGATGCCGGTCGATCGGACGAAGGTCAGCCGTTCCCCGTCGGGCGTCCACGTCGGGCTATTCGGATCGCCTGTCGGGCCCACGACCCTTGTGAGGTCTGTGCCATCGGCGTTGACGACGAAGATGCCTGGTCCGTCGATATCGGTCGCGGCGAACGCCAGCCTGCTGCCGTCGGGCGACCATTCAGGTTCGTTGATGTCGCTGGCGGCGACGATCGTGCTGAGACCCTCGGGACCGTACGTCGTGAGTGCATCCGATGTCCCATCGACGACGTAGGCGATCGTCCAGTGGTCGGGTCCGATGTCGGGGTCGCGCTGGTTCCCTTCCGGAGCAGGCTCGGCGTAGACGTACATGTCATCGAATTGGCGGAGGTCGTCGGTGAGGCGCACCTGTTCGACACCGTCCGGGCCGGTGTCGGCCACATAACCGAGCGCGGTCGGAACGACGACGTCGAGAGTCGTGTTGGCGAAACCCATCGCCCCGGCGTAGTCGGCCACAGCCAGCCCAATCCCGTACTCACTGGTGCTGGTGAACTGGTGTTCCACGACCTGACCAGAGGCCGAGGTACCGTCGCCGAAGTCCCAAACGACCTGCGCGATGCCTCCCCCATCAGGATCGGTGCTGTCCGCGGCCGAAAAGGTGTACATCGTCGGATTCCAGGGGTTCTGTTCCACGGTGATCCGCGCGGTCGGTTCCTGATTCACTGGCTGGTCAGCCTGAGTGCGCACAGAGATGCCGAGAGGCTGAGCTTGCGATATTGGCACCTCGAACTTCAGACGCCAGGCTCCCGTGGATGGCGCGTTCACCTCGAATCGCGTGACGTCCCCGGCAACGAAGACCTCCATGTTCGAGGCCGGATTCGCCTCCGTGTACTCGTCACCGGACGGAGAGATCAGCGTCGCAGCAAAGTTCCCCGGCACCCGAAACTCGAACGTCACCCTCGGCGAGTATTGAGGAACCCGCTGAATGACGGTCTCGCTCCCACCCGGGGAGAGCTCGAACGAGTCCGGCGCAGACGACCACCCACCGCTGAGAGCCTCTTCAACGCGGTCCGCGATGATCCGATGCCCGAATGGCGTCGGATGGTAGGACTCGGCGAACACGTCGAATAGGTTCGGGATGATTCCGTGGAGGAATCGCTCATCGCTATCACCTTGGCAGAGTTCGTGTCCCGCGGAGGCGTCGTAGATGTCGACGAACTGGAACCCGGCCGCGGTCGCCTCCTGACGGATGGCTTCATTCACCTTCTTGATGAGGTAGTTGATCCAGATCTGATCCGTCCGTGTCACTCCCGTGTCGACGCAAGCGCTGAAAATGTCATCGGGGTCGTAAAAGCGCGGATAGCCGAGCACCACTACGCGCGCATCTGGGGCGGCATCGTGGACCTTCGTGAACAGCTTCAGCCACTCGCGGTCTTCGAGTAGGTCAGCCAGCCGCTCTTCGAGGATCGCTGCGTTCTCCTCGTAGCAATAGTGGCCGCTGCCGATGCCCAGAACGCAGTCCCTGAGCGTATCGGTGAAACCCATGTCATTGCCGCCGATGCCGATCGTCACGAGGTCCGGATCGGCGTCCACAAGACGATCCATGGCCGACTTCCCGACAGTCGTGGTGGCATCCGCGTCGAAGGCCGGCCGAAGCGGGTCGTCCCACGGCACCCCTACGAGGCTCGGCCATTCGTCCGTCAGGTCCGCGATCAGGGCGCCGCTGCAGGCCCAGGACTCGTACTCACCTGTGACGAATCCATCGGAGACGAGAAGCTCCGGATACGCGGTGAACGAACGATGGCAGCGATTGGTGCTCACGTCGGTATTCGAGTAGTAGAACCCGTCGTCACTCGATTGACCGGGGCGCCGGGGATTCGCGCCTTCACCGGACTGGTAGGAGTCCCCGAGTGCGACGTACGACACGGACTCCGTCATGCCACCGCCCGATGGCGCCTCTTCACGCAGGGTTGCGTCGATGCCGGTGAGCTGCGCGGAACGGAGCCGGACGGTGGGCGACGAATCGTAGTCGGGGCGATTCTGGTACCACTGCTTGCTTAGGCCATTTCGTCCGGGCGCCAGCGTATAGCCGTTCCCGCCGGGGGCGACGGTGCTCGAAGCGTTGGTGAAGCCGACGCGATACGAGCCGAACGGCAGCTGCATACTCCACATTCCGTTCGTCGACGTGCTGGTCGAGTACACGAACGAACTCATCACCTCGCCTGTACCGGCCGTCCACACGCCGATGCGCGCATTGGCAAGCGGGAGCCCGTCGGGCCCTCGAACCGTTCCCGACATGACACCGCCTTTCGGGACATCGATGCTGCGGGTCTGCTGGGTGCCCGAGAGCAGCCGGTACTCGGCCGCTGCGGAAGAACCGACGCCCCCGCTCAATGTGTTCGGATAGGTCACGCCAGCCCGAGTACCGCTCGCGACGAGGGCGTACTCGTACCCGGCGCGCAGCTTCGAGATCGTGAAGGCGCCTCCTGCGCCTTTCGTGACGACCTGGTCCGCCCATTCGACGCCGCCGTCATAGCCATCACTGAAGTAGCGCACGGCCGACACGCTCCAGTCGTACGTGTTCGTTGGAGGAAGGCCGCCAAGCGTTACCACCCCCGAGATCGAAGACAGAGTTTCGACTGCGGCGCTAGCGGAGGACGCGGGAAGAGGAGCCAGTACAGCGGTGATGACCGAGGCGAGAAGCCCGAGCGCAAGAACAGATCGCTTCATGAGATCCTTTCAACTGAGGGCAGTGTTGCAGGTGCACAGACCGGTCGGCGGCCCCCCATTCGGGTCACGGCGGTTCCGCCTGACCCGACCCTCTGTGTCCGCCGCAAGCGCGGTCGACGCGTGCATCACAGGCAGCTGGAGCGACACCCACCGTCGTGAGCGGCGCGACCACCGTGACCAGGTCGCTCCGACTCGGCGCGACGGCAGTGCGATCACGCGAGCCGCTACCCGGCTGACGACGCGGCGCATCGAGGCGCGGGAGTCGTAGGGCGCCTGACCGTCACGCCGTGCCGAGCATCGACAGGCAGAAGCCGACGACGGTCGCCGCCCCCGCCCAGTCCTTGCCGCGTTCGAAGGCGAACGGCATGAGGGAGTTCGTGAGCATCGCGAGCAGCCCGCCGGCCGCGAGCGCCGCCGCCCTGCTGCCGTAGGCATCCGGCAGCTCCACGGTCGCCAGGTACCCGATCGCCGCCGCGACACCGCAGGCGAGGACGACCATGCCCCACAGCAGCGCGAGCCGGCCGACGCTCCACCCGCGCTGCACGAGATCCGCCGACGGCGCGAGCGCCTGCGGGATGTTGGAGACGAACACGGCCGCGAGGAAGGCGAGGCTGATCGTCGTGCCCGTGCCGATCTGGATGCCGAAGATCAGCGACTCGGGCACGCCGTCGACGACGGAGCCCACCACGATCCCCATCGCCGCGCCGGCACCCGTGGTGCCGAACCTCTTGTCGACGAAGCGGTCGCCGAGCATGAACACGACCACGCCGACGAGCATCCACAGCACGGTCTCCCACAGGGCGATCCCCGCCTCCGCCTCCGGCACGAGATCGAACGCGACAGCCGCGATCATGGCGCCCGCACCGAACCCGGCCAGGATGCCGACGATGCGAGGGGGCACCTTCACCCAGCAGGCGAAGAGGCCGGCCAGCAACAGTGACGACTGGCCGAGGATTCCGAGCGCGAACGCCCACAGGAGTTCCATGCTGCACCCTACTGCCGGCAGCGCCGCAGCGGGCAGGCGGTTCTGTCGGGCCTGCTGGGTAGCATTCCCCGCATGAGCATCAAACTCGAGAACGTCGCCATCGCCGTCCGCGACCTCGAAGCGACGATCTCCTTCTTCACCGACCTCGGGCTCACCGTCATCGGTCGCGACGAGGTCATCGGCGAGTGGACCGACACCGCCGTCGGCCTCGACGGCAACCACGCGAAGATCGCGATGCTGCAGACGCCCGACGGCCATGGGCGCCTCGAGCTGTTCGAGTACATCCATCCGGATGCGATCGAGACCGAGCCGACCCTCCCGAACGAGATCGGCATGCACCGCGTGGCGTTCTCGGTCGACGACATCGACGAGGCCCTCGCGATCGCCGCGAAGCACGGATGCCATCCGCTGCGAGGGGTCGCGAACTATCAAGACGTCTACAAGCTGAGCTATGTGCGGGGCCCGAGCGGCATCATCGTGATGCTCGCGCAGGAGCTCACGAAGAGCGCCTGAGGCGCGACATCTCCCGACATCGCCGGTGAGGCTCCCCAGGGAGGCACCTCACCGGCGACCCGGCCTGGCGGTCAGAGTTCGGAGAGCAGCGCCTGCATCGTGGCGATCTCGGCGGCCTGCCCGTCGATGATCTGCTGGGCGAGTTCGGCGACCTCCGCGTTCTTCCCGTTGTCGAGCACGGTTCGCGCCATGTCGACGGCACCCTCGTGGTGGAGGATCATGCCCTCGAGGAACAGGCGGCTCGCGTCGGGGCCGCTGGCGGATCCGAGCGCCGCCAGGTCGTCCTCGCTCATCATGCCGTCGCCGTGGTCCATGCCTTCCATCCCGCCGGGAGCGCCGGAGTCGTCGTACGGCATCCCCCAACCGTCCAGCCATGACTTCATGGCCTCGATCTCGGGGCCTTGGGCGTCTGTGATCTGCTGCGCCAGCTCGATCACCCGCGGGTCGACGTTGTCCTTGCCGAGCACGAGGTCGGCCATCTCGATGGCCTGCTCGTGGTGCGGGATCATCATCGTCAGGAACATCTCGTCGGCGGGGTTGACGTCGCCGGCGGTCTGGGAGGGTGTCATGGGGCTGGTCCCGTGGTCCATTCCGGGCATGCCGCCCGTGTCGTCGGTCTGAGCGCACCCCGCGAGCAGCAGGGCGGTGAGCAATGCGCTGGAGGTCAGCGCGATCGTGCGAATACGCATCGGTGGTTTCCTTCTTGGTCGATCGGTGATGTCGTGTGATCCGTTCTCCCCGGCAGCGAGCCGTCGCGTGCCTGGGGATGCGACGGATCACGTGCGACTGATCGACAGGACGTGCAGTGAGGGCGGCTGCGGCCACGGCAGCGCACGGACGGCTTCGTGAAGGAGCACGGAGCGGCTCGGGATGCGGCGTCGGCCGAGCAGGCTCGGAGCGAGCAGGACGAGCGCGGCGGCGAGCAGAGCCAGCGCGCAGATCATGAGCAGCATGGAGTGGTCGGGGGCATCGCCCGGGGCGCAGTCGCCGGGGCAGTGCTTTGCGTCATCCGCCTCATCGCCCATGACGACGGTCACGGGCACGCCCGCCTCGGCGTGCACGGCACCGGCACCGATGGTGTGCATCGCGAGCAACCCGGCGATCACCAGCAGCGCCCCGCCGAAGGCGACGAGGGCGCGGCGGCCGCTCGATCGGGTGTTCAGCAGCGATCGGATCGTGCTCACGCGATGCCCTCCTTTCGGTGCAGCTTGCCTGATCGATACCCTATGGGGGTATAGTGCATAGGGTAACCCCCTATGGGTATGGAGACCAGGATGCCACACGATCACGACCACACGTCAGCTACCGCGTTCGACGCACCCGAGGAAGACCTCGCGGTCTGCCCTGTAATGCCGGGAAACGTCGTGGTGAAACACGACGCCGAGAAGGCCGGTTTCTACCGCGACCACGACGGCGAACGGTACTGGCTGTGCTGCGGCGGATGCGGCCCGCGATTCGACGCCGACCCCGACCGGTTCGCCGAAGCCGCGCGCACGCTGCCCGCTCCCCGTGAGGTGCTCGCCGCGCGTGCCGCACAGGCCGGCAGCGACGCGCACGCCGGGCACGACGGGCACGACGGGCACGACGGGCACGACGACCATGCGCACCACCACGCCGGGCATGACGACCACGCCGGTCACGGCGGCCATGACGGCCACGGCGGTCACGCAGGCCACGGTGACCATGTCGGGCAGTTCCGCCGGCTGTTTTGGATCATGCTGGGGATCGCCGTGCCCGTGGTCGGGTTCTCGGGCATGTTCGCGATGCTCCTCGGCTACTCCCTCCCCGAGCAGCCGTGGGTGGCCTGGGTCTCCCCGGTGCTCGGCACGGTCATGTACTTCTGGGGCGGCTGGCCGTTCCTCACCGGTGCGGTGGCCGAGATCCGGGCGCTCCGGCCCGGCATGATGCTGCTCATCGGGCTGGCGATCACGGTCGCGTTCCTCGCCTCGCTCGGCGCCACGTTCGGGGTGCTGAACCACGAACTCGACTTCTGGTGGGAGCTGGCGCTGCTGATCGTGATCATGCTGCTCGGCCACTGGATCGAGATGCGCTCCCTCGCGCAGACGACATCCGCTCTGGATTCGCTCGCCGCGCTGCTGCCCGACGAGGCGGAGGTCGTCGACGGCGACAGCACCCGCACGGTCTCGCCCGCCGACCTCGTCGTGGGGGATGTCGTCGTGGTCCGCCCGGGAGGCCGTGTTCCCGCAGACGGGCGGGTCGTCTCCGGCTCGGCGAGCATGGACGAGTCGATGATCACCGGCGAATCGACCACCGTCACTCGCGCAGAGGGCGCGACGGTGGTCGCGGGGACGATCGCGACCGATTCGTCGATCCGCGTCGAGATCACGGCGGTGGGCGACGACACGACGCTCGCCGGCATCCGCCGTCTGGTCGCCGAAGCGCAGGGCTCCTCCTCCCGCGCGCAGCGGATCGCCGACCGGGCTGCCGCCTGGCTGTTCTGGTTCGCCCTCGGCGCCGCCATCGTCACCGTCATCGCGTGGAACCTCGCCGGCCTGCCCGATGAGGCCATCACCCGCACCATCACCGTCCTCGTCATCGCGTGCCCCCACGCGCTCGGTCTCGCGATCCCGCTCGTCGTGTCGATCGCAACGGAGCGCGCGGCGCGCGGCGGCGTGCTGGTGAAGGACCGGCTCGCGCTCGAGAGCATGCGCACCGTCGACACCATCCTGTTCGACAAGACCGGCACCCTCACCAAGGGCGAGCCCACGCTCACCGCCGTGGATGCGACGGGTGGCCTCACCGAGGATCAGGTCGTCGCGCTCGCCGCGGCCGCCGAGGCCGACTCCGAGCATCCGCTCGCCCGCGCCATCGTGCGTGCCGCCCGCGAGCGCGGGCTCACCGTGCAGCCGGCGGACGACTTCAGGTCGTCACCTGCGGTCGGGGTCAGCGCGCTCGTGGATGGGGCCCGCGTCCGGGTCGGCGGTCCGAACCTCCTCGAGGAGGAGGGCAGCGTCGAGCTGCCGGTCGCCGACCTGTGGCGGAACGAGGGCGCCATCATCCTGCACGTGCTCTCCGATGGCGTGGTCGTGGGTGCGCTTCGCCTGGCGGATGCGATCCGCGAGGAGTCCCGTCAGGCTGTCGACGCGCTGCACAAGCTGGGGCGGCAGGTCGTGATGATCACCGGGGATGCCGAGGCCGTTGCGCAGACCGTCGCCGCCGAGCTCGGCATCGACCGGGTCTTCGCCGGCGTGCGTCCGGAGGACAAGTCGGCGAAGATCACGCAGCTGCAGGCTGAGGGCCGCAAGGTCGCGATGGTGGGCGACGGCGTCAACGACGCACCCGCCCTGGCGCAGGCGGATGTCGGCATCGCCATCGGCGCCGGCACGGATGTCGCCATCGCGTCGGCCGGGGTGATCCTCGCGAGCTCCGACCCGCGCTCGGTGCTGTCCGTGATCCAGCTGTCGACCGCCTCGTACCGCAAGATGAAGCAGAACCTGTGGTGGGCGGCCGGCTACAACCTGCTGTCCGTGCCGCTCGCGGCCGGCATCCTCGCCCCGATCGGGTTCGTGCTTCCGATGTCGGTCGGCGCGATCCTGATGTCGTTGTCTACGATTGTCGTCGCGCTCAACGCCCAGCTGCTGCGCCGCCTCGACTTGACCCCGCAGAGCAGCGCACGCGAGATCCTCGGCGCGAACACCGAGAGCACGGCGCACGAGAAGGAGTCCGAGCATGTCCACTGAGCACGCGCACCACGGCTACATCACCGACAAAGACAAGTACCTCGCCCGCCTGAAGCGCATCGAGGGCCAGGCCCGCGGAATCCATCGCATGGTCGATGAGGAGCAGTACTGCATCGACATCCTGACGCAGATCTCCGCACTCACCAGCGCCCTCCAGGGGGTGGCGGTGGGCCTGCTCGACGAGCACCTCAAGCACTGCGTCGCCGACGCCGTGCGATCGGGCGGCGACGTCGCAGACGCCAAGCTCGAGGAGGCCACCCAGGCGATCGCGCGGCTGGTGCGCTCCTAGGCGGGGGGCGGGTTCACTCCTTCTCGAAGTTCAGACGACTCGGCCGCTCTGGCCCGAACTGCAGGAACACGCGGGTGGGTTCCTTCGTCTTGTCGACGAGTAGGCGAACCGATGAACCCTCGAACGTGCCGCCCTCGTCCGGACCTGCATATAGCCGCACATACGGGTACCCGCTTGAGCGATGGTCTGTCGTGTCCCACGTTCCCGTCGTTGTCAGCGTGTCCCGCCAGTCGAGGCTTTCGTCGTCCAGCTGGTCGAGGTCCAACGCTCCCCGCGGAATGTTCTCGAACGCTGCGGTCCCGTCAGCTCTGAGCTCGAGCGCAGCCGATTCGCTGCCCTCATCTACGACGTCCCACCGTCCGACCAACTCGGCCGAGTCGGTGATGGCCGGTGAAGGCGGCGAGAAACTGCACGCCACGAGCACCGCTGGAAGCGCGAGGACCAGCATCAACGTGCGCAGCCTCGGCACTGGATGCTGTCGATTCATCCGAACTCCCCTCGGGCACCGTGCGGGCACACCGGCGGAAACCTCCCGAACCTGCTCCGAAGCAAGGGAGCCTTGGTCGACCGTAGCGATGGCCGTTCTGTCATCTCACTCCATACGCCAGCACTGCTGTGACGATGCCGGGCACTGCTCACCCTGGAAGCAGCACTTCGTCGTACCAAACGTCCTCGTAGCCGGGGGCCAGAAGCACACGCCAGCCAGGAGGCAATCCAAGGTAGGGAAGTATCTCGGGACACCACGTCTCAAGATGGGAAACGTGCAGCGGCATGAAGAAGTCCGGATCCTCGGAGAACACCTCGCCAGCCCAGATGTACCAACCTGAGGCCCCGTTCTCCGGGAGGTGCCTGTGGGCGTTGAGGGGAACGACCCCTGCGCGCACGTTGAGCGATATTCCGACCTTTGAGTCAGCGCTTGGCCCGGCAAACTGGGCAGAAAAGCGCTCTGCCGTATCCCTCTGCACTTGATCCAGGTCCGTCACGCGAATCCCAGCGCTTCGTTCATGTTGCGAGAGTAGCGGCCAGGTTCGGCGCCGTGGCGCGCTGAGCAGGTCACCGACGGGACTAGCGGGCGAAACAAATTCGCCGTGTGATCTTCACACACAGACGACGCGACCGTTGCGGTAGTGGGAGAAGTTCACGTCGGTCTGGTGCCCCTGGAGGGACTCGAACCCCCAACCCTTTCCTTAGGACGGAACTGCTCTTCCATTGAGCTACAGAGGCTGACCCGAAGAGTCTACCGAGGGCACCGACCAGGCATGCCCGAGGATGCATCACTCGGGCGCGGCGCTGATGCCGCGCGGTCGATCAGCGCGGAGGGGGCGAGAGGTAGATGGCGTCGCCGGGCTGGATGACGCGCTGGTTGTAGATGTTGGGGCCCCAGTTGTATTCCTCGATCGCGACGGAGCCGTCGTCGAGGATGCCCGACACGTACGCCACGTGGTTGGCGCCCGGGAACCAGGCGACCCATCCGGGTGCCGGGGTGTTGCTGATGGGCCAGCCGTGCTTCTCCCACTGCGACTTCCACGAGCGCGCGCTTCCGGCGCCGGGGGTGAGGGTCGACCACACCCACTTGAAGGGGGCGCTGGTGGAGCCGGCGTCGCGGTTGAGACGCCACGCCACGAAGTCGACGCACTCGCGGTAGAAGTAGTTCAGCGGCGAGAGCCCACCGCCCTGGTAGTCGGCCAGCTCGGCCGCCCAGGGGTAGTCGTCGCCCATCTCCTTCGCACCGGATGCGAGGTAGGCGGCGAGGTTCTGCTGGCGCACGGCGTCGCGGTAGAGACGCTTCAGGTCGGCAGCGCTGGTGGCCTCGTAGCCGTCGCGTGCTTCGCCGCCGGCGGCGACCGCGTCGACCTGGGCCACGTCGAGCGAAAGCGCCTGGGACTCGGCCGGAACCGCCGCATCGAGCGCGACAGCGTTGTAGTCGGCGGATGCGTACGCGGGAAGGGTGAGCGAGGCGAACAGGCCGCCGACGAGCACCATCGTGCCCGCCACGGTGAAACGCTTGCGGATCGTGTGACGGTGCGGCGCGGGGGCCGACGCCTTGACCGGTGCGGCGGCCGCAGACTGCGATGCGGCCGCGGAGGTCGGCGCGAAGATCCCGAAAGGCGCCGCGACCGCGGGTGCCGTGACGGGTGCCTGCGGGATGCCGGGGACAGCAGCCGCGGATTCTGCGGGAGCGGATGCGGCAGCAGCGGACGCGCCCGCGGCCGCCTCGCGCGCGGCGCGGCGCGAGCTGTACTGCACCTGGTCCGAGGAGGCGACGAAAGCCGGTGCCGGAGCCACGGCATCCGGAAGTCGCGGGTTGCCGACCGGCGGAACGGATGCCGCACGCAACGAGCGACGCGACGGAAGCTCGACATTGCCGGGAGTATGAGCAGCTACGTCGGGGCGACCGGGCTGTGAGGCCTGGCCTGCTCCCGAGTTCTCTGCGGGCGGGGGCGTGAAGCCCAGTGCCGCAAGGGTCTCGTAGTCAGTCACGTTGTTGGTATGTCTCCGGGTTTTAGACGACCCGACCGACGTTACGCGAGATACCCCAGATTGTCACGTCTTGATAACGGCACGTTTTCCGGGGCAGACAGGTCGGTCGCACAGAGGTTTCCCAGCTTGTCGATACCTCAACTCGACGGGATCCGAAGCAGGCGATCACGCAGCTGGGGCGAGGAACTCCTGCCACTGCGGCTGAGCCCGCTCCACGCCCCGCACGAGCCACGCCGTGCCGTGCGGCGGGCGCGGCGAGAACCGCAGCCTCCACCCCATCTCCTGCGGGGTGCGGTCGCCTTTCACGTTGTTGCAGCGCAGGCAGCACGCCACGAGGTTCTCCCAGCTGTCGGCGCCACCGCGCGATCGGGGCTGCACGTGGTCGATCGTCGAGGCGTGGGCGCCGCAGTAGGCGCAGCGCTGGTCATCTCTGCGCAGCACACCGCGGCGCGAGACCGGAACGGCTCGACCGCTCGGGATACGCACGTAGCGGCTCAGCAGGATCACGGACGGGCGATCCCACTCCCCCGACGTTCCGAGAACAGGGTGGTCGTCGTCCCGGGCGACCACCACCGCCTTCTCGGACATCACGAGAACGAGCGCCCTCTTGAACGACACGACGGCGAGCGGCTCGAAGCCGGCATTGAGAACGAGGGTGGTGCGCAACGGGTCTCCTCTCGAGGGAGCCTGCACGGCTTGCAGGCCTTCGAATCCGCAGAGACCCGCGAATCCGGTTCGAGAACAGAAAAAGGCGCCGTCGCGAACGACAGCGCCTTACTCGACCGGCACGCGACAGTGCACGTGCGGCCGGCTGCTGAGCTGTATGCGGAACCACGCGCGCGCATCCATGGTGCGGATGCTCTGCGCGGATCGCATTGTGCCCTCCCGAATCCGAAGATCTCTGAGAGCCCCAGGGTAACCCGGCGAGGTGAACATCCGTGGAACGACACTGAATCGTGAGGTTCGCGGATGATCACCCCGCGTCGCCGGAAAAGGTCAGATGCCGTAGCGGACGAACCAGGCGTTCGGGTCCCAGATGTTGTGCACCTCGACGGAGCGGCCGGGACGCGGCGAGTGCACCATCGTGTTGCCGCCCATGTAGATGCCGGAGTGACCGCCGCCATCCATCACGACGACGTCGCCGGGGCGGGCGTCGGCACGAGAGATGAGGGTGCCGCCGGAGCCCTGCGCGCGCGAGGAGTGCGGCAGCGAGATGCCGAACTGCGCGTACACGAACATCACGAAGCCCGAGCAGTCGAAGCCGGCCGGGGTGGCACCGCCGTAGCGGTACGGGACGCCCTGGTACTGCAGGCCGACCTGCACCACCTGGTCGAGGGAGAAGTTCGGGTACGGCGGGTTGGCGAGGTAGTCGCGCACCGTCGGGCCGGAGTACGACGCGAACGCCGCCTTCTGCGCGGCGCGGCGGATCTCTGCAGCCGAGATGGTGTCGTATCCGTCGCGGGCGGCCGACTGGACCGCCACATCGGCGACCGCGACCGTCTGTGCGCCGGCTTCGCGCAGCTGCGCGGCGGCGGAGGCCTCGGTGGAGCCGTCGACCGTCTCCGGGGAGTACGCGTAGGCAGGAAGGGCAACCGTGGCGAAGAGGCCGGGCACCACGAGCGCGATGATCGCCAGGTTGCGGATCGGGTTGCGCTTCGGGTTTCGGGTTGCGGGGGCCGGAGCGGCGGACCGCTCCAAATGGTTACCTGGAGTCAAGAGATGTCTCCCGCGTCTCGGCCGCTCAAGGTGACGGCCCCATCCCTTTCGTATGTCACGTCGCCCCGCAGAGGATGGGTGAACGAGACGCCCTGCGGTGCGGCCCCCGACCGTCCTAATGTGACCGGGGGACCTCGCGAGCATATGCGAGGTCAACGCCGTTGTCACATCGTCGTGCCCCGGATGAGGGGAATTGTCCCCCGAAAAGACGGGGAAGAAGAGGCGCGCTCAGCTCTCGACGTAGATGTGCGAAGCGACCTCGTTGGGCAGCTCCAGACCCTCGCCGAATCCGTCGACCTGCACGAGCACGTACGACCCCGCGGCCGACATCGTGGCCGTTGCGCCGGGCATCACGCCCGCCTCACGCAGCTGCGCGAGCAGCTCGGGCTCGAACTGCACGGGCTCGCCGAGACGACGGATCACGCCGGCGGACTCGCCGGGAGTAGCCGCCACCCGGGTCACGAGGCTCTCGACACCGTCGAGGAAGCGACCGGCGGGCGCGTCGCCCAGCTCGTCGAGGCCCGGGATCGGGTTGCCGTACGGCGACTCGGTGGGGTGACCCAGCAGGTCGAGCAGGCGGCGCTCCACCTGCTCGCTCATGACGTGCTCCCAGCGGCAGGCCTCGTCGTGCACGTACGCCCAGTCGAGGCCGATGACGTCGGCCAGCAGGCGCTCGGCGAGGCGGTGCTTGCGCATGACGTGCATCGCGCGGGTGCGGCCGTCGTGGGTGAGGGCGAGGTGGCGGTCGCCTTCGACGACCACGAGGCCGTCGCGCTCCATGCGGCCGATGGTCTGCGACACGGTGGGGCCGGAGTGGCCCAGACGCTCCGAGATGCGCGCCCGCAGGGGCACGATCCCCTCCTCCTCGAGGTCGAGGATGGTCCGAAGGTACATCTCCGTCGTGTCGACGAGATCGGTCATCTTGGCCTCCCAGCAGGTCTCGTCCAGCCTACCCGGCGGCCACGGACACCGCGTGCTCCGTCGAGCCGCGCTCACGTCCCGTGCGGGCATGCGCACGTCAATAGAATCGACCTCGTGCCTGAGCTCGAGATCCCCCGCGACCTGCTGCCCGCCGACGGACGCTTCGGATGCGGCCCCTCCAAGGTGCGCCCGGAACAGCTCGCCCACCTGCAGGCGAACGCCGAGCTCTTCGGCACCTCGCACCGCCAGAAGCCCGTCAAGGCGCTCGTCGGCCGCGTGCGCTCGGGCCTCGCAGAGCTCTTCCGCCTCCCCGACGGCTACGAGGTGGTGCTCGGCAACGGCGGCTCTACCGCATTCTGGGATGCCGCCGCCTTCTCGCTCATCGAGCGTCGCAGCGAGAACCTGACCTTCGGCGAGTTCGGTGCGAAGTTCGCGCAGGCCGCCGCGGCCCCCTTCCTCGAGGCGCCGCACGTGATCAACGCCCCCGCGGGATCCCGCGCCGAGGTCGAGGTGCTGGAGGGCGTCGACGTGTACGCCTGGCCGCACAACGAGACCTCGACGGGAGTCATGGCCCCCGTCGCCCGCGTGCACGGCGACGCGGGAGCCCTCACCGTCATCGACGCGACGAGCGCGGCGGGCGGCGTCGACTTCGACGTGGCCGATACCGACCTCTACTACTTCGCGCCGCAGAAGAACTTCGCATCCGACGGCGGCCTGTGGTTCTCGCTCGCGAGCCCCGCCGCGATCGAACGGATCGAGCGGATCGCCGCATCCGGCCGCTGGATCCCCGAGTTCCTGAGCCTCAAGAACGCGGTCGACAACTCGCGCCTCGACCAGACGCTGAACACGCCCGCCATCGCGACGCTCCTGCTGATGGAGGCGCAGATCGACTGGCTGAACGCGAACGGCGGCCTCGCCTTCGCGGATGCCCGCACGCGCGAATCCTCGGACCACCTGTACGCCTGGGCCGAGGAGCGCCCCTTCGCCACGCCGTTCGTGGCCGACCCGTCGCACCGCTCGCAGGTGGTCGTCACGATCGACTTCGACGACGCGATCGACGCGGCGGAGGTCGCGAAGACGTTGCGCGCCAACGGCGTGGTCGACACGGAGCCCTACCGCAAGCTCGGACGCAACCAGCTGCGGGTGGCGACGTTCGCCGCCATCGACCCCGCCGACGTCCGCGCGCTCACGGCGTCGATCGACTACGTCATCGGCGCCCTCTAGGCTGACCGAATGCGGATCTGGCTGAGCGAAGACGAGCGCCGGCCCGACCCGGAGCCGGTCGCCACCGACGATCGCGCCGCCGTGCTCGCCGGACTCGTGCTGTGGGTGCTCGTGCTCGGAGGGCTACTCCTCTTCGTCGGCGCCCTCGTCGAATCCGGCCACGTCTGGTGGCTGTGGACCTGCCTCGTCGGCATCGGACTCGGCCTCGTCGGCCTCGTCTACATCCACTTCCGCCGGCGCCCCCGCGACTGACTCGAACTCGTCGGGCAGCTCGTGCTCGTCGTGCTCGAAGTCGATGCCGTCATCCGGGTCGTCGCCGAAGTCGTCGTCGTGGTCGTCGGTGTCGTCGTCGTCCGACGCGTCGTCGCCGTCGGACTCGTCGTCCGAATCGTCGTCCTCGTCGTCCGAGTCGTCGTCCTCGTCGCCCTCGTCGTCCGCGGCCTCAGCTGCGGCGGCGGCCTGCGCGGCGCGGTAGTCGTCGAGGCGCTCCGACCACGGCACCCAGTCGGGCGCCAGCAGAGCGCCGTCACCGGGAAGCAGCTCGGCCTCCAGGACCGTCGGCGCCTCGTCGTCGACCTCGGCGACGCTCACCGTCCAGTGCCACCCCGGGTAGCCGGACATCGTCGCCGCGAACTCGAGCGTCGTGACGCCCTCGCCCTCATCGGTCTGCGAGACGAGCTCGCCGACCGTCGTGTCGGGTGTGATCTCACGCAGCGCATCCCGCGCGATCCGGGCGCGCTCGTCGGCAGTCACCGGATGCTCAGGCATCCAGGTCGTCGGCGACCTTGCGCAGCACCGCTGCGATCTTGGCGCCGTGCGAGCGGTCGGGGTACCGACCCCGGCGCAGACCCGCGCCGATGCCGTCGAGGAGCTTCACGAGGTCTTCGACGACGATCGCCATGTCGTCCGCCGAGCGGCGGTTGATCTTGGCGAGGCTCGGGGGCGTGTCGAGGACGCGCACCGAGAGCGCCTGCGCACCCTTGCGTCCGTCGGCGATGCCGAATTCGAGGCGGGTTCCCGCGCGAACGACCGCACCCTCGGGGAGCGCCGACGCGTGCAGGAAGACCTCCTGGCCGTCGTCGGAGGAGACGAAGCCGAAGCCCTTCTCCTCGTCGTAGAACTTCACCTTGCCGGTAGGCATTGCCGGGCCTCTCTTACTGATCTGATGGGCGGGGATGCGGGGCCTATTGTTATCTCGTGCCCGAGAACGCCCCCGTCCCGCTCAATCGTACCGAACGTGTGCTCGCCGGGATGATCGCCTCGATCGTGGGGCTCGCCATCATCGCCATCGTCGCCACGATGATCGGGGCGGCATCCGGCACCGCGATGTCGGGCGGCATCTGGCCCGTGCTGCTCCTGATCGGCTACATCGGCCTCCCCCTCGCCTTCGTGCTGGTGATCGTCTTCATGGTCGTCAGCACCACGCGGCGCCGGCGGATCGCCCGGGATGGTGAGCGGTAGCAGCTCCGCCCTCGCGCTCGCAGCCTGGCTGCGCGCGCTCGACGACGATGCCCTGACGACCCTGCTGCGCGCCCGCCCGGTGCGCGAGAACGGCATCCGCGACGTCTTCGACCTCGCCGAGGCGTTGCTGGACGAGTCGTCGGTGCAGGCCGCCCTGGAGCATCTCGACCGCCCCACGCTCGCGGCCCTCGCGGCGGCGGGGCTCCTCGCCGACGGCGACAGGGCACCGGATGCCGCAGCCGTCGCGGCGCGGATCGGCGCGCCCGAGCCGGACGTGGAGGCGACCCTCGCGCTGCTCGCGCAGAAGGGGCTCGTCGACGACACGGACGGGCGATTCGCGCCCTGGGCGCCCGTCACGGATGCCCTGCGCGGATGGCCGGCACGCGGGCTGCCGTCGGTCGACGACCTGCTCGACTCCGCGGCTCCGGCAGCCCTCGAGCCGGTCGGCGCGGCCGACCTGGCCACCGCGGATCGCGGCGCAGCCGACCGTGCCTTCGCCGCGGTCACGGCGGTGGGAGAACTCATCAGCACCCTCGACCGCGAGCCCGCCCGGGCGCTGCAGCGCGGCGGGATCGCGCTGCCCGACTGGCGGCGGATGCTGTCGGCCACCTCCGCGGGGGGCGACGACGAGCTGCACGCGCTCCTCGACATCGCCGCCGGCGCGGACCTCGTTCGAGCCGAGGGCGGTGCGTGGCGCGCGACCACGGCGGGCCGCCGCTGGCAGGAGCAGCCGCGCGTGGCCCGATGGTCGGCGCTCGCCGAGGGCTGGCTGGGTCTCGTGCCGCCGGAGCTGCAGACCCATTTCCGGTCGCGTGCCCAGGCTCGGTGGGGCGACGGCCTGCTGGAGTACCTCGCCTGGCTGTACCCGGCCGGGGGCGACTGGATGCGGGAACGCGCCCGCGCGGCGGCGCGGTCGGCCGAGATGCTCGGCATCGTCGGCGATTCGGTGCCGTCGACCCCCGGATCCGCGCTGCTCGCGCACGGCACCGACGCGGCCGCCGACGCGGTGGCCCTGCTCTTCCCCGCCGACGTGCGCCAGGTGTACGTGCAGCACGACCTGTCGCTCATCGCGCCGGGTCCGCTCGCCGCCGATATCGACCGCAGGCTGCGCGAGCTCGCCGATGTCGAGTCGGTGGGGGTCGCGTCGAGCTACCGCATCACCACCGCATCCGTCACGAGAGCCCTCACCACGGGCGCGTCGATCGATCAGGTGCGCAGCTTCCTGGCCGAGATCTCGCTCACCGGCATCCCGCAGCCGCTCGAGTACCTGCTCACCGAGACCGCCGGCCGTTTCGGCAGCCTGCGCGTCGGGGCGGTCGATGCGCCGGCGGGCAGCCCGGATGCGGGGGCGCACTCCTACGTGCGCGGCGACGACCCGTCGCTCGTGGGCCAGCTCGTCATCGATCAGGCGCTCGCCTCGCTGGTGCTGCGACGCACCGGCGACCACCGCGCGGTGAGCCGCTTCGACGCCGAGACCCTGTACTGGTCGCTCGTTGATGCGCGCTACCCGGCGGTCTTCGAGGATGCCGACGGTGTCATCCGCGCGGTCAGCCGCTCGGTGCCGACGGCGGCCCCGGCCGCGCCCGCGACGGACACGGCGGCCATCCTCGTGACGCGGCTGCGGGAGTCCGCCGCGGAACAGCCGGTCGAGAGCGGTGCCGCCTGGAACGCGCGCCAGCTCGAGCTGGCGATCAAGGCGAAGCTGGCCGTGACGGTGGTCGTGCGGATGCCGGACGGCTCGGAGGTCTCGTACGTGCTCGAACCTGCGGCGCTCGCCGGTGGCCGGCTCCGCGCCCGCGACCGGCGCGCCGACATCGAGCGCACGCTGCCCATGTCGCACATCGTCGAGGTCGCACCGCTCTGAGCCCACCCCATCCGGCACGCCTCCCCGCGCCCGGATAGGCTGGTCGGTTGTGAACGGACCGCTGATCGTGCAGAGCGACCGCACGGTGCTGCTCGAAGTAGCGCACCCCCAGGCGGAGGAGGCGCGGCACGAGCTCGCCGTCTTCGCCGAGCTGGAGCGCGCGCCCGAGCACGTGCACACGTACCGGATCACCCGGCTCGGCCTGTGGAACGCCCGCGCGGCGGGACACACCTCGGCCCAGATGCTCGAGACCCTGGAGCGCTACGCCAAGTTCCCGGTGCCGCAGACGGTGCAGATCGACATCGACGAGACGGTCGCGCGCTACGGCAGGCTCGTGATCGCCCGCGACGACGACGACGAGCTCGTCATCCGCACCACGGATGCGGCGGTGCTCGCCGAGATCACCCGCAACCAGAAGGTGGCGCAGTTCCTCGGTGTGCGCCGCACGAGCACCGAGTGGACGCTGCTGCCGTGGGCGCGGGGGCAGGTGAAGCAGGAGCTGCTGAAGATCGGCTGGCCGGCGGAGGATCAGGCCGGCTACACCCCCGGTACCCCGCACGAGATCGGTCTGCTCGAGGAGGGCTGGGCGTTGCGGCCCTACCAGCAGCTCGCGATCGACAACTTCTTCGCCGGCGGCTCCGGTGTGGTGGTGCTCCCCTGCGGTGCGGGCAAGACGCTCGTGGGCGCCGGGGCGATGGCCGAGGCCGACACCACGACGCTCATCCTCGTCACCAACACCGTCTCGGCCCGCCAGTGGCGCTCCGAGCTGCTGAAGCGCACCACCCTCACCGAAGACGACATCGGCGAGTACTCGGGTCAGCTGAAGGAGATCAAGCCGGTCACGATCGCGACCTACCAGATCCTCACGGCGAAGCGGAAAGGCGAGTACGCGCACCTGGCCCTGCTCGACGCGCTCGACTGGGGCCTCATCGTCTACGACGAGGTGCACCTGCTGCCGGCCCCCGTCTTCAAGCTGACCGCCGAGCTGCAGGCGCGCCGCCGCCTCGGGCTCACCGCCACCCTCGTGCGCGAAGACGGCCGCGAATCCGACGTGTTCAGCCTCATCGGCCCCAAGCGCTTCGACGCGCCGTGGAAGGAGATCGAGGCGCAGGGCTTCATCTCGCCCGCATCCTGCTTCGAGGTGCGGATCGACCTGCCGCAGTCGGAGCGCATGGAGTACGCCGCGAGCGCCGACGACGAGCGGTACCGTCTCGCCGCGACCGCACCGGCGAAGCTGCGCGTGGTGCAGGATCTGGTGGCCAAGCACGCCGGTGAGCGCATCCTCGTGATCGGGCAGTACCTCGATCAGATCACCGAGCTCGCGGAGACCCTCGGGGCGCCGGAACTCACCGGCTCGACGCCTGTCGCGGAGCGGGAGCGACTGTTCCAGGAGTTCCGCGACGGCACGACGCCCGTGCTGGTGGTGTCGAAGGTGGCGAACTTCTCCGTCGATCTTCCGGAGGCGACGGTCGCGATCCAGGTGTCGGGCTCGTTCGGCTCGCGGCAGGAGGAGGCCCAGCGCCTCGGTCGTCTGCTTCGGCCGAAGGAGTCCGGGCTGCCGGCCAACTTCTACACGCTCGTCGCCCGCGACACGGTCGACCAGGATTTCGCCCAGAACCGGCAGCGGTTCCTCGCCGAGCAGGGCTACGCGTACACGATCCTCGACGCGGAGGCGGTCGCTTCGTGACCGCGCTCGGGGTTCGCCCGATGACCGTCGACGAGTTCGTCGGGTGGCAGCGGGCGAGCGCCGAGGCGTTCGCACGGCACCAGGTCGCCGCCGGCACGTGGGCCGAGGACGGGGCGCTCGAGCGGGCGCTCGAGGCCAACGAGGCGACCCTCCCCGCCGGGATCGCCACCGAGCGGATGCTGTTCCTGCGTGCCGTCGTCGACGAACGGCCGGTGGGCCACGCGTGGGTCGGCCTCGATCACCCGCGCGGTGCCGTCGACTGCGCCTTCATCTACGACATCGAGATCGACGAGCCATGGCGCGGGCGGGGATACGGGCGGATGCTGCTGGCCGCGCTCGAGGATGCCGTGCGCGAGGCGGGGGTGCCGTCGCTCGAGCTCAACGTGCACGGCGGCAACGCGACGGCGATCTCGCTCTACGAGTCGGCCGGGTATGCGGTCGTCACGCAGCAGATGCGCAAGACGCTCTCGACCCGAGGCCGGATCGGGGGGCTGCCCCCACTGAGGGCACCCGAGCGCGCCCCATAGGCTCGACCCATGAGGTCTACTCGATGATCCAAGCCACCCACCTGACCAAGCGCTACGGCGCCAAGACCGCCGTCGACGACGCCACCTTCACCGTGAAGCCCGGCATCGTGACGGGCTTCCTCGGCCCGAACGGCGCCGGAAAATCAACCACCATGCGCATGATCGTGGGGCTCGACCGCCCGACGAGCGGCGCCGTCACCATCAACGGCGCCGCATACTCGGCGCTCGACGCACCTCTTCGCGAGGTCGGCATCCTGCTCGACGCGAAGGCCGTGCACCCGGGGCGCAGCGCCCGCGGGCACCTGCGCGCCCTCGCCGCCACCCACGGCATCCCGCAGCGCCGGGTCGACGAGGTGATCGGCCTCACCGGGCTCGACTCCGTCGCCGGCAAGCGCGTGAAGGGCTTCTCGCTCGGGATGGGGCAGCGGCTCGGTATCGCCGCCGCCCTTCTCGGCGACCCGGCCACCCTCATCCTCGACGAGCCGGTCAACGGTCTCGACCCCGAGGGCGTCATCTGGGTTCGGCAGCTTGCGCGATTCCTCGCGTCGGAGGGGCGCACCGTGTTCCTCTCCTCCCACCTGATGAGCGAGATGGCCCAGACCGCCGACCACATCATCGTGCTCGGCCGCGGCCGGGTGATCGCGGACGCCCCGGTGTCCGAGATCCTCGCCTCCGCATCCGGGAGCGGCGCGGTGCGCGTGCGCAGCCCGCACGCCGACCGCCTCACCGCCGCGATCGCCGCGGAGAACGGCAGCGCCGTCGCAGACGCTGCGGGGATCGTCGTCACCGGCATCCCGTCGGAGCGCATCGGCGAGCTCGCCGCGCGCGACGGCATCGTGCTGCACGAGCTCACCCCGGTGAGCAGTTCGCTGGAAGACGCCTACCTCGCCCTCACCCAGGACGAGGTCGAGTACCACGCAGGAGGTGCGGCATGACCGCGACGACCGAGGCCCGCCCTTCGACCGCAGCCGACCTCGCCGGCGCCCGGCTCACCACCGGCGGCATCATCCGCTCGGAGTGGGTGAAGCTCGTCACGCTGCGCTCGACGTGGTGGTGCCTCGGCATCATCGCGGCGCTCACCGTCGGCATCCCGGCACTCATCGCGCTCGCGCTGACCAACACCGGCGACGGCCAGATCTCGGATGCCGCAGACGTCGGCTACTACAACTGGATGATGGCGACCACCCTGCCCATCGGGTTCAGCGTGCTCGCCGCCGCCGTGCTCGGCTGCCTCGTCATCACAGGCGAGTACGGCACGGGCATGATCCGCTCGACCATGGCCGCAACCCCGAAGCGGCTCTCGGCACTGTTCGCGAAGGCGTTCGTGATCGGCGCCACCGTGCTCGTGCTGGGGTTCGTGTCGCTCGCCCTGGGCGCCGCCGCGAGCGGTGCCGTGCTGTCGGCGGCCGGTTTCGCGATCGACCCGTCCGACGGGCGCGTGTGGCTCACCCTGCTCGCCGCCGCCGGGTACCCGGCGCTCGTCTCCGTGTTCTCGGTCGGCGTCGGCACGATCATCCGCAACTCGGCGGGAGCGATCGCCGCGGTGCTCGGGCTGCTGCTCGTCGTGCCGACGATCTTCCAGCTGATCGGCGGCCTGCTGCAGGCCGAGTGGGCATTCGATGTCGCCTCGTTCCTGCCGAGCAGCCTCGGCGGAACGATGTACACGCCCGTGATCGAGACCGGCTTCGACATGACGGCCGGCACGGTCGCGCTCGAGCCCTGGCAGGCGGCGCTCGCGCTGCTCGCCTGGGTGGCCGCGGCCCTCATCGGCGGCGCGCTGCTGCTGAAGCGCCGCGACGTGTAGCGTCCTGCGTCCGGGTGGGGTGGATGCCCCGCCCGGACGCACGCGGAGTCACCGCGAGCGCGAGTAGCGCAGCAACAACGTCGACCCGGAGCGCAGCACGTGGGCCAGCTCGAGGCCGCGCGGCTCGGGAAGCTCGCCGGCCGCGATGCGCCGCGCGTCGCCCGCCTCGAGTGTCGGCTCGACCGTGACGCACAGCTCGTCGACGGCGTCGGCGGCCAGCAGCGAACCGAACAGGTGCGGCCCACCCTCGCACAGGATGCGATCGAGGCCGCGAGCACGCAGCGCGGCGACGGCGACGGCCGCGTCGATGCGCTCTCCCACTCCCGCCACCACCGCATCCGCCACCTCGGCGAACGCCGACACGTCGTTGCCCGCCGTCGTCACCACGATCGGCCGCACGGGCGCCTCGGTGAAGATGCGCGAGGCCGGATCGAGGTCGAGCGCGCCCGACACGATCGCGAACACCGGATGCGGGGTGAGCCCGTTCGCCTCCCGCCACGCCGCCGAGGCATCCGACACCCGCATCGGGCCGTACCCTTCGGCGCGCACGGTGCCCGCACCGACGAGCACCACATCCGCGACCCGGCGCAGCAACTCGAAGTAGCGTCGGTCGGCGGCATCGCCGAGGCCGCCCGAGAGGCCGTCGCGGGTGGCGGCCCCGTCGACCGACGACACGAAGTTGACCCGCAGCACACGCTCGGCACCGCGCAGCGGGCTGACGAGCGCGTCGTCGTCGAGATCGGCGGCCGGGTGCGGCCAGATCCGGTCGATCGTCACATGTTGTGCTTCAGCCACGCCGGCTCCCGCCATCCGAGGATCGCCTCCGTCATGCGCACGGCCGCGACGCTGGCGCGCACGTCGTGCACCCGAACGATCCGCGCACCGTTCGCGATCGACATCACGGCGGAGGCGAGCGAACCCTCCAACCGCTCGTACTGGCTGCGGTCGAGGGTCTCGCCGATGAAGTCCTTGTTGGAGAGGGCCACCAGCACGGGCGCGCCCAGTTCGGCGATCTCCCCGAGGCGCCGCGTCAGCTCGAGCGAGTGCAGGGTGTTCTTGTTGAGGTCGTGACCGGGGTCGACGATGAGGTTCTCGAACGGCACCCCGGCCGCCGTCGCGAGCTCGATGCGCGAGCGCAGGTGCTCGACGACGGTCGCGACGACGTCGTCGTACCGCGGACTCGGATGCGGGGTGCGCGGGGGTGTGAGCGAGTGCGTGAGCACGATGTGGCCGCCGCCGTGCGCCACGACGCCCGCCATGGCCGGGTCCCAGAGGCCGGAGGTGTCGTTGATCACGTCGGCGCCCGCCGCGAGCGCCGCCTCGGCGACGCCGGCCGAGAAGGTGTCGACCGAGATCACCACGTCGGTTGCGGCGCGGATCGCGGCGACGAGCGGCACGATCCGGTCGAGTTCTTCCGGCAGGTCGACTGCCGGCCCGCGGCCGAACGGCACGCCGCCCACGTCGACCCAGTCGGCGCCGTCCTCGACGGCCGCGAGCGATGCCTGCACGGCGCGCTCGAGGGCGAAGGTGGCGCCGTTGTCGTGGAAGGAGTCGGGTGTGCGGTTGACGATCGCCATCACGGCGACCCGGCGCGAGAAGTCGAACTCGCGCGCGCCGATCCGGCGGATGCGGGGTGCGGCACGCTCGTCGGTGGTCACCGCTCGATGCTATGCGCTCGCCGCCTCCGGAGCCGGGTCAGCGTTCCTCGGGGCGCAGGAGCACGCCGTCGCGGTTGCGCCGGAACGGACGGTCCCGGTACTCGACGAAACGCTCCACGAGGGGTTCGAGGTCGAGCCCGTTCACCTCGACGAGCACCTCGCGGTGCTCGGCCGGGATCGACGCCGCCCCCGAGAACGCACCGCAGACGCCACCTGCGACCGCGCCGATGGTGTCGGTGTCGCCGCCGAGGTTGGCGGCGAGCAGCGCGGACCGCAGCGGGTCGCCCTTCGCCCGCACGAACAGCGCCATGGCGGAGGGCACGGTGTCGATCGCGGCGACGCTCGACCCGACGAGCTCGTACACCTCCGCGAGGAAGGCGTCGTCGTCGATGGGCCGCCGCGCGATGTCGACCGCCAGCCGCACGCGGCGGGCCATGCTCGGCGCCACGACGGGAGTGCCCCTGCGCGCGCCGACGGCACCCGCCGCGAGCGCCGCCTCCACGACCCGGTCCACGCGGTCGTCGACGGGGTCGGATGCGGGACTCGCGATGGCGGCCGCGACGGCACCCGCGATCACGGTCGCACCGGCGAGGGCGACATCCGTCGAGTGGCTCATGAGCGCGGATGCCTCCACGCGATCCGCCAGATCCTCGAGGTCGTCGATGGAGGCCGACAGCCCGACCGGCGCGATCCGCATCGCCGCCCCGTTCGTCTCGCCGCGCATCCCCACATCCCACGGCGACACACCGCTGCGGAGGGCGTCGATGGCCTTCGCCGAGCTCGGCCCGAGGAAGTTGCCCTCGCTCGCCCCCACGCGGTCCGCCCACGCCACCAGGTGCGCGGCGACCGTCTCGGGTACCACGTCTCCGTCTTCGGCGACGATCGCGCCGGCGAGCATGAGCGTCTGCTGCGTGTCGTCGGTGATCTGCCCGGCGCGGTACCCGTCGACGACGAAGTGGCCGTCGGGGCCGGGGAGGAAACCGGTGATGCGGTCGAAATGCGCGAGCACCTGCGCCCGCGGCCACAGCTCGCCGGGCATGCCCATGGCGTCGCCGAGCGCCACGCCGAAGAAGCATCCGCGCACGCGGTCGGTCGTGTCGATGGGTGAGTCGGTCATGGGGATTGCTCCTTCGGGGAGGCGGCCGGCGGTCACAGGACCCCCCAGCCGAGAACACGGACGGTGACGGCGGCGGCGAGGATCAGCAGCAGCACGATGAAGGCGACGACGTCCCGGGCCGCCGCGTGGAGGGTGAACAGGGCGGTGGGCCGGGGGGTGGCGCCCCAGCCGCGGTTGATCATGGCCGCGGCCAGGTCGTCCGACATCCGGATGCCGCTCGTGAGCAGCGGGATCATCACGGGGATGTAGGCGCGCACCCGGCGGATCATCCCGCCCTGGTCGATCGCGGCACCCCGCGCGCGCTGCGCGTCGAGCACCTGCTCCGCCCTGTGCTGCAGGGTGGGGATGAACCGCAGCGCCGTCATCACGATGAAGACGAACACGTGGGGCACCCGCGCCTGCCGCATCGCGGCGACGAAGTGCTCGATGGGGGTGCACAGCAGCAGCAGCGAGGTGGCGATCACCATCGTGACGATGCGGAGGCCGAGGCTCACCCCCCACGAGATCGCCCCCGCGGTGAGCGGGAGGGCGCCGCCCGGGAAGGAGAACACGACGTCGGCGCTGCCGGGTTGCGTCGCCGTGGCCGGGTTGAAGCTGTACGCCGCGAAGATCATGACGATCACGACGATGACGCTGAGCGGCGCGAGCAGGGTGAGCAGCTGACGCGGGGTGGCGCCCGCCCACAGGATGAGCCCGATGGTGACGAGGCAGATCGCCAGGTTCGGCTCCCACCGCCCCCACAGGAACGACAGCACGAGCAGCACGACGAAGCCGAACAGTTTGGCGCGCACGTCGAGGCGGTGCAGCAGCGAGTTGCCGGGCTGGTACTCGATCTTCATCGGGTCTCCCCTCCGACGCCCCACTCGGACAGGAAGTCCTCGACGGTGGCGACCGGATGCGGGCAGCCGAGAGCCGAGGCGAGGCGCGTGATCTGCGGGGCGACGAGCATCCCGCGCTCGAGCACGTCGGGGCGTGAGAAGAGCGCGAGCGGTGCGTCGTCGGCGATCAGCCTTCCGTCCGCGAAGACGAGCGCGCGTCGCGCGTGCCGGGCGACGAGCGTCATGTCGTGGGTGATCATCACGATGGTGTGGCCGGCGGCGCTCAGCTCCTCGACGAGGCGCATCATCGCCTGGGCGCCCTCCCAGTCCTGGCCGGTGGTGGGCTCGTCGATCACGAGCACCTCCGGCTCGAGCGCGAGCACGCTCGCCACCGCGAGACGCTGCCGCTCGCCCTTCCCGAGCGTGAACGGGTGGCGGGCCGCGAACTCCGACATACCCACCTGGTCGAGCACCGCGTCGACCCGCTCGGTGATGCGTGCGTCGTCCCAGCCCTGGTTGCGCAGGCCGTACGCCACCTCGTCGCGCACGCTCAGGGCGAAGATCTGGTGGTCGGGGTTCTGGAACACGTAGCCGACGTGCCGCGCCAGTTCGCTCACCGGGCGCTCCGCAACCTCTGCACCCGCGATGCGCAGCGATCCGGATGTGGCGCGGAGCAGGCCGTTGAGGTGACGCGCGAAGGTCGTCTTGCCGGCGCCGTTGCGGCCGAGCACGGCCACGAATTCGCCCGCGCCGATCGTGACATCCACCCCGGCGAGCGCGGCGACACCACCCGGGTACACGTGCCCGAGCCCGATGGCCTCGATGACCGGCTCACCGGGCGCGACCGTCGTCCGCTCGGCGCGAGCGTGCGCCCGGTCCGCCGACCATCGCGGCAGCACGTCGATCGCGCGAGGCAGGGTCACCGGGATCTCGCCCGTGTAGCCGGCAGTCGCCAGCCCCTGCGCCGCGGCCGCGACCTGCGGGGCGCGCAGGGATGCGGCAGCCACCCGTGCGGTGTCGGAGAAGAAGTCGGCGGGCGGGCCGTCGAACACGAGCCGACCCTGGTGCAGCACGAGCAGACGGTCGGCCCACTCGCCGATCAGTTCGGGTTCGTGCTCGATGAGCACGAGGGTCGCGTCACGCGACACCGAGAGCTCGTCGACGACGGAGAAGACCTCCTCCGTGCCGCTCGGGTCGAGCTCGCTCGTGGGTTCGTCGAGGACGAGCACGTCGGAGCGCATGGCGATGATGCCGGCGATCGCGAGTCGCTGGCGCTGGCCACCGGAGAGCTGCGAGGTGTCGCGCGCCTCCAGGCCGGTCATCCCGACCGAGCCGAGGGCGGCCCGGGCACGATCGAGCACCTCCTCGCGGGCGAGCCCGAAGTTGGCGGGCGCGACCGCGGCATCCGTGAGCACGGTCTGCCCGGTGATCTGGGCCTCCGCATCCTGCATCACGAGCCCGACGGTGCGCACCGTGTCGAGCACGGCCGTGTCGGCGACGACACGACCCTCGACCCGCACCTCTCCCTCGTACTGCCCCTCGTGGTGGTGCGGGATGAGACCGTTGAGCGCCATCGCGAGGGTCGACTTGCCGGCACCGGTGGCACCCATGACGGCCACCTTCTCTCCGCGCCGGATGCTCGTCCCGATCCGCTGCAGCTGCCAGCCGCCGGATCCGGAGTAGCTGAAACTGAAGTCGCGGACCTCGATCATCCGCTCCCCGCTCACGCGAGATCTCCGAGGTAGGTGAGGTCGACGGCGCCGTCGACGAGCTGGTGGAGGCGGGTCGCCGCCGACGGGCGCACCGTCACGAGCACGCAGCTCGCGGGGCCGCCGCTGCGCGCGAGATCGAGCTCGTGCCGCACCTCCAGCAGGGTCAGGCCGTTGCTCTCGGCGAGCACGCCGAGTTCGTGACCGACGCCGCGCGAGCCGACGGGCAGCGCATCCCCCACACCGGCGAGCTCCACGATCCGGGCCAGCAGCCCGAGGGACACCATGCGGGGGTCGCCGATCTCGACGCGGTCCTGGGGTGCGCTCGTGGGACGTCCCACGCAGTAGACCCGGTCGCCGGGCAGCGCACGCCCCGGACGGAGGTCATCGCGGGTGGCGCTGGCGATGACGGTGACGCCGACCCCGGTGGCATCCGAGGTGACGTTGTCCTCCGTGCTGCCCGTGACCCGCTCGGGACCGAGGCCCAGCTCCGCCGCGACCGCCTGGAACTCGGCGATCATCTCGGCGCCCGTCGGGTGCATCTCGACACTGAGGGTGTCGACGATGACCTCGGGGCGCGCTCCTGCGGCGAGCACCTCGACGAGCGGGACGCGTGCCGCGAAATGGGCGACGGTCCGCGCCGAGGCGGGGTAGCGGTCTGCGGGCTTGGGGCCGATCGATCCGACCGAGTCGCAGGCGATCACCAGCAGGCGCTCAGCATCGAGCTCCATCACGGTGAGGTCGCGAACGCGGCGGACGGGCAGCACGGAGGACACGGTGTTCATTCGGCCGCGGGGGCCTGCAGCGGCGCGGCGGCCGCCTTCTTGCGCTTCGCGTTCTCGGACAGCCCGGTGAGGTCGAGCACCTTGACGACGGCGACCGCGATCACGACGTTGATGATCGAACCGATCAGCAGCGGCAGCACGAGGGTGGCGAAGATGCCGAACCCGTAGATCGGGATGAGCAGCGCTGCTCCACCGACACCGTTCAGCAGGATGCCCACGACCGCGGCGACCCAGATGTTGATCTTGCGAGCGACGACGCCGAAGATCCACACGAAGAGCGCCATCGAGGCCGCGACGAGCAGGTGGATCGGCAGGCCGAGCGGGAAGCCGGTGACGAGCGCCGAGAACAGGTGGCCGATGGCGCCGACGATGGCCCCCTCGCCCGCGCTGAACGCGGCACCTGCGACGAACGCCGGTGCGGCATCCAGAGCCACGGTGCCCGTGGGGCTCGGCAGCTTGATGAACGCACCGACCGCGCTCAGCGCGATCAGGATGGCGACCCGCGCGATTCGGCGCGGCGTGAACCAGGTCTTGGGCCCGGTTCGGGGTGTGTCGGACATAATCCCTCCTTTGGGATCTGGGTGGTGTGGGGTTACTCGACGTCGGGACCGGCGGTGAGCGCGGCCGCGTCGAGATCGAGCTCGGCGCTGAAGGAGAACCTGTCTGCGCGGAGAAGACTCTTGACCGCTTCGATCGGGCGATCGTCGCGGTCGTAGGTGGTGCGTTCGACGAGGAGGGCGGGATCGCCCGGGCGCCGGTCGAGTTCGCTCGCCTCGAACTCGTCGAGTACGGTGGCGCCCAGCCGCTCGGTGGCGCGGTGCGGTTCGGTGCCGAACTGCTCGCGCAGTGTTGCGTAGAGCGAGCGGTTCTCCATGGGGATGTCGACGAGCGCGGCGAAGCGGTCGGCGGGGAGCCACACGGTTTCGAGGGTCGCGGGGGCGCCGTCGAGGAGGCGTACACGTCGCAGCATGACGGCGCCATCGCGGCGGCCGTCGACGCCGAGCGTCTCGCGCACGGACGGGGGCGCGGCGACCAGCCGCAGGTCGAGGATGCGGTTGCGCACGCGCAGGCCGCGGCGGCTGAGTTCGGAGGTGAATCCGCTGAGCACGCGGAGCGAGCCGTCGAGCCGCGGCTCGGAGACGTAGGTGCCGTCGCCCTGGCGGCGGTGCACGAGCCCTTCGCGCTCGAGCCGGGCGAGGGCCTGGCGCACCGTCTGCCGGCTGACGCCGGCGCTCTCGGCGATGGCGCGCTCGGTGGCGAGCCGCGCGCCGGGCACGAGCGGCGCGTTGCCGAGCTGCTCCCTCAGGGCCTCGTAGAGCTGGTAGTACACGGGCACGGGGCTCGAGCTGTCGATCTCGACGCCGGCCAGGGGGTCGAACGCGTCGCGCATCGTGCTCCTCGATCAGCATTGGGCCAGGATTGGTACCTCACTATGCACCATTCGTGGCCCGATGTCCTAATCGGGTGCGAAGGGCGGAAGCATCTACCGAAACGAGGACGGCATTTTGCCCGAAACACCGGGAATCACCTATCGAGAATGCGACGTGAACCCATACGTGAAGGGCCAGAACCGCGGACCTGAGAGGATAGTCACCGGCAGCGACGGCTCGGCCTACTTCACGTCGGATCACTATTCGTCGTTCACGCAGATGCGAGGAGGCGGGTGGTGAGTCTGATCGACGACCTGCGCGCGGTCGATCCCGCTCGCACGTTCATCGGCGTCGATGCGCCGGGCCAGTTCGACGGCATGATTGACGCCTGGGTGGCCCGCGGGTTCACCGTGCGCGTCGTTCGTGGCCACAAGATGCGGACGCTCAGCTCGGTGTTCGACGAGTTCGCCGCCGCACTGCAGTTTCCCCTCTACTTCGGTCAGAACAAGGACGCGTTCGACGAGTGCATCAGAGACCTTCCCCGGCTGCCGGTCAGCGCGGGGATCGTGGTGGTCGTCGTCAGCCCCGACGAGACCCTGGCCGATGCGCCACCGCGCGAACTCGAATGGCTCGTGGACTCTCTCAGCGCCGCCGCCGCCGAGTGGGCCACCCCGATCGACCTCGGGGAGTGGTGGGACCGGGCGGCGGTGCCGTTCCACGTCGTCCTCGACCTCGGCGCGACGACGGCCACAAGCGACGTCACGCGATGGATCGCCGCCGGTGCGCGTCTGGATACGGCCTGAACGAATAGGTCGAGATCCTATTGCCGTAGTGGTGGTCGGCCCTGGCCCGAAGACTGATGGGGTCTCAGCCCGATGTACGGAGAGGATGATCCTCTGGCGTCGCGACGTGGCCGAGTCCTTGGCGACCGCGAGTCCCAAGGACTTCCGGATTCGGGTGCGAAAAGATTCCAGGTGACATCCAGCGAATACGCAGGATAATGGCCTCATGAGCGACGGACCCAAGATCCTCATCGTCGATGACGAGCCCAACATCCGCGACCTCCTCACCACCAGCCTCCGCTTCGCCGGCTTCGCCGTGCGCGCGGTCAGCAATGGTGCCCAGGCCATCTCCGCGGTCCTCGATGAGGAACCCGACCTGATCATCCTCGACGTGATGCTGCCCGACATGAACGGATTCGGCGTCACCAAGCGCCTCCGCGCATCCGGCTACACGGCGCCCATCCTCTTCCTCACCGCCAAAGACGACACGGAAGACAAGATCACCGGCCTCACGGTCGGCGGCGACGACTACGTCACGAAGCCGTTCAGCCTCGACGAGATCGTCGCGCGCATCAAGGCCATCCTGCGCCGCACGATGCACGACGAAGAGGACGCCGTCATCCGCGCCGGTGAGCTCACCATGGATCAGGACACGCACGAGGTCACCGTCGGCGACATCTCGGTCGAGCTCTCGCCCACCGAGTTCAAGCTGCTGCGCTACCTCATGCTCAACCCGAACCGCGTGCTGTCGAAGGCGCAGATCCTCGACCACGTGTGGGAGTACGACTTCAACGGGGATGCGGGCATCGTCGAGAGCTACATCTCGTACCTGCGCCGCAAGATCGACCAGCATTCCGCCGAGCCGATGATCCAGACCAAGCGCGGATTCGGCTACATGCTCAAGACCGCGAAGGCGTGACCGCGGCACAGTTCGCGGCAGCACGGATGCGAGGCGCCTGATGGCGAAGCTGCACGCCTCGTTCGAGCGGTGGTGGAACGGCATCTCGCTGCGCACCAAGATCACCGGCGTCACGGTGCTGCTGCTCACCTTCGGGCTCGCGGTCGCCGGCATGGGCACGATGACGGTGCTGCGCACCTACCTGCTCGAGAAGGTCGACGCGAACGTCACCGCGGGATTCCAGGAGGCCCAGCACGAGCTGCCGAACGTGATCGAGTGCGCCGTCCAGTACGACCCGGGCTACCTGGTGGCGGTGCTGAACGCGAGCGGCGACACCATCTGCGACAACGTGCCCGAGAACGCGCTGCAGCCCGACTACTCGACGATGACGCTGCCGTGGAGCAACGTGCACGACGGCGAGTTCGCCACCCTCACCGACGAGAGCGGGCAGGGGCAGTGGCGGGTGAAGACCACCGTGCTGACCCTCGACAGCGGCGAGCTGGTGACGCTCGTGGTGGGCGTCGACCTCACCGACGTCGACAGCACCATCACCCGCTACAGCCTCATCTTCTTCCTGTTCGCGATCGCGGTGGTGCTGCTCGGGGCCGCCGTCACCCAGCTGCTCGTCAACAGCACCTTCGCGCCGCTCCGCGACGTGGAGCGCACCGCCGCCCGGTTCGCGGCGGGCGACTACGCCCAGCGGCTCGGCGGCGCCACCCCGAACACCGAGGTCGGGCGCCTCAACCGTTCCCTCAACACGATGCTCGCGCGCATCGACCGCGCCTTCGCCGACCGCCAGCGCGCCGTCGAGCAGATGCGCCGGTTCGTCGGCGACGCGAGCCACGAGCTGCGCACCCCGCTCGTCTCGCTGCGCGGCTACGCCGAGCTGTACCGGATGGGCGCCCTGCAGAACCCGGAAGACGTCGCGCAGGCGATGGACCGCATCGAGCGCGAAGCCATCCGCATGGGCGGCCTCGTGGAAGACCTGCTGCAGCTGGCGCGACTCGACGAGCCCCGCCAGCTCGACCGGGTGCCGATCGACCTGCTCCCCATCGCCCAGGATGCGGCGCTCGACGCGGGCGCATCGGCCCCCGCACGCCGGATCACGGTCGTCATTCCCGAGCCCGCCGAACCGCACGACGAGCACGCCGATGACGCCCCGGTGTCGTCCACGACCACCACTCCCCCGTCGACCACGATGACCGGCCCCATCGCCCTCGCCGGCGCCACCCTCGCCCGCCTCCGTCGCCGCCCGAAAGACACGGCCGCGCCGGTCGTCGAGGCGCACGAGGCGGAGCTGCCGGAAGAGGGGCCGATCGTGCTCGGCGATGAGGACAAGCTGCGCCAGGTGGTCACCAACCTCATCGGCAACGCCATGCGGTTCACCCCCGACGACAGCCCCATCGAGCTCGTCGTCGACGTCGACCGGGAGGGCCGCTACGGCTGCATCTCGATCGTCGACCACGGTGAGGGCATCCCCCCGCAACTGCGCGAGAAGATCTTCCAACGATTCTGGCGAGCCGACACCTCGCGCACCCGGGAGACCGGCGGATCGGGCCTCGGCCTGGCGATCGTGGCCGGCATCGTGGCGAAGCACGAAGGACACGTCGAGGTGCTCGAGACGCCGGGAGGGGGAGCCACCTTCCGGGTGAGCATCCCGCTCCTTCCCAGAGAGGTCGACGAGACGCCTTCTACGGATGAAGCGACGACGACGAAGGCGGACGCGCCGCGCTCCTAGCGTGGCGGCATGAGCACCTACCAAGTAGACAGCGAGGCCGTCCTCGCGCAGGCATCCGCCGCACGCAACACCGTCGACCGCGTTCAGAGCGAGGCGGCCGCCCTGTCGGCCCAGCTCGAGCAGCTGCAGGCGTCATGGTCGGGCACGGCATCGACCGCCTTCCGCACCGTCGTGGCCGAATGGCGCGCCTCCCAGCAGCGCGTCGACGAGTCGCTCGGCGCGCTCGGCGCCGCCCTCGCGCAGGCCGGTCAGCAGTACGCCGAGATCGAGCAGCAGAACGCCAGGCTGTTCATGCGCTGACCGGGAACGACGAAGCGGGCGGCCCCTTGTGGGGACCGCCCGCTGATCGTGCTTGGCCGTGGGTTTCGAGACGCGTCGCTTCGCGGCGCTCCTCAACCTCGACCTTTCGGTTGATGCCCGCTTCGCGGGGCGTCAACCTTCAGGTCAGAAGTCCATGCCACCCGTCGGGTCGCCGGCCGGGGCCGCGACCTTCTCGGGCTTGTCGGCGACGACGGCCTCGGTGGTGAGGAAGAGGCCGGCGATCGAGGCCGCGTTGAGCAGCGCCGAGCGGGTCACCTTCACCGGGTCGTTGATGCCGGCGGCCAGCATGTCGACGTACTCGCCGGTGGCGGCGTTGAGGCCGTGACCCACCGGGAGGTTGCGCACGCGGTCGACGACCACGCCGGGCTCGAGGCCGGCGTTGAGGGCGATCTGCTTGAGCGGAGCGTCGATCGCGACGCGGACGATGTTCGCCCCGGTCGCCTCGTCACCCGTGAGCTCGAGCTTCTCGAACGCGGTCTTGCCTGCCTGGATGAGCGCGACGCCACCACCGGCGACGATGCCCTCCTCGACGGCGGCCTTCGCATTGCGAACGGCGTCCTCGATGCGGTGCTTGCGCTCCTTGAGCTCGACCTCGGTGGCCGCACCCGCCTTGATGACGGCGACGCCGCCCGCGAGCTTGGCGAGGCGCTCCTGGAGCTTCTCGCGGTCGTAGTCGGAGTCGGTGTTCTCGATCTCCTGGCGGATCTGCTTCACGCGACCGGCGATCTGGTCGGCCGAACCGGTGCCCTCGATGATCGTGGTCTCGTCCTTGGTGACGATGACCTTGCGCGCCTGGCCGAGCTGCTCCAGCGTGGCGTTCTCGAGCTTGAGCCCGAGCTCCTCGCTGATGACCTCGCCACCGGTGAGGATGGCGATGTCGGCGAGCTGCGCCTTGCGGCGGTCGCCGAAGCCGGGGGCCTTCACGGCGACCGACTTGAAGATGCCGCGGATCTTGTTCACGACGAGGGTCGCGAGGGCTTCGCCGTCGACGTCCTCGGCGATGATGAGCAGCTGACGGCCGGCCTGGATCACCTTGTCGACGATCGGCAGCAGGTCCTTGATGTTCGAGATCTTGCCGTTGACGATCAGGATGTAGGGGTCTTCGAAGACCGCCTCCTGGCGCTCCGGGTCGGTCACGAAGTACGCCGACAGGTAGCCCTTGTCGAAGCGCATGCCCTCGGTGAGCTCGAGCGTGGTGCCGAAGGTGTTCGACTCCTCGACGGTGACGACGCCCTCCTTGCCCACCTTGTCGATGGCCTCGGCGATGAGCGCGCCGATCTCGGGGTCGGCGGCGGAGATGGACGCGGTGGCGGCGATCTCCTCCTTGGTCTCGACCTCCTTGGCGTTCGCGCGCAGCTCGACCTCGACGGCCTGGACGGCCTTCTCGATGCCGCGCTTCAGGCTGATGGGGTCGGCGCCGGCCGCGACGTTGCGCAGGCCCTCCCGGACGAGCGCCTGAGCGAGCACGACCGAGGTGGTCGTGCCGTCGCCGGCGACGTCGTCGGTCTTCTTGGCGACCTCCTTGACGAGCTCCGCACCGATCTTCTCGTACGGGTCGTCGAGTTCGATCTCCTTCGCGATGGAGACGCCATCGTTGGTAATCGTGGGGGCGCCCCACTTCTTCTCGAGAACGACGTTGCGGCCGCGCGGGCCGAGGGTCACCTTGACGGCGTCGGCCAGGATGTTGAGGCCGCGCTCGAGGCCCCGGCGGGCATCCTCGTTGAAAGCAATGATCTTTGCCATGGGTAAGTGTCGTCCCTCCCGGACGTGAGCCACAGTGGAGTTGGCACTCATAGATGACGAGTGCCAGGGATCAGTCTGGCACTCGGCCGGGGTGAGTGCAAGCTGACGCAGCCCGCGTTCGCGGGGGGCGTGACCGGGCGGAGCCGGCCGCTACGCGGCGGGGACGGGCGTGACCGAACCGGAGTTCGGAACCAGCTCGAACCAGCTGTTGCCCGGCGCCAGCCGGATCACCGCGCCGGTGTCGTCGACGAGCCGGATGGGGGCGGTGCGATCCGTCTTCGACCAGTTCGCGTGCACCATCCCACCGCCCGAGAGCACCCACGCCTCGCCGGCGCCGATGAGCTCCGTCTTGGGCACGCCCCCGTCGTTCGAGATCGGCACGCGCACGACCACGACGTTCGCCGCAGACAGCTGGGCGCCGTTCGAGTCGCTGTCGACGGCGCCGTCCTGCAGGCGCAGCCAACGACCGGATGCGGCATCCCATCGCCACGACGGATGCGCCGACCCCCCCAGCACGAGGTCGACGCCGGCGACCGGCTGACCCTCCCGGGTGGCGGTCGCGCCGGCCATCGCGTCGGCGTACGAGTACTGCTGGGGCGGCGGAGCCAGCTCCGCATGCATGCCGATGAGCTCCGGCGCCTTCACGAGCACGTTGTGCGGGGCGGCTTTCGTCTTGGTGCGGTACATCACATCCGCGGTGTCCTTCTGACCGTGGATCGCGTTGTAGACGTCCGTCTGCTGCATGATGGCCACGAATCGCAGCTGCCCGCCCGAGTAGGCGACGATGCCGCCGAACGGCGAGATGATGTCCGGGTCCATGGGGCGGATCGAGCGGATCGGCCCGATCTCGGCGGGCACGTTCGAGTGCCACACGGCGACGTAGCGGGTGAGGCCGCCCTCGACGAGCTCCTCGAAGACCAGGTCGGTGGCCTGCAGGCCCACCTGGGGCCGCGCATCCGGATGGTTGTCGATCTTCGCGGCGAGCGACGGATGCGCGAGGGTCGCCGGATCCTCGACGGCCACGCCGGTCAGCGGCGCGTAGGCGACCGGCGGCGGGGTCTCGTAGGTGGAGACGTATTCGGGCGTGGGCGACGAGCTCGCCACCGGCTCGGGTGAGGTGCAGCCCGCGGACACGGCGGCGACGGCCATCAGTACCGCGATCCCCAGTCCGCGGCGCCCCCTCAGCTGCATGGGGTCATGCTAGGGCGCGGCCCCGATCGGATCGCGGCCATCCGCGGCGCGTCCGGCGTGCGACCTCAGGCGGGGCGGACCGACTCCGCCTGCGGGCCCTTGGCACCGGTCCCGACCTCGAAGGTCACCGCCTGGCCCTCCTCGAGCACCTTGTACCCGGCCATGTCGATGGCGGAGTAGTGGACGAAGACATCCTGCCCGCCCTCGACGGTGATGAAGCCGAAGCCCTTCTCCGCGTTGAACCACTTCACGGTTCCGTTGGCCATGGTCGTGCTCCCCTGCTGTGCGCTGTCACGTCCCGCCCATCGTTCGGGCGGCACATCGGCGATGCTAGCGAGCGCTCAGGCCCCCGATCGGCCCGGATGCCGCGAAAAGACCCCTCATGACGAAGATTCAACGCAGATTAAACACCGGCGTAACACGAGCGCCCGGATCGGGCAGTGGAGAGGCGCTCAGCCCGCGGCGGGCGGCACGTAGTCTGCACCGAGCACGACGGTGATCGTCGCGGTCGGGAACGCGTCCGAGAGGCGCACGTCGACGGCCCCGACGAGCTGCATGATGCCGCGGGCGACACCCTCGTACTCGGCCGAGGGGTAGTAGACGTAGGTCTCGGTCTCGCTCGTGTCGGATGCGGCGGCGCGGCTCGGGTCGGGCCAGCCTGCGGCGGCGATCTGGTCGGCCGCCTGGTTCGAGAGGCCCTGCGTGGGGGTGCCGTTGAGCACCGAGATGGTGAGGGTCTCCAGAAGGGCCGGGTCGAGAGTCGTCGGGTCGGTGACCGGCTCGGCGGTCTGGATGACCGTCGGGGTGTCGCTCGGCGTCGCGCTCTCGCCGGGGAAGATCGGCAGCTCGAACCGCGGATCGAAGAGCGACAGCGCAAACAGCCCGCCGACGACCAGCACCGCGGTGGCGAGGGTGGCCCACCCGAACGCGATCCAGCCGCGCCCGCGCTTGCGCGGGGCACGATGCGCGCCGACGCGGTCGACGTCATTCGGGATTGCGTCGAACTGGTCTCGAGGGAAGCTGGCCATCTAGTCGATCGGGTCCTGGGTGTCGATTCGGAAACTGCGGGATGCGCGTGCCGCGGCGCGGGCATCCCGTACGCGCTGAAGGCGGCGCACCAGGAGCGGATCGTGGCGCAGCGCGGCCGGCGAATCGAGTACCGCCGACAGCATCTGATAGTACCGGGCGGGGGCCACTCCGAACTCCGCGCGGATCGCCGACGCCTTGGCTCCGGGCCGCGCGCCCCACGCGCGCTCGAATTCCAGCACCCGCAGCTCGAGCTCGAGGAGCGAGCCGTCGCCGGGTCGCCGGGGCTCGGGTTCGTGCGCGCGCGCGACTCCGGATGTCCCCGACATGCGCCCGATCCTAGGCGTGGCCTGTCGTCGATCCGGGCAGACCCGCGGGAACTTTGCGAGCACCGATGACGTTGTGTACTCATGGGCGCGCAGTGCGCGCCTACGATGTGCGAGGAAGGGAACGCGATGGGCTACAAGGTCACCAAGACGGACGAGCAGTGGCGCGAGGAGCTCGGAGACGAGCGATTCCAGGTGCTGCGGCAGGCCGGAACGGAGCGCGCGTGGACGGGCGAGCTGCTCGATGAGAGCCGTGCCGGCCTCTACACCTGTGCGGCGTGCGGCGCCGAACTGTTCAAGAGCGGCACGAAGTTCGACTCCGGCTGCGGCTGGCCGAGCTTCTACGACTCGGTGAACCCGGATGCGGTCGAGTTGATCGAGGACACCTCGCTCGGCATGGTGCGCACCGAGGTGCGCTGCGCCAACTGCGGCGGCCACCTGGGCCACGTCTTCGACGACGGGTTCGGAACCCCCACCGGGCTGCGCTACTGCATGAACTCCCTGTCGCTGGGTTTCCAGGCGGCGGGAGCGGACGAGACGCCCGCAGCGGGCTGATCGTGGGCAAGCGAGGATCCGTCGCCGAGGCGATGCTGAGGCGGCGGTCCTACTCGTCGGTCGGCGACAAGGCGCCGAAAGACAAGGAACTGCGTCGCGCGATCGAGGTGGCGGGGTCCGTCGCCGATCACGCGGCGCTGCACCCGTGGCGGGTGATCGCGATCCGCGGCTCCGCCCGGGAACGGGTCGGCCGTGCGTTCGCGGAGGCGGAGGGCGCGGATGAGTCCTCGAGCGTCGCGCGGAAGCCGCTGCGCGCTCCGCTGCTGCTGGCCGTCGTCGTGTCGCCGAAGGCGAGCGGCAAGGTCGAGTACTGGGAGCAGGAGGCGGTGGCCTCCGGTGTCGCCCACGCCCTGAGCCTGGTGCTCGACGAGGCGGGCTGGGGCGTGATGTGGCGCACCGGGCATTACACGCGATCCGATGCCGTGCACCGCGCGCACGGCCTGGAGCCCGACGAGAAGCTCATGGGCTGGCTGTACGTCGGCGAGAAGCCGGGACGCAAGAGCGGGCACCGCAAGACGCTGTCGGCGAAGAAGTTCCTGAGCTCGCTCTAGCGGCACCGGGCGGTCACGTTCGGGGTGTCCGAGCGGTAGGAATGTCCGAGCTGGTCGCCGAGGCCGAAGTAGTGACGGAAGTTGTAGATCAGGGGATTCCACTTCCCTGGGTCGACGTGGTCGGTGCCCGGCACCACGATCCCCACCGCGGCGTGGACCCGGCGAACGGCCACCTCCACGATCACGAACCCGCCCGCCGCGCCCGTTCCGAGGTTGACGGCTTCGCCCTCGAACTGGAGTGGGCACTCCGCCACCCTCGGCGGCCCGACGGTGACCGACGGCACCGAACTCAGGCCCGCGGCGTTGAACTTGTCCGCCTCGAATCGCGTCCCCGCGGGTTTCCCCGGCGGCACCGGGAACGCGCCCGTCAGCGACGCCAAGCGTTCCACCCGTTCCCACAACGACGCATCCGGCACGCACACGGTCAGCTCCGGCCGCTCACGCAGGTTCGAGACCGTGTGACCGTTCTCGCCGATGCCCAGCACCAGCGCCTGCCCCAACGCCCACACCGACGAGATGGGCGCCAGGTTGAACGTCCCGTCCGAGTTCTCCGTCGTGATCAATACCACCGGGGTCCCGAAGTAGAGGATGCTCGGCTCGATCACGACATGCCCGTCGAGCACACGGGGAGGGGACAACGGGGTGGTCATGGTCTGGACTTCCGGGTCGGATGGCTGAGATCCGCGAGACCGGCCCCGGGCTGCCGGGGGGGCAGCAGGCCGGTCGAGCGAAGGAATTCAGGCTACGAACCGGCGGCCGCACGCATGGCGGGTGCAGCCGAAACTGCGTGCAGCGGTCCCTCGATTGCAGTGGAGCCCGCGACCCCTTGCGTGCACGAGTGCGCGCACTGCAGCTCAGCCGATGTGCCGGTGCAGTGCGCGCGGTGATCGCTCACGCACCGCGAGACGCTGTCACCCCCGAAGCGGGGTGGAGACGCTGCCTGTCCACCCCATATACCTTTCAGCCGTGGATGATGGTGGCGCGGTTCGGCCACGTCGAAGAGAACACCGCCTTGTCGGCGTCTGCTTGGTGGCGTTGGGTGCAGCGGCAGCTCTGCTGGCGCTCTTCCTCTATTGGGGATCGGAGCCGCCGTTCGCGGAGAAGCAATGTCAGAGTGCCCGGAACACGGACGACGGTCTTGGCGCACCGCAGGGAACCGAATCGGCATCCGTCGTGCCGCGCTACACGCTCTTCCCCCTCCATCTCGTTTGCGATTGGGAACGAGCCGATGGCACCGGCACCGAGACGACGTCGGTCGACGTTGGTGGCTGGACTCCTGCCATCTCCCTGATCAGCCTCGCGGGCGGCATCGTGTTGATCCTCCGCGGCAACACGCGACAACCGAGCAGTCGCTAACCGGGGTCAGTTCAGGAGGTTCCGGACTTCGGCGAGAGCGCACTCAAGGGGTTCCGGATCCCGGCCCAGCAACTTCTCCGTCTCGTGAGCCGTCACAAGGGTCGCCCAGATGAGCGCCCACTGCTCTGGAGCGAGCGCGACCGCGAGGTCGCGGTCGGCCTCCGCGTGGCGACCACGCGCGTCCCACCCGAGTTTCCGAATCTCCCGACACCCGGCGTTGATCTCGACGTCGCCGTTCTGGGCTGCGATGACGGCCCGGTTGTCGAGCGCAGCATCGATGACGCTCCACGACGAGCGAGACACGGACTGGACATCGTTCGACAACACGCACCCCCGGGCTGCAGTTCATGGACTGTATCGGGAACCGCCGAGGCCTGCCGATCGGCGCTGACGCGAGCGGCTACGCGGTGGGCGCACCCCGGTTCTTCGGCGCCGCCCGTTTCGGCGCGTCGTTCGGGATGCCGCGCGAGAGCAGCACCGACGCGAGCGCGATCGCGACGAGCGCGAAGAACGCCGTGCGCAGCGACGAGAGCTGCGACTCGGTGTAGATCTCGGTGAGCTGCTCGCCCTCGCTCTCGGTGAGCCCCGCATCCACGGCCAGCTGGTCGACGGATGCCGCCGGCACGATCGCCACGCCGCCCTCCGTGAGCTCCGCCACCTGGGCGCGCACCTCCGCCGGCAGGGTGCTGGCGGCCACACCGCCCGCGAACGAGGTGGCGAGCGCGCCGATCAGCACCGAGCCGATGAGGGCGGTGCCGAGCGAGGATCCGATGTTCTGGCTCACGCCCTGCAGGCCACCGACCTCGCTCGTCTCCGTCTCGGAAACGGCCGACATGTTCACGTTCCCGAGCTGACTCGCGAGCAGCCCCAGTGCCGCGCCGGCGAAGAACATCCCGAAACCGAAGGGCACGTTGTTCAGCTGCGCGTCGACGGCCGAGAGCAGCACGATCGAACTCGCCACGAGCACCCACTGCCCGACTCGCACGATCCTGCGGGGCGACCATCGCGCCGACAGCCGGGTCCCGACGAACGAGAAGAGCACCAGTGACACCGACAGCGGGAAGATGCGGATGCCGGTCTCGAGCGCGTCGAGACCGAGCGTCATCTGCAGGTACACCGGCACCATGAAGAAGAGCCCGGCGGTGATCGTGTACTGGGAGCCGAGCACCGAGAGCCCGCTGCGCAGCCGGCCGATCGAGAACAGCGAGACGTGCACGAGGGGCGGGCGGCCCGCCGCGACGAGCGCGGACTGACGTCGCAGGAACAGGTACAGCAGCACGGCACCCGCGGCCATGAACCAGGCCGACAGCGAGATCCCGAGCGGTGCGACCACCACGCCGCCGATCTCGGGGGATGCGAGCGGCGTGATCCAGCCCCAGGTCTTGCTCTGCAGCATCCCGAACACCACGAAGATCAGGCCGGCAGCAGACAGCAGCACGCTGGGGAGGTCGATCCTGATGCTCTGCCGGGGCGTGCGGTCGGTGATGAGACGCGCGGTCAGCACGACCACCGCCATGATCACCACCTCCGCCACGAACACGTACCGCCAGCTGAGGTAGGTGGTCACGAATCCGCCGATGAGCGGTCCGGCCGCCACCGCTCCCCCCGACACGGCGCCGATCACCGCGAAACCGGTGATGCGGTCCTTGCCTTCGTAGTTGTCGGCGATGAGGGCCGCGATCGACGGGATGACGAGCACGGCCCCGAGGCCCTCGATCACCGACCAGCCGAGGAACAGCACCGCGAAGTTCGGGGCGAGGGCGGTCGTGAGCGACCCGATCGCGTAGACGATCGAGCCGATCACGAACGCGCGGCGCCTGCCCCAGACGTCGCCCAGCTTCGCGCCGAGCAGCATGAACGCCGCCATCGTCAGCGTGTAGAAGGTGATGGCGGTCTGCATGGCGCCGACCGTGGTGTCGAGGTCTTCGACGACCGTCGAGATCGACACGTTCATGACGGTGCCGTCGAGCACCATCACGAACTGCGCCGATCCGAGGATCGCGACGACGATCCATTTCTTCATCGCGGATGCGCTCCGTCGGGCAGCGGAGCGGCGGCTAGGCCAGCGCTGCCGCCTTCAGCTTGGTGAACTCCTCGTTGCTGATGGCGCCCGAATCGAGCAGGGCCTTGGCCTTCACGATCTCATCGGTCGCCGACGACGTGCTCGCGACCGACTGGATGTAGGAGGTCTGCGCCGCCTGGGCGGCCTGCACCTCGGCCATCTTGCGCTCGCTCATGCTGCGGCCGCGTGCGATGAGGTAGATCAGCGCGCCGAGGAAGGGCAGCACGAGCAGGAAGATCAGCCAGAGGGCCTTCGCCCAGCCGTTGAGGGTGTGGTCGCGGAAGATGTCGATGATGACCGTGATGAAGATGAAGATGCACGAGAACCAGATGTAGAACCAGAACGCGTAGACGATGAAATCCCAGACGGACATGCTCAGCCCTTCGCCGATCGCCCGCACCTGACGGCGAGCTGTTGACTGAGGCTAGGACCCGGCCGATCGCGTGCGCAATGGCGAGGATCACACGTTCTGGGTGATGTCAGCCGCGTATCCGGTCGACGCCGCGAGCGCGCCGGGGCCGGATGGTGGCGACGCAGACGGCGACGATCGCGAGCGCCGCGCCGCCGATCGTCGGGAACGCGACCCCGGCATCCGACACGGGGGCGAAGATGTCGAGCAGCACGGCGGATGTCAGCTGGCCGGCGATCGTCGCGAGTCCGAAGAGGAGCACCCCGGTCGTGCGCACGAGCGCCGCAGATCCCGCGATGAAGACCACACCCAGCAGCCCGCCCACGTAGAGCCACGGATCGGAGGGCAGCGGCTCGGGGGCGCCCACGATCGCGATGTGCACGCCCGCCGCGACGGCGAGGGCGATCGTGCCCCCGAGGAAGCTGACGAAGCTGGCGGTGAGCACAGACCCGGAGAACTCCCGCAACTGCCCGTTGACGGCCTGCTGCCATCCGGTGCCGATCCCCGCCAGCAGGGGCATCACGAGCATCCACCACGGCACGTCGCCGTGGAGCCGGTCGGACACGGCCCAGCCGACCGCGCAGATCGCGAGCAGTGCACCGACGACCCGCTGCACCGTGAACGGCTTCGGCGCCATCGTGCCCACGCCGATCCGGTCGATGAGCAGCGACCCGATCGACTGACCGCCGACGAGTGCGACCGTGAACAGCGCCACCCCGAGAGCCGCTGCCGTGAGGCCCTGCGAGAGCACGAGCACGGCACCCGCGAGACCGCCGGCCAGGAACCACGGCGACATCGTGCGGTCGGTGAGAGCCGCGCGTACCTTGCCGAACCCGCGGCGCCCCGGCGACCACACGAGCAGGGCCGCGCCGAGCGCGAGCGTGCCCACCCCGAACGAGATGAGCGCGGCGACGAAGCCGTCGTCGAGCTCGAGCGCGAGCTGGCCGTTGACGCGCGGCTGCACCGCGATGACGGCTCCGATGAGCACCGCCGCGACGACAGCGGATGCGGTGATGAGGGGACGCTGAGCAGACATGGAGCCCCCTGTCGGATTCGAACCGACGACCCCCGCTTTACAAGAGCGGTGCTCTGGCCAGCTGAGCTAAGAGGGCACGGTGGAACCCGGAGGCTCCGCCCGACAGCCTACGGCGTCGGAGTGGCCGACGGCGTCGGGGTGGGGGTGCCCGAGTACTGGTCGCCGGATGCGTCGGTGACGAAGAGCGCGAGCTCCTTCGGGTCGAAGTCCTTCGTGTAGGCGAACTGCTTGCCGTCGACGATGATGGTCGGCGCGGTCGTGATCGCCGGGATGTCGGCGTTCGGGATCGGGCCGTTCAGAGCACGCACGGTGGCGGCCTGGACCCACGAGCTGAAGCGCTTCTTCTCGATGCAGGTGCGCACCTTCGAGATGTTCGTCACCCCGGCGCCCGTCGCGCGCTTGACGAGCTGCTCGTCGCTCAGGCCCTCGGTGCCCTCCTGCGGCTGGTCGACGAACAGCGCATCGTGGAAGTCGAAGAACGAGTCGGGCGAGAACTCGGCGACGCACGCCGCGGCGTTGGCGGCGCGCAGGGAGTACTGGGTGCCCGCCGACTTGGTCGTGAGGAGCGCGATCGGGTGGATCTCGAGGGTGGCGGCGCCCGACTGGACCCACTGGCGCAGCTGCTCGGCGTTGTTCTGCTCGAAGGTGCCGCAGTTGGCGCAGAGGTAGTCGACGTAGAGCTGGATGTCGATGACCCCGTCGTCGTTCGTCTTGGATGCCGCGGGCTGCTCGCCGGGGACGAGACCGGGCGTGCGCACGGCGGTGAGCTCCTGGCCGATCTTGATGCCGTCGCTGGCCATGTTGAGCGGACCGCGGGCCGGCGACTGGTTCATGCTGATGAGCGTCACGGTGACCACGGCGAGCACGGCCACGGCGCCGCCGAGCACGCTCAGCTGCAGGATGAGCCGGCGACGGCGCTCCTGCTTCTTGTGCTGCGTGCGCATCTCGCGGGCGCGCTCTTTCGCGGCAACCCGGGCTTCACTGCCGCCGGGCTCCGGGCGATCGGACTCGCCGTACGTCATCGATCCTCGTTTTCGGGTGGGGGAGCGCGCCTCCGAACAATACGACGCGCACGCGAGCGGCGGCAAACCGCCAGACCTCGCTGGACGATGCTAGGTACCCAATCTGGGAACCATCCGGACGGATGCTGAAGACGGTGGGGTACTCGGGGCCGTGCAATACTGTTCGAGACCGTCGGCATAGAGGCTGCGGTCTATCCATTCACTACGGATCGTCCGGCACGTACCTGCCGGTGAAGGAGATCGATTACCCATGGCATCCGTCACTTTTGACAAGGCCTCTCGCCTCTACCCGGGATCCACGCGTCCCGCGGTCGACCAGATCGACCTGGAGGTCGCCGACGGCGAGTTCCTGGTTCTCGTCGGCCCCTCGGGTTGCGGCAAGTCCACGACCCTGCGCATGCTCGCCGGCCTCGAAGAGGTCAACGACGGCCGCATCCTGATCGGTGACCGCGACGTCACCGACGTGCCGCCGAAGGACCGCGACATCGCGATGGTCTTCCAGAACTACGCGCTGTACCCGCACATGACCGTCGCCGAGAACATGGGCTTCGCGCTCAAGATCGCGGGCGTCGGCAAGGAGGAGCGCGCCGCGCGCGTGCTCGAGGCCGCCAAGCTGCTCGACCTCGAGCCCTACCTCGGCCGCAAGCCGAAGGCGCTCTCCGGTGGTCAGCGTCAGCGCGTCGCCATGGGCCGCGCCATCGTGCGTCAGCCGCAGGTGTTCCTCATGGACGAGCCGCTGTCGAACCTCGACGCCAAGCTGCGCGTGCAGACCCGCACCCAGATCGCGTCGCTGCAGCGCCGCCTCGGCGTCACCACGGTCTACGTCACCCACGACCAGACCGAGGCCCTCACCATGGGTGACCGCATCGCGGTGCTCAAGGATGGCGTGCTGCAGCAGGTCGGCACCCCGCGCGACCTGTACGAGACCCCGAACAACGTGTTCGTCGCCGGCTTCATCGGCAGCCCGGCCATGAACCTGTTCCAGGCCGAGATCGTCGACGGCGGCGTTCGCTTCGGCAGCGCGGTCGCCCCGATCGAGCGCGAGGTGCTCGCCAACGCCAGCGGCGGCAAGCTCATCGTCGGCGTTCGCCCCGAGGATGTCGTCATCGCCAAGTCGGGCGACGGCCTCACGGTCGAGGTCGACGTCGTCGAGGAGCTCGGCGCCGACGGCTACCTCTACGGCCACGCGGATGTCGACGGCCACCGTGTCGACGTCATCGCGCGCGTCGACGGCCGCAACCACCCCGACGCCGGCGAGAAGGTCGTCGTGACGCCCGTCCCGAAGCACGTGCACGCGTTCGACGTCGAGTCGGGCGAGCGCCTCAACTCGGCGCCGATCGTCGCGAGCACCACCGTCGCGTAACGCTCGTCTCCACGTTTGAGGCCGCGGTCCCCTCGGGGGCCGCGGCCTCATCGCTTTCCGCCCTAGGCTCGAAGGCGTGAACTCCGCGCTCTCCATCACGTCGGCGGTCCCCGATCCGGCGATGCTCGACCTGCCGTGGGAGCTGCCGCTCGAATTGTGGCCCGACGAGACGATCGCCGCGCTCCCGAAGGGGATCTCGCGCCACCTGGTGCGTTTCGTGCACCTGGAGGGGTTCGTGGTCGCCATCAAGGAGACCTCGGCCGAGCTCGCGCGCCGCGAGTACGACATGCTGCGCACCCTGCAGCGCCTCGACATCCCGTGCGTCGAACCCGTCGCGGTCGTGACCGGCCGTGTGGCACCCGACGGCGAGGAGCTCTCCCCCGCCCTCGTCACGCGCCACCTGAAGTTCTCCCTCCCCTACCGCGCGCTCTACTCGCAGGCCCTGCGGCCCGACACCGCGAACCGCCTCGTCGACGCCCTCGCGGTGCTGCTCGCCCGCCTGCACATCATCGGGTTCTTCTGGGGCGACGTCTCGCTCTCCAACACGCTGTTCCGCCGCGACGCCGGCGCGTTCGCCGCCTACCTGGTGGATGCCGAGACCGGCAAGCTCTACGACGGCGGGCTCTCGAACGGGCAGCGCGAGAACGACCTCGAGATCGCGCGGATCAACATCGCCGGCGAGCTGCTCGACCTGCAGTCGGGCGGCCGCCTCGACGAGGCCGTCGACCCGGTCGAGATCGCGGACGGCATCGTCGCGGCGTACCGCTCGCTCTGGACCGAGCTGACCGCATCCGAGACGTTCCCCGAGTCGGAGCGGTGGCGCATCCGGGAGCGCGTCGAGCGCCTCAACAGCCTCGGCTTCGACATCGAGGAGCTGTCGATCCGTCGCGACGACGACGGCACCAAGGTGCGGATCCAGCCGAAGGTCGTCGACGCCGGCCACCACTCGCGGCGCCTGCTGCGGCTCACCGGTCTCGACGCGGGCGAGAACCAGGCCAGGCGCCTGCTCAACGACCTCGACTCGTACCGCGCCATGCGCGGCAAGGCCGACGACGACGAGGAGATGGTCGCCCACGAGTGGCTGGTGAAGGTCTTCGAGCCGGTCATCCGCGCGATCCCGAAAGACCTGCGCCTGAAACTGGAACCGGCGGAGGTCTTCCACCAGCTGCTCGACCACCGCTGGTACCTGTCGCAGAACCAGGGCCGCAACGTGCCCCTCGCCGAGGCGCTCACCTCCTACGTCGACACGGTGCTGCGCCACCGACGCGACGAGATGACCGTCGTGGGTCCCCCGACGGCGGCGATCACCCTCCCGATCGCGGTGATCGACGAGGGCGAAGAGGACTGGCGCGCGAAGGTCTGAGCACCCGCACTGCACTTCGGCCCGCGCTGCACTGAACTTCGGCGGTTCCGGCACTGCAGGCATCCGTCAGCCGTTTGAATGGTGCGATGAACAGCGCACGGCCGGCGGGCCGACCCGGTCGCCTCGCGCGTGCCTCGGCCCGGCATCCCTTCGTCACCCTCGGGGCGTGGGCCGTGCTCATCGGGGCCGCGGTCGCGCTCGCGATCGGCGGGGTCGGCGGCGAGGGGATCTTCGACCGCCTCACCTCGCAGTGGTCGTGGGGCTCGACCGAGTCGACGGAGGCCGACGAGCTGCTCGCGGGCGGCGACGACAAGCGCTCGACGCTGCTGGTGCACGGAGTCGACCCAGCCGATCCGGAGCTCGCCGCGATCACGGCCGAACTCGCAGCCGACCTCTCCGCCGACGCCGACGTGACGGTGGTCGACCCCCTTGCGGTGCCGCTGCCGCCCGACGGCGGCATCCCCCCGCAACTCGCGCCGCTCTTCGCCGACGACGGCCGCGGCTTCCTCGTGACGGCCACGGTCACCGCCCATGACGGCGAGGTCGACCGACAGACCGTCGACGAGGTCGACGCGCGCCTCGAACGTGCGGCCGACGACATCCGCGAGCTGCATCCGGATGCGGTGGCCGAGGTGGGCAGCAACGCGAAGCTGGTGAACTCGATCATCTCGATCTCGGAGAGCGACCTGCAGCGGGGCGAGGCGGTCGCCCTGCCGATCGCGCTGCTCGTGATGCTGGTGGTCTTCGGCGGCTTCCTGGCCGCAGGGGTTCCGCTCGTGGGGGCGATCGTGTCGATCCTCGGCGGGCTCGGTGCCCTCTTCGGGTTCACGTACCTGCTCGACATCAACACGACCGTCGTGAACGTCGTGACCGCGGTCGGGCTCGGCCTCTCGATCGACTACGGGCTGCTCATCGTGAGCCGGTTCCGCGAGGAATCGAGAGCGCACCCCACCGGCGATCGCATCGACGCCGTCACCCGCACGGCCGACAGTGCCGGGCGCACGGTCGTCTACTCGGGCACCGTGTTCGCGATCGCCTCACTCGGCCTGCTCCTGTTCGACTCGGCCATGGTTCGGGCGATCGGGTTGGGGGCCCTGTCGGTGACCGTCATCTCGATCCTCTCGGCGCTGACGCTTCTTCCCGCGCTGCTGGCGGTGCTGGGAGGCCCGCTGCTGCGTCCCGGGTTGCTCACCCGCATCCCAGGCGTCGGACGCGCGCTCACCCGCTTCGGCGATGTGGCCCCCGACGAGGGATTCTTCTCCCGGCTCACCCGCCGGGTGCAGCGGCATCCGGCGATCGTCACCCTCGCGTGCGCGGCGGTGCTCGTGCTGCTCGGCAGTCCCGTGCTGCAGCTGCGCCTCGCCAACACGAGTGCCGACTCGCTGCCGTCGTCGTCGACCCAGTACGAGTTCCTCACCACCCTGCGCGACCACTTCCCCGGGGCGGCCGACCCTCGCGTCGTGCTGGTGACCGAGACCGAAGCGGATGCGGCGGCGTGGGCCGACGAGGTCGCCGCACTCGAGCACGTGGTCGAGGTCGGGGAGCCGCTCCCCGTCAACGATGTGTGGCGGGTCGTCGTGCAGGTCGAGCCGAAGACGGGCGGCGAGGTGGTGGCGGAGGCGCGCGCGGCCCCGCCCGACGGCGCGCACTGGGTGACGGGCGCCGACGCCCGCACGCTCGACTTCGCCGCGACCATCGCGCAGGGCGCACCCTGGGCGGCGCTCGTCATCGCGCTCGGCACGATCGTGCTGCTGTTCCTCATGACGGGATCGCTCGTCGTGCCCCTGAAGGCGCTCGTCGCGAGCGCGCTCTCCCTCGGCGCCTCGCTCGGGGTGCTCGTCTGGGGGTTCCAGGAGGGGCACTTCGGCGGCGTGATGGGCTTCGATCCAGACGACGTGCAGGGCGTCGACGTGCTCGTGCTGCTGCTCACGATCGTGTTCGGATTCGGACTCGCGATGGACTACGAGATGTTCATCCTGTCGCGCATCACCGAGCAGGTGGAGCGCGGTGTCGACGACACCGAGGCCATCGCCCGCGGCATCCAGCGTTCGGGCCGCATCATCACCTCGGCGGCGCTCATCATCATCGTCGTGTTCGCCGGGTTCGCCACGGGCGACCTCATGGTGATCAAGCAGCTCGGAACCGCTCTCGCCGTCGCCGTGCTGCTGGATGCGACGATCGTGCGCTGCCTGCTGGTGCCGGCGTTCATGACCTGGCAGCGCCGCATCATGTGGTGGGCGCCGCGGTGGATGAAGCGCGTCCACGCCCGCTACGCGTTGCGCGACTAGCGGGGCACCACCTCAGGAGGCTCGGAGCTTCGACACCTCGTAGAGCGCGACCGAGACGGCGATACCCGCGTTGAGGGATTCGGTGTCGGCACTGATCGGGATCGACACGATCGCGTCGCACGTCTCGGTGACCAGGCGCGAGAGGCCCTTGCCTTCGCTGCCGACCACGATCACGATGGGGCGGTCGGCGAACGAGATGCCGGGCAGCGGGGTGTCGCCTCCGCCGTCGAGGCCGAGGACGAACACCCCCTCCTTCTTGAGGGCGTTGAGCGTCTGGGTGAGGTTCGCGGCCATCGCCACGGGCACCCGCGCTGCGGCGCCCGCGGAGGTCTTCCAGGCGGATGCCGTCATCCCCACCGAGCGGCGCTGCGGCACGATCACGCCCTGGGCGCCGAACGCGGCCGCGGAGCGAACGATCGCACCCAGGTTGCGCGGGTCGGTGACGCCGTCGAGGGCCACCAGCAGCGGGGTCCTGCCCGAGTCGACGGCCTTCTCCAGCAGGTCGACGGGGTGCGCGTACTCGTACGCGGGCACCTTGAGCACGACGCCCTGGTGCACGGCATCCGGACCGGTCATGCGGTCGAGTTCCTGGCGCATCACCTCGAGCACGGGGATCTGGCGCTTGGTCGCGAGCGACAGCGCCTCCTTCATGCGGTCGTCCATGTCGGCGCGCGAGGCGATGTAGAGGGCGGTGGCGGGGATGCGGGCGCGCAGGGCCTCGACGACCGAGTTGCGGCCGGTGACGAGTTCGGCGTCGTCGGACTTCTTGGGGCGCGGCGTGCGCTTGGCCGGCTGGCTGCCGCCGCCGTGACGCTCGCGCGCCGCTTCGAGGCGCTCATTGGCCGCCTTGCGCTTGCCGGCGACATGCCAGCTGCGATCGGTGGCCTTCGGCGTGGGACCCTTGCCCTCGAGCGCCTTGCGCCCGTGGCCTCCGGTGCCGGTGGTCGCGCCCTTCTTCGTCTTGCGCGCCCCGGGGCGTCCAGGCTTGGTCATGATCGGCTCCCTTGTTGCGTGTTCACGCGAGGCTCCAACGGGCGCCTGCGGGTGTGTCGTCGATCGCGATGCCCGCGGTGGCGAGCTCCTCGCGGATGCGGTCGGCGGATACGAAATCCTTGGCGGCGCGCGCCGCGGTGCGGTCGGCGAGCAGCTTCTCCACGAGGGCGGCGAGGGCGATGCTCTCGGCCCCCGATCCCGCATCCGACCACTCGTCGGCCGTCGGGTCGACGCCGAGCACGCGGGTCATGGCGAGCACCTGCTCGCGCAGCACCGCGACCTCGCCGAGGTCGCCCGCGTCGAGTGCGGTGTTGCCCGCCCGCACCGTCTCGTGCAGCACACCGAGGCCCTGCGGGACGCCGAGGTCGTCATCGAGCGCCACCCCGAAGGCGTCGGGTACGCGTCCGTCGCCGGGGCCGGCGACCCGCGCCGCCTCGAGCGCACGGCCCGACCGCTCGAGGAACCCCTCGATGCGGTCGAGGGCGGCTTCGGCCTCGTCGAGCGCGCCGGGGTGGTAGTCGATGGTGGAGCGGTAGTGGGCGCTCGCGAGGTAGTAGCGCACCACGATGGGGCGCGCGAGGGCGAGGAACTCGGTGGCGAAGATCGAGTTGCCGAGCGACTTCGACATCTTCTGCCCCTCGACGACGACGAGGCCGTTGTGCACCCAGTAGCGGGCGAAACCGTCGCCGGCCGCCGTCGACTGGGCGAGCTCGTTCTCGTGGTGCGGGAAGCGCAGGTCGAGGCCGCCCCCGTGAATGTCGAACTCTGCGCCCAGGTAGCGCTTCGACATCGCCGAGCACTCGATGTGCCAGCCGGGGCGACCGGAGCCCCACGGCGAGTTCCAGGATGCGGACGCCGGCTCGTCGGGCTTGCTGCCCTTCCAGAGCGCGAAGTCGCGCGGGTCGCGCTTGCCGCGGGTGGCGGCATCCGGCGACTCGGCCATGTCGTCGAGCTTCTGCCGGGTGAGCGCGCCGTACTCGGCCCAGGTGCGCACGTCGAAGTAGACGTCGCCCGATCCGTCGTCGGCGACGTAGGCGTGGCCGCGCTCGATGAGCGATTCGATGAGCTCCTGCATCTGCGGGATGCTGGCGGTCGCGCGCGGCTCGTAGGTGGGGGCGAGGATGCCGATGGCGCGGTACCCGGCGGTGAACTCGAGTTCGACCCGGTAGGCGACCGCCCACCACGGCTCGGACTCGCTCGCGTTGACGAGCACCTTGTCGTCGATGTCGGTGACGTTGCGCACGAAGGTGACGTCGTATCCGCGGTACGAGAACCAGCGCCGCCACAGGTCGTAGGCGAGCGCCGAGCGGAGGTGACCGACGTGCGGCGACGACTGCACGGTGGGACCGCAGACGTACATGCCGACCTTGCCGGGCTGAAGCGGCTCGAAGTCGCGCAGCGCTTGGGCGCGGCTGTCGTAGAGGCGGACGGTCACCTGGCGAGTTTAGCGGCGCGCCCCTGAGCGGCGGCCCGCGTGACATCGGTTCGACAAACTCGGCTCGAGGTGGATAAGGTAAGCCTTACCTGAGTCACCCGCGATGGTGCGCGTCGCGTGACCGAGAACACATTCCAACCCGTTCGGAGTATCCGTTGTCTTACGCGCCTGCCCGCGTGCGCTCTCGCGCGCCGTGGATCGCCTTCCTCCTCGTCCCGCTGCTCGCCCTCGCCGGCATCCTCGTCCCCGCCGCCGCCGCATCCGCGGCGCCGGGCGACGTAGCCGGCGCCACCCTGCAGTGGGGCCTCAAGCAGAGCTTCCGCACCTATATCACCGGCCCCATCGCGCACGGCACCGTCACCGCGACCGGCGTCGGAACGGCCATCCCGTACACCTGGACCGGTGGCGCGGGTTCCGCGAACGGCGACGTCAAGACGGTCGCCTACCCCGGCTCGCTGCACTTCAGCGGCCACGCGGGCGCCCTCGACATGTCCCTCAGCGACGTGAAGGTGCGGATCACCTCCGCCACGACCGCGGAGCTCGTGCTCGACGCGGTCTCGCTCCCGTTCGGCGGCACCGAGCCGACCGTCTACTCCGACGTGGTCTTCGCCTCGCTCGACCTCGCCGCCGGGACCAACACCACCACCGACGGCGTGATCGCCTACACCGGCGTCCCGGCCGTGCTCACCGAGGCCGGATCGCCCGCGTTCGCGGGCTTCTATGGCGCGGGCACCGTCCTCGACCCGGTGTCGTTCAGCTGGCCTGTCGAGCAGGCCCCAGCTCGAGCGCTCACCGCCAGTGTGACCTCCGCGTCGCAGGCGGACGGCCTCGCGGTCAGTGTCACCGGTTCCGCCTTCGCCGGGATCACCGGCGCGTACGTCTCGATCATCGAGAAGGGCTCCGAGTACACCTACATCGGCGCCGCCCAGCAGGTCGCGATCGTCGACGGCGCCTTCACCCAACCGCTGGTGGCGCCCACCGCGAAGCTCGACCCCGCCAAGCAGTACGAGGTCATCTCGTGGCAGACGCGCAGCAACCCGAGCGCCGCCACCATCTACGCCCGCGCCGACATCGCCATCACGGCCGACCAGTGGAAGGCGATCTTCCCGCCCGTGCCGGCGATCACCACCACCGTGACGGGCGCCACCGCGGCCGACGGCCTCGCGCTCACCGTGGCGGGCACCGGTTTCGACGGCAACACCGCCGCCTACGTCTCCATCATCGAGAAGGGCTCCGAGTACACCTACATCGGCGCCGCCAAGCAGGCGGCGATCGTTGACGGGGCCTTCTCGCAGGCCCTCACGGCCCCCACCGCCTCGCTCGACCGCGCGAAGCAGTACGAGGTCATCGCCTGGAAGACGCGCACCAACCCGAGCGCCTCGACCATCTTCGCTCGCGCCGACATCACCGTGACCGACGCCCAGTGGAACGCGATCTTCCCGCCCCCGGTGCCGACGCTCGCGACCTCCGTCACCGGCGCCACCGAATCCGACGGTCTCACCGTCTCGATCGACGGTTCCGTCTTCGACGGCATCACCGCGGCATACCTCTCGATCATCGAGAAGGGGTCCGAGTACACCTACATCGGCGCCGCCAAGCAGCTGACGATCCTCGACGGCACCTTCACCCAGGCCCTCACTGCCCCCACCGCCTCGCTCGACCGCGCGAAGCAGTACGAGGTCATCGCCTGGAAGACGCGCTCCAACCCGAGCGCGGCCACCATCTACGCCCGCGCCGACATCACCGTGACGGACGCCCAGTGGAACGCGGTCTTCCCGCCCGCGGTGCCGACCATCGGCGTGAGCGTGACCGGCGTCTCCCAGGCCGACGGGGCCGCCCTCCGCGTGACCGGTGACGGCTTCGACGGGGTCACGGCGGCCTACGCGGCCATCATCGAGAAGGGCACCGAGGCCGGCGTCGGCCAGAATTCCGGGACCATCGGGAGCCCCGTCGCGATCAACTCGATCACCGACGGCGCCTTCACCCTGACCGTCGGCGCTCCCACCGCACAGCTCGACAAGGCCAAGCAGTACGAGGTGATCGTCTGGAAGACCCGCTCGAACCCGAGCGCGTCGACCATCTACGCCCGCGCCGACATCGCCATCACGCCCGCCCAGTGGGACGTGCTGTTCCCCCCGGTCGTCGTGGTGCCGGAGACGCCCGCCCCCGGGGCCGGAAGCCTCACATGGGGAGTGAAGGCGAGCTTCCGCTCGTACGTCACCGGTCCCATCGCGCACGGCTCGATCACCACGAGCGGCGTCGCGTCGAACTCCGGCGGCTACGTGTTCCCGCAGTCGGGCGCGTCCTCCGTCTCCAACGGCATCGGCAGCGTCTCCTACTCGGGATCCGTGCGGTTCAGCGGCCACGACGGTCTGCTCGACCTGCGCCTGTCCGAGCCGCAGGTGCGTGTCGATTCGACGACGGCGGGCACCCTCTTCCTGCGGGTGAACGGCGGCACCCGGGTCGCCTTCGCGAGCCTCGCGCTCGCATCCGGCAGCAAGGCGACAGCCGCCGACGGTTCCGTGACCTACTCGGGCGTGCCCGCGACGATCACCGCCGCCGGGTCGAGCGCCTTCAGCCTCGAAGGCAGCAGCTTCTACCCCGCGGGCACCGCGCTCGACGCGGTGAGCTTCACGATCGGCTCGGCCGGCGTCGCCCTCGGCGGCACCGTCGTCACCGCATCCGCCAGGACCGCCGCGACCCCCGCGAACGCCCCGGCTGCGACCCCGCCGACGACCGAGGGCATCACGGTCGACGGTCCGACCGTCGAAGGCGGAACGATCACCGCCGAGGCCGACGGGTTCCAGCCGAACGAGACCGGCATCCTCGTCGTGATCTACTCGACGCCCACCGTGCTCGCCGAAGACGTGACGGCGGATGCGAACGGCCGGGTCAGCTGGACGGGAACCCTCCCCCGCGGCCTCTCGGGCGAGCACACGCTCACCTTCCAGGGGTCGGTCGACCGCGGCGTCGTGCTCGACATCGCGGCCGCCGCCGAACTGCAGTGCACGGTGTCGGATGCGAGCCTCGTTTGGGGCTTCAAGGAGACGTTCCGCGCATACATCGACGGTTCGATCGCGAACGGCGAGTGGACCACCGATGGCGGCGTGAGCTACGAGACCCCCGTGTTCACCTGGGCGGGCGGCACCGGCGGTGCCGACCTGGAGGCGGGCGCGCTCGATGTGCAGTACACCGGTTCGGTGCGTTTCACCGGGCACGGCGGTGCGCTCGACACCACCATCGCCAACCCGCGCATCGTCGTCGACGGCGATCAGGCCGTGCTGCTGCTCGACCTGACCGGCACCACGCAGGCGGGTGAGGCGGTGGTGGCGACCGCCGTCGAGTTCGCCGAGCTCGACCTGTCGGGCGTCGAGTCGACGCGCGAGGGCGACACCGTCACGTGGGCGGATGTGCCCGCGACGCTGACCGCCGCCGGCTCGGCCGCGTTCGGCACCTACCCCGAGGGCGAGGCGCTCGACCCGCTCACGGTCGTGGCGACGGTCGACTCCACGTGCGGCAGCGCGGCGGAGCCCACAGCCGAGCCGACGACCGACGAGCTGGAGCCGGAGCAGGTCTCCGACAGCGGCTGGCCGCTCTGGGCGACGATCCTCATCGCCGCCGTGGTGCTGCTGCTGATCGCGGGTCTCGTGTTCGTCCTGGTGCGCCGCAGCCGCAAGGCCTGACCGGAATCCGACTCCGCCCGCCTGCCCAGGCGCACCCTGGGCAGGCGGGCGGTTCTCTGTCTGCGGCGGAGGACGATCAGCGCGTGAGCAGTGCCGTCGCGACCGCGACGAGCCCCTCGCCGCGCCCACTGAATCCGAGTCCGTCGGACGTGGTCGCCGCGACACTTACCGGAGCTCCCACGAGCTCACCGAGCTGCGCCTCGAGCTCCGGCCGTCGGGCGGCGAGCCGCGGCCGGTTGGCGATGACCTGCACCGCGACATTGCCCACGCGGAATCCTGCACCCTCGACCAGCGCGAGCGTCTCACGCAGGAACACGCTGCTTGCCGCCCCCGCGAAACGCGGATCCGCCGAGCCGAAGCGCCCGCCGATGTCTCCGAGGCCCGCCGCCGACAGCAGCGCGTCGCACACGGCATGGATGACGGCGTCGCCGTCGCTGTGCCCCGCAAGCCCCGGCTCGTCGGGGAAGTACACGCCGCCGAGCCAGAGCGGCACCGACTCGTCGTAGCGGTGGGCGTCGATCCCGACCCCCGTGCGGATGCGGGCGCCGGCATCCAGAAGCTGCTCGGCGCGGTGAAGGTCCCAGGGGGTGGTGATCTTGAACGCGCGCGGCTCGCCCGGCACCGTGACGACGCGGTGCCCCGCAGCCGTGAAGAGGGCCGCGTCGTCCGTGTGATCCGCATCCGCCGACGCGTATGCGGCGACCAGGTCCGTTCGGGGGAAGCCCTGCGGCGTCTGCACATGCACCAGCTCGCTGCGGTCGACCGACTCGATCACGTCGGGGCCGTCGACGCGCTTGATGGTGTCGCTCACCGGCAGCGCCGGGATCACGCCCGTTCCGCCGCCGAGCACCGCCTGGGCGACGCGATCGATCTGCGCGCTCGGTGTGAGGGCGCGGGCCGCGTCGTGCACGAGCACGACCTCGATGCCCTCGGCGAGTGCCGCAAGACCGGCGGCGACCGAACGCTGCCGGGTGTCACCGCCCGCGACCACGGTCAGGTAGGCGGATGCCGCGCCAGCGGCGTGCTCCGCGATCGCGCGAGCGCGCGCCACGAGAGCAGCGGGCGCCACGACGATCACCTGGGCGGGCTCGACGGAACCGAAGACGCCCCTGAGCGCGTGTTCGAGGATCGTCGCGCCGTGAATGGGCGCGAAAGCCTTCGGCTCCTCATGCCCGAGACGCGTGCCGCTGCCGGCCGCCACGACGACGACCGCCACGCGCACGCCATCCGGGATCGGGGTCATGCGTCGAGCCTAGAGCGGCCCGGGGCTCAGGACGCGAGCACCTCGTCGAGGACGGTCGAAGCCTTCTCCTCGTCGGTCTTCTCGGCGAGCGCGAGCTCGGAGATGAGGATCTGGCGCGCCTTCGCGAGCATGCGCTTCTCACCCGCCGACAGGCCGCGGTCCTGGTCGCGACGCCACAGGTCGCGAACGACCTCGGAGACCTTGATGACGTCGCCGGAGGCGAGCTTCTCGAGGTTGGCCTTGTAGCGACGGCTCCAGTTGGTGGGCTCCTCGGTGAACGGGGCGCGCAGCACCTCGAAGACCTTGTCGAGACCTTCCTTGCCGATGACGTCGCGAACGCCGACCAGGTCGACGTTCTCGGCGGGCACCTCGATGATGAGGTCGCCCTGAGTGACGTTGAGCTTCAGGTACTTCTTGGTCTCACCTCTGATGACCCGATCCTTCACCTCGATGATGGTTGCCGCACCGTGATGGGGGTAAACGACGGTTTCGCCGACCTCGAAGAGCATGGAGTTGTTCCTTCCGCAGACCTCTTATTCTATCACGGCAACCCGGGAACGGCCGGGCCCGGGCACCGACCCCCTCTCCGCTGCCGGTAGGCTTGGATGGCTCATCGTCTACCGCCTGGAGGATTCCGTGAGAGCACGTGCCGTGGCCGCCTTCGCCCTGAGCGGGGTGCTCGCCCTCGCGCTGGCGGGCTGCAACTTCGTGACGCCCCCGTCGACGACCGAGCCGTACGATCCGGGCGACGGGATCAACTTCTCCGTCGGCGACCTCGAGCTGCGCGGCGTGCTGGTGATCACCGAGGACGGTGAGGTCGGCAGCCTGCTCGGCACGGCGGTCAACAACACCTCCTCCGACATCGACTTCACCCTGCAGTGGCAGACCGACGGCAGCTGGTACGAGGTCGAACTCGTCGCCGACGCCAACGGCCGCACCGACTTCGGCTTCGGCGACGGTGAGCGCGTCAACCTCGACAACCTCGGCGTGATGCCGGGCGACCTGCTCGACGCGACCGTGCACACCGCCGACACTCAGAAGGGCGCGCAGATCCCGGTGCTCGACACGTCGTTCGTCGAGTACGAGGACTCGCTGCCGACGCCCACGCCGACTCCGACCCCGGCACGCACCGAGACGGCCGAACCCACCGAGACCCCGGCCCCGTAGGGCGCTCGGGGCTAGTTCTCGAAGCGGTAGCCGAGTCCGCGCACCGTCACCAGCAGCTGAGGCTGCGACGGGTCGGGCTCGATCTTCGCCCGGATGCGCTTGATGTGCACATCAAGCGTCTTCGTGTCTCCGAAGTAGTCGCTGCCCCAGATGCGGTCGATGAGCTGACCCCGGGTGAGCACGCGGCCCGCGTTGCGCAGCAGGAACTCGAGCAGCTCGAATTCCTTCAGCGGCATGGACACCTCGCGGCCCCCGACGCTCACCGCGTGACGCTCGATGTCCATCCGCACCGAACCCGCCTCCAGCACCGCGTCGAGCTCCTCCTCGGGCGCCTCGACGTGCCGGCGCAGCACCGCGCGGATGCGGGCCAGCAGTTCGCGGCTCGAGTACGGCTTCGTGACGTAGTCGTCGGCGCCGAGCTCCAGGCCCACCACGATGTCGACCTCGCTGTCCTTCGCCGTGAGCATGATGATCGGCACGGTCGAGCGCCCGCGCAGTTCACGGCACACCTCGGTGCCCGACAGCCCCGGCAGCATCAGGTCGAGCAGCACCAGGTCGGCGCCGTTGCGGTCGAACTCGGCGAGTGCCGCCCGGCCGTCGCCGGCGATCGCGGTCTCGTAGCCCTCCCGGCCGAGAAGGAACGCGAGAGGTTCGGCGAGAGAGGGTTCGTCTTCGACGATGAGGATGCGGGTCACTTGCGGGCTCCAGTGGATGGTGCGGTGGCGGCCTGTTCGGCCTCCGGCAGACGGATGGTGAAGGTCGATCCGCGTCCCTGCTGCGACCACACCCGCACGTCGCCGCCGTGGTTCTGCACCACATGCTTGACGATCGAGAGGCCGAGGCCCGTTCCGCCTGTCTGGCGGCTGCGGGCGGAGTCGACGCGGAAGAAGCGCTCGAAGACGCGGTCGCGTTCGGATTCGGGGATGCCGACACCCTGATCGGTGACGGCGATCTCGACGGCGCCGTCGCGCCGGCTGACGCCCACTCCGACTCGTGTGCCGTCGGGCGAATACTGGATCGCGTTCGCGATGAGGTTGTGCACGGCGGTCACCAGCATCGACTCGTCGCCCCAGACGACCGCGCCCGCCTCCGCCTGCGCGACGATCGTGATGCGGTGCGACTCGGCTGCGACACGGTTCGCGTCGACCGCCTGCGCGATCACCGAATCCACCTGCACCCGGTCGGCGTTCTCGAGGGCGTCCTTCGCCTGCAGCCGGCTCAGCTCGATGATCTCGTGGGTGAGGCTGCGCAGGCGCTCGGCCTCGATCGTGAGACGGTGCGCGAACCGGCGCACCTCATCCGGTTCGTCGGCTGCCGACTCGAGGGCCTCCGCCAGCAGGCCCACCGCGCCGATCGGCGTCTTCAGCTCGTGGGAGATGTTGGCGACGAAGTCGCGGCGCACATCTTCGAGGCGGTGCGCCTCGGTGCGGTCGTCGGCGAGCACCAGCACGAAGCGGCTGCCGAGGGGGGCGGCGCGAACCAGCAGATGCACCTGCGCGTCGCCGAACGGTCCGCGCGGCAGCTGCAGCTCCTCGTTCGCGGCGGCGCCCTCGATGCGCACCCGATCCACGAGCGAGACGAGCTCCGGATGCACGAGCGCGTGGTTCCAGACGAGACCCAACGCCACCGCCGCGGTCGAGCACGTGACGACGTTGTTCGAGGCGTCGAGCACGATGCCGGCGGTCTCCAACGCGTCGATGACCTCTTCGACGCCATCCGGCACCGAGGGGCTCACGACGGCTGCCGCGCGCTGCCCGCGGGCATGCGCTGCAACGACGGCGGCCGATGCGCCGACACCTACCGCCAGCCCGAAACCGAGAGCGGCGGGCACGAGCCATGCCGCGTCCATGGGACTAGATTAGGGCGGACCCGCAAGTGGGGTTCGACCATCGAGCCAGCGATCGATATCCCTTTGGGGCATGTTCACGGTTCGGACACCGCTCGTTAACCTTCCCGCGGGACGGTTGCGGGGCGGCCGCAGATGCGGCCAGGCAGCGGCATGCCGACAGACGGCCGACCCGAGTCGGCGAGGAAAGGACCAGAAGCTCATGCGCGAGGTGTTCCAGCAGGAGCTGCGTGAGGTGCAGGAGCGCCTCGTCGAGATCTCGGCGCTCGTCGCCGACTCGATCGAGAACGCGACGCGGGCCTTCAACGAGTCGGATGTCGCGCTCGCCGAGACCGTCATCGAGGACGACCACAAGATCGACGTGCTCGCGACCGAACTCGACGAACTGGCGATCACGATCCTCGCGCGCCAGCAGCCCGTCGCCCGCGACCTGCGCATCGTCGTGAGCGCCCTGCGCATCAGCGCGTCGCTCGAGCGCATGGGCGACATGGCGGAGCACATCGCCCAGCTCGCCCGCTACCGCTTCCCCGAGAAGGTGGTCCCGAAGGGGCTGCGTTCCACCTTCCGCGAAATGGGCGCCCTCGACGTGGAGATCGCCCGCAAGCTCACCGTGCTGCTCGAGACCGAGGACACGGCCGTCGCCGAGCACATCCGCAACGAGGACGACAAGGTCGACGCGCTGCACCTCGCCGTGTTCGACAAGGTGCTCGGCGAGACCTGGAAGGGCGAGACGGCCGACACGGTCGACGCGACCCTCGCATCCCGGTACCACGAGCGTTTCGCCGACCACGCGGTCTCGATCGCGAAGAAGGTGCAGTACCTCGCCACCGGCGACTGGGCCTGACCCGGGGTTGGTGGTCACCTAGCTGGAGCTAGGCGCGCTCGGGGGGAGTTGCAACTCCCTCTACTCGCGCGCTTCCCCATCCGAGCGGTCGTCGATCGCCTGCTCGAGTCGCTCGACCTTGCCGGTGAGCTCACCCGAGAACCCGGGACGGATGTCGGCCTTCAGCACGAGCGACACGCGCGACCCGTAGGCGCCCACCGCCTCGGTGGCGCGCTTCACGACGTCGAACACCTCATCCCACTCCCCCTCGATCTCGGTGAACATCGAGGTGGTGCGGTTCGGCAGACCCGAGTCGCGCACGATCTGGACGGCCGCTGCGACGGCGTCATGCACTGAACCATCGGCATTGCCGGTGCCGCTCGGGGCGACGGAGAAGGCGACGAGCATGCACCCATGTTGCCACCGCTCGGCGTCCACCGCAGCGACGCCCACCCCGCTAGCATGGCCGGATGCGACGATCGCTCATCCTCGTGGGCGCCGCCGTCACGTCGGCCGTGCTGCTCACCGGGTGCAGCGCCGACAACACGGCCGCCTCCTACGCGGAGCGCATCATCATCGGAATCGGCGACGACATCACGCCCGCCTACCCGACACCACTGAACGCGGAGGAACTCGCCGCGTGGGCGCTCGAGGATCCGCGTGTGCCCCCGGAGAGCGACGTCGAGTACGACATCGAGGTGCTCGACTGGAGCGGCAACTCCGGCGACCCGGAGGGCGCCCTCATCGACTTCCGCATCGGCGTGCACCTCCTCCCGCGCGGTGCGTCGACGATCGGGGATCTCGGCCAGAAGGAGGGCCAGGCGACACGCTGCTGGGAGCTCACCATCTTCGGGCTGCACGACTACGACAGCCTCCAGCGCCGCGAGATCGGCTGCCCGAGCGCCGACACCCCGCCACGCCATCCGCGCCCGCGCACCTCCGCCGCGTTGCCGGCGAACGCCGCCGAGCTGATGACCGAGGCGCTCACGGGGGCGACCGAACAGGACCTGCCCGACCGCCTGCGCGACGTGTTCCCGGACGATCGCCACAGCATCGAGATCGCGGTGGAGGACGAGGAACTGATCGCCGCCGTCGGGAGCGCGGCCACACGGAGTTGCCGTGTGGGGGTTCGTCACGCCGACGGGACTATCGAGGTGTTCGACGGATTCGATCCGGAGTCGTTGCTCGAGGGCGAAGTCGGGTGCCGACCCGAGCTCTATCTCTGGTCGCTTCGCGGGTAGAAGAAGCCGCTACTTCTTGCCCTGTGCGGCGACCGCGGCTGCGCCGGCGGCGGCGGCCTCCGGGTCGAGGTAGGCGCCGGGGCCCGTGGGGCGGAAGTCGTCGTCGAGCTCGTAGACGAGCGGGATGCCGGTGGGGATGTTGAGCTCGGCGATCTCGTCGTCGCTGATGCCGTCGAGGTGCTTCACGAGGGCACGCAGCGAGTTGCCGTGTGCGGTGACGAGTACCGTCTTGCCGGCCGCCAGATCCTTCGTGATGTCGGACTCCCAGTAGGGCAGCATCCGTTCGATGACGAGCTTGAGGCTCTCGGTGCGGGGCAGGTCGGCGTCGGGCAGGTCGGCGTAGCGCTCGTCGCCCACCTGGCTCCACTTGGCGTCGTCGTCGAGCGGCGGGGGCGGGGTGTCGAAGCTGCGGCGCCAGGTCTGGAACAGCTCGGGGCCGTACTTCTCGAGCGTCTCGGCCTTGTCGAGGCCCTGCAGCGCGCCGTAGTGGCGCTCGTTGAGGCGCCAGCTGCGCTTGACCGGGATCCACAGGCGGTCGGCCACCTCGAGGGCCAGGTTGGCGGTCTGGATGGCGCGGGTGAGCACGCTCGTGTACAGGACCTCGGGCTTCAGGCCCGACTCGGCGAGCAGTTCGCCGGCGCGCTTCGCCTCGGCGACCCCCTGCTCGGAGAGACGCACATCCACCCATCCGGTGAAGAGGTTCTTCTGGTTCCAGTCGGAGTTGCCATGGCGCAGCAGGATGAGCGTGGAGGTCATGGGGAAAGCCTACCGAGCGCGCTGGAGCTTGTAGCGTGAACGCCGATGGCGAGAGCGAGCAGGCCCGAGGGGCGGATCACGCGGGGCACGACGGGCGTGAACCGCCTGCGCCGCGTGGACCGCTGGATCGCGGCGCTGCCCGCTCTGCGGCAGGCATCGGACCCGCTGGTCGTCGACCTCGGGTACGGGGCGTCCGCGACCACCAGCAACGAGCTGCACGAGAGGCTCGCGGCCGTGCGGGCGGATGTCGAGGTGGTGGGCATCGAGATCGACCCGGAGCGCGTGCGGGTCGCGTCGCTCGCCGCACGCCCGGGGGTGAGCTTCAGACTGGGCGGGTTCGAGGTGCCGACAGATGTGGGTCGCCGGCCCGCCATCATCCGGGCGTTCAATGTGCTGCGGCAGTACGACGAAGCCGAGGTCGCGGATGCGTGGGGCCGCATGACGGCGCGGCTCGCGCCCGGTGGGCAGCTGGTGGAGGGCACCTGCGACGAGCTGGGGCGCATCTCGAGCTGGGTGACGCTCGACGCATCCGGACCGCACACCTTCTCGGTCTCGCTGCGGTTGGCCGGGCTGGAGGCGCCCTCGATCGTGGCCGAGCGCCTGCCGAAGGCGCTCATCCACCGCAACGTCGAGGGCGAGCGCATCCACGGGCTGCTCGTCGAGCTCGACAGGGCGTGGGCGATGCACGCGCCCCTCTCGGTGTACGGGCCGGTGCAGCGCTGGCAGGCGACGGTCGCCACCCTGCGCGACGCCGGCCATCCGGTGCTCGACACGCCACCCTTGGGCGGCCGTGCCCGCTGGCGCCTGGGCGAGCTGTCCCTGCCTTGGACCGCGGTCGCTCCTCTCCCCTGAGGGGTCGCAAAGTGCACTCAACACGCCGGTGTGGGCGCAGTTTGCGACCCCTCAGGGGGGGGGAGGGGAAGGGGGTGGGGCGTCAGGAGACGGGCGGCAGCAGGGCGCGCGCGGCGTCGGGGTGGAGGCCGGTGGCCTCGAGCAGGTCGACCACGAGCGGGCGCAGGAGAAGCAACAGCGCCGCGTCGGTGACAGGCGCTCCCGGGATGAGCGCGGCCGGGTCGAGCCGCGCGGCCAGATGGGAGAACTCGGTGCGCGCCGCACCCGCCAGCTCGGCATCGTCGAGCTCGCGCCCCAGCAGGCGGATGCCGGTGGCCAGTTGCGAGACGGCACCGGCGAGCTCGGGGCGCGCCCGGCCGTCGCGCACCAGGAACTCGGACCGACGCGCGATCGTGCGCAGGTGCCGGGATGCGAGATCGGCCGCATGCTGCACGCCGGCGCTGCGACGCAGCTCGGGCAGGTGCCGGTGCACCCACGGCGAGATGCGCGCCACCGAGATCGCGGAGTCGAGCGACGTCGACCACGCATCGATGAGCGGCTGCGTCCGACGCAGCCGCGACAGGGCAAGCTCTCCTGCCGCCGGGTCGGCATCCGCGAGACCGTCGACGATCGAGCCGAGCGCCTCGTCGAACACCGAGAACAGGGCGCGCCCGTCACGTGCGGCGGCACGCCGCGGGTCACGCGGCACGAGCGCCGTCACCAGCAGCGCGACGACACCGCCGATGAGGGCGTCGAGCGTGTAGATGAACGGCCCGCCCGCCGGGGCCGGCAGCATGACGACGATCGCCGACGGCACGGCGGCCGCCACCACGAACGCCGGGTTCGACGACACCGCGCGACCGACCACGAACACCGTCGCGAGCACCACGATCAGCTGCCACAGCCCGTGCCCGACCAGCAGCGCGAGCGCGTCGCCGAGGGCGACCCCGAGCACGATGCCCATCACCGTCTCGGCCACCCGCACCGGCCGCGCGTCGCGTGCGAAGCCGAGCGAGTTGATCGTCACGGTGATCGCGAGCAGCGGCACCGCGTGGCCGAGCCCCCAGTGCGCGATCGAGTAGGCGGCGGCGACCGCCACCAGGATCTGCACGATCGCGGGCACCGAATCCCAGACGCGCCGGCCCGCCATCCGCACGTCGACCTGCCGGCGCACGCGTCGTTCGAGGCGCCGCAGTTCGGCGCTCACGCCGTCGGCGCGGCCGCTCACCGCCGGCTCACTCAGCGACGCACCGCGCCGAGTCGCGGGATGCGAGGCACGTCCGCCTCGGCTCCCGCATCCGTGGGCACGATGACCTCCTGGCCTGCGGGCACGAGCACGCCGTCGGCGTCGACGGTGAGCTCGGATGCGGGGTCGGCGGAGCGCTTCACGAGCGCGAGCGCGATCGGCCCCAGCTCGTGGTGTCGGGCGGATGCGGTGACCCGTCCGACGACGGCGCCCTCGGCATCCGGGCGGCCGAGTCGCACCTCCGCGCCCGGTTCGGGCAGCACGCCGTCGCTTCCGTCGAGGTGCAGCATCACGAGCCGGCGCGGCGGGTGCCCCAGGTTGTGCACCTTGGCGACCGTCTCCTGCCCGCGGTAGCACCCCTTCGAGAGGTGCACCGCCGAGCGGATCCAGTCGAACTCGTGCGGGATGGCGGTGGCGTCGAGCTCGGTGGCTGCGCGCGGGCGCCAGGCGGCGATGCGCAGGGCTTCGAGGGCGAGCGTGCCGGCGGCCGGCAGCTCGGCCAGTTCGCCCAGCCGGCCGCGCTCCACGAGCGCCTCGCGGTAGTCCCACTCGGCGTACGGATGCGCGCCGGTCGCGTACTGGTGCCCGCCCGGTTGCACCGCCGCCCACGGGTCGGTCCAGACGAGCGGCACCCCGTTCGGCGCGGCGGATGCTGCGGGCGCGGCCCCGAAGGTGCCGATCGTGGCGAAGTCGGCGGAGCGGTCGGCGACCTCGACACGCAGCATGAACCGCATCCGCTCGAGGAACGCCGCGAAGCCGGCGCCGGTGCCCGCGTCCATCAGCAGCCAGGTGGTCTCGCCGTCGTCGAGCACCCGTGCGGCATACTCGATGCGCCCGTTCGGGTTCAGCAGCAGCGTCTCGGCGGACTCACCCGGCGCGAGGCGGGCGATCGCCTGCGAGGTGAGCGAGTCGAGCCAGGTGAGGCGGTCGGGGCCGGTGATCGTCACGACGTCGCGGTCGGACAGGTCGACCACCGCGCGACCGGCTTCGAGGGCGCGCTGTTCGCCGACCGGGTCGCCGTAGTGCTCGGGCGGGTCGCCGACGGCGCCGTCTCGGGATGCGAAGGGCGTCATTCGACCCGCCCCAGTCGGCCGGATGCGTGGGTGCGCAGATCCTGACCGAGCGCCGCGATGTCCCAAGCCCACAGCAGGTGATCCTCGACGAGGCCGTACAGTCGCGTCGCCGCGGCGTATTCCTTCGCCGTCGACGAGCGCAGCACCGCGTCGGTGGCCAGGTCGATGCGGGGGCCGTTGATCTCACCCAGGTAGAGCTCGCTCACGCCCCCCGGCTGCACGAGAAGCACCTCGATGTCGAAGGCGCCGCGGCCGTTGCGCAGGGTCTCGACGGCGTCGGCCGTCTGGAAGATCGGGGCGCCGTTGCCGGGCAGCATCGCCGGGCCGTCGTCGGCGTCGCCGAGCGGGCGGGCGAGACGCCAGTAGCCGATCTCGGAGAACAGGTGACGCGGCTGGGGCGGCTCCTCGCCTTCGGGAAGCTCAGCGGCATCCGGGAGCAGCCACGCGTTGCAGCTGTACTGCAGGTGCGGGGTGCCGTCGTGGCTGAACGCCACACGCTGCCCGAACTCGTGCTCGCGCACCTCGTCGCCCACGCGGTAGGCGATGACGCCGCTGCCCTCCCAGACCCCGATCAGCCACGAGAGCGGAACGAGTTCCGCCGGCAGATCGACGTCGAGCTCGAACACGAGCTCAGCGCTGGCCGCGGAAGAGGTTGTAGAGCACGACGACCGAGACGCCGCCGATCGCGAGCGTCGCAAGACCGAGCAGGCCGATGAAGAAGAGCTCGAGCGCCAGCATCATGCTGTCCACTCTAGCCGCTGGCGGCGGCTCAAGCCGGAACGGGCACCGCTCCGACGTACACCCAGAATCCGACGGTCGCCACCACCAGGATGAGCAGCGCCCCGCCGAGGCTCGCGACGATGCGCGACACCAAGCCCTCCTTGCGGCTCACCCCCAGCTGGATGACGAAGGTCAGCAGGATGACGGCGGCCATCACCACAGGAAGCCAGACGAACGCCGAACCCGGCGCCACCACCCCGACCGCGACCGCCCCCACGAGAGCTGCCGCCCAGACCGGGATGACGCTGCGCAAAGAGGAGGGCACGCGCCTCATGCTACGGCTGCGTACACTGTCGCGTAAGCGATCAGACCCGATCACGCCCGGAAAGGACCCGAGTGGCGCAGCTCCTGATACTGAGTTCTGCTGCCGACACGGATGCACTGCCGGCGCTCAACCTGCTCAGCCACCGTGTTCGCACGATTCCCGCCGAGCCCGCCTCGCTCGTCAACGCCCCCACCTCGGACCTCGTCTTCGTCGACGCGCGTCAAGATCTGGCCAGCGCGAAATCGCTCTGCAAGATCCTGCGCACCACCGGCCTCGCCGTGCCGCTCGTGCTCGTGCTCACCGAGGGCGGGCTCACCGCCGTCTCGGGCGACTGGGGGATCGACGAGGTGATCCTCTCCACCGCGGGGCCCGCCGAGGTGGATGCGCGCATCCGGCTCGTCATCGACCGGCTGGCGAAAGAGAACTCGGTCTCCAAGATCCAGGCCTCCGGTGTGGTCATCGACGAGGCCAGCTACTCGGCCAAGGTGCACGGGCGCCCCCTCGACCTCACCTTCAAGGAGTTCGAGCTGCTGCGCTTCCTCGCCACGCATCCGTCGCGCGTGTTCACCCGCGAGCAGCTGCTCAGCGAGGTGTGGGGTTACGACTACTTCGGCGGCACCCGCACCGTCGACGTGCACGTGCGGCGACTGCGCGCGAAGCTCGGCGACCTCGAGTCGCTCATCGGCACGGTGCGCAACGTCGGATACCGCTTCAACGTGTACGAGGACGAACCGGAACGCGTCCCCAGCCCCGCCTGACCCCCGGCATCCGCATCCCCGTTCATCCGCCGTTCACGCCGGAACTGGCAGGATGGGGCGATGGAGACGAATCCCTTCGGTGACGCCACTCTGGCCGCCGACCTGCTCGACGACTACGACGCGGATCCCGCGCCCGTCGACGACGGGACGCTGCCTCCCGACCGCTTCCTCGACCGCGAGATCAGCTGGCTCGCCTTCAACCAGCGCGTGCTCGAGCTCGCCGAAGACCCCGAGCTGCCGCTGCTGGAGCGCGCCAACTTCCTCGCGATCTTCGCGACCAACCTCGACGAGTTCTTCATGGTGCGCGTCGCGGGCCTCAAGCGCCGCATCGACACCGGCCTCGCCGTGCCCACGAACGTCGGCCGCGCGCCCGTCGACGTGCTCAACGACATCTCCGAGCGCGCCCACGAACTGCAGGAGCGGCACGCGCGCGTCTTCCGCGAACTGGTGAAGCCCGCCCTCGACGCGGCCGACATCCACATCGAAGGCTGGAACGACCTCGACGAGGCCGACCGCGAGCGCATGCACGAGGTGTTCCAGAACCAGATCTTCCCCGTGCTGATGCCGCTGGCCGTCGACCCCGCGCATCCGTTCCCCTACATCTCCGGCCTCTCGCTCAACCTCTCCATCCGGGTGCGCAACCCGAAGACCGAGAAGGTCGAGTTCGCGCGCCTCAAGGTGCCGCAGAACCTGCCGCGTTTCGTTCAGCTGCCCGATTCGCAGAACGGGCTGCGCTACATCCCCCTCGAAGACCTCATCTCCAACCACCTGGGCGACCTGTTCCCCGGCATGGAGGTGCTCGAGCACCACGAGTTCCGCGTCACCCGCAACGAGGATGTGGTGATCGAGGAGGACGAGACCGAGAACCTCCTGCAGGCCCTCGAGAAGGAGCTGCTGCGCAGGCGGTTCGGCTCGCCCATCCGTCTGGAGATCTCGGACGACATGGACGACGTGACCCTCGGCCTGCTCATGCAGGAGCTGCGGATCACCGACCGCGAGGTGTACCGGCTGCCGGCCCCGCTCGACCTGGGCGGGCTGTTCGAGGTCGCGAAGCTCGACCGGCCGGAACTGAAGTACCCGCGCAGGGTGCCCACCACATCCGTCTACCTGCAGCCGAGCGAGCCCACCGAGAAGCCCGACATCTTCGCCTCGATCAGCAAGGGCGACATCCTGCTGCACCACCCGTACGAGTCGTTCGCGACGAGCGTGCAGACCTTCCTCGAGCAGGCCGCCGCCGACCCCAACGTGCTCGCCATCAAGCAGACCCTCTACCGCACGAGCGGTGACAGCCCCATCGTCGAGGCGCTCATCGACGCCGCCGAAGCAGGCAAGGCCGTGCTGGCGCTCGTCGAGATCAAGGCCCGCTTCGACGAGCAGGCGAACATCTCGTGGGCGCGCAAACTCGAGAAGGCGGGCGTGCACGTCGTGTACGGCCTCGTCGGGCTGAAGACCCACTGCAAGCTGGCTCTCGTGGTGCGCCAGGAGGGCGGGGTGCTCAAGCACTACAGCCACATCGGCACCGGCAACTACAACCCCAAGACGAGCCGCATCTACGAAGACCTCGGCCTGCTGACCGCCGACCCGGTGGTCGGCAAAGACCTCACCCGCCTGTTCAACGAGCTGTCGGGCTACGCGATCGAGAAGAAGTTCAAGCGCCTGCTCGTGGCTCCGCTGCACCTGCGGGCGGGGCTCCTGAAGCGCATCGACGCCGAAGCGGATGCCGCCCGCGCCGGCAAGCCCAGCGGCATCCGGATCAAGGTGAACTCGATGGTCGACGAGGCCATCATCGACGCCCTCTACCGCGCCAGCCAGGCCGGGGTGCCGGTGGATGTGTGGGTGCGGGGCATCTGCTCGCTGCGCCCCGGGGTGCCCGGCCTCAGCGAGAACATCCGGGTGCGCAGCATCCTCGGCCGCTACCTCGAGCACTCGCGCATCTTCTCGTTCGTCAACGAGGGCGACCAGCAGGTGTTCATCGGAAGCGCCGACATGATGCACCGCAACCTCGACCGCCGCGTCGAGGCGCTCGTGCGGCTCGCCAGCCCCGCCCACATCACCGAGACGAGCGAACTGTTCGACCTGGCGATGGACGAGGGCACCTCATCGTGGTACCTCGAGCCGGAGGGCGCGTGGGTGCGCCACGACCGGGATGAGGCGGGGGCGCCGCTGCGCGACCTGCAGAACGAGCGGTGGCTGCAGGTGTCGACGCGTCGGCGGGTCACCCGATGAGCGCTGCGCCTCAGCTCGCCGCGGGTGCCGTGTGCTGGCGCGTGTCGAAGAAAGGCAAGGCGAAGGTGCTGCTCGTGCATCGCACGCAGCACAAAGACGTGTCGCTGCCGAAGGGCAAGCTCGACCCGGGCGAGACCCTGCCCGAGACGGCCGTGCGCGAGATCGCCGAAGAGACCGGGCTCATCATCGCGCTCGGCGTGCCGCTCGGGGTGGTCGAGTACACGCTGCCGAGCGGGCGCGAGAAGCAGGTGTACTACTGGGCCGGGGAGGTGAGCGCCGACGCGATCGCGAACTCCACCTTCGTCTCGAACGACGAGATCGAGGAACTGCACTGGGTGGGGCTGAAGAAGGCCCGCAAGGTGCTCAGCTACCCGCACGACATCGACATCGTCGACCGATTCGGGGAGCTCTTCGACCAGGGCCGCGCCCGCACCTTCGCCGTCATCGCGCTGCGCCACGGCAAAGCGGTGCCCGGCGAGGACTGGGACGGCCCCGACTCGACCCGACCCCTTATGCAGCGAGGGACCGACCAGGCCCTGAGCGTCTCCCACGGGGTGGCGGCGTTCCGCCCCCGGCGGCTGATCAGCTCGACGGCCGAGCGCTGCATGCGCACCATCGCCCCCACCGCGCGGCTCACCGGCATCCCCGTCGACGAAGACCACGCCATTAGCCAGGACGCCTACCGATCGGGCGGCAAGGCGGTGCGCGACCTCATCGCGAAACGGGTCGCGAAACGCGAGACCCTCGTGCTGTGCAGCCACGGACCGGTGCTGCCGCAGATCATCTCCGCCGTCGCCGAAGAGACCGGCACCCCCGCGAGCGCCCGCCTCCAGCAGGCCGCCGCGCTCGCCACCGCCGAATACGCGGTCCTGCACGTGCCGGTCGACGACCCCGCATCCGGAATCGTCGCCGTCGAGGTGCACGGCCCCACCGCCTAGGCGGCCCGGCCGCGACCCCTTTTGTTGCGGCCTCGTTCACCTTCCGTTCACCATTCCCGCCGAACCTGGTCACCGTCGGTTCGTAGCGTCGCCGACGAGGCCGCCAAGAGCCTCGAAACCCTGACCGAATTCCCGAAGGGAACACAGTGAAGATCACGCGTATCGGTGGCATCGCCGCCCTCGCGATCGTGGGGGCCCTCGCCCTCTCGTCCTGCGCCACCAACGAGCCGTCCGGCGACGGATCGGACGCACCCACCAGCGACCTGTCCGGCACGTTCAACGGTGCGGGCGCCTCCTCGCAGGGCTCCGCCCAGGAGGCCTGGGTCGCCGCCTTCCAGACGGCCAACCCCGCCGTCACCATCAACTACGACCCGTCCGGTTCGGGTGCGGGTCGCGAGACCTTCATCGCCGGTGGTTCCGACTGGGCCGGATCCGACTCCGCCCTCTCCGACGACGAGCTGGCCGGCGAGTTCGCCGCCTGCGCCGCCGACACCAAGCCCATCGACATCCCCACCTACATCTCGCCCATCGCGGTGATCTTCAACGTGGACGGCGTCGACGAGCTCAACCTCGACGCGGCCACCATCGCCCACATCTTCAAGGGCGACATCACCAACTGGAACGACCCGGCGATCGCCGCGCTCAACGAGGGCGTGACCTTCCCCGACCTGGCGATCACCGCCGTGCACCGTTCGGACGACTCCGGCACCACCAAGAACTTCGCGGACTACCTCAACCAGGTCGCCCCCGACGTGTGGACCGAGAAGCCGGCCGACCCGTTCCCGTACCAGACCGGTGAAGGCGCCCAGGGCACCTCGGGTCTCGTCGAGGCCGTGAAGAACGGCTCCGGCACGATCGGCTACGCCGACGCGTCGAAGGCCGGAGACCTCGGTGTCGCGAAGATCAAGGTCGGCGACGAGTTCGTCGCGTTCACCCCGGAGGCCGCTGCCGCGGTCGTCGCGGA
>Ga0160436_1000018_pt1 | contig 111646 bp, 108 predicted proteins | sample HID1973M_E0MG_FD_108264 | JGI IMG/M metagenome (GOLD analysis project Ga0160436, IMG submission 108264) | Enriched mosquito-associated microbial communities from UW Madison campus, WI, USA - HID1973M_E0 MG | ecosystem: Host-associated > Arthropoda: Insects > Digestive system > Unclassified ...
CGATTATGCCCGGTCACGCCTCGGAATCACAAGCGTGTCGTTCGGCGTGTGGGGATTACTTCGCGTCCGCGTAGGAATCGACCACGGCCACGGTGAGCGCGAACTCGACGGGAGCCTCGCCGAACAGGATGCGTCCGGCTTCTGCCGCCGACGCCCGCAAGGCCTCCGCCACCTGCTCGGCGAGGTGCTCGGGCGCGTGCACGATGAGCTCGTCGTGCAGGAAGAACACCAGATGGGGGCGCTCGGTGAGGGACCGCGGATCGTCATCCCCTCCGCCCAGCTGCCACAGCATCCGCCGCAGCGCGCCCATCCAGCACATCGCCCACTCCGCAGCCGTGCCCTGCACCACGAAGTTGCGGGTGAAGCGCCCCCACGCACGCTGGCCGGAGCGCGAACGATCGCGGTCCTCCGCGGTGCGGGTCTCGTCGTAGCCGGCCTCATGACCGGGCGGTGAGCTGCGCCCCAACCAGGTGCTCACCACCTCGCCGCGCTCCCCCGCCCGTGCGGCCTCCTCGACGTAGGCCATCGCCCGCGGGAAGGCCCTCTCGATGCGGGGGCGCATGCGCCCCGACTCGCCGGTGGTGCCCCCGTAGATCGCCCCGAGCATGCCGTACTTGGCCTGATTGCGATCCTCCACGGCTCCCGTGTCGACCATGCCCTGGTAGAGATCGTGGGCGCGCCCGGCACGCGCCATCGCCGCATCCCCCGACATCGCCGCGAGCACGCGAGGTTCCAGCTGCGCGGCGTCGGCGACGACCAGCTTCCATCCGGGGTCGGCGACGACCGCACCACGCACCTGCTTCGGCAACTGCAGGGCGCCACCGCCATCCGAGGCCCAACGCCCCGTGACGACCCCCGCCGGCACGTATACGGGCCGGAATCGGCCGTCGTGCACCCACGCGTCGAGCCACGTCCACCCGTTGGCCGTATACAGCCGCGCGAGCTTCTTGTAGGCCATGAGCGGGGCGACGACGGGATGCTCGACGTCCGCCAGCTCCCACCGGCTCGTGCTCGATACACGCAGGCCGGCGCGCTGCAGGCTCTTGAGCAGGGCCGGCGCCGAATCGGGGTTGGCATCCGGATCGTCGAGTGCCGCGCGGATCTCACCGACGAGCGCCTCCATGCGCACCGGACGGCCACCGGGAATGCGAGCGCCGAGCAGCTCTGTGAGGATGCGGTCATGCCTCTCCGGATCCCAGGGAAGGCCCGCGAAGCTCATCTCCACCGCCACCAGCGCGCCGACGCTGTCGGCCGCAGCCAGCAACGCGAGCTGGCCGGGGCGCGTGCTCGCGGCGATCGCCTGCCGTTGGAGTCGCAGCTCGGCGACCGGGTCGGGATCGGGTCTGCGTTCCTCGAGCTCGAACAAGGTGTCGGCCTGAGCCGCCGTCGGAAGGCTGCGGTCGTCCCAGTCATCGCGCGGAGAGCGGGCGAGCTCGGTGTCGCGCGCGGCGACGGCGTTCCGCAGCATCAGCCGGCACATCCGCAGATCCACGCTCCGGTCGATGCGCACGCCCGCCTGCAGCAGGGGCGGATACCAGCGCTGCGTGTCGTCCCACACCCACCTGGGGTGACGTGTCTCCTGCTCCGCCGCCCAGCGTGGGAACTCAGCGGCGTCGACGCGCTCGCGCGCCGTCTCGGTGGCATCCGCGTCGAGGGTCACCGCGTCGATGAGGCCCGCGCCTGGGGAGCTGACCGCGATGAACACGCTCCCATCCTGCCGTGGGCCGCCGACGGAACACGCGTACCGCGTCGCTAGGCTGGCGCGATGCGCACCCTCCTGCTCCGGATCGTGTTCGCCCTCTACCTCGTGGCCGTCGGATTCATCGTGTGGTCACCTGCGCCGGATCCCGGCCGGTTCACGGGCATCGTCGCCGGCGTCGCCCGCTGGCTGGAGCAACTCGGCCTCCCGTTCGAGCCCACCTACACCGTGCTCGAGATCCTCGCGAACGTGGCGCTCTTCGTGCCGTTCGGCATCCTCGCGATGACGGCATTCCGTTGGATGCGCGTCTGGTCGGCCACAGCCGCAGGGCTGAGCACCAGTCTCCTCATCGAAGGAGTGCAGCTGTTCCTGCCGACGCGCTACTCCACCGTGTCGGACCTGATCGCCAACACGGCCGGAGCGCTCATCGGTGCCGCCATCGTGGCGGGCTGGCGACGCCGCCGCACGCGGTCGACCCTCAATGCAGAAGCGAGCCGTCCTTCTTGACGGCGTTCTTCTCCCCCGCCTCGACGGCGAACGGGAAGCGGTTCTGCTTGGGCGGCAGCGGGCAGTTGAAGGCGTAGCTGAAGGCGCACGGCGGCAGCACCGCGCGGTTGAAGTCGAGCGTGATGGTGCCGTCGGGATTCGGCGCGAGGAACAGGAAGCGGCCGACGCTGTAGGTCGAGTCGCCGTTCGTCGCATCCGCGAACACGAGCTGAAGGGCGCGGCCCGACTTGAAGGCGGCGAGGTCGTAGTCGACGCCGTCACGCGAGAAGGTGATCCGCCCCGGGACCACCTCGTCGCGGGTCTTGCCGTCGGACTTGAGGTGCTCGAACCCGAGAACCGTCCCCTCCGGGTTCTCCGACCAATCGGCGGTGATCACCCAGTCGGGGTCGTAGTCGAACGCGTCGATGCCGCCGAACTCCTGCAGCGTCTCCGACTGCGCGTCCCAGACGCGGACCGCGTAGAGGCCACCCTCCTGGGCGATGACGAAGCCGGTGACCGTGTCGCTGAAGCGGATGCTGGACGGCTCGGGGTCGTCCTTGCCGCGCACCGTCACGGTGCCGTCGACGAGCACACCGTCCACGTGGATGCCGTCGCTCGCGCTCGCCGTGAGGCTCACGCCCGACTGTCCCTCGGGCAGCGGCGCCCAGGTGCCGGGGACGCCCCAGACGGTCTGCTCCGAGTCGATCACCTGCGTCGTGGTGAGCGCGAGGCTCCCCTGCGGCTGCACGACGGCCAGCTCGCGGCGCGAGTGGAAGTAGGCGAACTGCTCCTCGGGGGTCTGAGGAACGGCGGGCGCGGCTGTTTCGGTCATGGGTTCCATCCTGGTCGACTCCACCGATGCAACCGTGCGGCACGCTGGACTATTTCCCGCGCCGGCAGCAAGTCGTCACCCCGCGGATCCATCCCCATCCGCCGCCCGGATGACGAGACCAGGGCTCGCACGTCGATAGGCTCCGGCCATGACCTGGACCGACGACGTCGCACGTTTCCTCCTCGACGCCACCGCCTGTCCTCGCTGCAACACCCGCACCTGGCAGGGATCGCCGGCGATGCAGGCTGGGATCTGCGCGCGATGCGGCACCGACCTGACCGGCGAGGCGGGGACCGAGGTGTGGGCCGCCTCCGAGGCTGCCGTCGCGGCCGTCAAGCACCGCCAGGCGCTCGTTGACGCCCTGCCGACCGTCGCATCGTCGGCGAGGTCGGCCGTCGCGAACCCTGTCGCCCCGCAGCAGTACGCGGTGGCGCCCGCGCCCGCCGCGACCCCGGCGGCTCCCGTTCGACCGCGCTCGGCCGTCAGCCTCCAGTCGGTGCTCGCCGTCGTGGGCGCCGGCCTCCTCGCCGTCGCCGCCATCGTCTTCACCTTCCTCAATGCCGACCTCACCGACTTCGCCACGCGCACGACGATCATCGCGATCATCACCGCCGTGTTCCTCGGCGGTGCATGGCTTCTGCATGCACGTCGGCTGCAGTTCTCGGCAGAAGCCGTCGGGGCACTCGGCATGGTGTTCGTGGCCCTCGACGTGTGGGCGTTCTCCCGCGTGGCACCCGACGGCATCAGTGCCTGGTACTTCGGCGCGATAGGCCTCGGGGTGGCTGCCGGCGCGATGCTCGCCGTGGGGGCGTGGATGCGGATGCGCACCTGGCTGTGGGCAGGGCTCATCGGACTCGCCGTGGTTCCGGCCTTCGTCGGATACGGCGTCGCAGAGCAGAGCCCGTTCTCCGGAGGCTGGGCCGCCACCTGGGGCCATGTGGGTGTCGTCTTCGCAGCCTGGGCCCTGCTCGAGCTCCTCCGGCCGATCTCCGCCCGTCTCGAGTCGCCGCTGCTCGCCGACCGGTACTCGTTGACCGCGCTTCAGGCGCTCGCACTCCTCTCGGCCGCACTGATGGGCATCGTCACCGCTCCCAGCCTCGGTGGCCCCCGGTTCCTCGAAGTCGCATCGGTGCTCGCGGTGCTCGCCGTCGGGGCGTTCGTGAGCACGCGCGCCGCGATCGCCGCGGTGTGGAGCGCGGTCGGCGGGCTCCTCGTCGCCTTCAGTGCGATAGCCGCAGCCTTCGCGATCCCGCTGCACGACGATCAGTGGGTCTATGCGGTCGTGGCCGGCGCGATCGCCCTCCTCCTCGTCGTCATCGCGGTCGTACGTCGCACGGGCTCGGTGCACCGGCGTTCACTCGTTGCGAGTGCCGTCATCGTGGCGGGCCTCACCGCCGTCCCGGGGGCCCTCATCGTGGGCGGATTCGCGCTGCTGGTTCCTGCATCCTCGTGGCGCTGGGGTCTTGGCGGCGGCTTCGAGCACTACGCATTGCAGCTCACCGCATCCGCCGTCGTCGGCCTCGGGGCACTCGCCGCAGGCCTCGCCGTGCTCGGTCGGTTCGGGAGGCTCTCCTCCGGTTCCCACGGCCTCCAGGTCGCGGCCGGATGGGTCGGCGCTGTCGCCGTCGTCGGTCTCCCCCTCGCCCTGCCCGGCGGCCACCAGCTCGCCATCGCCTACGCCCTCGCCCTCTCCGTCGTGTCGTCCGCGGTGCTGCTGTGGGTGCCGCAGGTCCGCTCGGCGGCCGTGTCCCACCGAGCGCCCCTCGTGGTGCTCGCGCACCTGATGCCGCTGCTCGCGCTCCTGCTGTCGTGGCCGGATGCGGCGGTCGCGGCGATCTCCGGCGCTCTGATCGTCGCCGCGTGGGCCCTTGCCGCCCGAACGATGCCGCAACGGGTTCGGCCGATCCACACCGCGGCCGGCTTCGGCTACACGCTCATCTCGGCCGCTGCCGCGCTCAGCCTCACCGAGCTCGACGTGCTCCCGATCCTGTGCCTCGTGACGACCGCTGCAGCCGTCGTCGCCATCGCCGCATCCGTCACGTCCTGGCTGACCGTGGGCAGCTGGTACGCCGTGCTGGGAGTGACCTCGGTTCCGTTCGGCATCGGCATCGTCTCGGTGCTCATCGAGCGCAGCGGATGGACGGCGCTCTCCAGCGGGGTCATCTTCCTGCTCGCGGCGACGCTGCTGCTCACCCGGCGCAGCGGCACCACCACGCTCCTGCGAGCCGGTTCCGCAGCCCTGCTCGTGCCGACCCTGGCCGTGGTCGTCGTGTGCCTCACGGCTCAGCTCCTCGACCAGAGCGGCTCGCCCTACGCCCTGCCGATCATCGCCGCCCTGGTCGCGTGCGCACTCCCCACGACCGGCCTCATCCACGACGGCCTCCTGCGCCGCGGGTTCACCGCCGAGAGCGCAGGAGCAGTACGCCTCGCGATCGAGGTCTCCTCGCTCGTCACGGGAGCCATCGCGGTGGTCCTCTCGCTCGTGCGCGTCGCCGCCGGTTTCGAGATCGCCTTCGTGGTGCTCCTCGTGCTGGGGCTCGGCGCCGCAGCCACCGCGCTCTGGATGAAGCGCCGGTACGGCTGGTGGACGGCCGCCGCTGCCTGGACGGGCGCACTCTGGTGCGCCTGGGCGATGATCGGCGTCGACGTGGTCGAGCCCTACCTGCTGCCACCAGCCTTCGCCGCGATGATCGTCGGTGCCGTCCTGGTGGCGCGGCGCCGCACGGGCCCGGGGGTGCGGCCCGCTGCGGCTCTCTTCTCGACGGGCCTCGGCATCGCCGTCGTGCCGCCAGTGGTCATCCTCGCGCTCACCGGCAACGGCACCGGCACCGAGTTCGTCAGTGCGCCGACGTTCTGGCGCTCCCTGGCACTCCTTGGCGCAGGCGTGCTGCTGACCGGACTCGGAGGGCTCGCCACCCGCTCCGCGAGCGGCGCACTCAACCGATTCGACGCGATCCGCAAGCCGCTTCTCCTCGGGGCCGTCATCGCCGCCGCGGCAGGCCCGGTGCAGGGTGCACGCTGGGGCTGGGGACTCGATCCGCTTCCCTTCTCCGAGCTGCACCCGATGCCGCAGGTGCTCGTCTTCGCCGCGGTCGCTGCCGGCACGGCGTGGGCTGCGGCGCGTCTCGCGCAGCTCGCAGGAGCGACCTCGCGTTGGCTGTACGCGCCGGCACTCGTCTATCTCGTCGTCGGACCGATGGCCGCGATCGACGATGACCCGGGATCCATCTGGACCCTCTGGGGCCTGGAACTGCTGCTCCTGCTCGCCATGATCGCCACGGTGTGGCGAGCTCGCGAGCGCGCCGTCTTCTTCCCGCCCGTCTGGTTCCAGTGGGCGCTCGCGTGGGTCGTCGCAGTCGTCGCATGGAGCCAGCGCGAAGTGCTCCGCGTCGAGGGTTTCTCCCTGCCGCTCGGGCTCGCGCTCGTGCTCGTCGGCGCGATCGCACTCGTCCGTGGCCGCCGCGACGACGAGTCCGCGCGATTCACGAGCTGGCCGATCGGGTTCCACGGATCGTGGACGCTGCTGGCCCCCGGGATCGTCGCGACACTGCTGCCCTCGATCGCCGCCACCTTCACCTCACCCGACACCTGGCGCGCGATTCTCGTGATCGCCATGGCTCTCGTCGCGGTGCTGATCGGTGCACGCAAGACGCTCGCCGCGCCGTTCATCCTCGGTATCTCGGCGCTTCCGCTCGAGATCCTCGTCGTCTTCCTGGTGCAGGTGGGCGGCGACATCAACCCGCTGCTGTGGTGGATCACCCTCGCCACCGCCGGCATCGTGCTGCTTGTGATCGCGGTCGGCTGGGAGCGCCGCACGGGGGCCGACGCATCCCTCGCCGCCCGCATCCGCGACCTCCGGTGATCGAGCTCCGAGGCGGCCGGTCAGTCGACCGCGAGGCCGACCGCGAGACCGACGGCAAGCGCCACCACCGGCAGCACGATGGCCACCCACATGGGCGCGCCACGACGAGGCGCAGGTGACGCCGCCGCGGGAAGCTCGCGGTGCCGACCCGTCCAACGTTCGCCGTCCCACCAGGTGAGGCGGCCCTGGCCGTCGTCGTACCAGCCAGGCGGGGTGCTGTCGGGCTGGAGATGCTCGTCCGGCTCGTGCATCTTCGGGCGGGGCAGGAATTCGGCAGACATGCGGGCCTCCGATCTTGCCGCCGAGCGTAGACCTCGGTCCTGCCCCCGTCTACGCACAGACGCGCTACAGCAGCTCGCCGAGGGTGGCCCGGGCCTCGACGGCGTGCGCATCGCCGCTCGGCCCATGCTCGACGACCGTGATGAGCGCCTTCCAGAGCGCCCAGCCACGTCCCCGGGCCACGGTCGCATCGTCTCGGCCGAGGGCCTCGAGGTAGACCTCGCGGGCCTCGCCGCGCAGCGTGGTCCAGGCGATCACGAGGTCGCATGCCGGGTCGCCCACGCCGGAGGTGCCGAAGTCGATCACTGCCGCGAGCCTGCCGTCTCGCACCAGCAGGTTGCCCGGGGCGATGTCCCCGTGGAACCAGACCGGCGGCCCCAGCCAGCGGCTCGAGAGCGCTGCATCCCACATCTCGGTGGCTGCGCGAGCGCGTTGCGCGCCGAGGTCGTCGCCGAGGGTCTCGATGGCGCGGCGGGTCTCGGGGTCGTACACGCCGAGGTCGCCGCCGCGATGGAACGACTGCGCGCCCGCTGCGGGACCTCCCACCGCATCCGCCTCCTCGAGTGCCGACAGGAACGCTGCGAGGTCGCGGGCGAAGCCGACCGGATCGCCGATGCGCGACGATGTCGCGGTGTCGCCCTCGATCCACCGTCGCACCGACCACGGTCGCGGGAACAGCCCGCTCGGCGCGCCGGCAGCAACCACCTCGGGGATCGGCAAGGGCAGCACCGGCGCGAGCTGCGGGAGCCACAGGTGCTCCTTGAGCTCGCCCGGAACGTAACCGTCGGCGGTCGGAAGACGGATGGTCAGCTCGTCGCCCATCCGGAACGTGCGGTTGTCGTGCCCGCCCGGAACCACGGGGTCGACCGGCAACCGTGCCCACCGCGGGAACTGCTCGGCTACGAGTGCCGCCGCCAGCGCGGTGTCGATCTCGGGAGACTCCATCGCATCCGAGGCTATCGCCCGCCCTCTCGCGTGGCTCAGCAGCCACCCGACCTGCATTCTGATCGTAGGGCGGACGGGACTTGAACCCGTGACCGACGGATTATGAGTCCGCTGCTCTAACCGGCTGAGCTACCGCCCCGCGACAACGCTACCGGCTGTGCGGGGCGGTTCGGCGCAGCGGCTCAGGCGGATGCGGGCTGGCGAGCAGCCGTCGGCTCCCAGGAGAAGCCGTCCGGGTCGGTGAACGAGCCGAGGTCGGCGACGATCGCCAGACGGTGCGACCCGCTGCCCTCCTCCGGCACGCCCGCATCCTTTGCGAGGGCACGGCGCTTGTACAGGCCGAACTTGATCGGGCTGGATCCCAGATCGAACTCGGCGTAGCTGCCGAAACTCTTGCCGAGCGTGAGCCCCTGCTCGACGTAGAAGCGCTTGCTCGCCGGAACGTCGTCTGCGCCGATCAGCAACACAAGGCTCTCGATCTGGCGGGTCGCCGGCCCGGAGTCTTTCTTCGCGGTCGTCGCGACCTTCCAGATGGCCCCGTCCGGAGCCCGAACGGAGCCACCGTGGCCCCACATCGACTTGGTGACCGGCTTGATCACGGAGGCGCCGGCCGCCACAGCGGAGTCGACCAGGGCGTTGACCGTCGACGGCTGCGCCACCGTGAGCGACAGGGTGAAGGCACGGAAGCCGGACGACGGCGCGTCCGACTGGCGGAACTGCAGAGGGAGATCACCGAATGCGTCGGCGTAGAAGCGGGCGGCGGCCGACACGTCGGCCACCTCGAGGATGATGGATGAGATCGTCATGCTCAGCACGCTAGGCGCGTGCACAGCAGGCACGCTTCTCGATTCCTGATCGCTGCGGACGAGCCTCAGCTCGGCGCGGACTCGGACTGCTCGTCGGTCACCGGATCGATGACCTCCTCGCCGCGATACAGCGCCTCGAAGATGTCGAGGGTGCGCTGGATGTCGTGCGCCTCCACCGTGTGAAGGGCGCCCTTGCGCAGCCTCAGGATCTCATCCGGGCTGGCGGTGAGGATCGTGCGCAGATGCGCCGCGAGCTCATCGACGTCGCCCGGCTGGTACAGGTAACCGTTCACGCCCGAATGGACCAGATGCGGCAGCGCCATCGCGTCGGCGGCGACGACCGGGAGACCGGAGGCGAGGGCCTCCATCGTGGCGATCGACTGCAGTTCGGCGCGCGACGGCATCGCGAAGACCGAGGCCTCGGTGAGGGTCTTGCGCAGCTCCTCGTCGGACACCCGCCCGGTGAAACGCACCCGGTCGGCGATGCCGAGCTCTCGCGCCCGAGCCTCCAGATGCTTGCGTACCTCGCCGTCGCCGATGATCACGACCTTCGGGTCGAGATCCTTCAGCTTCACGGTCGCCTCGAGCACCTCGTGGATGTACTTCTCCTCGTCGAGGCGTCCGAGGAAGACGATGACGTTCTCGCTGCGCGGCGTGAGGTCGGCCGTGTAGAAGCTGGTGTCGATGCCGCAGGAGATGGCATGCACGTGGGGCAGGCCGGTGCCCTTCTCGAAGAAGTCGGCCGCCCGGCGCGTGGGGGTCGTCACCGCATCCGCCATCTCGAACCACTTGCGGGCGGCGCCCCACTGCACGCGCGCCAACCAGCCGAGCATGCTGTTCGGGAGGATCGCGACGTGCTGCAGGATGTTCTCCGGCATCACGTGGTTCGTGCCGATGAGCTCGATGCCGTGCTTCTTCGCGGAGGTGGCGAGCCCGCGCCCGACCACGATGTGCGACTGGAAGTGGATGGCATCCGGCTTGATGCTGCGCACGATCTTCTCGGCGTTCGCCTTCACACGCCACGGCAGCATGAACCGCAGCCACGGGTGCGGGTACCACCGCCACGAGTAGATGCGGTGCACCGTCATGTCGGCGCCCTCGTGGGTTTCGGTGAACGTGCCGACCGGGCCGTTCGCCGGCGCCATCACATGCACGTCGTGACCGCGACGGACGAGCCCCGCAGCCAAGTTGCGGGTGAAGGTGGCGGCACCGTTGACATCCGGGAGGAAGGTGTCGGCCCCGATGAGGATCGTCAGCGGCGGATGCACGGCAGGCTTCGACGACGGGGCGTCGGTCACTCGGTCAATCCCTCGGTTCGGCGGAAAAACAACTCTTCCAAACTACCTCAGGGTCGACAGCTCCCCGGGCTCATCGCGGCGGTGGGTCTGTGGATGGTGCTTCGCCAGTTGGAAGACGCCGAAGATCGCGACGGCTCCCGCGATCGCCGAGACGACGAGCGCCCACAGCGGCATCTCGGAGGCCTCGCCGAGGATGAAGATGCCGATCGCGACCGCGACGAGCGGGTCGATCACGGTGAGGCCGGCGATCACCAGGTCGGGCGCACCCACCGAGTACGCCGTCTGCACGAAGTAGAACCCGAGCGCGAGGGCCAGCAGCAGGCTGATCCCGCCGACGACCGTCACCCAGTCGAAGTTGTTGTTCAGCGCCCGGTTGATGACGACCTTCGCGATACTGGCGACGAATCCGTAGAGCACACCGCCGGCGGCGATGTAGAACATCGCGGTCAGCCGCTTGCGGAAGAAGAGGAACGCCGCCGCGAGGGCGAGCAGCACCGCCGCGAGGATGCCGAGGATGATGATCAGCTGCACCTCGGTGATGACGTGCTCTTTGGCGTAGAACGCCGCGACCGTGACGAAGACGGCGATACCGACGACGCACATCGTGATCGCCTGGATGGCGTGCCGGTCGAGCTTCACGTGGGAGACGCGGGCGTTGAGGATCGAGGTCAGCACGAGCGCGACGATGCCGATCGGCTGGACGACGATGAGCGGCGCGAAACCGAGAGCCGTGAGCTGGAAGACGATCGCCAGACCGAGCAGCACCGTGCCCATCACCCAGCTGGGCCGCTGGAGGAGGCGAAGGAACTGGCCCCCCGAGAGGCCCGCCTTCTCGCCGGAGCCGTACCGCTCCTCGACCTTGACGACGCCGCGATGCTGCAGCTGGGCGCCCAGGGAGAGGAACACGGCGCCGATCAGGGCGATGAGGATTCCGATGGGCGCGGAGCCCGAGAACGCCTCCGCCACCTCGTCGGCAAGGGGGACGACGTCTGGCACCTGTCGAATCTACCTGCCCGTGCGCCGATATCCTGTGCGAATGGCCGTGCTCCCGATCGTCATCACCGGAGATCCCGTGCTGCACACGCGCGCGCAGGAGGTCGAGGCCATCGACGAGGGCCTCTCGGCACTCGTGCACGACATGGAGGACACCATGTCGGCAGCGCCGGGTGTGGGCCTCGCCGCACCGCAGGTGGGTGTGCCGCTTCGGCTCTTCGTCTACAACTGGCGAGACGAGGAGGGCGAGCTGCACCGCGGCACCGCGATCAACCCGCAGCTGCTCATCTCGCCCCCGCCCGTGGGTGAACCCGACCCGGACGAGGATTCGGAGGGCTGCCTGTCGATTCCCGGCGAACGTTTCCCGTTGCTGCGTTCGCACACCGCCCTGCTGCGAGCCGTCGAACTCGACGGAACGCCCTACGAGGTGCTCGCGACCGGCTGGCTCGCCCGGATCTTCCAGCACGAGTTCGACCACCTCGACGGCATCCTGTACGCCGACCGGCTCGACGACGCGTACCGTCGCGCATCGCAGCGCACGATCCGCCGGCGCAAGTGGGGTGCGCCCGGGCAGTCCTGGCTACCGGGCCGCGACCACCTCGAAGACTAGGGAAGCCATCCGAGCACGCGGATGAGCGCCGCGACGAGGGCGGCGGCGATCACCACGACGATGAACGGGACGCGGAGCCAGAACAGCACCGCGGCGACGATGACCGCGGGAACGCGCGCGTCGACCTCCAGACCGCCTGCGCGCTCGAGTGTCTGCGTGGCCGTCAGCGCCGCGAGCAACGCGACGGTGAGCAGATTCGCGACCCGGGCCGGCGTCGGGCGCTCGAGGAGCTGCGCGGGCACCAGGTAGCCGGCCAGCTTCAGGGCGAAGACGGCGATCGAGGCGATGAGGATGACGTGCCAGACGGTCATGTCGCCCGCTGCCCGAAGAGGTTGGTGATGCCCACGACGATCGCGACGAGAGCGGCGGCGAGCACGGGGATGCCGGGCGGGAGCACGGGGATGAGCAGCGTCGCGACGACCCCAGCCGCGACCGCCACGACGATCGGTTGACGCGCTGTCAGCCGGGGCCACAGCAGCCCCAGGAACGCGGCTGCGGCCGCGGCGTCGAGACCGTACTGGCGCACGTCGCCGACGAGGTCGCCGAGCAGCGCGCCGAGCAACGTGGTCAGGTTCCAGCCGACGTAGATGACCGCGCCCGTGACCCAGAATCCGACCTGCTGCCCCCGGGGTGTCGGCTGTGCGGTCGCCACCGCCGTCGACTCGTCGATCGTCCACTGCGCGGCCACGAGGCGCTTCCACCACGGGCCGCCCACGATCGGCGACATCCGCATCGAGTAGAGGGCGTTGCGTGCCCCCAACAGCGTCGCGCTCGTGATCGCCGCCGGACCCGCCGCGACGCCACCCGAAGCGAGCACCCCGATGAGGGCGAACTGCGAGCCACCCGAGAACATGAACAGGCTCAGCACGCAGGCCTGCCAGACGTCGAGACCGGATGCGACGGCGAGGGCCCCGAAGGAGACCCCGTACGCCGAGACGGCCAGCCCGACGCCGAGCGCCGCCCGGACCGCGGGACCCGTCGCATCCGGCGTGCTGTGCGGATCAGAGCTCGCCACGATATGCGGCCGCCTCCCGGATCACGCCGAACAGCACCTCCGGGTCGACGTCCTTGTAGAGGATCGCGTAGGCGCCCGACACCGCAGCCGCCGCGACATGGTCGTCGAGGTCGACGGTGGCCAGCAGCACGAGTCGCGGCAGCTGCCCCAGCGCGCGCACCTGCGCGTCTTCACGGATGCGCGCGGCGGCGACGAGGCCGTTGACCCGCGGCATCTGCACGTCCATGAGCACGACGTCGACGCGCTCCCGCCGCAGCATCCCGAGCGCCTGCGCGCCGTCGCCGGCTTGACCGACGACGAGGAGGTCGGGCTGGGATCCGAGCAGCAGCTTGTATCCGGCGCGCTGGTCGGCCGAATCGTCGACCAGCAGCACCCGGATGGGTTCGCCGCTCACCGCGGCTCCAGGCGCACCCCGTGCACGCCGTTGTGGTAGCGCAGGGCCGGGAAGACGGCCTGCACCGTGAATCCGACGCCCGGCACGAGGTGAGCCTCGAAGACTCCCCCGAACAGCTCGGTGCGCTCCCGCATCTCGGTGATACCGCGGCCACTCGGCGTATGGGTGAGCGCGGCCAGGTCGTCGTCGACCGTGTAGCTCTGCTTCTGTGCCTCGGCGTACGGGTCGCGCCCGTTGCGGATGGCTTCCGCGCGCGTGCCGTCGTCTTCGACGAGCAGCTGCAGGCCGTCGTCGGTCCACGTGAAGGCGACCTTGGCGCGGGTTCCCTCACCACCGTGTGCGAGCGCGTTGCTGAGCGCCTCCTGCAAAATCCGGAAGATCGCCAGCTCGGCACCGTGGCGGAGCTCGTGCCGCTCACCGTGCTCCTGGAACTCGACATCGAGCCCCGCGTCGCGCATCACCTTGAAGAGTTCACGCACCGATGAGAGCGCCGGCTGCGGGGATGCCTCCGCCTCGCCGTCGCGCACCACCGTCATGACGCGGCGGAGGTCGGCGAGCGTGGCACGCGCCGAGTCGGCGATGACGGCGGCGCTGCGGCCCGCCGCTGCCGGGTCCTGCGTGGCCGCGTAACGCGCGCCATCCGCCTGGCTGATGATGACCGACACCGAATGCACGGCGATCTCGTGGAGTTCGCGGATCATCCGGAGGCGGCTGCCCTGCTCGGCGAGGGTGAGCTCGAGGTCGATGCGGTCGCGTTCGGCCACGGACCGCTCGCGAGCGGCGAGGCGGGCACCGTGCCGAGCGCGCCGCCAGAGGATGAGGAATGCGAGCGCCGCGACCAGGAGCACGGCGGTCGCCGCAGCCAGGACGACGACAAGGGTCGTCGCGTTGGCGTCGAGCCAGGCGTCCACGTCGTCCTCCCCGCCGCGCAGCCTCGGGATGCGGACGCGGTCGAGTCGATGCTAGCGAAACCGCGGGCGGGCGGCCCGGTTCGAGCCGCCCGCCGTTCAGACTCCGCGCTCAGCGCTGCGGAGGCTGCGGCTGCTGGGAGCGCAGCACCTCGAGCCGAGCGCGGTACTCGACCTCTTCGATGTCGCCGCGGGCGAAGCGCTCAGCGAGGACCGCCTCGGCGCTGCGTGCCGCCTGCGCGGACGCCCAGGGTCCGCCGTAGGGACCGCCCCACGGGCCGTAGCCGTGGGCCCAGCGACGACGACGCGTGGCGACGAAGGTGATGATGAGGCCGATGATGAGGAGCCAGAAGATCACGGGCACGAACCAGAAGCCCCACCCCCAGGGGTGGACGGTCGCGGCCGCGAGGGCGATGGTGGAGAGCATGTCGGGGTTTCCTTTCGACGTGGGCCCCGTTCGGAGCCGTCGACCTCAACGCTCGCCCCGCAGCGCATCCGACGGATCCGCCCGGCGGAGTCTTCCTGCTACTCCCCCGGGACGACGCCCGGCGCCACGAGGCCGGTCTCGTAGGCGACGATCACGAGCTGCACCCTGTCGCGGGCCGCGAGCTTCGACATGATCCGTGAGACGTGGGTCTTCGCGGTGAGCGGGCTGAGGAAGAGCCTCGCCCCGATCTCCTCATTCGTGAATCCCTGACCGACGAGCGCGAGCACTTCGCGCTCCCGGTCCGTCAGCACCGCGAGGCGCGACGCATCCGGTGCCGTCGTGAGCCCACCCGCGACCCGCGACAGCAGCTTGCGGGTGACGCTCGGGCTGAGCAGGGCGTCGCCGGCCGCCACCACCCGGATGGCGCGCAGCAGCTCCACCGGTTCGGTGTCTTTCACCAGGAACCCGCTCGCACCGCCCCGGATCGCCTGCGCGACGTAGTCGTCGAGCTCGAAGGTCGTCACCACGACGACATGCACGCTCGCGAGCTGCGGGTCGGAGACGATCTGCTCGGTCGCCCACAGGCCGTCGCCGTCGGGCATGCGGATGTCCATCAGCAGCACGTCGGGGCGTTCGCGTCGCGCCAGAGCGACCGCATCGCGACCCGTGCCGGCCTCTCCCACGACCATCAGATCCGGCTCGGACTCCAGCAGGCTGCGGAATCCGGCTCGGATGAGCTGCTGGTCGTCGGCGATCACCACGCGGATCATGCGTCGTCCTTCCGGGGGAACTCGGCCCGCACAGCGAAGCCGTGATCGTGGCGCACCTCGAAGCGGCCACCGAGCAGCTCGACGCGCTCCCGCATCCCGAGCAGTCCGCGGCCCGGCTCGAATGCAGCCACCTCGCCGTCGTCGCTCACCTCGACGACGAGACCCCCGACGTCGGCGAGCAGCACATCGACTCGTGAGACGTCGACCCCGTGGCGCGTGACGTTCGTCAGGCCCTCCTGAACGATGCGGTACGCGGCCGCACCGATCGGGGCGGGCACGTCGTGATCGGCGAGCTCGTCACGGAGCTCCACCACCGCGCCCGGGATCGCAGTCCCTGCGACCAGGTCGGCGATCGACGCGATGCCCGCCTGGGGGGCGCGGGGGGCGTCGTCGCCGTCTGCACGGAGTACACCGAGCACAGCCCGCACGTCGTCGAGCGCCGCCTTGCTGCTCTGCTTGATCGCCGCGAGAGCCTCGACCGCCTTCTCGGGCTGCGCGTCCGCGAGATGCAGCCCGACTCCGGCCTGAACGTTGATCTGGCTGAGGGAGTGCGCGAGCACGTCGTGGAGCTCGCGGGCGATGCGCATCCGTTCCTCCTCCGCCGCCGTGAGCCGCTTGCGGGTTGCCGCAGCCCGATACTCGCGGATGCGTTCACGCCGACTTCGGATGCCCTCGCCGATCCCCATCACCAGGAGGAGTCCCAGGGTGGTGCCGACGATGCGAGGCGGGTTCCAGGCGTCGGGCGGGGCGAGGAGGCCGAAGGCGAGCGCGAGCGACCACCCGGCCGCCAGCGAGACCCAAGCCCAGACCCGTGCGCCGCGGACGATCGCGCCGACCAGCGCGAACGCGAGCGCGATCGGTGGCGGACCGCCGTTGACGCCGACGAGCAGCTCACCGACCGCCGCAGCCGCGACGAGAGCGACGACGGGCCCCGGGAACCGGCGCGCGGCGATGAGAGCCGCCGGACCGAGCGCGGCGAGTCCGATCGTCGCGATGGCCACCCCGAGCTCGGGCTGGCCCATCTTCACGAGCCAGATGGATGCCGGGATCTGCACCAGCGCGCTGAGGACCACCGGCACCCAGAGGCGCAGACGCTTCGAGGGGCCGCGCATCCGGTCCGGGTCGCGATACACCCACGGCCCTGCGCCCCACGGCCCCGCGCCCCACATGCCGGAAGGGTCGGTCGGGCGCGGCATGGCACGATGCTACGCGCGCCGCCGCGCCCGCGACTCCCCCGAGCGGCGTCGCGTCGCTACTCCCACGGGAGTAGCTAGGTCTCCAGATCGAGCGACATGAAGATCGCCGTCTCCGCTTCGGGCGGATTGTCGTAGAAGGAGCGGTCGAACCCCACGATCTCGAACCCGAGCCTCTCGTATGCGGCGATCGCGGGGACGTTGGAGTCCTGAGTCTCCAGCCAGACCTGCCGGGATCCCGCCTCTCGCGCCCGTGACACGACCACACTCAGCAGTGCTCGCGCGACCCCGGTTCCTCTCGAGGTCCGGTCGACATACATGTGCCAGAGGACGGCCCGACGATTCCAGACCTCGAAACCCAGAGCCGCGAAGCCGACGACGCGGCCGGCGACCTCCGCCACGTAGCCCTCGCTCCACGGCGGTTCAGGGTCGTCCAGATACTCGGCGAGCTCGTGCGACTTCTGCCGAGCAACCGAAGGGACCGCCGACCAAGTGATGGAGTCGCGACCGACCTCCAGGACGGCGACGGACTCGGCCAGGAAGGATGAGTCGATAGCGCTTGCCCGATGACGATCAGCAGGTCGATATGGCCGGATCTCCATAGCTCATCTTCCCGCGACTCGAAGCCCTGGCCATGGCCGCACCCTGCTCGCGTTCACCATGTGGCGCCGCGGGGAAAACAAAGCCCCCAAGATCGTTGAATCTTGAGGGCTATTGCTCCCCGGCTTGGACTCGAACCAAGAACCTATCGGTTAACAGCCGATTGCTCTGCCAATTGAGCTACCGAGGATCGCTGCCGAAACAGCCTCGCTAGCTTAGCAAAGGTTCGACGCTGCTCTTGACGATGCAGGTGGGCGCCGGGGTGCCCGCAGACCCGATCTCGACGGGGATGCCGTCGGTTCCGATACGGAACGTCGTCACCGCATCCGAGAGCTGGTTGGCGACGTGCAGCAGCTCGCCGTCGACGAGCAGGTGACGCGGCCAGCGCCCGCCGGATGCCACCCAGCCGACAGAACGCACCCCGTCCGCTTCGAGCGCGATGACCGCGATGCGGTCGGAGCCGCGGATGCCCGCGAAGAGGTGCCGACCGTCGGCGGAGAGGCCCAGAGCGGCCGCCTGATCCTGACCGGAAACAGCCCCGGGGAGGGGCAGGATCTGCATGATCTCGAACTCCGCGCCCGCCGGGTCGAGGATCAGCAGCTCGCAGCTCCACTCGCCGAGGAGAGCGAGCTCGCCCGAAGGCAGGGCCAGCAGGTCACGGGGTCCCGTGCCTTCGGGGAGCGGAATCGAGTCGACGCGTTCGAGCAGGCCATCGGCGCGGCGACGGTGCACGTGGATGCGGTCGGCGCCGAGATCGAGGGTCAGCACGCGGCCGTCGGGCAGCACGTGCACATGGTGGGCGTGCGGCCCCTCCTGGGCGGCGAGAGGCCCGGAGCCGGTGCCCTCGAGCCGCTGAAGCGGTACCTCGTCGCCGTGCCGCACCACGACCACGGCACCGTCGCCGTAGCAGGCGACTGCAACCGTCTCGTCGTCGAGGAATGCCGCGTGGCAGGGGTACCGGCCGCCCGTCGAGACGACACCGTCCGCGGCCCAGCCGTCGGCGGTGCGAGCGAACCAGGCGAGCTCGCCGGTTCCCTCGAGGGTCGCGACGAGGCGGTCTCCATGAACCGCGAGCCACGATGGCGAGGCGGCATCCGCGACCGTTCCGCCGATCGAGAGACGCCCGTCGGGGGCGGACGCGGCGGCCGAGACCCCACGTGCGCCGCCCTTCATGTCGGGGCCGTACGCGCCGACGAGCAGCGCGGTCATGCGGAGAGCTCCGCGAGGCGTCGCACATAGGGGTGCAGCGGCTTCGCGAGCACGTCGTCGACCGAGCCGTACCCGACGATCAGACCCGCGTGCAGCACCGCGATCCGGTCGACGACGGTGCGCAGCTCCCTCAGGTCGTGTCCGACGATGAGGGCGCTGAAGCCGAACTCCTTCTGCAGTTCGGCGACCACCTGCAGAATGGGTCCGCGCACGAGCACGTCGACGCCCATCGTCGGGTCGTCGGCGACGAGCAGCTCCGGCTCGAGCACCAGCGAGCGGGCGAGGGCGATGCGCTGCCGCTGGCCGCGGCTCAGCTCGTGCGGGAACTTCTCCATCACCGAGAGAGGGAGACGCACCGCGTCGACGAGCTTCGCCACCGCAGCGCCGGCGTCGAGCCGGTCGAACCGCTTGTCGCGCTGGAAGATCGGCTCGGCCACGTTCTCACCGACCGTGAGGTGCGGCTGCAGCGACGACCCGCCGTCCTGCGGGAGGTATCCGATGCGAAGCGCCAACCCGTCGCGCTGACGCCGGGAGTCGCGCATTTCGCGCCCCAGCACCGTGAGCCTGCCGCCCGCGATGACGGGCGCCTCGCGCTCCCCCGGCGCCGACTGCGAGGAGACAGCCCTCGCGAGCGTCGACTTGCCGGAACCCGCTTCGCCGATCAGCCCGAGCGTCTCGCCGCGGGCCAGCTGAAACGACACCCCGTTGATGGCCGGCGTCTCATCGCGTCCGTAGACGAGGGTCAGGTCGTCGGCCAGAACGGCGATGTCGGCGGGGACGTGACTCTTCGTCATCCGCCTAGTCTCGCAGGGATGCGAGCGCCTCGCGCCTCACGGCCTGCTCAGCGGGATCCGGCACCGGAAGGGATGCCAGCAGGCGCTGCGTGTACGGATCGCGCGGCGAGCCGAGCACCTGCGGCGTGGGGCCGGCCTCGACCACATCGCCGTGGTGCAGCACCACGACGCGGTGCGCGACACGGTCGACGACCGCGAGGTCGTGCGTGATGAAGAGGGATGCGAACCCGAACCGCTCCTGGAGCTCCTCGAACAGCTCGAGAACCCGCGCCTGCACCGAGACGTCGAGCGCGCTCGTCGGCTCGTCGGCGATCAGCAGCTTCGGGTCGAGTGCGAGAGCACGCGCCAGGCTGGCGCGCTGACGCTGCCCGCCCGAGAGCTCGTGCGGGAACCGGTCGCCGAACGCGTTCGGCAACTGCACGGCATCGAGCAGCTCGTCGACCCGCTCCCTCGCCTCACGCGGGCTTGCCGCGATTCCGTGCACCACGAGCGGCTCGGCGACGCAGTCCGCGATCGTGAGCAGTGGGTTGAAGCTCGTCGCCGGGTCCTGGAAGACGAACCCCAGATCCTTGCGGTGCGGACGGAAGGACCGCTCGCGCATCCCCCGCATCTCGGCGCCGAGGACCCGCAGCGAACCGCCGGTGACGGGCGTGAGGCCCGCGATCGCACGACCGATCGTGGTCTTGCCGGAACCGGACTCGCCGACGAGGCCCAGCACCTCGCCCGGCGCGATGTCGAAGTCGATGCCGCGCACGGCGAGGAACGCCTTCCGCCCGAGACGGCCGGGGTACTCGATCTCGAGACCGCGGGCAGACACGACGGCATCACGGGCACCTTCGCCCGAATCCGGCAGCGGGCGCTCCACGAGCTCCACACGGGGCACCGCGGCGAGGAGCTTCTTCGTGTACTCGTGGTGGGGAGCCGAGAACAGTTGCTGCACGGGCGCGGTCTCGACGATCTCGCCCTGATACATGACCGCGACGCGGTCGGCGAGATCGGCGACGACGCCCATGTTGTGCGTGATCAGCACGATCGCCGTGCCGAACTCGTCACGGCAGCGACGCAGCAGGTCGAGGATCTCGGCCTGGACGGTCACGTCGAGCGCCGTCGTGGGCTCGTCGGCGATGAGCACCGACGCGTCGAGCGCGAGCGCCATCGCGATGACGATGCGCTGCTTCTGACCGCCCGAGAACTGGTGCGGGTAGTCGTTGACGCGCAGCTCCGGCTCGGGGATGCCGACGCGGCGCAGCATCTCGACGGCGTGCGACATCGCCTGCTTCCGCGAGTACTCCCCATGAGACCGCAGCCCCTCGGCGAGCTGCCACCCCACCGTGAAGACCGGGTTCAGCGCCGTCGACGGCTCCTGGAAGATCATCGCTCCGGCGGTACCGCGCAGTTCGCGAAGCCGCTGGCGGCTCACCGTCACCACGTTCTCGCCCTGCAGCACGACCGCGCCGCTGACCTTCGCCGTCTCGGGCAGCAGGCCCAGGATGCTCCGGGCGGTGACGGTCTTGCCCGAACCGGACTCGCCGACGATCGCGAGCACCTCGCCCGGCGCGACCACGAGGTCCACACCGCGCACGGCAGTCACCGCGCCACCGTCGGTGTCGAAGGTGATCTGCAGATCGCGGATGTCGACCGCGGGTTCCGTGGACGTCATCAGACCACCTCTCCGAGTTCTTCGCGGGCGATCGGCTGGGTCGCGGCCACCGCATCCGCGGGAGTCGTCGCCGCGCGACGGCGTGTACGCAGACGCGGGTCGGCGAGGTCGTTGAGGCTCTCGCCGATGAGCGTGACACCGAGCACCACCAGCACGATCGCGAGACCCGGGAACACCGAGGTCCACCAGATGCCGCTCGTGACATCCGCGATCGCCTTGTTGAGGTCGTAGCCCCACTCGGCGGCGGAGGTCGGCTGGATGCCGAAGCCGAGGAATCCGAGGCCCGCGAGGGTGAGGATCGCCTCCGAGCTGTTGAGGGTGAAGATCAGCGGGAGGGTGCGGGTCGAGTTGCGGAAGACGTGCCGGAACATGATGCGCGGGGTCTTCGCCCCGATCACCCGCGCGGACTCGACGAACGCCTCCGACTTCACGCGCACCGTCTCGGCGCGGATCACCCGGAAGTACTGCGGTATGAACACCACGGTGATCGAGATGGCCGCGGCCATCACACCGCCCCACAGGTTCGACTGGCCGCCGCTGATGACGATCGCCGCGACGATCGCGAGCAGCAGCGTCGGAAAGGCGAACACCGCATCCGCGATCACGACGAGCACCCGGTCGATCCAGCCGCCGATGTAGCCCGAGATGAGGCCCAGCAGGATGCCGGCGAAGATCGACAGCAGCACGGCGATCACGATCACCAGGAACGCCGTCTGCGCGCCCCAGATCACCCGCGACAGCACGTCGTAGCCGCCGACGGTGGTGCCGAACCAGTGCTCGGCGCTCGGCGGCTGCTGGGCTCCGAAGAGGCCATCCTCGCCCCTCAGCTGGGCGAACCCGTACGGGGCGATGAGCGGCGCGAACGCTGCCGTGAAGAGGAAGACGCCGGTGATGACGAGACCCGCGATGAGCATGCCGCGCTGGAGCCCCACCGACTGGCGGAGCTGGTGCACGACCGGAAGACGCCCGAGCCGGCTGCGAAGAGTGCGCTTCTGGACCATCAGTACCTCACCCGGGGATCGATGAGTGCCGCGATGATGTCGACGACGAAGTTGCTCAGCGCGACGATCACCGCGAGGAGCGCGACGATGCCCTGCACGGCCACGAAGTCGCGTGCGGCGAGGTAGTGGGTGAGCTGGAAACCGAGCCCCTGCCACTCGAAGGTGGTCTCGGTGAGCACCGCGCCACCCAGCAGCATCGCGATCTGCAGACCGATGACGGTGATGATCGGGATGAGCGCCGGCTTGTACGCGTGCTTGCGCACCAGCCGGTACTCACCCACGCCACGGCTGCGAGCTGCGTCCACGTACGGCATCGAGAGGGTGCCGATCACGTTCGTGCGAACGAGTCGCAGGAAGATCCCGGCCGTGAGCAGGCCGAGCGTGATGCCGGGGAGGATCGCGTGCTGGAGCACGTCGGAGACGTAGGCCGGGTTGCCCGAGCGCAGCGCGTCGATGAGATAGATGCCGGTCGCGCCGTCCTGGCGCCCGAGCGCGAGCTCGGTGCGCACGCTCGCCCTGCCGGAGACGGGCAGCCAGCCCAGCCACACGGAGAACACGAGCTTGAGCAACAGGCCGCTGAAGAACACCGGCGTCGCGTAGCAGAGGATCGCGAAGACACGAAGCGCCGCGTCGCCCCACCGGTCGCGCACCGCCGCGGCGACCATGCCGAGCGGGATCCCGACGATGAACGCCACGATGAGGGCGTAGAAGGCGAGCTCGAAGGTGGCCGCGCCGTAGCGCGTCAGCACCTCGACGACGGGCTGGTTGTCGGTGAGCGTCGTCCCGAAGTTGCCGGTGAAGATCTGTCCCAGGTACTCGAGGTACTGGACGATGATCGGCCGGTCGTAGCCGGCCTCCGCACGACGTTGTGCGAGTTCTTCGGCACCGAGGCGGCCGCCGAGCGCGGCCGTGATCGGGTCGCCGATCAGCCGCATGAAGATGAAGACCATCGTCACGAGGATGAAGACGGTCGGGAAGATGAGGAGGAAGCGGACGAAGATGTAGCGTCCGAGCGATCCGCCGAGCTTTCGGCGTCGCCGAGAGGCCGAGATCGGCGCTCCGGGCGCCGGCGCAGTGGCCGTCGTCGTCATGGAAGAGGGTTGCCTGTCTGTCGTTCAGCAGCGCACGGTGGGGTGACCCTGAGGCCACCCCACCGCACGTGTGGTTCTACCTGTCTACTACGCCTGCTCGATCAGCGGGTGATCGGAGCGAAGCGCAGCTTGAACGAGGCGTCGAGGATGACGCCGTCCACATCCGCACCGGCGACCGCGACCTGCGCGCCCTGCAGGAGCGGCACGGTCGACAGCTGCGCCGCGACCATGTCCTGGATCTGCTCGATGAGCGCGGTGCGCTCGGCGGGATCCGGGGTGACGGCCTGCTGCAGGATCGCGTCGTTGACAGCCTGGTCGGCGAAGTGGTTGCCGAGGAAGTTCTCCGTGAGGAAGAACGGCGTCAGGTAGTTGTCGGCGTCGGAGTAGTCCGGGAACCATCCGAGCTGGTACGCCGGGTAGACGTCCGACGTGCGGTCCTCGGAGTACTGGACCCACTCGGTCGACTGGAGGTCGACCGCGAACAGGCCGTCGGCCTCGAGCTGGTCCTTGATCATCGCGTACTCGTCGCCGGACGACGGGCCGTAGTGGTCGGGGCTGAACTGCAGGCTCAGCTGAACGGGGGTCGCGACACCGGCGGCCTCGAGGGTCGCCTTCGCCTTCGCCGCGTCAGGTGCGCCCTCGCCGTCGCCGTAGAGGCCCTTCAGCGACTCGGTCGCACCGGCGAACCCGTCGGGAACGTAGGAGTACAGGGGCGTGTAGGTGCCCTTGTAGACCTGCTCCGCGATGGCGTCGCGGTCGACGAGGTCGGCCACCGCCTGACGGACGGCCAGCGCCTTGGCCGGGTCGGCCTCGGGGGTCGTCGCACCGTACGGCTGCGTGTTGAAGTTGAACACGATGTAGCGGATCTCGCCGCCGGGGCCGTCGATGACCTGAACCTTGTCGTTGCCGCGGAGGTCGTCGACATCGGTCGCCGACAGGCTGCGGTACGCGACGTCGATGTCGCCCTTCTCGACCTCGAGCTTGAGGTTGGAGGACTCGGCGTAGTAGTTCAGGATCACGCTGTCGTTGACCGGCGCGTCGAGAAGGCCCTTGTACTCCTTGTTCGGCGCGAACTCGACGACGTTGTTGAAGTCGTAGTCCGTGATCGTGTACGGGCCGCCGAACGCGTTGGCGGCGACGATGTCGGCGTCAGGGGTGAGCGCGTCGGCCGAGAAGGACTCCTCGTCGACGATCGCACCCGGGAAGCTCGTCAGGATGAACGGGAAGACCTGGTCGTTCTCGGTCTTCAGGTGGAAGACGACGGTGGTGTCGTCGACGGCCTCGACCGACTCGAGGTTGTAGAGAAGGCTCGAGGCGCCGTTCGGGTCGGCGATCGCGATGTTGCGCTCGAAGGAGAACACCACATCCGACGACGTGAGGTCGTTGCCGTTGGCCCACTTGAGGCCGGAGGGCAGGGTGACCGTGTACTCGGTCGGCGAGGTGAACTCGGCCGACTCGGCGAGGTCGGGCACGACCTCGGTCGAGTTGTAGTCGGTGTTGACCAGGTACGGGAAGACCTGCGTCTGAACGGCGAGCGAGCCGTTGTCGTACGAACCGGCGGGGTCGAGCGTGGTCACCTTGTCGGTGGTGCCGACGATGATGGTGTTGTCGCCACCGGCGTCGGGCGAGCCGGCAGCGCAGCCGGCGAGAACCAGACCGGCCGCGACCGGGATGGTGACCGCGGCGAGAACGCGCGGCTTGCGAGAGACGGATGCCATATCCGTGTACCCCATTCCTCTGTTTTGTGCAGGAGTGCGCGCGACCGATTGGCCGCGCGCGACCTTCCAGGTCTAGCACAGCGGCGCACCTCCCCCGTTCCACGGGCCACCGCCGGAGCGTTTATTTACGGCATCGAAATGTTTCACGCACGAAAGTTGCGTCGTACCGGCTTCCATGCAGAATCATGCAAGGCCGGCGCAAAACTCATTCGCCGCGGAGTTCGCGCCGCTCGCTCTCGAGGGCCGCGGACTCGCGGCTCAGCGCCGCTTCCCGCTCGCGATCGCCGTCGGCCCGGGCGCGTTGCATGGCCCCCAGCACCTCACCCTTGCGTCGCAGCAGGTCGCGGTCGACGAGCGAGGTGACGACGCCGACGCAGTAGGTGGCGAGCTGTTCCTTGCGCTCGGGGATCGGGGCCACGCCGAGCTGGGTGACGAGCGTGCCGAAGCCGCTCGGCACGTCGTCGGCCACCCGCTGCAACCACTCGGGCTCAGCGAGATGCTCGAGGTTCGTGCGAACGGCGTCGCGCACGACGGCGAGCGTCGTGTTCGAGAACCTCGCCTCGACCGCCTTGCCGACGAGATTCGCCCCCACCGCATCCGGATACTGCAGGATCGCCATCAGGGCGTCGCGCTCCATGCGGGTCACGGGATCGGTCGGCAACTCGGTGAGGTTGGCGCCGCGGGGCGCGGGGGCCTCGGCCGGCTCCTCACCCGGCCTGCGGGACTCGGCCTCCGATCGCGGCTCCGCGCGACGAGCGGTGTTGGCCGCACTCGTCACCGCGCGGCCGACCTCGCCCGGGTCCATACCGAGCCAGCCGGCCAGATTGCGGACATAGCCGACGTTGAGCGCGCGATCGCGGATGCCTGCGACGACGGGTGCCGAGGCGCGCAGCGCCGCCACCCGGCCCTCGACCGTCTCGAGGTCGTGACCGGCCAGCCGACGGCGGATCATGAACTCGAACATCGGCTTGCGCGTGGCGATCAGTTGGCGCACGGCCTCGTCGCCACGGTGGATGCGCAGGTCGCACGGGTCGAGGTTGTCGGGGGCGACCGCCACGAACGTCTGCGCCGCGAAACGCTGCTCCTCGGCGAACGCACGGCTCGCCGCGCGCTGGCCCGCCTCATCCGGGTCGAAGGTGAACACCACCTCGCCCGTCGAGGAGGAGTCGGCGTTCTCGACGTCACCGAGCACCCGGCGCACCACCTTGATGTGGTCGACGCCGAACGCGGTTCCACAGGTGGCGACCGCTGTCGTGATCCCGGCGAGGTGGCAGGCCATCACATCCGTGTACCCCTCGACGATCACCACCTGCTTGCCCTTCGCGATGTCGCGGCGTGCGAGATCGAGACCGTAGAGCACCTGGCTCTTGTGGAAGACCAGCGTCTCGGGGGTGTTGAGGTACTTGGGGCCCTGATCGTCGTCGAAGAGCTTGCGTGCGCCGAACCCGACCGTCTGCCCGGTGACATCGCGGATCGGCCACACCACCCGGCCACGGAACCGGTCGTAGCTGTTGCCGCGGTCACCGGTCGACAGCAACCCCGCCGCCGTGAGCTCGTCGGCGGTGAAGCCCTGCTTCATGAGCGCGTTCTTCAGCGCGTCGAAGGACTTCGGCGCATACCCGACACCGAAGCGCTCCGCGGCAGCCTGATCGAAACCGCGCCCACCGAGGAAGTCGCGACCGGGCTGCGCGCCCGGCTCCGCCAACTGCGCCCGGAAGAACTGCTCCGCCGCGCCGTTCGCCGCCAGCAGCCGGGCACGATTGCCGTGATCGGATGCCGGACCCGAGCCGTCTTCGTAGTGCAGCTCGATGCCGGCCCTCGCGGCCATGCGCTCCACGGCCTCCTGGAACGAGACGTGATCCATCCGCTGCAGGAAGGTGAAGACGTCCCCGTCCTCCCCGCATCCGAAGCAGTGGTAGCGACCCACTTGGGGGCGCACGTGGAAGCTCGGGCTGCGCTCCTCGTGGAAGGGGCACAGGCCCTTGAGCGAGCCGACGCCCGCCGACTTCAAGGTGACGTAGTCGCCCACGATGTCGGCGATGTTCACGCGGGACCTGACCTCGTCGATGTCGCTTCTACGAATGAGGCCGGGCATGAGTGCGATTCTAGGAGCGCTGACGCACCCCGCGCCCGACACCCCTCACAAAGGCCTCGACGATCCCCCGCAGCTGCGCGTCGGATCCGTAGTCGACGAGCTCGTCGGCGACAGCCGCCGTGGCCGGGAACGCGTCGGCCGTCGCCTCGCGGATCACCGCGGCGACCGCGGCGCGATCCTGGGCGACCGGGCGCGCAACCGGTGCGAGGAATCCCGCGGCCCCGTAGATCAGGGCGAGCAGTCCCGTGAAGAGCTGCACCGCCTCGCTCGCCGTCAGTCCCCCACGCAGCGCTGCGGAGAGGTACAGCTCCCCCGCCGCGGTCGCGCCGCGGCCGGGATCGGGTCGGGAGAACAGGGCCGGGACGGCCCACGGATGCGAACGCAGATGCGCGAGCAGCCTCAGCGCCGCGTCGACCACCACCTCATCCCACGGCCGGTTAGGGTCGTCGGCCGCGTCGAGCTCGCCCAGCAGCTCGTCGAGCACGTGGTCGAGCAGCTCCTCCTTCGAGGCGACGTGCGTGTAGAGCGCCATCGGTCCGGCGCCCAGGCGCGTCGCGACGGCGCGCATCGTGAACCCCTCGAGCCCGTCGTCGATGAGCACCTGCCGCGCCGCCCCGGTGATCTCTCCCGCGCTCAGGCTGTTGCGCCGACGGCGGGGGCGCGGCGATCCGTATTCGGTGATTGCCATACCGTACAGCGTACGTTACATTCGTCCGCATGTCCCCCCTTCGACGAATCGCCCGCGGCGTGTCGCCCTGGGTCGTGCTCTGGCTCTCGGCCCCCCTCGGCGGGCTGATCGCCTTCGTGGCCCTCGGGCCGACCCTCGACGCCGGCCCCGCCTTCGCCGGTGGCGCCCTCATCGGCCTCGCCATCGGCGCCGCCCAGGCGTGGGCGCTCAAGCGTCCCCCGGCCCGATGGATGGTGGCATCCGCCATCGGCCTCGCGATCGGCAACGCCGTCGGCGCCGCGATCACCATGGCATTGCCGGCCTCCCCCTGGGTGGTCCTCATCTCCGCGGCCGTCGCGGGTACCGCGCTCGGGGCCGCGCAGGCGATCGCCGGGCCGCCGATCCGCCGCATCCAGTGGGTTCCGTTGGTCGCTCTGGGCTGGGTCCTCGCGTGGGGCGCGAGCCTCGCCCTCGCCATCGACGCCGAACAGGGCTTCGGGATCTTCGGCTCGACCGGCTCGCTCCTGTTCGCAGCCCTGCTGGCCCTGGCCGTGCACCTCGCCGCGCGCCGTAAGTCGGTCTCCGACCAGGGAGGGGCGTCCCGATGACGCTCCCTGTGCTGCTGATCGCCGTGCCGATCGCGTTCAATCTCGCCTACGGACTGCTCGCCTGGCGCTTCTCCTACCCCGGCATCCTCCGGGAGCCGACGAACGTGATCCTGGAGCGGTTCCGCGCCGGCGGTTCGGGGCTCGTGCTGTTGTGGTGGTTCTTCGCGCTCACCGCCCTCGCGTTCCTGCCGATCCCGGTGCTGGCCTCACGGCTCGTCGCCGATCCGGACCTCGCGGCCGTCGGTCTCGTGGTGGGCGTCATCGCCGCTCTCGTGCAAGGCCTCGGCCTCATCCGCTGGGTGTTCCTCGTGCCGCACCTCGCCCGCGAAGCCGCCGCCGGGGCCGACCCTCGAACGGTCGACCTCGTGTTCCAGTCGTTCCACCGCTACCTCGGCGTCGCGGTCGGCGAGCACCTCGGCTACCTCGGCACCGGGGCGTGGACGATCCTGCTCGCGCTCGGCACCGCATCCGCCCTGCCGACCTGGATGGTGATCGCCGGCGTGGCGATCGGGATCATGCTGCTGGTCGGGGCGCTCGAGTTCGTGGGACCGTTCGAAGCACGCGGATGGGCGGTCGCCGGCATCCTCGTGCCCGTCGGCTACATACTGTGGTCGCTGTGGCTCGTCGCCCTCGGCGTGCTGCTGCTGCTCTGACCGTCAGGACGCGATGCGTTCGTGCCAGGTGTTCGCCGACGGGTCGGTGAGCGACGCGACCTGGTCGACGATCACGCGCTTGCGGGCGGTGTCGTCGGATGCCGCGGCGAAGTCGCCCGCGAACCCGACGTCGAGCTGCGACGGATCGGCCCACAGGGCATCCGCGAGCTCGGTGAGCACCTCGCGCTGCCGCGCGTAGATCGGCTTGCGAGCGTTGGTCGACATCACGTTGGCGGCCACGATGCCCTTCAGCACCGCGATCTCTGCGCGGGTCTCGAGAGGCACCACGACGTCCGCTCCGAAACGCGTGAGGGACGCCTGCGGATACGCCTCGCGCGTCGCGCGGACGGCCTCGGCCGAGAACCGGCCGATCAGCTGCGAGGTGAGATTCTTCAGGCGCGCCAGGTCGCGACGCGAGCCGTCCCAGGTGTCGACCCAGTCGGGCAGGTTGTCGAGGCGGTCGAAGGCAGCGATGAGGGTGCCGTGGTCGAGCTCGCCCCCGATCCACTCCACCATGCTGTCGACGAGCGCGTCGTGGTTGACCCGCGCCGACAGCGCGCGCACGTCGAGGTAGCCCGTGATGATGGCGTCCTCCAGGTCGTGCACGGAATAGGCGATGTCGTCGGAGAGATCCATCACCTGGGCCTCGATGCAGCGCACGCGCGGAGGGGCGCCGGCACGGAGCCACACGAAGGCCGGGGTGTCGTCGGCGTAGAAGCCGAACTTGCTGCGGCCGGACGGATCGGGGATGCCGTCCTGCTCGGGCCACGGATACTTGCAGCTCGCGTCGAGGCTCGCCCGGGTGAGGTTGAGGCCGTACGCCCGCCCATCCGCGTCGAACACCTTCGGCTCGAGACGGGTGAGCAGCCGCAGCGTCTGCGCGTTGCCCTCGAAACCGCCGATGTCGGCCGACCAGTCGTTGAGCGCCCGCTCGCCGTTGTGGCCGTAGGGCGGGTGACCGAGATCGTGGGCGAGGCAGGCGGTGTCGACGACATCCGGATCGAGGTCGAGGTTGACGGCGAGCTCGCGGCCCACCTGCGCCACCTCGAGGGAGTGCGTGAGGCGGTTGCGGGCGAAGTCGAGCCCGGCGGTCGGCGAGAGCACCTGCGTCTTCACGGCGAGTCGACGCAGCGCGCTCGAATGCAGGATGCGTGCGCGGTCGCGGGCGAAGTCGCTGCGGCGGGTGGAGTGCTGCTCAGGGAGCATCCTCTGCGCGTCGGTGTCGCTGTACCCGGGCGCGCGGTCAGCCACCGCTGGTGTCCAGTTCGGCCTCGGTCAGCTCGGCGCGGTGCGTCTCCTGGAGCTCGCGCGAGTCGAGCCAGCGGTCGGGCAGCGCCGGCTGCTTCGGGGTGCCCGCACGACCGCGCTGACCCTCGGCGTCTGCGCCCGGATAGGGCTGGTCGGCGTCGAGGCGCCCAAACAGGTCGTCGATCTCGGCGAGGCTCGACGCCTGCGCGAGAGCCGCGCGGGTCTCACCCCCCACCGCGTAGCCCTTGAAGTACCAGGCCACGTGCTTGCGGATGTCGCGGCAGGCACGGTTCTCGTCGCCATCGAAGAACTCGACGAGCAGCTCGGCGTGGCGCCGGAAACCCCGGGCGACCTCGCCGAGCGTCGGCTCCGCCTTCGCATGGCCGCCGGTGAAGGCCGCAGCCAGATCGCCGAACAGCCACGGGCGGCCGAGGCATCCGCGGCCGACCACGACGCCGTCGCACCCGGTCTCGTCGACCATGCGCACGGCATCCGCCGCCGACCAGATGTCGCCGTTGCCCAGCACGGGCACGCTCGTGATGGTCTGCTTCAGCTTCGCGATCGCCGACCAGTCGGCGGTGCCCGAGTAGAACTCGGCGGCCGTGCGCGCGTGGAGCGCGATCGCGGAGACGCCCGCCCCCTCCGCCACGCGGCCCGCCTCGAGGTAGGTGAGGTGATCGGAGTCGATGCCCTTGCGCATCTTGATGGTGAGCGGAAGCGGTCCGGCTGCCTTCACCGCACCCTCGACGATCTCGCGGAACAGGTCGATCTTCCACGGGAGCGCCGCTCCCCCGCCCTTGCGGGTGACCTTCGGAACCGGGCACCCGAAGTTGAGGTCGATGTGATCGGCGCGGTCCTCGGCGACGAGCATCGTGACCGCCTCGGCCACCGTCTTCGGGTCGACCCCGTAGAGCTGGATCGACCGCGGCGTCTCGGACTCGTGGTGCCGGATGAGGCGCATCGACTCGGGCGTGCGCTCGACGAGCGCGCGGCTCGTGATCATCTCGGAGACGTAGAGGCCCGCGCCGTACTCGCGGCAGAGCCGCCGGAACGCCGTGTTGGTGATGCCCGCCATCGGCGCAAGCACGACCGGTACGTCGAGGCGGAGCGGACCGATCGACAGCGCGGATGCGGGGGGCGCGAATAGGGTGGACATCCCGTCGATTCTTCCAGATCAACCCGAGAGAGGTCCGGACATGGGCGAAGGACGTGACCGAGTCGCCGCCGACGCCGCCGCGCGCGGTATCGAGGTGGAGTTCATCGATCGGCAGGCGGCGAACTCGCTCGAGGAAGCGGCCGCGATCCTGGGCATCTCCCCCGGCGACATCGTGAAGTCGCTCGTCGTCAAGCGCGCCGACGGCACGTTCCTGTTCGCGGAGATCCCCGGTGACCGGGTGATCTCATGGCCGAAGCTGCGCGCGCTCGTCGGGGTGAACAAGCTGCAGCTTCCGGATGCCGGACAGGCGCTGGCTGCCACCGGCTACGAGCGCGGGACGATCACGCCTCTCGGCTCGCTCACGGCCTGGCCGGTCTACGTGGACGAGCGCATCGCCGGCCGACGGGTGTCGATGGGTGCCGGCGAGCACGGGGTCAGCCTGTTCGTCGACGCCGACGCCCTCATCGCCGGCCTCGGCGCGATCGTGGCCGATATCAGCGAGGCTGCACCGGAGCGGTAGCGGGGATCTCGCACACGTCGCCCTCGCACACGACCGCATCCGGATCGCCGAGCGGGATGAGGCCGCTCACGCGTCGGCCTTCTCTGCAGCCTTCTCGGCGGCCACCTGCGTCAGCACCTCGGCGAAGGTCGACGCGTCCTGGGCGCCGGAGACGCCGTACTTGCGATCGATCACGAAGAACGGCACACCCTGGATGCCGAACTCCTGCGCGACGGCCTGATCCTCACGGACGTCGGCGAGGTGCTCGTCAGCCTCCAGCGAGCGGACGACGTCATCACGATCGAAGCCGAGCTCGGCGGCGAGGTCGGCCAGATCCTGGACGCGCCCCACGTGGCGCCCCTCTTCGAAGTAGGCCTTCAGCAGGCGCTCCTTCATCTCCAGCTGGCGGCCCCGCAGCTTCGCGTAGTGGATCAGTTGGTGCGCCTTCACGGTGTTCGTGTGCTGAAGCGCGTCGTAGTCGTAGTGGAGGCCGACCGTCTCGGCGATGTCGGTGACCCGCGAGATCATCTGCTTCGCGGTGTCGACCGGGATGCCCTTGTGGTCTGCGAGGAACTCGTAGTGGCTTCCTTCGAAGTCGACCGGGGTGTCGGGAGAGAGCTCGAAGGAGTGGTACTCGATCTGCACCGGGACGCCCGACTGCTCGGCTCCCGCCTCGAACTTGCGCTTGCCGATGTAGCACCAGGGGCACGCGATGTCGGACCAGATATCGATCTTGATGGGTTCGGGCATGTGATCTGTCAACAACCGGCATCCCGGTCGCATTCCCGCAGGTGTCTGCCGGGGCCGGTCTCCCGATCAGCCCGGCCCCGGCAGAACTCTTCTCAGCCCTGCGCGACCGAATCCTTCTCGTTCTCCAGTAGGGTCGCGGTCTCCACGACGCCAGGTCGCCCGAGTGCCCGGTACTCCCAACCGGCGGCACGGTACCGGCTCGCGTCGAGCGCATGGCGGCCGTCGACGACCTTGCGCGAGGCGACGAGCACCCCGAGGTCGGCCGGATCCGCTCGGCGGAACTCGTCCCACTCGGTGAGCAGCGCGACGACGTCGGCATCGATCACCGCCTCGGCGAGGGTGTCGACGTAGTCGAGGTCGGGATACACGCGGTGCGCGTTGGCGTTCGCCTCGGGGTCGTAGACGACGACCCGCGCACCTTCGAGGTACAGCATCCGGGCGACATCGAGCGCGGGTGCGTCGCGGACGTCGTCGGAGTTCGGCTTGAAGGCGGCGCCGAGCGCCGCGACCCGCACCCCCTGCAGGGAGCCGCCCGCGAGCTCGCGCACCAGATCGACGGTGCGGGTGCGCCGACGCAGATTGATCTGGTCGACCTCGTCGAGGAAGCGCACGGCCTGACCGACGCCGAGCTCCTCGGCGCGGGCGCGGAAGGCGCGGATGTCCTTGGGGAGGCACCCGCCGCCGAAACCCAGACCCGGCTTCAGGAAGCGCGAGCCGATGCGGTCGTCGTAGCCGAGCGCGGTCGCCAGTACGTTGACATCCGCCCCCGTCGCCTCGCAGATCTCGGCCATCGCGTTGATGTAGGAGATCTTGGTCGCGAGGAACGAGTTCGCGGCGACCTTCACGAGTTCGGCGGTCGCCTTGTCGGCCACCACGAGCGGGGTGCCCTCGTCGAGGATCGGGGCGAAGGTCTCACGGAGGCGGTCCTCAGCCCACTGCGAGTCGACGCCGAACACGAGACGGTCGGGGTGGAGGGTGTCCTCGACCGCGAAACCCTCACGGAGGAACTCCGGATTCCAGGCGAGCTCGAGCTCGTCGCCGATGGGCGACACCTCGCGCACGAGAGACGTCAGGCGTGCCGCGGTTCCCACGGGAACAGTCGACTTGCCCACGAGCAGCGCCTTCCGATCGATGCGCTTGGCGAGTTCCACGAACGCGGAGTCGACGAATCGCAGGTCGGCGGCGTACGAGCCCGGCTGCTGCGGAGTGCCGACGCAGATGAAGTGCACGTCGCCGAAGGCCGCCGCCTCGTCGAAGTCGGTCGTGAACCGGAGCCGTCCGGAGGCGAGCGCCTCCTGCAGCTTCTCGGGGAGCCCGGGCTCGAAGAACGGCACCCGCCCGGAGGCGAGCAGTTCGATCTTCGTGGGATCGACGTCGACGCCGAGCACGTCGTAGCCGAGGGTGGCCATGCAGACGGCGTGGGTCGCGCCGAGGTAGCCGGTTCCGATCACGGTGAGCCGGGGGGATGCGGGTTGGGGCAGGTGAGACACCGGAGACCTCCAGGGGGTCGGGTAAGACGATGCGGGGGTGGTGCGTTTCGGGGTGGATGGGTGGTGCCGGGGTGGGGCGCGTGATCGGGTTGCGCCCCGGATCCTCAGCCGGAGCAGCTCACATTGCTGAAGCCCTCTCCGGCCGCGGAGACCGTGTTGTCGCACGCGACCCTGTTGTCGCGTTCCGGGGTGAGCGAGAACCCGAAACCGGGTCCGTTCACGTTGGCGGTGTTGGCGCGGAACACGTTCCGCGTGCCCCATCCGCCCTTGCCGATCTCGTGGGTCTGGAAGCCGTCGAGGGGCGAGTCGGTGCCCGTGTTGCCCTCGATGACCCAGTCGTTCCCCTTGACGTCGACCCAGCTGTCGGCGGCGACGATCGACGATCCGTCGAAGGTGTTGCCCCGCAGGATGCCGCCGGTCGTGCCTTCCTTGATGTCGACGGCTTCCGAGGTGGTGCCGTGGATGTTGTTGCCCTCGACCAGGTTGCGGTCGGACTTGTCGGGCTGGCAGTCGGTGATGGTGCACCAGTTGCTGTCGGCCGAGCCGATGTAGACGCCTTCGCCGAACTTGTCGCGCCGCAACCCGGTGTCGCTGATGTCGTTGCCGACGACCCGGTTGTCGGTGGAGTGCTTGCGGAGGTGGATCGCCTCGTCGCCGATGTGGAACACCGTGAGGTTCTCGATGGTGGATCCGACGGTTCCGTCGGCCATCACGCCCTTCTGCCCGTTCGTGACCGAGAATCCGAGCAGGTGCCAGTACTGGGCCCCGTCGAGGTGGAAGACGTAGTCGCCCTTCACGTCCCCCGCGTCGAGCACCGCATCCTGGGGACCGCAGAGCGTGATGAGCGCGTCCTTCGTTCCCGAGACGGTCGCGGTGAACGAGCCCGCGTACGTGCCGGCCGCCATCACGATCACATCTCCCGGCGACGCATCCGCCAGTGCGCTCGTGAGCTGAGCCGCCGTGGCGACCTCGATCGTCGCCCGTGAGCAGTCGACGGGGCCGGCGCTCGAGTCCGGTGCCGCGATCGGACGCGACGAGGCATCCGGTTCGGGGGTCGGAGAGTCGGTGCGACCGGGCGTGCCCGACGGGGTCGCGCCCGCGGCGACCGGCTCCCCCGCGCCCGCGGCTGCTGTGATCGCCCACACGAGGCCGACGAGCAGCGCACCGAGCGCGAACGCGATCCCCGCGAGCACCCAGGGCCGTTTGACGAGTTCCGAGATCATGCCGCCTCATCCTCCGTATGCCGTGGGGGCACCGGGGCCCGCCCGAATGCGGCGGGATCGGCGATGCCGGTCGTGAGGGAGGCGAGCGGCCGCTGCGCCTCGTAGGGGTGCGACCGAGCGGGTCGACGGTTGCGGCGCCGACGGAGGCCGGTGAACGCCGTGATCACGACGATCAGCCCGAGCAGGATCCACATCACGGTGAGCGGCTGGAAGATGCTGCGCAGCACCACGTCGAGAGGCTTCGTGCCCTGCCAGGCGTCGAGCTCGTTGTCCTCCACGATCGGGTCGGAACCTGCCCGCGCCGTGTCGATCGCGCTCGGCCCGCGGCCGGAGACGATGTTGTTCGTGATCGTCGACGTCGTCGTATCGCGGATGAGGGTGACGCCGTGGTTGCTGACGTCCTTGATCGCGTTGCGGTCGATCAAGCCGCCCGCGTCGCGGAGGAAGATCCCCACCTCGCCGCCGGCGATCGAGTTGCCCTGCACGATCGCATCCGTGACGCCGCCGCGGAGGGCGATGCCGTGCTCGGCGGAGCGTTCCACGATGTTGTCGGTGATCGTCACATGGTCGACCAGGTTCGCGACGACGATGCCCATCTGATGGCCGGCGACCGAGTTGCCGTCGATGACGATCTGGGTGCCGCCGATCACCTCGATGCCGTAGCGGCCGTTGCCTTCGATGAGCGAGTTGCTGACCGCGTTGTTGCCGTAGCTGCCCACGGGCGTGCCGGTGGCACTCGGACCGTCGGCGAGGGGGCCGCCTTCCAGCGTCAGGCCGTTTCGCCCGTTCTGCTCGGCCGTCAGCCGGTCGATCAGCACGCCGGTCGCGGCACGCGTCACCCGCACGCCGTCGACCGCGTTGTGGGAGGCGGTCACGTTGTGCACGACCGTGTCGGTCACGCCGCGGTGCAGCACGAGCCCGTCGACCAGGTTGTTCTCGAAGGAGGAGTCGCGCAGGTCCACCCCCTTCGCGCTCGTGATGAACATGCCGAAGGCGTTGTCCCGGCTCGTGACGTCGTCGATGTCAGCGGAGACGTAACTGTAAGCGCCGAGGTCGGGTTCCGCGTCGAGCAGTTGCGCGCCGTCGGCCGGGTACAGCTCCGTGCCGTAGACGGTGGGGGCGGTCTCGCCGTCGTCGACGCGGTTCTGATCGGCGTCGTCCGACAGCGTCTCGGGTGCCGCGGTGCCGGTGAGGGCGATGCCGCCGGTCGCACCCGACCAGAACCCGAGGTCGTGGAAGCGCACGTGCGCCATCGCGGCGTGCCCGCCCGTGACCCGGATGTAGGCCCGGCCGTCGGAGGTCTCGGTGTCGACCGCCTGCGCGACGGGGTCCCATCCGGACACCTCGATCGGCTGGTCGAGCGTGCCCGAGAACTCCAGCGTCCCGCCGATCGTCACGATCGAGACGAACGCGTCGGGGGTGCTCGCCATGTGCAGTACGAGCCCGTCCTCCGATGCGAGTCGCAGCGTCGCACCCTGCTCGACGACGATGTTCTCGCTGAGCAGGTACGAGCCGTCCGGCTGGCGCACGAAGGTGCTCGGTGCGTACTCGAGCAGGTCGTCGATCGTGTACGGCGAATCGCGCCGGATGAGCACGAGGGTGTACGTGTTCCCGGTGACGAGGCGGTACGGGCGCCCCTGGTTGACGTTGGTCCAGCCTGCGGCGTTCGAGATCGATCGCACATCGATGAGCCTGCGCTCCTCGGATGCGACGAGCAACGACTCGAGTGCGGCATCCCCCGGGTACGGCTCGCCGACCACGACGCGGGTGTCGTCGGAGGGGTCGGTCGCCGCCGTGGCGGGAAGCGGCGCGAGGAGGGTCGCCCCGGCACCGGCCAGGGCCAGCGCGACGACGAAACGGACGTTTCGGAGGCGGCCGGACATCACGCCGCCTCGGGGGTGAGGGTGCGGGCGGTCTGGCCGTCGCCTCCGACGCGGTCGGCGTGGCGGGTGAGCCAGCCCTGCTTGTTCATCGTGACGAACGCGTACACCTTGATCGGCAGGGCGATGAAGATGACGGTCAGCGTGACGATCGGCAGGATGAAGATGTCGAGCGGCCTGCGACGCAGGTGCGAGAACCCCCGGATGCCGCGTCCGATGAGCAGCCACGCCACCGCCGCCCACGCGGCAACCGGCGTGAACGCGTGCAGCTCGAGCCGGCTGAACACGAGGTAGCCGATCGTGAGGCCCATGGTGAGAGGCGTGAGGAGGATCTGCAGCACCGTGATCTTGGTGACGAACGGCACACGCCAGAGCCACCCCTTCGCGATGGCCGTGAGGTAGGTGCGGTACGAGTTGCGGCTCCAGCGCACGCGCTGCTTGACGAACGCGCTGAAGCTCGACGGGAACATCGACAGCGCCTTCGCGGAACGCTGGTGGACCGTCTTGTAGCCGGAGGCGATCACCAACCAGGTGAGGCGTCCGTCGTCGCCCGAGATGCAGCGCTTGCCGAGGAAGAACTCGTTCTCGAGGTTGTCGAGCACGGGCAGCACCGCCGCGCGGCGATACACGGCGGTGCGTCCTGAGATGATCGGCACGGCGCCCGCCTTGCCCATCGCCGGGACGTAGTTGTAGTAGCGCAGGTCGACGAGCCAATCGGCCACCATCCGCCAGATGCTCGAACCCCGCTGGTAGACGTTCTGCTGGGTGCTCACCCCGCCCACCTCCGGGTCGACGAACGGCTTCTGCACGTTCTCGAGCAGACCGCGCGTCCACGAGGTGTCGGAGTCGGTCAGCACCAGGATCTCGTGCTGCGCGAGCCGGATGCCGACGCCCAGGGCCGAGCGCTTGCCCGCGTGATCGAAGAGGATCGGTCGGATCCGGTCGTCGTTCAGTGCCATCACCCGGTCGTACGCGTCGAGGTCGGCGACGTCGAGCACGATGATGATCTCGGTCGGATCCTGAGCCCGCCACGTCTGGAGGCACCGCATCAGGATGTCGGGGTCCTCGTGGAACGAGGGCACCACCACCGAGGTCGTGGTGCGGAAGTCGCTCTCGATCGGTTTCGCACCCGCCGAGAGGATCACGCGATAGAGCCAGAGCGCCCAGACGATGGTGCCCGCGATCGCGAGCGGGAAGAACGGCGCCAGAGTGGCGAAGAAATCTCCGACCGACGCCCAGCTGAACTGGATGTCGTCGAGGGGAGAAAAGGGGACGGCTGTGTAGGGCAAGCGGGACATCGGGACTCCTCGGGGGGTGGAGCATCGGGATGACTCAACCGACACCGTGTCTCCACGGAGGGATCCCCATTGACCTCTGGCGCGCGGGTGACCGGTGTTCACATGATCGGGTAATCGTGAACACCACGCGCCATCGGATGATGTGGAGACCATCCCAGCGCCGCCCGGAGGTGTCAACGCATCCGCACGACTCGATGCGAGGCTTTTACACGCCGTTCACCGGACGGGGGTCACCCGAAACGTGCCCGTCACACGACAGGCGGATTCACGACCTCTGCGGGGCGAGCTGCGGAGAGTGCGCGCGTGCGGTCCACGCCCTGCTTCGTCGCCATCCGGTCGACCCAGAACACGTAGGCGACCGTGAAGATCAGCTGCGTCACGGGAGCGAGCCAGGTGCTTCCCTCCGAGCCCATCTGGGTTGTTCCCAGCGCCCCGGACGACAGCAGCAGGAAGGCGATGACGTTGTTGATCGTGTGCAGCGCGATCGCCGCCTCCAGGCCCCCGGTTCGCCAGGTGACGACCGCGAACCCGAGACCCATGACGCCGACGCTCAAGGCACCCCACACCTCGTACTGGGTGTGGCCGATGGTGAACAGCACGGTCGACACGATCAGGGCGACCCAGACGGGGCGGGCCCACGCCCCGATCGCCTGCATGATGAAGCCGCGGAAGACGTACTCCTCTGCGGCCGACTGCAGCGGGACGAGCACGATGATCATCACGACCAGCACGACCAGCCGGCCCGGATCGACAGGCACCGGCACGATCGCAGCGGGATCCCACAGCAGCGGCAGGAACGACAACGACGTGCTCACGACCGTGATGACGGTGGCCGGGATCGCGCACCACAGCATCCAACGCCAGCGGATGCGGAAGGCGACCGAGTGGCGCAGCCGCACCGGGCGCAGGCCCGCGCAGAGCATCGCGAGGGGCACCAGCGGTAGCAGCACCGCGAGGCTGCCCAGGAGGAAGAACAGGGTCAGCGGGTTGGAGGTGTCGCTCAGCAGTGCGAGCAGCTCCGCCTGGGTGTCGGCGACCGTGAGCTGATCGAGGCCCAGGTCTCCCGTGACGAGCGCGAGGATGAACCACACGACACCGATCACGACCGAAGCGACGAGGCCGAACACCAGCAGGAGAGCCCCGGCGACCAGCGGTCGCCACCACGCGTATCCGGCGGCGGTCCGGAACAGGCGGTGGTACGGCGCCGGGTCCTCGACGAAGGCAGGTGGACGCCGGAGGTCGACGTAGTACGGCGGCGGACCGCCTACCGGCACCCCGCCGGCGTCCCCGATGCTCACGCGCCGCGCAGCCGCTCGGCGAGGTAGCCGTGCAGGCGGTCGAGCGACACGCGCTCCTGCGCCATCGTGTCGCGCTCGCGCACGGTGACCGCCTTGTCGTCGAGGGTGTCGAAGTCGACGGTGACCGCGAACGGCGTGCCGATCTCGTCCTGGCGGCGGTAGCGGCGTCCGATGGCGCCGGCGTCGTCGAACTCGATCATCCAGTCCTCGCGGAGGTCGTCGGCGAGCTGGCGGGCGACGGGAGAGAGCTGCTCGTTGCGGGACAGCGGCAGCACGGCAGCCTTCACGGGCGCGAGGCGGCGGTCGAGGCGAAGCACGGTGCGCACGTCGGTGCCGCCCTTCGCGTTCGGGGCCTCGTCTTCGTGGTACGCGTCGACCAGGAACGCCATGAGTGCGCGGGTCAGCCCGAACGCGGGCTCGATGACGTACGGCACCCAGCGCTCGTTCGTGGTCTGGTCGAAGTACGAGAGATCCTTGCCCGACTTCTCGGAGTGGGTCTTCAGATCGAAGTCGGTGCGGTTGGCGATGCCCATCAGCTCGCCCCACTCGCCCGAGGCGAAGTTGAAGCGGTACTCGACGTCGACGGTGCGCTTCGAGTAGTGGCTGAGCTTCTCCTGCGGGTGCTCGTAGAGCCGCAGGTTGTCCTCCTGGATGCCGAGATCGCGGTACCAGCCGTACGACGCGTCGATCCAGTACTGGTGCCATTCCTCATCGGTACCGGGCTGCACGAAGTACTCCATCTCCATCTGCTCGAACTCGCGGGTTCGGAAGATGAAGTTGCCGGGGGTGATCTCGTTGCGGAAGCTCTTGCCGATCTGGGCGATTCCGAACGGAGGCTTCATGCGGGCGCTCGAGAGCACGTTGGCGAAGTTCACGAAGATGCCCTGCGCGGTCTCGGGACGCAGGTACGCCATCCCCTCTTCGTCGTCGACCGGGCCGAGGAAGGTCTTCAGCAGCCCGGAGAAGGCACGAGGCTCGGTCCACTGGCCGCGGGTGCCGCAGTTGTCGCAGACGATGTCGGCGAGGCCGTTCGCGGGCGCGCGGCCCTTCTTCTCCTCGTAGGCCTCGAGCAGGTGGTCTTCGCGGTAGCGCTTGTGGCAGTTGGTGCACTCGATGAGCGGATCGGAGAACACCTCGACGTGGCCGGAGGCCTCCCACACCTGGCGGGGCAGGATCACGGACGAGTCGATCCCCACGATGTCGTCACGGCGCTGCACCATGAACTTCCACCACTCGCGCTTGATGTTCTCCTTGAGCGCGGTCCCGAGGGGGCCGTAGTCCCAGGCGGAACGCGATCCGCCGTAGATCTCACCCGCCTGGTAGACGAAGCCCCGGCGCTTGGCGAGGGAGATGATCGAATCGAGGGGGTTGGGCGATGCCACGTGTGGACTCCTGTGATCGGGTCGCGCCGGCTTGCGCGGCCTCGGGGGTGCGAGGAAGTCCAGCCTACCGAGCATCCGCGGCTACGCCGCGTCGCAGGTCTCCTTCGGGGCGAGGGTGAAGCTCGACGATCCGCTCCAGGGCGACGGCTGCGCCGTCAGCGAGTAGCGGGTCCCGCTGTACTGCGCGTCGATGCCCACCGGCTGGTCCTTGTCGTCGGTGCGCACCGTCCAGGTGCCGGTGAGGTCGTATCCGCCGTCTTTCGGGTCGGCCGCGACGGCCCGCAGGTTGCCCCCGTCGACGCCGTACAACTCGAAGAAGGTGGTGCCCTTCGACCCGACCACCGAGAACGCCTGGGCGCCCTCGCACCACTCGCCCTTCCCCGCAAACAGCCCGGAACCGCCCGTGATCGCGTAGTGGGCGGCTCCCGTCGTGATGGTGAGCGCCAGCTTGGCGGCGCCCTGCCTCGACTGGGCCGACAGGTCGATCGTCGCGGTGGCGCCGATCTCATCCGGCGCCGTATAGGTGAACGTCACGTTCGGGGTGCGCACGACCTCGGTCGAGATCGACTGCTCACCGGTGAGCTTGATGCTCACCTTGGCCGAGACGTTCTCGCCGCCGAGCTTCGTGACCACGTTGACCGGGATGTCGGTCGTACTGCCCGGCTTCACCACCGCGGGAGCCGCCGAGTCGATCCTCACGCAGCCGCCATCCGACCACATCGCCAGGATCGAGAAGATCTGGCCGAAGAGCATGGCGCCGGCCCGACCCTGCCCGCGCTCGGTGAGCCGCTTCACGTCGGCGTCGCTGGCGCCCGTGCTGCGTTCGATCAACTCGACCGGCGCCTGGGATGTCGTGAACCAGCTGGCCATGTCGGTGGAGTCGTTCTGCTGGCGGGTCGACACGGTGACCTTCGACCCGTCGGGCCGCGCCTCGGTCGAGCGGTTGCTCGTGGAGATGTGCATCTGCTCGGGGAAGGCGTTCTCGCCGAGGCGGCCCTTCATGCTCGAGATGAGTTCCTCGGTCGCGCCGCCGCTCTTCCCGTCCGCGCTGCCGTCCACCTGGTGGTGCACCCGGAGCCGGATGTCGAACTCGCCGTCGGCTGCGGGGCAGACCCGCCCCTCGATCTTCACCTTGAAGTCGGTCTTGACGGTCGCGCCGTTCACCGACTTCTCGCTCTTCTGACGCATCTCGACATCGAGGTTGTTCGCGTCGCTGCGCGTCATGCTGAGTGTCGAGTCGTCGTTCGTCTTCGCCTCACCGACCGCCAGCGTCTTCGTCTGGTCGCTGCCGTTCGCCATCCCCACGAGCGTCCCCGTGAACCCGCCGAGCAGGAACGCGCCCAACGCGACGTCGTCGTCCGCGGCTCGCGCGAATCCACGGGTGGACGCGAGCGGCACCGCCGGCAGCGCCACCGGCTGGTTCGGGTCGCCGCCCGCGTCGGCCAGTATCCGCGCACCGAAGGCGGCGTCATCGGCCGCCACCTCGGCGCGCAGCGGGGCGATCCCCGGCACGAGCTCGGTCGCGTCGTCGAACACGTCGAGCATCCCGGACCCGTACGGGTACTCGGCCGGAGGGCTCTCCGGATCCACGACCGGCGCCGCGACGACCACGCCGTCGACGGTCGGAACCGCGGGCGTGCAGGCGCTCAGCAGCACGGCGGTCGCGGCGAGCAGAACGAGGGCGCGCGGGAGCGGTCGGGGGGCCATTGCGTCAGGCTAGGGATGCGCCTCCGGGCTCCGAAAGGCAGGACGCGGGTGATTCGCGGGTGAACTCAGCCGCGCAGTGCCCGCACGATCGCGTCGACATCCTCCTCGGTGTTCCACAGGTGGAACGAGGCCCGCGCCCGGCCCGCACGGCCCGAGATGCGGATGCCGGCGTCGATCATCGCGCGCAGCTGCGAGCCGTCGGGGTCGGGCCACGCGACGATCGGCTGCCGCTGCACGGGCAGGCCGAGCTGGTGGCAGAGCGCCTCGCCGAGGCCGGCGGCGCGATCCCACACCTCCGCGATGTCGAGGTGCGCGAACATCCCGATCGACTGCTCGGCGCCCACCCACGCCTGCCACGCCGGCGACACGTCGAAGCGCCTGGCGTCTGCGGCGAGCGTGATGTCGGCGCCGTAGCAGCTGCGCCACACGTCGTCGCCGGCGTACCAGCCGACCTGGAGGGGGTGCAGCAGCGAATCGGCGGCCGGTCCAACCGTCAGGAAGCACACGCCGCGCGGCGAGCACAGCCACTTGTAGGTGTGGCACACCGTGAGATCGAACCCGGCCGCGTCGACGGGAACGACACCCGCCGCCTGGGTCGTGTCGCAGAAGGTCAGCGCGCCGTGCCGCGCCGCGGCCTCGTGGATCGAGGCGACATCCGCCAGAACCCCGGTGGCCGACTGCACGTACGAGAACACCACCAGGAAGGTGTCGTCGGCGATCGCGTCGGCGAGGGCGTCGAGCGGCACGGTTCGCAGCCGGATGCCGGGGCGCCGGTGGAACGGGGCCATCAGCGAGGAGAAATCGCCCTCGACGGCGAGCACCTCCGCGCCGTCGGGAACTGCCGCAGCCACGAGCGACGCCTGCACCGAGGTCTGGGATCCGATGGCGACACGAGACGCGTCGACGCCGACGAGGCGCGCATAGTGGGCGCGCGTGCGCTCGATGATCGGGTCGTAGCCCTCCGGGTCGCGGTCGGCGCGCGACCACGCATCGAGATCGGCACGAAGTGCCTCCACGGCACGACGCGGCGGGATGCCGATGGATGCGGCGGCGACGTAGCCGCGCGGTTCGCCGAACTCGGCGATCGCGTCGGCGAGGGCTCGGGACGGCGTGGTCAGGATGCTCACCACTCAAGCGTGCGGGAGCGTGATCCATCCGACAAGGGCATATCCCGCATGACATCCATTCACTATCGTTATCGGATGGACCTCGACCTGCAGTCGGTGCGCATCGTGCGGGCGATCGCCGAGCACGGGTCCATCAGCGGCGCCGCCCGCGCACTCGGCTACAGTCAGCCGGCCGTCAGCCAGCATCTGAGGCGCGCGGAACAACGACTCGGGGTGCCGCTCGTCGTGCGAGCCGGGCGCGGGGTGCGCCTCACCGAACCCGGGCTCGTGCTCGCACGGCACTCGCACACCATCACCTCGGCGATGGATGCGGCCCGCGGCGAACTCGCCGACCTCGTCGGGCTGCGCACGGGCACGGTCCGGCTCGCCGCCTTCCCGACCGCATCCTCGACCATTGTGCCGCGCCTGCTCCACGCGCTCCGCGATGCGCATCCCGGCCTCACGGTCACCTATGTCGAGGCCGAGCCGCCGGAGGCGCTCTCGATGCTGCGCGAGGGCGCCGTCGACCTCGCGATCACCTTCGCCTACCCCGGTGACCGCGCCGACCCGCACCGCGAATCAGAGGGGCCGGTCGAGACGATCCCGCTCTTCACGGAACCGGTCGTGATCGCGATGCCCGAGTCGCATCCGCTCGCCGCCGACGGCCGGCCCGTCGAGCTCGCCCGGCTCGGCGACGCCCGCTGGATCGCAGGATGTCCCCTCTGCCGGGGGCACCTGCTCGCCGCGTGCGATGCCGTCGGGGTGGTGCCCGACATCGAACTCGAGACCGACAACGCGATCGCCGTGCTGAATCTGGTGGCGTCGGAGCTCGGAGTGGCGCTGCTCCCCCGCCTGGCGCTCGCGACCGCGACACCGCCGCCGGGCGCTGCGATCAGGGCCACCGTCCCGTCGAGCGACAGGTGGATCCAGGTGGTCGCCCAGCTGGGCTCGCGGCGGGTGCCGAGCATCGCGGCCGTCCTCGCGGAGATCCAGCGGCTCGACGGCGCCGACTGGGGTCTCGCCGCCGACCTCGGCCGCTGACCTCGGCTCAGCCGCCGAGCGATCCGACTGCCGAAACCGCCGACACCACGCGCTCGACGACGTCTTCCGCCTGCCCGGGGGTGATGTCCCGGGGCAGCGTGAAACGCACCGCCGTCTGCGCGACCTCGGGCGGGATGCCGATCGCGAGCAGCACCGGCGACGGCTCGTCGCTGCCCGCGGCGCACGCCGAGCCCGACGAGCAGACGACCCCGCGACGCTCCAGTTCGAGCAGCACCGCCTCGCCGCTCGTGCCGGGGAAGCAGAACGAGGCGTGCGAGGCGAGGCGGGCGTCGCGGGACCCCGTCAAGAGCGCCCCCGGCACGCGCGCGAGCACACCGTCGATGATCACGTCGCGTGCGGCGGCCACCCGCGCCGACTGCGGCCGCTCGACGGCGGCGAGGGCGAGGGCCGTGGCCAAGCCGACGATGCCTGCGACGTTCTCGGTGCCCGACCGGCGGCCCCGCTCCTGACCGCCGCCGTGCATGAGGGGCTCGAGCGGGAGCGCGCCACGAACGGCGAGGGCTCCGACGCCCTTCGGGGCGCCCAGCTTGTGGCCGGCGATGCTCACCGCATCGACACCCAGACCCGAGATGCCGACGTCGAGCGCACCCGCCGACTGCACCGCATCCGTGTGGATCGGCACCCCCGCCGCACGCGCGATCACCGCGAGCTCGGCGATCGGCTGAACCGTGCCGATCTCGTTGTTGGCGTGCTGGATGCTGATGAGCGTCGTGTGGGGCCGCAGCGCCGCCTCGAGCACCTCCGGCGCGATGAGCCCCGCGTCGTCCACCTCGAGCACGGTGATTTCGAAGCCGTGCAGGCGACGGAGGTAGTCGGCGGATTCGCGTACCGCCTCGTGCTCGATGGGTGTCGTGATGAGGTGCCGACCGCGGATGTCGCCGAGCGCGAGCCCCTTCACGGCGAGGTTGTCGGCCTCCGTGCCCCCCGAGGTGAAGACGACCTCCGAGGGCCGGCACCCGAGTTGCTCGGCGATGATCGCGCGGGCCGCCTGCACCGCATGGGCGGCGCGCTCCCCCAGCTCGTGGTGGCTCGACGGATTGCCGAACTCGCCCTCGACCCCGCCGGCGAGGTACGGCCACATCGCCTCGAGCACCTCTCGGCGCACCGGCGTCGTCGCCGCGGTGTCGAGGTAGAGGCGCTCCATCGCTCAGCCGGCGATCGAGAGGTCGAGCCCGAGATCGAGGGCACGGACACTGTGCGTGAGCGCACCCACCGAGATCACGTCGACACCCGTCTCGGCGATCGCTCGCACCGTGTCGAGGTTCACACCCCCCGAGGCCTCGATGAGCGCGCGACCCGCGACGAGGGCGACCCCCTCCCGCAGCTGATCGGGCGTGAAGTTGTCGAGCATGATCGTGTCGACGCCGGCCGCGACGACCTCCTCGATCTGCGCGATGCGGTCGACCTCGACCTCGAGGTGCACGGTGTGACCGATCCGGGAACGGGCCAGACGGATGGCGTCTCCCACGGAGACACCCGACTCCGCGAGCACGGCGAGGTGGTTGTCCTTCGCCATCACGGCGTCCGACAACGAGAAGCGGTGGTTGCGCCCTCCACCGTCGCGCACCGCCTGCCGCTCGAGCACCCGCAGGCCGGGCGTGGTCTTGCGCGTGTCGACGATACGAGCCCCGGTTCCGGCAACCGCCTCGACGTAGCGCGCCGTCAGCGTTGCGATGCCGCTCATGCGCTGCACGAGGTTGAGCGCGATCCGCTCACCGCGCAGCACCGAGCGGGCCGACCCCTCGACGCGGGCGAGAACCACCCCGGCCGAGAACGGTTCGCCGTCTTCGAGGCCGAGCTCGACCGTCGCCAGCGGGTCGACGAGCTCGAAGGTGCGGGCGAACACGTCGCCGCCGGAGAACACGCCGGGTTCGCGCGCGACGAGAGCCGCGGATGCCGTGGCTCCCTCCGGCAGGAACACCTCGCTCGTCACGTCGCCCCACGGGGCGTCCTCGGCGAGCGCGCGCCGGATGATGTCGTCGATCTGGTCGCTCAACGCAGGGCCTCCGAGGTCTGGAGCACGGGTGCGAGGCGCCACGCGAGCGAGCGTGCCCACTCCTCGCGGGTTTCGGGGAAGTCGGTGCGATCGTGGGCGCCGCGCGACTCCTCGCGTGCCAGCGCCGCGCGCGCGATGAGCCGCCCGAGTTCGAGCAGGTTGCGATCCTCGAGCGCGGAGACCGAGCCGTCGTCGACCTGCCACGACTCGAGAAGCGCGAGGGCCGCGGTGAGTCCCGACGCGTCGCGTTCGAGACCGACCGCATCCCAGAGCAGGCCCTGGATCGCCGCCCTCCCGGGGTTCGGCTTCGGGTCGGGCGCGACGTCGGGCGACACGAAGCGATCCTCGATCACGTCGGATGAGGAGTGGCGCCGGTCGATGGATTCGGGTGCGTCGAGCGCATCCGCGGCGCGCCACGCGAACACGAGCGACTCGAGAAGCGAGTTCGATGCGAGCCGATTGGCTCCATGCACCCCCGTGCAGGCGGCCTCGCCGACCGCGAACAGCCCGCGGATGCTCGTGCGGCCGTCGAGATCGGTGCGCACCCCACCCATCCAGTAGTGCGCCGCCGGCGTCACCGGGACGGGTTCGGTGGTCCAGTCGAAGCCGTGCTCGCGGGTGACCCGGGTGATGCTCGGGAAGCGCTTCTCCAGGAACCCGGGGCCTCCTGCGCGTTCGAGCCCCGTCGCGTCGAGGAGCACGGGGCGGCCGCCCTGGCGCGCCATCGCCGCGGCGATCCCCCGCGCGACGACGTCACGCGGCGCGAGCTCGGCGTCGGGGTGCACGTCGAGCATGAAGCGGCGCCCGGTGTCATCGAGCAACACGGCGCCCTCGCCCCGCACCGCCTCCGAGACGAGCGGGCTGCCGGGCACGGCGAGCGCCGTCGGATGGAACTGGAAGAATTCGACGTCGGCGAGCACCGCTCCCCCACGGTACGCGGCGGCGATGCCGTCGCCCGTGGTCACCCACGGGTTCGTCGTGTGCCGGTAGAGCTGGCCCGCGCCACCGGATGCCAGCACCACCGCATCCCCGTCGATGCGGAAGGCGTCGCCGTCCGGGCCGATCACGTCGATGCCGGTGACCGTGCGGTCGTGTTCGTCGCCTGCGACGACGAGGTCGCGCATGAAGGTGTGCTCGTGCACCTCGACGGCCAGCGTGCGGACCGCACGGAGCAGCGCCACCTCGATCGCGAGCCCTGTGGCGTCACCCCCGGCGTGGATCACGCGGCGGTTGGAGTGCGCCGCTTCGTGTCCGCGGGCGAGCTCTCCGTTCGCCAGGCGATCGAACTCGACCCCGAGCGCGATGAGCTCTCGCACGCGCAAGGGCCCCTCCGTGCACAGCACCTCGACCGCGGCGGGATCGCACAGCCCCGCTCCCGCGCGCAGGGTGTCCTCGATGTGGGATGCCGCGCTGTCGTCGGGGAAGAGCGCCGCCGCGATGCCGCCCTGCGCGTACTTCGTGTTCGATTCGGCCAGCTCGGCCTTCGTGACGAGCACCACCTCGTGGTGAGCGCTCGCGCGGTACGCGGTGATGAGCCCCGCGATGCCGGTGCCGACGACGATGACGCGCATCAGATCTTCGGCTTCGCGTCGAGCATGCGCTGCAGGGCGACCCGCGCGTCGGAGGCGACGTCGGCGGGCACCTCGATGCGGTTGAGGGTCTCGCCGTTCACGAGCCCCTCGAGCACCCACGCCAGGTAGCCGGGGTGGATGCGGTACATGGTCGAGCAGGGGCAGACGACGGGATCGAGGCAGAAGATCGTGTGCTGCGGGAACTCGGCGGCGAGCCGGTTCACCATGTTGATCTCGGTGCCGATGGCGAAGGTGGTGGGCTCCGTCGCCGCAGCGACCGCCTTACGGATGTAGTCGGTCGAGCCGGCCTCGTCAGCCGCGTCGACGACGGGCATCGGGCACTCCGGGTGCACGATGACGCGCACATCCGGGTACTGGGCTCGGGCCTGATCGATCTGCTCGACCGTGAAACGCTTGTGCACCGAGCAGAACCCGTGCCAGAGCACGACCTTCGCATCCAGCAGTTCATCTCCCGCGTTGCCGCCGAGGGGCTTCCGGGGATTCCACATGGGCATGCGCTCGAGCGGCACCCCCATCTTCTTGGCCGTGTTGCGGCCGAGGTGCTGGTCGGGGAAGAAGAGCACCCGCTGCCCGCGCTCGAACGCCCACTCCAGCACTGTCTCCGCGTTCGAGCTCGTGCAGACGATCCCGCCGTGGCGGCCGCAGAATCCCTTCAGCGCCGCCGAGGAGTTCATGTAGGTGACGGGGATGATCGGCACCCGGCCGTCGGCATCCGGCTCGGTTCCGTAGAGTGCCTCGAGCTGCGCCCAGCACTCCTCGACCGAGTCGATGTCGGCCATGTCGGCCATCGAGCAGCCGGCCGCCAGGTTCGGGAGGATCACCTTCTGGTGCGGCTGGGCGAGGATGTCGGCGGTCTCGGCCATGAAGTGGACCCCGCAGAACACGATCGCCTCGGCGTTCGGCACCGTCTGGGCGGCGTTCGCGAGCTGGAACGAGTCGCCGAGGAAGTCGGCGTGCTGCACGACCTCGTCGCGCTGGTAGAAGTGGCCGAGCACGACGACGCGGTCGCCGAGTGTCGCCTTGGCGGCGCGGATGCGCTCGTGCAGCTCATCGGTCGAGGCGCGCTGGTACTCGAGCGGCAGGCCGCCCTGCCGCGGCGAGCCCACCGGGATCACGTCGCCCATCGAGGAGCCCGGGCCGTATTGCAGCAGTCCGTCGAGTTCCCACGGGGCCTTGGCGAGCGCGGGGCTGCACGCCTCGGCGGCGTCGCCCGCGGCGTTGCGTCCTGTGGTGCGGATGAGCTGGATTGTCTGGTCGACGGATGCCACGGTCGTTCTTCTTTCGCAGGGACGGTCAGCGGACGCCGGCCGGGGTCAGGGGCCCGTTGTCGACGAGCTGTACCGAGGTGTCGTAGCGGTAGAGGCGCGGCGGCCGATGGCGGCCCCCGGTCACGTGCTCGCCGGTGGGGACGACGGCGCGGCTCGCCTCGATCTGACGACGGAAGTTGGCGGGGTCGAGGGGGCGCTGCAGCACGATCTCGTGCACTTCGCGCAGGGCCGCGAGGGTGAAGGTGGGCCCCAGGAAGGCGTGCGCGATCCGCGAATACTCGAGCTTGGTGCGCAGACGCCACAGCGCGTAGTCGACGATCAGGTTGTGGTCGAACGCGAGCTGCGGCAGCTCGTCGGCCGGGAACCAGCGCACGTTCTCGTCGGCGAAGGTCAGGTCGGCCTCGTCGACCCGGACGAGAGCCCAGTAGACGACGGACACCACCCGGCTGACCGGTGAGCGGTCGGGCTCGCCGAAGCAGTACAGCTGCTCGAGGTACGCGGGCGCGAGGCCGGTGGTCTCGGCGAGTTTGCGAGCGGCGGTGTCGGCGAGGCTCTCGGTGGCATCCGCTGCGCCACCCGGCAGCGCCCAGCGCCCTTCGAAGGGATCGCGCACGCGGCGCACGAGCGGGATCGAGAGCACGAGGTGCCCGTCGGGGGCGGGGCGCAGCGCGAAGATCACGGTGGAGACCGCGAGATCGATGCCGTTCATCCGTCCGCCTTCTGCGAGCGATTAGTTAAGGTCACGTTGACCTAAACGAAGTCTAGCACTAAAGGTGGGAAAGACCCCAACTGGGGCGTCAGCGGGTCAGAAGGCCGGCATCCAGCGTGAACTGCGACCCCGTCGCGAAGCGCGCGCGATCACTGACCAGGTAGCGCACCAGCTCGGCCACATCCGAGGTCTCGATCCAGGGCACGCCCGGCAACAGGTTGCCCGCGCTGCGCTCGGCGATCTCCTGCGGGGTCGCGCCCTCCATGGCGGCGAGGCCGTCGTTCATAGGAGTGTCGACGCCGGTCGGATGGATCGACACGACCCGCACACCGAAGGGGGCCAGCTCGATCGCCCACGCCTTCGTCAGGCCGGTCAGACCGTGCTTCGATGCCACGTAGTGCGAGAGGCGATTGCCGCCACGCAACCCCATGACGCTCGAGTTGTTCACGATCACGCCGTGCGTGGAGCGCTTGAGGTACGGAACCGCCGCGCGCGCCACCACGAACGGGCCCGTCAGATTGATGCCGATCATCGCATCCCACTCGGCGTCGGTCATCGACTCGAGCTCCGCATAGGCCACGATCCCCGCGTTGTTGATCAGGATGTCGATGCCCCCGAAGGCCTCGACCGCCGCATCGACGGCGCGCTGCACCGCAGCGGCATCCCGCACATCGGCGAGGGCCGGGATGGCGCGCCCACCCGCCTCGAGGATCTCGGCCACGAGCGTCTCGAGCTCCGCGGTCGTGCCCTGGGCGTAGGAGGGGTACGCGAGCTCCGCGCCCACGTCGAGCGCCACGATCGCGGCGCCATCCTCGGCGAGGGCCTTCGCGATCGCGCGTCCCTGGCCGTGGGCGGCGCCCGTCACGAGGGCGACGCGACCCGCGAGCGGCGCCTCAGTCGACGCGCTCATCCCCCGGCTTCCGGAAGTCGTAGAGCACCTCGTCGAGCGGGACGCGGCCCACCGTGTTGACCAGGTTGGTCGCCACCATGAGGCCCGCGAACGCCACCAGGATCACCCGCAGCTTCGGCGAGAAGGCGCGCTCCAGCTTCGCCCGGAACTCCTCCGTGATGCCGTTCGGGTCGGTGGCGATCATGCGCCCCCAGTCGAGCAGCAACTGCTCGGTCTCGGTGACCTGGGGGTTGTCGGGGTCGTCGCCCGACTCGATCAGGATGCGCCGGAAGAACACGGAACACACCAGGCAGTCGTTGGCATCCGAGATCGCGTACGAGAACAGCGACACGGCCCGCTCACCGATGTAGGGCTCCAGCTCGTCCTTGAGCGTGTACCACTCCATGTAGGCGTCGAAGCTCGGCACATGGCCCAGCAGCGTGCGCTTCATGTTGGTGATGCGACCGCCGTGGAGCTGGATCTGGCGCTCGGCCGCAGCGAGCGCCTCAGCCGAGAGCTCCGCATCCGGCGACATGGGCAGGAACGTCATGCGCTCAGCCTAGAACGCGGTGCCGACCCCGTCGCTACGCGGCGACACGGGACGAAACGCCCGCGATCGGCTCGACCTCGTCGAACACTCCGCGGCGGATCGCCTGGAACACCTCGACCGCGGCCTCGGCGAGCTTGCCGTGCCCGGTGAGCACTGTGCGACGCAGCCGCACGTCGTCGTGGATGGCCAGATCGGCAGCCGTGTCGACGATGCGCGCCCCGAGTGAGCGGGCCCACGCGGCGGTCATCTCGGCCACCAGCGGGTCGGCGGAAACGACCCGGACGTCGTCACCGCGACCGAAGGGCCGGGTGCGCACGAGGGCTCGCGCGATGAGGCCGGCGCCCAGGTAGCTGACCACCTGCTCGTCGCTGATCCAGCGCGGCACGCCCAGCACGTCGCGCTGTTCGCGCAGCACCAGGTCGCCCAGCTCTTCGCCGGTGTCGCGCCAGGCGACACGGTCGCGCGGGGCGAATCCGTTCGTGTCGGGGCCGGCGGCATCCACGATGCCCACGACGAAACCGCGCCCGCGGAGAGCGGGACGCAGGCGGAGGACGCCCGTTGTCGGGCGCGGGACGGCGATGCGGTTGGCACTCATATCGATGGGTGAAACGCGCACACGTGTGTTCGCATTCCCGGGCGGAAGCCGTGAGTTCGCTTAGAACACCTTGCCCGGATTGAGGATGCCCGCGGGGTCGAACACGGCCTTGAGCGCTCGTTGCAGTTCGAACGAGTCGTCTCCCAGCTCCTCCCGGAGCCAGCGCCGTTTGAGCAGGCCGACACCATGCTCCCCCGTGAGGGTGCCGTCGAGTCGCAGGCACTCCCGGAAGAGCTCGTCGGCTGCCGCCCACACCCGCTCGGGCACCTCGAACCCGCCGCCGGGCTCCCTGTCGATCACGAAGTTCGGGTGCAGGTTGCCGTCGCCGGCGTGCGCGACGGTGGGGATCGAGATCCCGTGCCGCTGCTCGATCCGCGAGATCGCCGCGAACATGGCGGGCAACGCGCTGCGCGGGACCGCGACGTCTTCGATGAGCACGGCACCCCGCGCCTCCATCGCCGCATGGAACGAGCGCCGGATCTCGAAGAGCCTCTCCCCCTCGCGGGCGTCGTGCGATACCTCGACTGCGCCGCCCTCGGCGCGGATGATCGCGACGATCTGCTCCGCCTCGGAGACGGATGCCGCACCGTCGGTGCGGATCAGCAGCTGGGCGCCGTGCCCGCCGAGGTCGAGTCGGAGGTGGGCGCCGATCGCTTCGAGCGCGGATGCGTCGAGCAGTTCCATGACCGCGGGCTTCACCCCGCTCGCAGAGATCGCCGCCGACGCCCTCGCGGCGCCCTCGACGTCGGGGAAGGCCGCACTCACGGTCACGATCTCGCCTCGTACGAGGGGGCGCAGTCGCACGGTCGCCTCGACGATGACGCCGAGCGTGCCCTCCGAACCGATGAAGAGCGCCGTGAGGTCGTATCCGGTCACCCCCTTCACGGTGCGTCGGCCGAGTTCCAGCAGCCGTCCGTCGGCGAGGACGACCTTGAGGCCGATGACCGCTTCCCGGGTGACGCCGTACTTGACGCACATGAGCCCGCCGGCGTTGGTCGCGACGTTGCCGCCGATCGTCGAGATCGCCCGGCTCGCGGGGTCGGGCGCGAACCAGAGGCCGTGCGGGGCGAGGGCCGCATTGAGGTCGCCGTTGATCACCCCGGCCTCGACGACCGCGAGTTCGTCGTCGACCGAGACCTCGAGAACCCGGTTCATGCGCACCGTGGAGATGACGAGTTCGCCCGGTCCCCCGATCGCGCCGCCCGCGAGCCCGGTTCCGGCGCCGCGCGGCACGACGGGCACACCGTGTGCGCCGGCCCAGCGCACAGCCGCCTGCACGTCGGCGATCCCGCGCGCTTCGACCACCGCGAGGGGCGTTCCGGCCGAATGCACCCCCGATTTGTCGGTTCGGACGGCTTCGAGGCGTGCCGCATCCGTCACCAGCGCGTCTCCGAGGATCGCACGCAGCTCTTCCAGCATCCCCCGAGGCTATCGGGTGGGTCGTGTCCGATTTCCGCTGGTCAACGTCGGATGCGGGTGCGAGGGTGAAGAGGTGGAACAGACCGACGCCCTCTTCGCCACCCGCTACCGGGCGTTGTCGTCGCGCGATGCCCGATTCGACGGCCAGTTCATCGCCGGAGTGCACTCGACCGGCATCTACTGCCGCCCGAGTTGCCCCGCGATGACCCCCAAGCCCGGCAACGTCAGCTTCTACCGCACCGCGGCGGCGGCCCACGAGGCGGGACTGCGCGCCTGCAAACGCTGCCAGCCGGATGCCGTGCCCGGCTCGCCCGACTGGAACCTCCGCGACGACCTCGCCTCGCGCGCGATGCGGCTCGTGCAAGACGGCGTCGTCGAACGCGACGGCGTCGAAGGCCTCGCGAGCCGCCTCGGATACTCCAGCCGCCACCTCACCCGGGTGCTGACGGCCGAACTCGGCGCAGGTCCGCTCGCCCTCGCGAGGGCGCACCGCGCGCAGACGGCGCGCACCCTCCTGGCGTCGACCGAACTGCCGGTCGCCGACATCGCCTTCGCATCCGGATTCGGCAGCCTGCGCCAGTTCAACGACACCATTGCGGCCGTCTACCAGTCCACGCCGAGCGAACTTCGTGCCCTCAGCAGGAGAGGCCGGGCGGGGGCGCCACAGGTGGAGGGGTCGGCGGGCACGCTCGCCCTCCGCCTGCCCGCGCGTGCACCGATCGACCGAGCCGGGCTGTTCCGGTTCTTCGCCGACCACGCGGTCCCCGGCCTCGAGGTGGCGGATGCGGAATCCTTCTCCCGGCCGCTCGTGCTGCCGGGCGGTACAGCGCACGTCGACGTCCGAGCGGACCCGCAGAGCGCCGGACTCGTCGCGACGGTTCGCCTCGCTCGCATGGACGACGTCGGTGTGGCCGTGTCGCGCCTGCGTCGCGCCTTCGACCTCGACGCCGACTCACTCGCGATCGACGCGGCGCTCGCATCCGATCCCGTGCTGGCCCCACTCGTGGAAGCCGTGCCCGGCATCCGGATCGCAGGGTCGTTCGACCCCGCCGAAGCGCTCTTCCGCACCCTCGTCGGTCAGCAGATCTCCGTCGCCGCCGCCCGCACGGCGCTCGGTCGCATCTGCTCGGGAATCGGGGGCGGCACCTTCCCCACCCCGGAGACCATCGCCGAACGCGGGCGCGAGGTGCTGCGGGGGCCGGCGAGCCGCATCGACGCGATCGTCGGAGTCGCCGAAGCCCTCGCCGAGGGGCGACTCGTGCTCGACATCGGGATGCCCGTCGCCGACTTCCGGGCAGAACTCCTGGCACAACGCGGGATCGGCCCGTGGACGGCCGACTACCTCGCCATGCGCGCCCTCGGCGCACCCGACATCCTGCCCGTCGAGGACCTCGTGATCCGTCAGAGCGCCGCCGCCCTCGGCATCCCGGGAGACCGCAAGGGACTCGCCGCGACCGCGACGCGCTGGTCACCGTGGCGCAGCTACGCCGCCCTGCACCTCTGGCGCGCGCGGCCGGTGCGGGCGTCCCGCGGAGGCACCGAGGCGGGCGTAATCTGACGGCATGACGACCGTCTCGGTGGTGATCCCCGTGCGCGATGACGCCGAGATGCTCACCAATTGCCTCGCCGCTCTCGCCGTGCAGAGGCGCGCGGCCGACGAGGTGGTCATCGTCGACAACGGCAGCAGCGACGACTCCGCCGCGATCGCCCGGGAAGCGGGCGCCCGGATCGTCTCCGAGTCGACACCGGGCATCCCACGCGCCTCGTCGGCAGGCTACGACGCGGCCACGGGCGACCTCATCGCGCGTCTCGACGCCGACAGCCTTCCCCCGTCTGACTGGATCGAGTACGCGGTCGCGCGATTCGAACGCGACCCCACCCTGTCGGTGCTCACGGGCATCGGCGACTTCTACGGCTCGACGCCGCTCGTGCACACCCTCGGGCGGGTGGTCTACCTGGGCGGCATGCTCGTCTCGATGACCCCCTACCTCGGGCATCCGCCGATCTTCGGGTCGAACTTCATGATGCGGCGCACGGTCTGGGAGGAACTGGGCGGTGAGGTGCACCGCACGCAGCGCGACATCCACGACGACCTCGACCTCAGCCTGCACATCAAGCCGTGGATGCGCGTCGAATACGACCCGCAGTTCCGTGTCGGCATCTCGGCGCGCCCCTTCGCGACCTTCTCCGGCCTGCGCCGGCGCGTCAGCTGGGTCGTGCCGACCCTGCGCAACCACTGGCCCGACGACTCGCCGTGGGCGAGACGCGCGGCGAGGCGACGCTGGCGCGCGCTCCCCCACGACGACCAGCGACGGCGCTAGCTCTCCTCCGCCGAACGGTACAGCGCGAGCATGTCGCGCACGAGCTGGTGCGGGGTCGTCTCGCAGGGGCTGTGACCTGTGTCGTACACGGCGAGACGTGCGCCGAGGCGCTCGGCGAGCAGGGCGTAGCGCTCGACCGGCCACAGGTCGTGGGTGCTCGTCGCGACGAGCGACGGCACGCCCGTCGCGCGCACCTCGGCTGCGGCATCCGGGGCGTCCTTCATGAGGCGCACGATGTCGTCGACGCTCGAGCGGCGGGTGAGATCGAACCGGGAGCGCACGAACGCGAGACGCGACGGCCCCACCCGGTTCTTGTTGGTGACGATCCCCCAGATCATGAGCGCGGCGCCCTGACGCGGTGTCAGATACGTCGAGAGCCACCCGATCCGCTTGACGTGCCGGTACGAGTTGCCGGGATCCGGTGGTGTCGTGAGCAGGGTGAGGCTGCGCACCAGCTCGGGCCTGCGCGCCACCACCACCTGCGCGACGATGCCCGCGAAGGAATAGCCGAGCAGGTGCGCCGGCTCACCCGCCTCGAGGAACGCCACGAGGTCGTCGATGAAGAGCGGGTAGTCGTAGACGCCCCCCTCGGGCGGCCCCGCCTCGGCCGACTCGTAGTTGCCCGCCAGATCGTAGCTCTGCACGAAGAACCCGGCCTCGGCAAGCAGCGGCAGCATGAGGACGAAATCCTCCTTCGAGCCGGTCGCGCCGGGAACCATCACGACACGCGGATGCGCGGGGTCGCCCAGCGACACGACCGCCAGCGGTCCGCTCGGGGCGTCGAACACGGACGCCGTTGAGCCCTCCGCGGGCACCGCCCAGTCGATCTCGCCGATCGCGGCATCCCTCGCGGCCTCATCGCCCGCCGGCGCCGCAGGGTGGGCATCTCGCACGGTCACCGACTCACGATATCCGGAGCCGGCGTCCGAGAGCCGTAGCATGCCCCCATGGCCGCTGACGATGACGCCCGCCCCGGCGACGGCAGAGACGAGACCGAAGCGGAACGTCTGGACCGCAACTGGAACGAGATCCTGCAGGAACTGCGGGTCGTGCAGACGGGCACCCAGATCCTCACCGGTTTCCTTTTGACCGTCGCGTTCCAGCAGCGCTTCGAGGATCTCGACGGCTACCAGGTGACGGTGTACCTGGTGCTCGTGGCTCTCGCCGCACTCGCCACGATCCTCGCGCTCACGCCCGTCAGCCTGCATCGTGCGCTGTTCCGCCGCCAGGCGAAGCCGCAGCTCGTGCGGTCGGCCAACTCGCTCCTGAAGGCGACGCTCGTCGCGGTGCTGCTGACCCTCGCAGGCACGGCGCTGCTGATCTTCGACATCGTCGCCGGGCATCCCGCAGGCTTCATCGCGGGCGGTGTCGTGCTCGCGCTCGGAGTCACCGCGTGGTTCATCACTCCGGCGGCACTGCGTGTGAGGAACCGCGGCGACTGATGGACGACGCGACCAAGAGCATCCTCGACGAAGACGACCCCGGCACCGCGGCGCGACTGCCGCGAGGCAGCTGGCGGCTGGCTGTGCGGCGCGCCTGGCACGGTTTCGTCCGCCACCGCGGCATCGATGCGGCGGCCGCCCTCACCTTCTTCACGACCGTCGCGGCGTTCCCCGCCGCCCTCGCCTTCGTCTCGGCGTTCGCCCTCACGAGCAACCGCGAGCGGGCGGTCGCCGACCTCGTCGCGTTCGCGAGCACACTGCTCCCGGACGACGTGGCCGAGTCGTTCGGCGAGGGCATCGATCAGCTGCTGCGGCTCGAGAACCCGGGCATCGCGCTCGCGATCGCGATCGTGCTGCTGCTCTGGACGGCATCCGGCTACGCGACCGCCTTCGGGCGCGCCGTGAATGCTGTCTACGAGGTGCAGGAGGGTCGACCGTTCTGGGCCTTCCGCGGTCGCATGCTGCTCGTGGCAGCCCTGCTCGTCGTGCTCGCGACGTGCATCGTGCTGGCGCTCCTCGCCACACCCCAGGCGACCGACGACATCCTCGGCCGCCGCGGGCTCGCCCCGGTCGTCGCGACGGCGTGGAACTGGCTGAGGTGGCCCGTGCTGCTCGTGCTGGTGCTGCTGTTCGCCGCGGTGCTCTACACGCTCACCCCGAACGTGCGGCATCAGCGTGTCGTCTGGGCGAGCGTCGGGTCGGCGTTCGCGATCGGCGTGTGGGCCCTCGCGACCGCCGGATACGCGCTCTACGTGACGATCATCGGCGCGTACGGCGCGATCTACGGAGCCATCGGTGTGCTCCTCGTCGCGCTGCTCTGGGGGTACCTGACGAACATCGCGCTCGTTGCCGGCGCCGAGCTCGACGCCGAGTTCGTGCGCCTGCGGCAACTCGCCCGCGGCATCCACTCGGAGGAGACCGTGCGCGTGCCCGTCCGCGACACGAGCCGCGACCACTGGATCGCGCGGCAGCACGACGCCGACGTCGCCGATTCCCGCCGCATCCGTGAAGAGGCCTCCCCGGACGACTAGCACGCGCCGCACGCAGGCGGAAGCCCCTGGCGCCGCCGCCACCGACGCGGTCGGCTGGAAGCATGTCCGATCAGCTCGTCAACCCCGCAACCCGCTACCGCACCGACGGTTTCCCGCGCCAGGAGCAGGACCAGCCCGGCCTCACCTCCCGCACCGATCCGGCGCCCGACCACGGAGAGGAGAGCTACCGCGGCTCAGGTCGCATGACCGGCATGCGCGCGCTCATCACCGGGGGCGACTCCGGCATCGGCCGTGCCGTGGCGATCGCCTACGCACGCGAAGGCGCCGACGTCGCCATCTCGTACCTGCCGGAGGAGCAGGAGGACGCGGAGGACACCGCGCGTTGGATCGAGGAGGCCGGGCGCACCGCCCTCCTGCTTCCCGGCGACGTGCGCTCCGAGGAGCAGTGCCGGGAGCTCGTCGAGCGAACGGTCGCCGAACTCGGCGGACTCGAGGTGCTCGTGCTGAACGCTGCCTATCAGGAGAACCGCGACGGCCTCGAGAACATCCCAACCGAGGAACTGCAACGGGTGTTCGACACCAACCTCTTCGCCCCCCTGTGGACGGCCCGCGCCGCGATCCCGCACCTGAAGCCGGGGGCATCGATCATCACGACCTCCTCCATCCAGGCCTTCCAACCGTCGCCGAAGCTCATCGACTACGCCATGACGAAAGCCGCGCAGGTCGCCTTCACCCGAGCTCTGGCGCAACAGCTGGGATCGCGGGGCGTGCGGGTGAACGCTGTCGCCCCGGGCCCCATCTGGACTCCGCTGATCCCCGCGACGAGCTGGCCCGACTCGCTGCCCGACTTCGGCCAGGACACGCCGCTCGGCCGCGCGGGCCAGCCCGCGGAGCTGGCGCCCGCCTACGTCTTCCTCGCGTCCCCGGAAGCCTCCTACGTCTCCGGGGCCATCGTGCCCGTCACGGGCGGAAAGGGGCTCTGATGCCTGGATCGCGCAACAACTCGCTCAAGGACCCCGAGCTCTACGAGGAGCTGCGGGACGAGGGCAACAGCAAGGAGAAGGCGGCCAGGATCTCGAACGCGATCGCCGCGCGCGGAGCGAAAGCCGTCGGCAGGAAGGGCGGCGAGTCGGGCTCGTATGACGACTGGACGGTTCCGGATCTGCGCAGGCGCGCCAAGGAACTCGGCATCGGGGGCTACTCGGGCAAGCGCAAGGCGGAACTGATCGACCTGCTGCGCAACCACTGACCTCCGCCGCTCCCGCGAACACGGTCTGGCGCGCGCGATGACCGCCCGCCAGGATGTCCCTCGATGGACGAGAGGGCGCCGATGTCGGAGGACGAGACCGAACCCGCCGGAGGCGCGCGCCCGGGGCCGACGAACCCACCATTCGTCGCGCCGGAGCCGTCGCCCTTCGTGCCGCCTCCTCAGCCCGCCGCCGCGACGTCAGCGGTCACGTCCGTGGCCACGGCGCACACCGTCGCAGTCCCGGCTTCCCGCAGTCGCAGCTCGAGTCGTCGACGTTCGTTCGCCATCCTGGGGATCGTGCTCGGCGCGCTCGCCCTCCTGGCTCTGCTCTCCTGGTGCATCTCACTCATCGTGTCCGCGGTCGCCGAGTTGCGGACTGCGGGGCCCTTCGGGCCGGGGCAGGGGTGGGATCTCGTCGAGGGAGATCCGGTCCACCCACAGCCGTCACCCCGCTCGACTGTGCGGCGGCCTGCTTCACGGCCGAAACGATCCCCACGCTCGTGCCGTCGGAGTCCGCCTTCGTGGAACTGGGTCTGACCGACGCGACCTTCGCCTACGGGACGTACGGGCCGACGACCGTCGGCGAGATGTATGCGGGGTTCGAGGCTGCGTGGACCCGGAACGCAGGCGCGCCCGACGCATGCTTCTTCGCGCCCACGAACGCGCCTGTGAGCGGGCGGCCGGATTCCTCGCTCGCCGACTCGACCGACGTCGTCGAGTTCATCGGAACCCACGAGGACTCAGGCAGGTGGAACACGCTCGACCAGGCGGTCCGCGTCTTCCCCGACTCCGCGGCGGCGTCCGACTACATGGCCGACCTCTCCGCCGCGGTCGAGGACTGCGAGCAGGTGTCCTACGACGCCCCCGACCGGTACGTCGCCGAGGTCTCTCCCGAGGCGGCTCTGCGCCTTCCCGATTCGGTGGCGGGTGTCGGCTGGGTGCGCACCGGCGATCCCGGAGTGCGCTGGCGTGCGCACGTGATCGACCTCCAACGCGGCAACATCGTCGTGCGAACCCGGTTGCTCACCGACGGGAGCATCGACGACATCCATTTCCGCACATGGGTCGAGGGATACAGCCTCATCCTGAGCTCCACCGCGCCGTCGCAGCCTCAGTAGATGAAGATCGGGATCCAGTCGGGGTTGTGCGCGTGCACGATCGCGAGGAACACGATCGCGTCGAACAGCAGGTGCGCGGCGAGCACGTAGCCGAGCGACCGCGTGCGCGCGAAGAGGTAGCCCTGCAGAAGTGCGAACGGGAACGTCAGCAGCGGGCCCCAGGCGCGGTATCCGAGCTCCCAGAGGAAGGAGACGAAGATCACCGCCTGGATGAGGTTCGCCGGCCAGATCGGGAAATGCCGCCGCAGCAGCACGAAGCACGTGCAGATGAAGAAGAGCTCGTCCCACGTGCCGACCGCGTTCACGCCGACGAAGAAGCGCGCCAGCTCAGACAGATCGCTGATGTGCGGCCAGTTCTCGTAGGCCCCGGAGCGGATGAAGTAGAACGGCAGGATGAGCCAGCCGAGGAACGGGACCGCGAACAGGTAGGCGATCTCGAGGCGCGTCTTCTTCTGGTGGCTGCGCCACGGGAACCGGATGACATGCCGCCGCAGCAGGAACCGGTCGAGCAGGAACGGTGTCGCCACCGCGAGCGCCAGCACGATGCCGATGCGGAAGAACGAGCCCCACGCCACATCCGCTTCGACGGAGGTCGACGAGACGATCGCGATGCCGACCCCGATGAGGGTGAGGTCGACGCCGAGCTCGCGATCCATCCACCAGGCGAGGCCGACTGCGGCGACGAGCAGCAGATGCCCCCAGCCCGGCAGCTGGAATCCGAAGAGCACCAGTGCGGATGCCGCGACACCGATCGCGGGGATCAGCGCGCGCCTGCTCCAGGGTTCGGCGAGGCTGTCCACACCCCCAGCTTGCCAGGCGGGGCGGCTCAGGCGGACTTCGCCTTCTTGGTGGCGGTCTTCTTCGCGGGCGCCTTCTTCTTCGCGGGGGCTGCATCGCCGCGCCGCTTCTCGACGCTGCGCTTGAGCGCATCCATCAGGTCGAGCACCTCGCCGCCCCCTTCGGTCTCGCGCCCGAACGTGGCCTCCGTGTCGAGCGCGTCGCCCTGCTCGAGCTTCGCCTCGATGAGGGTGCGCAGCTGCTCCTGGTAGTCGTCGGTGAACTTCTCGGGCGTGAAGTCGGAAGCGAAGCTCTCGACGAGCTGCTTCGACATCTTCAGCTCCGCGTCGGTGAGGCTGGGGGCGTCGTCGAGCTCCGGGAACCGGGCCTCGCGCACCTCGTCGTCCCAGAGGAGGGTCTGCATCGTCAGCACACCGTCGCGCACACGCAGGGCAGCGAGGCGCGTCTTCTGGCGGAGTGCGAACTTGACGATCGCCGTCCGGTCCGATTCCTCGAGGGTGCGCATGAGCAGCACGTACGCCTTCGTCGACTTCGAGTCGGGCGAGAGGTAGTAGCTCTTCTCGAACATGATCGGGTCGATCTGCGAGGTGGGCACGAACTCGACCACGTCGATGTCCTTGCTGCGCTCCACGGGGAGGGCCGCCAGGTCGTCGTCGGTGAGGATGACGGTCTGCTCGCCGTCGACGTACGCCTTCGCGATGTGCTCGTAGTCGACCGTCTCGCCGTCGATCTCGCACACGCGCTTGTAGCGGATGCGACCCCCGTCGGCGTCGTGCACCTGGTGCAGCGACACGTCGTGGTCTTCGGTTGCGGAGTACAGCTTCACGGGCACGTTGACGAGTCCGAAGCTCAGCGAGCCCTTCCAGATGGAGCGCATCCCGTCATTCTGACTCCGAATGTTGACGCTGTACACCCCATGGACGCTGGGCAGAGGCGACGGTATGGTGACGCCGATGACACCCCCGTCGAATGCATCAGCCGAGCAGTACGTGAACGTCGGCGGCCACCGGCTGCGCCTCACCAGTCTCGACAAGGTGCTCTACCCCGAATCCGGCACCACGAAGGCGGAGGTCATCGACTACTACTCGAGAGTCGCCGAGTACCTCATCCCGCATGCCCGCGACCGTGCCGCCACCCGGAAGCGATGGGTGTCGGGGGTCGGCACCGCCGAGAAGCCCGGTCAGGTGTTCTTCGAGAAGAACCTGCCGGATTCGGCGCCGTCGTGGATCGCGAAGCGCGACATCCAGCATTCCGACCACGTGAACACCTACCCGCTCGTCAACGACCTGCCGACGCTCGTCTGGCTGGCACAGCAGAACGCGCTCGAGATCCACGTGCCGCAGTGGCGGTTCGGTCGAAACGGCGCGCGGAAGAACCCGGATCGCATGGTGCTCGACCTCGACCCCGGCGAGGGTGCAGGGCTTCCCGAGTGCGTGGAGGTGGCGAAGCTCGTGCGGGAGATCCTGCGCGACATCGGCCTCGATCCGCTGCCCGTCACGAGCGGCAGCAAGGGCATCCACCTCTATGCGGCGCTCGACGGCAAGCAGTCCAGCGACGAGGTCTCGGCGATCGCTCACGAGCTCGCCAGGTCGCTGGAGGCCGATCATCCGGATCTCGTGGTGAGCGACATGAAGAAGGCCGTGCGCGGCGGCAAGGTGCTCCTCGACTGGAGCCAGAACAACGGCAGCAAGACCACGATCGTGCCGTACTCGCTGCGGGGCCGGCTGCGGCCCACGGTGGCCGCCCCGCGCACCTGGCGCGAGCTGCTCTCCCCCGGGCTCCGCCAGCTCGAGTTCACCGAGGTGCTCGAGCGTCTCCGCAAGAAGGGGGACCCGCTCGCCGAACTCTCGGCGAGCCATCCACCTGGGCAGTGAGGTCGACGAGCGGCTCGGCACCTACCGTTCAATGCGCGATTCCGCGAAGACGCCCGAGCCGATGGGCGGAACGGATGCGGCGCGCGCAGGCGAGCCGATGTTCGTCATCCAGGAGCACCACGCCACCCGCCTGCACCACGACTTCCGGCTCGAGCGGGACGGCGTGCTGGTGTCGTGGGCTCTCCCGAAGGGCCTGCCCACCGATCCGGGCGTCAACCATCTCGCCGTCCAGACCGAGGACCACCCGATCGAGTACGGCTCCTTCGCCGGCACCATCCCGAAGGGCGAGTACGGCGCGGGCACGGTGACAATCTGGGACACCGGCACCTACGAGCTCGAGAAGTGGCGCGAGGGCCAGGAGGTGATCGTCACCATCCACGGTGAGAATCACGGCTCGCATCGCCTGGCGCTCATCCGCACGAGCGGCGAGGGCGACAAGGCGAACTGGCTCATCCACCTCATGAAGGATCAGACCCCGCATCCCGAGCACGACGACTCGAGGCCCTACCAGCGCCCGCTGACCACGTCTCCCGGGCGGGGGCTGCGGCGTGGGAAGACGGTCGTCGGTTCGCGCAAGATGACGACGGGCATGGTGCACCCGATGCTCGCGACGGCCGCGGAGCCCGCCGAGCTGCGTGGCCGCGACGGATGGCGCTACGAGATGAAATGGGACGGCTTCCGCGCGATCGCGCGCATCGCGGGCGACGAGGTGACCCTCACCTCCCGCAACGGGCTCGACCTGACGCCCACCTATCCGGAGCTCTCCGTTCTCGCGGATGCCGTCCGCGGGGATGCCGTGCTCGACGGTGAGATCGTCGCGCCCGACGAGAACGGCGTGCCGCGGTTCGCGCGCATGCAGCAGCGCGCGGGTCTCACCTCACCGCGAGACGTCGACCGCGCCCGGCGGGCGGTTCCCGTGAAGCTCTACCTGTTCGATGTGCTCGAGGCGGAGGGCCGCTCGGTCGCCGCACTCCCCTACCTCGAACGCCGCGCCCTGCTGGAGAGGCTCGTGCGGCCGAACGAGTTCGTACAGGTGCCGCCGGGTGCCGGGGACGACCTCGATGCCGCCCTGGAGACGAGTCGGGAGCTCGATCTGGAGGGGGTGATGGCGAAGCGGGCCGAATCGCCCTACCGGGTGGGGCGCCGCAGCCGCGACTGGCTGAAGCTCAAGCACACCCTCACCCAGGAGGTCGTCGTCGGCGGATGGCGCACCGGCAACGGGCTGCGCGCCGACTCAGTCGGCTCCCTGCTCGTCGGGGTGCCGGATGCGGACGGCGTGCTGCGCTACGCGGGCCGGGTGGGGTCGGGCTTCTCCGACCGCGATCTCGAGCGCCTGCGGAGCCGGATGGACGAGCTCGCCGCCGAGGAGCCGGGCCTGCTCGATGTGCCCGCAATCGATGCGCGCGACGCCCACTGGGTGACCCCGTCGCTCGTCGGCGAGGTCGAATACGGCGAGGTCACCCCCGATGGCCGCCTCCGGCATCCGGTGTGGCGCGGTTGGCGGCCCGACAAGTCCCCCGCGGAGGTGCGCTGGGAGCGCACAATGGACTGAGGGCTGAGGGAGAGGGGTCTCGCATGGATCGCGACACGATCGACTACGAACCGAACCCGGACGACGAGAGGCCGGTGCCGCTCGAGGAGGACGAACCGTCGCCCCCGCCGACGCTCGACCCCGAGGAGCGCATCGAAGAGGACGACGACGAGATCCCCGGCGTCGAAGACAGCCGCATCGTGGAGTAGTCCGCGCTACTCCACGATCTTGCCGACCACCACCGGGATGGTGCCCGTCACCGGCACGATCCCCGACAGCCGCTCGGGCGCGAGCACGCGGGCGACGTCTTCAGCCGACATGAGCCCGCGCCCGACCACGAGGTCGGCGATCGACGCGTTCGTCGTGAGGGCCGTGTGCGCGAGAGTCGCCGACTCGGCGTATCCGATGTAGGGGGTCAACGCGGTGACGACACCGACGCTCGAAGCCACCTGGCCGGCGAGCCGCGCCTCGTTCGCAGTGATGCCGTCGATGCAGTTGATCCGCAGGGTGCGGCAGGCGTTCGTCATCCAGGCGAGCGACTGCAGAATGGAGTGCGCGATGACGGGCTCGAAGGCGTTGAGCTGAAGCTGGCCACCCTCTGCCGCCGCCGTCACCGTCGCATCCGCGCCGATCACGCTGAACGCGACCTGGTTGACGACCTCCGGGATCACCGGGTTCACCTTGCCGGGCATGATCGACGAGCCCGCCTGCCGCGCGGGCAGGATGATCTCGCCGAGACCCGCCTGGGGGCCGCTCGAGAGCAGCCGGAGGTCGTTGCAGATCTTCGACAGCTTCACCGCCGCCCGCTTCAGCGTGCCCGAGAGCGTCATGAAGATGCCCGCGTCGGCGGTCGCCTCGATCAGGTCGGGGGCCGTCTCCTGCGGGATGCCGGTGACCTCCTCCAGATGGCGCCGCACCGCCTCCGCATAGCGCGGGTCGGCCGTGATGCCGGTGCCGATCGCGGTCGCCCCGAGGTTGATCTCGTTGAGCCACGGGATCACCTCGCTGAGGCGGTCGTAGTCCTCGGCGAGCGTCGTGGCGAAGCCGGCGAACTCCTGGCCGAGGGTCATCGGCACGGCATCCTGCAGCTGCGTGCGGCCCACCTTCAGCACGTGACCGAACTCGCGGCCCTTCGCACGGAACGCGGCGGTCAGCTTCAGGTGCTCCGCCAGCAGGCGCTGCACCCCGAACACCATCGCGAGCTTGATCGCCGTGGGATACACGTCGTTGGTCGATTGGCTGCGGTTGACGTCGTCGATGGGGTGCAGGTGGGCGTACTGGCCCTTCTGGAACCCGAGCGACTCGAGCGCCGCGTTCGCGATCACCTCGTTGGTGTTCATGTTGGTGCTGGTGCCGGCACCGCCCTGGATCACGCCCACCACGAACTGGTCGTGCAGCTCCCCCGCGACGATGCGCTCGCAGACGGCGTCGATCACATCCGCCTTGACCGGGTCGAGCACGCCCAGTTCCTTGTTCGCACGCGCCGCGGCCTGCTTCACGCGAGCGAGCGCCCGGATGAGGTCGGGGTAGTTCGAGATCGCCCTGCGCGTGATCGGGAAGTTCACGAGTGCCCGGGCCGTGTGGACGCCCCAGTAGGCGTCGGCCGGGACGTCGAGACTGCCGAGCGAGTCGCTCTCGGTGCGGGTGGGGCCGGTGCCTGAGAGCAGATCACGGGCGCTGGAGGGCCCGGTGGTGACGAGATGCTCGTCACCCTCGATGAGCTGCTCGGAGGCGGTCAGACCGGTCGTGTCGGACATCACGCATCTCCTTCGATGGGGTGTGATGCGAGTCTATGACGGGTCAGCGGGTGAACAGGGTGACCAGGTGGTCGCCCACGATGATGTACAGGCCGAAGAGCACGGCGAGGCCGCAGAGCGCGAACATGAGCACGGAAACAGGACGCCGCCAGGCCGCCTCACCGTCGCCCAGCCGGAGTCCGAGGGCGAAGAGGGTGACCCCGACGCACGCGGAGACGAGGGCCGCCAGGAACACCCAGACGAAGGCCAGCCAGTCGATCATCGGCGCGCCTTCCTGCGCTTCGGGCGCACGAACACGCCGGGTTCGGGCTGATGGAGATTGCGGTGGTCCACGTGGCTCCTGCGCGACCACAGGAAGATGCCGGTGATCGCGACCACCGCGAGAGCGACGTCGAGCAGCACGCCCCACACCCCGAACGAGGCGATGAAAGCGGCGAGCGCGCCGACGACGCCCGAGGCCGGGATCGTGATCAGCCACCCCAACGCGATACGTCCGGCGGTGCGCCAGCGGACGGAGGCGCCCTTCCGGCCGATTCCCGTGCCGACGACCGAACCGGAGGCGACCTGCGTGGTCGACAACGCGAAGCCGAGGTGGCTCGACGCGAGGATGGTCGCCGTGGTCGCCGCCTCGGCCGCGAAACCCTGGGCCGGCTCCACGTCGGTGATGCCGCGACCCATCGTGCGGATGATGCGCCAGCCTCCCGAGTAGGTGCCCGCTGCGATCGCGATGGCGCACGACGCGATCACCCAGAACTCGGGGCCGCTGCCCACCTCCTGGTAGCCCGCCGCGATGAGCGTGAGGGTGATCACGCCCATCGTCTTCTGCGCGTCGTTGGTGCCGTGGGCGAGCGACACGAGGCTGGAGGTGAAGATCTGGCCGCGCTTGAAGCCGTCGCGCTCGCGCTTGCGGGTGACGGCGAAGGCGATCTTGGTGGCCAGGAACGAGACGAACCCCGCGGTGACGGGGGCGAGCACCGCCGGGATCAGGATCTTCGACACGAGCACCGAGCCGTCGATCGCGGCGAGACCGGCCCCGACGATGGTCGCGCCGATCAGACCGCCGAAGAGGGCGTGACTCGACGACGACGGGAGGCCGAGGAGCCAGGTCACCAGATTCCAGACGATGGCGCCGATGAGTCCGGCGAGGATCAGGACCGGGGTGATCTGCACCCCGCCGTCGCCCTCTTTGATCAGACCGCCCGAGATGGTCTTGGCCACCTCGGTGCTGAGGAAGGCACCGACCAGGTTGAGGATCGCAGCGATCGCCACAGCGACCTTGGGTTTGAGAGCACCCGTCGCGATCGGGGTTGCCATCGCGTTGGCTGTGTCATGAAAGCCGTTGGTGAAATCGAAGAACAGGGCCAACGCGATGACGAGCGCGACCAGAATCAGGGGGTCCACTGGGGGCAATCCTCACACGTGATCGAACAGCGGGCAACTCGCAGGTGAACGCCCGGTGAACGGGATGCCGGGGTGCTCCGAACGCCTGGCGGATCGGGCCGAAACCCCCGGAATGGGGAATGGAGGGCCGCCCCTTCCGGGCCATAGCATCCGAGTCAGGGGTCGGACCCGAACCGACAGGAGAAGCAGCGCGTGCGCTCGAAGAGAGTGCTGGGCGCGATCGCGCTCGTCGCGATCGTCGTGGCAGCGATCAGTTTCGCCGTGGTCGACGTATCGACCTCGGCGGCGAGCGGCTGCCTCGATTCGGTGGCGCCCTGCACCGACAAGCAGGTGCCGACGGTGGCTGTGGTGGCCGCCGTGATCGGCGCGATCGCGCTCATCGCCGCCGTGGTGCCGACGGTCACCTGGCTCGTCCACGCGTTCTCGTCGCAGCACGCCGCGAAGCACACGGATGTCGACTACTCGCGTCTCCCCACGGCTCCCGTCCGCGACGACCAGGACGAGTTCACAGTCGGTTGAGTCCGAGCACGCGCACGACGGCGACACCTTCGGCGCGGGATGCGTCGAGATCGACGACGGCATCGATGCCCCAGTCGTGGTCGCCTGCGGGGTCGTCGACGATCTGCCGCACGGTCCAGCTGTCGGGCTGCTCGCGCACGATCAGGCGGGCGGCGCTCCGCGCCTCGGCGGCCGTCTGAATGACATCGTGCTCGCCGTAGTACGCGTCGAGCGCCTCCGGCCAGCCGGCATCCGGATCCAGAGCCACCAGCTCATCGTCACGCTGGCGCGCCGCCAGATCGACGCGACGCCACAGCTCGTTCCGGACGAGCACGAGGAAGGCCCGCCGGTTCGACACGACGTCGGTGGGGGTCGGCGGCACCACGGACGGCCCTTCGAGAACCGCGGTCGGGTCGGAGAGCGCAGCCCACTCGTCGAGCAGGCTCGAGTCGACCTGGCGCACCAGCTCGCCGAGCCACTCGACGATGTCGCGCAGCTCCTCGGTCTTCGCCTCGTCGGGGATCGTCTGGCGCGCCGCACGATAGGCGTCGCTCAGGTACCGCAGAACGAGACCCTCGCTGCGACCGAGCTGATAGGACGACACGAACTCCGCGAACGTCATCGCGCGTTCGAACATGTCGCGCACGACCGACTTCGGCCGCAACTCGAAGTCGCGGATCCATGGCTGGCTCGATGCGAAGGTCTCGTACGCCTCGCCGAGCAGCTCGTCGAGGGGCTTCGGCCAGGTGATCTCCTCGAGCAGCTCCATCCGCTCGTCGTACTCGAGGCCCTCCGCCTTCATCGCGGCGATCGCCTCGCCCCGAGCCCGGAACTGCTGCTGCGAGAGCACAGGCCGTGGATCGTCGAGGGTCGCCTCGATGACGCTGACCGCATCCAGCGCGTAGCCGGGCGATTCCATGTCGAGCAGCTCCAGGGCGGCGAGAGCGAACGGCGAGAGCGGCTGATTGAGGGCGAAATCGGGTTGCAGCTCGACGGTGAGACGGATGCGGGCGGTGCCGTCGAATCCACCGCCCTCCTGTTCGACGACCCCTGCCGTTCGAAGTGTGCGGTACAGCGCGATCGCGCGACGAGCGAGGGCCGCGCGACGTGCCGGAGGCTCGTGGTTGTCGGAGACGAGCTCACGCACGATCCCGAAGGCGCTCCTCGGGTCGCTCGCTGCGGCATCGGCGCCCGGTCTGCCCACCAACTGCAGCATCATCGCGGCGGTGATCCGCATCGAACTCGCAAGCGGCTCGGGTTCCGCCGCGATCAGCCGCTCGAAACTCGCCGGACCCCAGTTGACGAAGCCGTCCGGCGCCCGCTTCTTCACGACCTTGCGCCGCGCCTTCGGATCGTCCCCAGCCTTCGCCGCGGAGCGCGCGTTCTCGATCTCGTGCTCGGGCGCCAACGCCACGACCTCGCCTGCGGTGTCGAAGCCCGCGCGCCCCGCACGCCCGGCCACCTGATGGAACTCGCGCGCCGACAGGTGCCGCATGCGCGCGCCGTCGAACTTCGTGAGCCCGGTCAGGAGCACCGTTCGGATGGGGACGTTGATCCCGACCCCGAGCGTGTCGGTGCCGCAGATCACCCGCAGCAGTCCCTGCTGCGCGAGCTGCTCGACGAGACGGCGGTACTTCGGCAGCATCCCCGCGTGATGCACGCCGATCCCCGAACGCACGAGGCGCGACAGCGTCTGGCCGAACCCGGTCGAGAAGCGGAACCCGCCGATCGCCTCGGCGATCGCATCCCGCTGCTCCCGGCTCGCCACCCGCACGCTCGCGAGGGCCTGCGCCCGCTCGACGGCCGCCGCCTGCGAGAAGTGCACGATGTAGACCGGCGCGAGCCCGTCGGCGAGAAGCTGCTCCACCGTCTCCTGCACGGGCGTCATCGCGTATCGGTAGTGGAGCGGCACGGGGCGCGTCACGCCCGTGACCCGGGCGACCTCGCGTCCGGTTCGCCGCTCGAGGTCGGCGGTGATCGCGGAGACATCGCCCAGCGTCGCCGACATCAGCACGAACCGAGCCCGGGTGAGCAGCAGGAGCGGAATCTGCCACGCCCAGCCGCGCTCCGGATCCGCGTAGAAGTGGAACTCGTCCATCACGACCGAGTCGACGTCCGCGTCGGCGCCCTTCCTCAGGGCGATGTTCGCCAGGATCTCCGCCGTGCAGCAGATGATCGGCGCATCCGGGTTCACACTCGAATCGCCGGTCACCATGCCCACGTTCTCGGCGCCGAACAGGTGCACGAGCTCGAAGAACTTCTCGCTGACGAGCGCCTTGATCGGTGCCGTGTAGTACGAACGCGCGCCCTGCGCGAGCGCGATCGCATGCGCCGCGACAGCCACCAGCGACTTGCCCGTACCGGTCGGGGTGCTCAGCACCAGATGCCTCTCGAGGGTCAGCTCGAGCACCGCCTCCTCCTGTGCCGGGTAGAGCGCGAGACCGCGCCCGCGCGCCCAATCCTCGAAACCGAGGAGGAAGGCATCCGCATCCCACGGGCGAGGAAGAGCTGAGACGAGGTCGACCGGGGGCACGGTCAGAGTCTGCCTCACGCCCGCGCCCATCGGCCCGTGTCCCCAGGCTTGGGGGGATGCCGAACCCTATCGGCACGGGGGAAGCCGCCCCTATCATGCAGTCGGGAACATGACGTTTCCGCGGGGGCCACGAACCGTGAGCACCCGACGGAGCGCAGTTAGGAAGGTGTCTCATGGCGGAAGAGGAAGGCCATGTGCCGGCGGGGTGGTACCCCGATCCGCTCGGGCTTCCCCAGCTGCGCTGGTGGGACAACCACGCGTGGACAGAGCACACCTCCGACGCCCGGCAGCCGATGGTCGCCCAGGAGACCGTCACGGCCAAGCTCGCCTACGCGGACGATGACGAGTTCCTGAACCCGGTCACCCGCGAGGAGCTGCACACCGACTCCGGAAGCGGCCAGGCCACCACCGACGCGCCGTTCGCGACCGCCGACCCCGTGCTCTCGCTCGAGGCGGCGCCCGTCGCCCAGAGCCGTGCCGAGGACGAGGTCTCCCCCGGGCTCAAGTTCGCGCAGGACAACTACATCGAGGACGCGCCGAAGAGCGCCCCCTTCCTCCTCGACACCAGCTACGACGACCTGCTCGGCGTGCCCATCAACCCCGCAGAGGCCCAGCAGGCCGCGCCCCGCTTCTCGTTCGAACCCGCCGCCGCATTCACGGTCGACCCGAACGCCGCCGCGGGAGCCGGCACCTTCACCACCACCAACTTCGACCCGTCGTCGTTCGGCAACTTCACCTACATGCCGTCGGTCGTGACCGAGCAGTCGCAGCCGCTCACGCGCCGCGCGATCATGGCCGAGAACGGTCTCTCGATCAACACCGGCCCGGTGTGGATCATCGCCATGATGCCCGTCATCATGCTGGTGCTCGCGCTCCTCTTCCTGCTCGCAGGCGAGGCCGGCCGCGACTCGACCCTGTTCGCCGGCATCATCCTCGGCGGCTCCTACCTCGCCACCGTGATCCTCGCGGCGATCGACCGCACCATGCTCAACCGGATGGGTCACACCCGCACCGCGAACTGGGACTGGGCGTTCCTCGGCGCGCCCGTCTACCTCATCGCCCGCATGGCGAACGTCGTGCGCGAGACCGGTCGCGGCCTCCGCCCCTTCCTCACCTGGTCGGCGCTCACCATCGTGCTGATCGGTGCAGCCGTGGCCGTTCCCGGAATCGTCATGGCGCTCGCGCCGGGCGTGTTCTCCGACGAAGCGGAGCAGTCGATCACCGAGGATGCCCGCATCCTCGGCGCCGACCTCAAGGTCACCTGCCCCGACGTGCCGCCGATGCTCATCGGCGACTCCATGACCTGCAGCGCCGTCACGCCCACCAAGGTGTCGAACGTCCAGGTCAGCCTCGTGCGTCAGAACGGCTGGATCGACTGGCGCGTCGACAACTGGGGCGTCTTCTCCACCAACCGATGAAGCGCACCCTCACCACCGTCTTCCGGTCGGCGACGACCGTTCACAACCCGAACACCCTGCATAGGAGGTGGTCCGCATGACCGATCAGGCAACCCGCGTGGTCCCTGCCGGCTGGTACGAGGATCCGTCCGACGCGGGCAAGGTGCGCTGGTGGAACGGCATCGCGTGGACCGACCACACCCAGCCCAAGCCCGATCTCGAGGCCGACGCCGACGCCGAGACCGCCGCGCTCGAGCACACGTTCAACGCCTCCGACATCACGAGCCGCCCGCGCGGCCGCGTGCTGTCCACGTCGACGAGCGCCAGCTGGCTTCTCGCCTTCAGCCCGATCATCTACCTGCTCGCCGTCACCGCGGTGATCTCGATCGACCTCTACTACGTGCAGACGCCGCTGCTGTGGCTGCTGCTGCTCGTGCCGTACGCGCTGACCGCGCTGTGGGCGTTCCTCGACGTCAAGAAGCTGCGCCGTTGGGGCCACGTGCCGCCGGCAGCGTTCTGGGGCTTCTTCGGACCGCTCGTGTACCTCATCGTGCGAAAGACGAAGGTCGCCGGGTGGGGTCAGCTGGCCACAGCGGTCGGCATCATCGTCGTCGGCGGCCTCATGCACGCGGTGCTCTGGACGACCGACATCGCGAAGCCGCTGGCGTTCGCGGTGCAGATCCAGACCGAGATCCGCGAGGACCTCGTGGGCAGCGGGCAGGCGTCCGCCGTCGCGTGCCCTCCCATCGCCGACACCATGACGGTCGGTTCGCTCTACACCTGCGATGTGACCCTCCCCGACGGCTCGCACAAGGACCTCTGGGTGAGCATCGACTCCGACGCGGGCGACTACAGCTACAACTTCTCCATCAAGTGACCCGAACGGACCGGATGGGCGTCCAGGGGTGCCCATCCGGAGCCGTCGCGGGTAGCCTCGCCACATGAACGCACACCGTTCCGAACGTGAAGAGGTCGAGAACGCGCTGCGCGCCCGCGCCTCCCTCGCCGGCGAGACCTTCGATCACGAGACACTCGAAGCCCCGGGATCGATCGTGGGATACCCGTCTGCCGATCTGCTCGAAGGCGCGGATGAGATCGCCGACGACCTCGCCGACGACGAAGAAGACGGCGACCGCCCCGCCTGACCCGGGCTGTCTACCCCGCATCCGGGGACGCCCCCTAATGGGGCCTCTCGCGCGCGCAAGCGGCCTCCCTAGAATCCTTCCAAGCAGCCGATGGGGAGGCTGCCGCTTCAAGGGGGAGGGAATTCGTGACGCTCAGTGCCGCCGCTCCGGTCGCCGCCTGGTATCCGGATCCGACAGACGCCGAATCGCTGCGCTGGTGGGACGGGCTCGGCTGGACTTCGCACATCCGACCGCGTCCCGCGCAGATCCCGGCCAGCCTTCCGATGCCCGACCCGGCGACCGCGTACGTCCCCGAGGCACCGCCCCTCGTCGCACCCGTCGCTGTCGAGGCTCCCGTCGTGCAGACGCCCGCCGCGCAGGCACCCGCAGCACCTCCCGTGCCCGCGGCAGCCGCAGCGCCGACCGAGGCGCCGCCTGCAGCGGCACCCGCGTCACCTGACTTCACCCAGCTCGCCGCGGCCCTCGCGGCCGCACCCGCACCCGCCGCCGGAACCGCGGGAATCGCGGCGGTGCCTCCGCCCCCCGTACCCGCCGCAGCCGGTCTTCCCGCCATGGAAGCGCCGATCGTGCCCCAGGCCCCGGTGCTGCCGGACGAGACCCAGTCGGTCGCCGCGGCGCGCGCCGCGTTCGCCGTCGCCCAAGCCGAGAAGGCTGCAGCGATCGCCGCTGCGGCCGCGGAGGCAGCCGCCGTCGCCCAGGCCGCCGCCGACGCCGCGGCAGCGCAAGCCCTGTCGCCCGCCGCGGTCGAGAGCCCCGTCGCCGAGACCCCCGCGCCCGCCGCAGGTGGGGAGCAGTTCACCTCGGTCGCGCAGGCGCGCGCCGCATTCGCCGCCAAGCGCGCGGCCGCCGCGAGCCCAGCCGCTCCTGCCGACATCCCCGAGCAGCCGGCCGAACCCGCCCTCCCGGCGGCGGCGGCATCCCTCGCCTCCAACGACGAGGGCCGCCCGGTGTCGGTCGCGGCTGCACGCGCTGCCGCCGCGAAGGCGCGGGAGGCGGCCGCGGCCGCCGGCGTTCCCGCCGACAAGGCCGACGAGCAGGGCCGCAGATGGCACCTGCCGAAGCTCCCCTGAATCCCCACCACACCCGAACGGGGGACTGAGTCCTGGCGCGGGCGACGCCTAGGCTCAACACACATCACGGACACAGTGGGGGCTGAACGTGTCGGACACGACTCACGTGTCGCCTCGGGCGGCATGGTATCCAGATCCCAGCAATGCGAGCATGCAGCGCTGGTGGGACGGACGCGCATGGACGGCGTACACGACGCCCATCCCGCCGCCTCCCCCGATGTACGCGTCCCTGCCGCAGCCGGTGGTTCCGCAGGCCGCGGTCCACACCCAGGAGTCCGAGCGCGCAGCCGTGCAGCAGCCCGCCGTAGAGCAGGAGCGGTACGCGGCTCAGGTGCAGCAGCCTGCCGAAGTGCAGCAGCCGGTTCAGGTTCAGCAGCCCGCTCAGGTGCAGCAGCCGGCCCAGGTTCAGCAGCCGGTTCAGGTTCAGCAGCCGGTTCAGGTTCAGCAGCCGGTTCAGGTGCAGGAACCGGTCCAGGTTCAGCAGCCGACCCAGGTTCAGCAGCCGGCACAGGTACAGGAGCCCGTCCAGGTGCAGCAGCCGGTCCAGGTGCAGCAGCCGGTCCAGGTACAGCAGCCGGCACAGGTCCAGGAACCGATCCAGGCCCAGCAGCCGGCACAGGTGCAGCAGACCGCGCAGCCCGTCGCCGTTCCCGAGTACGTCGTCCCGCAGCCCGTCGCCGCGGTTCCGCAGCCGACCGCACCGCAACCGGCTCCTGCTGAACAGCAGCACATGCCGGCACAGCAGCCGATCGCACCCACGGTGCTCGAGGCGGCGCCCGCCCCGGCCCAGCAGCCCGCGCCCGCGCCGAGCGCAGCGCCCGCTTACGCGAATTCCCCCGCGCCCTCCCCCGCCCACCAGGTTCCCGCCCCGGCACCGCACGCGCAGGCGCCGACGCCTGCGCAGCAGCCGAGTGCACCCCCCGTTCCCCCTCAGCTGCTCGCCCAGCAGAGCGCGGCAGTGGGACGCCCCGAAGCTCCTGCGGCGGCCCCCTCGGTTCTGCCGCCCGAGCCCGCGGCCGCGGTGCAGGCTGTGACAGCTCCCGCCGCCCCGCAGTACGTCGAGCCGGAGGCGCCGCGCGTCGCGCCGCCCGGTACCGCGCTCGGGAACACCGCCTCGCCCTACCAGACGGCCCAGCCGCCGTCGGTGTACGCGAGCGCACCCGCCCCCGCCGCGCCTGCGCTCGCCCTCGAAGCCGCGCCCTCCGCGGTGCCCGGATTCACCCCGGCTCCCACAGTCCTCGCGCTCCCCGCTCTGCTCGGCGGTGCGCCCACCAACGCTGCGGCACCGTCTGCGCCGGCCCCCACGCCGGCCCCCGATGCGCATCACCCCACGATGGCGCCTTCGGCGACGGTGCCTTCGGTGTCGCAGCCCTCTCCGGCCCCTGCGGCTCAGGGAGGGTCGCCCGCCGACATGAACGCCGCCTACCTGGCGTCCCTCGGCATCTCCGTCCCGGGATCCCCTGCGCCGCGCAACGACGTCGCAGCGACGACGGGTCCCCAGCCGATCCCCATGCCCACCGATTCAGGGCCTCTGGGCCCGGCCCCCGCCACGGCACTTCCGCTACCCCAACCGGGCGACCGCGGGCGCGAGCTCGCGCCCGACACCCGCAACGACTTCGGTGCGGGCATGCACCGCATCTAGCGGCGCAGCCGACTCAGAACCACGCACCCAGCCACGGCGTCCGCGGAGACCGCAGGAGCGCATCCGCCGCCGCCGCATCCCCGGTTCCGCGCTCCTCGACGCGCCCCGCGGCAGCCAGCGTGACCGCCGACACGCCGCCGAGATACAGCGAGCCGAGGGCCGCCGCATCGAGAACGATCACCGGCAGGTCGTCGGGGAACGCAGTGACGCGTTCCACCGAGAACACCCCGTCGCGAGCCACCAGGTGCCATTCGCCGGCGACGGGACCCGAATCGTCGCGAACACGCAGCCCGAGAGCTCCATCAGCAGCCGCACCGCGCGCCTCGAATGCCGCAGGCAGGTCGAGCACGCGAAGCCAGAGGTGGTCGGTCGTGGTCGAGGTCGCCGCCCGCCAGTCGCCGAGCATCCACCTGACCGGTTCGTCGATGCTGCGCATGGGCGCCACGACGGTTCGAACCAGCGGCAGCTCGAGAACGTACCGCCAGAGGGCCGAATACGACTCGACGCCCTCGGAGACGAGGAAGCGCAGGGTGGCGACGTGCGCGGTGAAATCGTGGTCGCCTCCGTGGACGTCGTAGACCGCGAAGCCGCGCGCGACGCCATCCGCGTCGTCGTACCGGATCGCACGCATGCGGCGGGCGAGCGCGGGGTCGTCGCCCTGCTGACCGGCGATCTCCGCCCACCTGAGGGGCCACAGCTCCATCTGGCCGGGTTCGCCCCGCCTCGTGCGCTCGTACAGCTTCGGCGCCTGCTCCAGGAAGCGCTCGACGCCGATCGTCTGGATCCTGCCCCCGGCCGCCGGTCCGCTCCACCGCACCCGCGTGGTGTCGATTCGGTAGTCGGATCCGAAGGTCGCCGGACCGAACCCGTATCGCCCGTAGAGGGTCGACTCGGACACGGTCAGCATGGCGAGCGGCATGCCCAAGGCGGTGGCCGTGCGCAGTTCGGCTTCGAGCAGGGCACGCGCGATCCCCCGGCGCCGATGCGTCGGCGCGACGGTGACCGAGCTGATCGCCCACGCGGGCGCGAGCCGGTCGCCGGGAACGCTCACCTCGCCCGGCCACGAGTTCACGGTCGCGACGGGTGTGGCCGCGTCGTCGATCGTGTCGTCGTACACGCCTGTCGTGCGGCGATAGGCATACGCCTCTCGCATGCTCGCCAGCCGGTCGTCGGGGGCATCCGAATGGAAGCCGCGCATGTCGGCGCGCAGCCAGGCGTCGAACGCCGCATCGTCGCTCGTGTCGACGAGGGCGAAGCGGAGCCCCTGCGAAGCGAGTATGCGGGAGGATTCGGCGTCGATCGGGTGGTCGAGGTGGCTCATTCAGCCAGGGTACGCGTGACCTCCGATGGAGCCGCCGCGACCAGGTCGACCTCGACTTCGGGCAGGCCGTACGGGCTGGCCTGCATGACGCGTCCACGCGGCGCGAGCCGGTCGTCCTCCGCGTAGCGCTGTGCCAGCCGGGCGGCGGCACCCGGCAGCCCCTCCTCCACCGACAGCACGAGCCCGGCGAGGTCGTCCATCCAGGCGGCAGCCTCCTCCGTCACGTCGTCGCCTGCACGCATGCCGCCCCAGAGGTCCCAGAGCAGCAGCTCGTCGCCGTTGAGGTGGGCGACATCCCGGATCACGTAGTCGAAGACGAACGCCCGCCCGCTGAACGGCGACTCGGGGAACACCCCGAAGGTGCGGGCGTCGGCATCCCCCCGCCGGATCGCCGCCCACACCTCGGCAGCCGATGCGAAGCCGTCGACGCCGTCCCGCGGCAGGTCACCGGTGTCGAACGAGAACCAGGTGGGCTCCAGCTGGGCATCGCATCGCACCCAGCGCTCGCCGTCCCACCATTCGACGACCACGTGGTCGTAGTGGTACTGCGCGCCGAAGTACCCGGCGAATCCGACCCTTCCGCGCGCCGGCACGCCCTGCTCGCGCAACGCGGAGACGGTCAGCTGGGTGAAGTCGCGGCAGCATCCTGCGACACGCTCCGACTTCTCGCGGGGCACGTCGACCGCATCCGGGTGCCGTGCCGCATCCAGTTCGAGGATGCGCGCGCTCCAGCGGCAGTCGATGTCGCCGCGCCTGTCGGCCGGCACTTCGATGCCGTCGGAGCGGTAGTGATAGATCAGGTTGCGCGCGACGGCAGCGGCGGATGCCACATCGCCACCGGGCAACATCGACAGGCGATCGCGGAACGCGCCGGGGTCGCTGTACGGGGTGTGGCTCCGGTAACGGCCGACGTCGGCGTCCATCCCCGAATCCTGCCGGTCACCCGAGCCCGTGTCGAGTGCGGGCTCAGACGAAGCGCACCGCGGCCTGGATGCGGCTGCGCAACTCGAAGAGGTCGGTGCCGCCCGTCCCGACCCCGGGCACGCCGGTCCGCACGGTGTGCGCGAGTTGCGGTTGCGGGATGAGCAGTGCCCGCGACCCGCGCACCGAGCCGAGGTCGACGAGCCGCGGCGCATCCGCTTCCGGGGCGACGACCGCGATCGCGGAGAACTTGACGCGCGCGGTGCGACCGAATGCCCGCGCCCGCGCCGAGAGCTCGTGCACGGGCCTCTCCGCGCCGACCGCTGGGCCGATGAGCTCCGACCCCTTCACCTTCACCTCGCCGCCCCAGTCCTCGCTCAGGATCGCCCAGAGTCCGGTCGGGCCGAGCACGATGTGGTCGATCTTGCCCGCCGCGGTCTGCACGTCGTGCCAGATCGTGTAGCCGATGCCCAATGTCGCGAGCTCGCGTGCCGACTGCTCCTCGGCGATCGCGGCCGCGAGCAGGTGCTTGACCGCTCGCGGGGCCGACCGCACGAGCGCGGGGTCGTACGGATCGGGGAGCACGACGCCCCGGCCCGCCCACTCGCGCACCTCGGCGAGGTAGCGCTCCCGATACCAGCCGCCCGGATGCCCGCTGGAGCGTGCCTGCGGACGGGAGTCGGCACGCGGACGCGGCGCACGGGGCGCGTAGGCCGGCGGCACGGATGCCGACGACCGGAGGCCCCGCGCATCGAACGCGGCACGGGCTTCAGGGGTGCCTACGAGCTCCCAGGCGGCCTGTACGGCGTGGAACTGGGCCGCCGAGCCCCCCGCATCCGGATGCGTCTCCCGCAGCCTCCTGCGGTACGCCTTGCGCAGCTCGTCGTCGGTCGCCGTCGCAGCGACGCCGAGCACCTCGTACGGGGACGCGGCGAGAGGGCTGTCGGGCACGACTCGATCGTAAGCGCGTCGCGGCCCCCTCGCCGTCACCCGTCGTAGGCTCGAACGGTGAGCAGGGACGAGGAGAAGGCGGGGGTGCGCCGGCGCGCGAGCCTCGAGGTGCTGCGCGCCGAGGCCGGCGACGAACTGCGCACGGTCGTCTTCGAGCGGCTGCGCGCGGGCGAGGACCCGTGGGAGTTCATGCAGGACCTCCCCACCGTCGACGAGCTGGTCGTTCTCACCCTTCGCGCCGAGCTCATCCACGCCGACAACGACCGCCGCCCGACCGCGGAGGTCGACTACCGCATGCTGCGGCAGATCGCCCTCGCCTACCCCGGCCTCAGCACGACCGTGTGGACCCTGCTCGACGCCGATCGCACCCGCCGGAGGACCGCATGAGCCACGTGCTCGCCCTGATCGACTTCTCCGAGGCGGGCGCGGCCGTCGGGCATCGTCTGGTCGACCCCGACACTCCTCAGCTTCGGGTGACCGATCTGGCCGCGACGCGCGGGGACGGCATCTTCGAGACGGCCAGCCTCGTCGAGGGCCGCGTGCAGGCCCTCGACGCGCACCTGGAGCGGCTCGCGCAGTCCGCCGCGATGCTGCAGCTCCCCCCGCCCGACCTCGCCATCTGGCGCGAGGCGGTGCTCGCGGTCGGCGACGCGCTCACCGCCGCGGGAGTGGTCGAGGGATCGATCAAGTTCGTGCTGACGCGCGGCATCGAGGGCGCCCCCGTCCCCACGGGCTGGGTGTTCGGCATGGCATCCCCCGACTTCACGCGCGATCGCACGGAGGGCATCCGGATCGTGCTGCTCGATCGCGGCTACCGTCACGACGTGCCGCAGACCTCGCCCTGGCTGCTCGCTGGAGCGAAGACCCTCAGCTACGCGGTCAACCGGGCCGCCCAGCGCGAGGCGGCCCGCAGGGGGGCCGACGATGTGCTCTTCGTCTCGAGCGACGGCTACCTGCTCGAGGGCGCCGTCTCGAACCTGCTGCTGCGCCGCGGCAACCAGCTGATCACACCCCGGGTCGACCTCGGGATCCTCGCCGGCACGACCCAGGCCGACCTGTACACCTGGGCGGAGGCCGAAGGTTTCGTCACCGGGTACGAACTCCTCACTCCCGCCGACCTCGAGACCGCGGATGCCGCCTGGCTCGTGTCGAGCGTGCGCCACGTCGCGCCCGTGCGCGCGGTGGACGGCGTCGAACGGGCCATCGACCTGCCGCTGACGGAGAGCATGAACGCCGCGCTCAACTCCCGCACCCGCTGAACACGAGACACCCACGACGAAGGGCCCCCGGGTAGCTAATCCAGGGGCCCTTCTGTGTCGGTGAGGCCGCCTCGCCCCGCGAGCTCTCGGGTCGGGCGTTCGCCACGAGGACGGAAGCTCGAGATCTGGTGGCGAACCACCGCCCCTCGAGGCTGCGCCGGGAACGAAGGTCTCCCCCGAGGCTCCTCGGCCGGAGCCGGTGGTGCACCCGGCCGGACCGTCGTCGCCTCGGAGTCGCCTCCGATGCGCTTCAGGTAGGTCCTTCGTCACCTCCGCCTTCCGGCGTCGGTTCCTCGGAATCCTCCTCGCCTCCGGATCCGATGAACCCTACGGCCCACCCTCATCGGCTGCGAGGTGTCACCCTCGGCTTCCCGGTGCCGTCCCACGGACGAAGCTCACGCTCCGTGCTCCCTTGGGACCGCTTCCCGCCTGTTCCGAGCTGACCCGGTCGAGGTGAGAAGACACCGTCCCCGCTTCGGCTGCGCCCCGCTCGCTTCTGAATCTCTTCAGTAGCGCCGGGTTCGCGCCTCATCGGTTGAGTAGAGATTACTCAGCGGTGAACACCGCACAAGAGGTTAAGTCTCACTAGATAGTTGAGACTCGGATGCCGGAGTCGGCATGAACGATGGCCGGGTTAAATACTGGCGGCGGTGATGCTGTCCGCGATTCCTCATACCCCCGTATCGGAATCGCGATAGTGACAGGATCACCGCCGCCTGCTAGTCCCCCAACTAGTGCAGTCCTCACGATAGGGACGTATGCCGTGGAAGCGCTCCCCCCACTACGGGTGACTGACGCCACCGTGCTCCGCAGCCTTAATATCTGCCCCCGCAGCACGACGAAAGGCCCCCGGTTGCCGCGTTCCACCAGCGCCGAAGCGCCAGGGTTCGTCGAGCCCCGAGGGCCTTTCTGTCACCTTCAGGCCGACCCCCGAGGGGATCCGCGCCTTCCGGTAAAGGAGACATTACTCAGCCGTGAACGGCACACAACCCGTCAAGTTTCGCTAGATAGTTGAAGGTCTAGAGTTCCCGCTCCGCCACGGCATCCGAGAGCAGGGCGACGAGCGCCTCGAGCTGCACGGATCCCTCGGCCGCGTCGACCGTCTCACCGTCGAGGGCTCGAGCCGCGAGGCCCGCCTTCGAGTCGATGAGCTCGGCGATGCGGCCATCGATCGTCTGCGCGGCGATGATGCGCCACGCGGTGACCGGCAGCTCCTGACCGATGCGGTGCACCCGGTCGATCGCCTGCGTCTGCTCGGCGTTGGTCCAGCTGAGCTCGGCGAGGACGACGTTCGAGGCGGCCTGCAGGTTGACCCCGACGCCCGCTGCGGTCAGCGAGCACACCGCCACCGCCACCTCGGGATCGTTCTGGAACGCGTCGATCTCGGCCTGACGCGACTTCGCCGTCTGATCGCCACGGATCGAGATCGTGCGCAGGCCCGCCTTCGCGAAATGCTTCTCAGCCGCATCCATCACGTCGATGTGCTTGGCGAAGAACACCACCTTGCCCACATTGCGGGCCAGGTTGACGGTGTAGTCGGCAGCCGGCGTGGCCTTGGCCTGACCGATGCGCCTGACCATCGTGAAGACGTTGTCGCCCTGCGACGTGGTCTGCTTCGACTCCTCCAGCTCGGCGGCCGCGACGAGGCGCACCAGGTCGTCGGTGTCCGAGTCGGGGCGCGAGGCCCGCAGACGCCGGTAGCGCTCCAACAGGCGTTCGATGAGCGCACGCTCCGCCTCGCGGATCGAGCGTCCCGCCTCGCCGTCGAGTTCGACCGGGATGTCGGCGATACGGCGCGCGGGGATGTCGGCGGCGACGTCGACCTTCTTGCGCCGCACGATGCCCTGGTCGACGACCGCCCGTCGGGCGGCCGCGAAGAATCCCGGGTCGACCGGGGTGAGCTCGGTCTCCTCCAGCGCCTCCATGAGACGAGGGAGCGGCTTCTTCTCGTCGATCCAGCCCAGGAACTGCCAGATCATCCGGAAGTCCTCGATCTGGTTGATGAGGGGCGTGCCGGTGAGAGCCACGAGCAGAGGATTCGGGGTGCTCTGGCGGATCGACTTCGAGAGGGCCTGCACGTGCTTCGAGCGCTGCGAGTCCTTGTTCTTGATGAAGTGGGCCTCGTCGACGACCATGCCCCGGAATCCGCGCCGCGAGAGCCACTGCACGTGCCGGTCGAGCACCTCGTAGTTGACGATGACGATGTCGGCGAACGCGTCGATGTCGTCACCGTCACCGTGCACGACCGTCGCGGTGCGCTGCGGGGTCCACTTCTCGACCTCGCGCGACCAGTTCACCTTCACGACGTTCGGGACGACCACCAGCAGCGGGTACGCCTTCGCGACATCCGCGGCGAGGAGCGCCTGCGCGGTCTTGCCGAGGCCGGGCTCATCCGCCAGCAGGTAGCTGCGGTGCCCTTCGCGCGCCGACTCGACGAAGCGGGCCTGGTGGCGCATCAGCTCGAGCCCGCCGGGGGTCGCGAGCGAACGGGCCTCGGGCAGCTCCATGCTGGCCGCACCGCCGCCTGCGGCGATCTCGAACGAGCGGAAGAGCGGTTCGATGAGCTCCCAGTTGTCGAGGTGCCCCGAACGCGACACCGGCTTCTGCTGCTCGTACGCGCTGAAATCGGGCGCGAGGAACGGGTTCGACATCTGGTACTGCCGCACCGACTGCGGCACGACGCGGCGCTCCTCGACGGCGGGCTTCGCCTCGGGCTCGGTGACCACGACGAGGTCCTCGGGGGCGAGGGGTGCCCCAGCCTCGATCAACAGGGTGCGGCGCACTTCCTGCTGTGCCGGGGTCAGCGGCGCCGCATCGGTGAGCAGCTGGATGAGGCTCGAGTCGCGGGCCGCGGTCTTCGCCATGATCGTGGCGATGCCGTCGAGACGCGTGAGCTCCTTGGTGCGCTCCGCGTCGGTGAGGGTCGCATCCGTCTTGATGCGGGCGCGCTCCTCACGTGCGAGCACCGCGACGACGCGGTAGCGGATGCGGTTGGCGGCGTTCACCTTGCCGCGATCGGCGGCGTTCTCAATGCCGCGCACGACGCGGGCGAGCACGGGGATGATGCCCGTCTCGTCCTGGTGCGGACGGCGTCGCTGTGAGGTCCGGTTGCCCGACGACTTCGCGCCGGTACGGGACTTCTGGCCGGATGTGGCCATCGTTCTCCTCGGGGGCTGTGGACCCCATCGCGACGGAGCACCGTCGCGTCTCAGGCGGTTCGGCGAGACGCCGGACCGGATTTCTCGGTGCAGATCGCTCCCGTCGTTCCCCAGATCCCGGCTTGGCCGGTGGGGCGGTGAGCACTCCGAGTCTAGCGCACGGCGCCGCAGAAAGCGGGAGCGACGCTCAGCGGCGTCGCTCCTCGGGCGGCACGGGCACCTTGATGAGGATGCCGGCGGCGAGGAAGGCGGCGATCGCGACGTACTGGGCGCCCAGCCAGAGCGGGCCGTCGAAGCCGAACGGCACCACCGGATTCCAGAAGATCGCGATCGCAGCGAACACCGGCAGCCACCACCAGTGGCGGGCCTGGATGGCGAACACCATCACGATGAGGGCGAGCACCGCGACCACCCAGCTGACGTAGACGAAGCCCTCCTGCCCGATGAAGGCGATGCCCACGAACATGACGACCGCGGCGAGGAGCCCGGGCGCGAGAGCGAGCCGCCTGAATCCGGTGTCGCCGTAACGGGATGCGGGGCGCTGGCTGCTCACCTCTCCAGCGTATCGAGCCGCAGACCCGGCGCCCGACGCGCTCCTAGGATCGGTGCATGAGCGATGCCGTCCTCGACCGCTTCCGGACCCTGCTGAGACACGCGACCTACTCGCACGAGGGCGCCGAGGGTGTCGAGGAGGCATTCGATGCCTTCCACGCCGACCTCGAGCGCCTCTTCCCCCTCGTGCATGCGACCCTCGACCGCGAGGTCGTGGCGGGTCGGAGCCTGATGTACCGCTGGGCGGGAACAGGCGACGGGCCCGCATCCGTGCTCATGGCGCACCAGGACGTGGTGACGGTCGACGACGACAGCCGCTGGACGCATCCGCCGTTCGCCGCCGAGCTGGTCGGCGAGGGCGAGGACGCCACCATCTGGGGGCGCGGCACGCTCGATGACAAGGCCGCGCTCGTGTCGATCCTCGAAGCGGTGGAGACCCGGCTCGCGGCCGGCTTCGCACCGGCGGCGGACGTCTACCTCGTTTTCGGGCATGACGAGGAGGCGGGCGGCACGGGCGCGGAGGCGATCGTCGCGCTACTCGCGGAGCGGGGGGTGTCCCCCTGGCTCGTCGTCGACGAGGGCGGCGCCGTCATGGACGCGCTCCTGCCGGGGCTCGGTGCGACGGCCGTCGTGGGCCTCACCGAGAAGGGCATCATGAACGTCGAGCTCGTGGTGGAGCACTCGGGCGGGCACGCGGCCATCCCGCTGCCGGGCGGATCGACCGCCATCCTCGCGAAGGCGATCCTGCGCCTCGAGAACCAGCCGGAGGTCCCGCACCTCATCGAGCCGACAATCGGGCTCCTGGAGGCCCTCGGTGCCCGCATGGGCGGCATCCGCGGCTGGGCGCTGCGCCATGCGCGCGCGTTCCGCGGGCCGCTCGCGAAGACCCTCGCGAACACGAGCCCGCAGCTCGCGGCGATGACGCGCACCACCCGCGCCGTCACACAGCTGCGCGGCTCCTCGAGCAAGAACGTCGTTCCCGAGCGCGCCAGCGCGACCGTGAACGTGCGCATCCTGCCCGGGGCGACCGTCGAGTCGTCGGTCGCCGAGATGGTGCGCGTCATCGACGACCCCGCGGTGCAGGTGCGGGTGCTCGACGGCGTGAACCCCGCACCCGTCTCGCCCGCCGAGGGCCGCGGGTGGGATGCGGTCGCCGACAGCATCCGCGAGGTCTTCCCGGATGCGGCGGTCGCGCCGTACGTCATGCTGCAGGCGAGCGATGCCCGCCACTTCTCGGCGATCTCGGGCAGCGTCTACCGGTTCCTCCCGTTCGACCTGCGTCAGGAGGAGCTGCAGTCGATCCACGGCATCGACGAACGCATCCGGGTGTCGACCTACCGGCGCTCGATCGCGTTCTTCGAGAACCTCGTCGGGCGGCTCTAACCGCGCTCAGGTGCCGGGTGCGGTCTTCGCGATCCAGCCGTCGAGCTTCGAGGGCTTGTCGGTGACGATGCCGTCGACGCCGTAGTCCAGCGCCTCACTCCAGCGCTTCTCGCTGTTGAGCGTGTACACGAGCACGCCGAGTCCCGCGGCGTGCATGCGCGCCACCGCATCCGCGTCGCTCTCGAGCGAGTTCGGGGTGGTGAGGATCGCGATCGCGCCGTAGTACTGCGCGAGTCCGACCGGGTCGGCGGGAAGGTCGCGCTTGATGATGACGCGCGGGATGGCAGGGGCCACGTCGGCGAGGTTCGACACCGTCGTCAGGTTGAAGCCGGCGAACACGATCCGGTTCTGCACGCCTCGGGCGTAGACGTCGTCGATGATCCCGCGGACGTCCTCGGCGGTCCAGAACGCTTTCAGCTCGATGAGCGCCTTCTTGCGGTTGCCGGCGAGCACGTCGAGGAACTCGTCGAAGGTGGGAACCCTCGTGCCGGCGAACTCGGGCGCGAACCACGACCCCGCGTCGAGCGCGCGCACCTGCTCGAGGGTCAGCTCGGCGAGCGGACCCGACCCGTCGGTCGTGCGATCGACCGTGTCGTCGTGCATCAGCACCGGGTAGCCGTCGAGGGTCAGCTGGACGTCGGTCTCGACGAACTCGAGGTTTGAGGCGAAAGCCGCCTCGAACGCCGGAATCGTGTTCTCGGGGGCGGATGCGCGATCCCCGCGGTGCCCGGCGATGAAGGCGGGCTCACCTGGGGCCCGCAGACTCCCCATCATGTTCGTCGCGTAGACGCGCACGGCATCCGGGACGAGCAACAGCACCGCCACCAGGGCGAGCGTCACCACAGCGGACACGAGGGCCCGCCTCAACGGATGCGTCACCATCGACACGTCCACTTCCGACTCGGGTTGCCCGCATCGTCGCGGGGTGAGCCGACTGTAACACGTTCGTTATGGTTCTGTGACCATTACGTGACCACTGCAATTGCCGACGCCTGGTGACGCGGACTAGATCAGGCTCTTCGTGTGTAGCGCCGTCCTCATTCACGGGAGTATTTTCAGCGCCATGGACGGCGGCGACTCTGGCGGCGGCGGATTCGGATGGGGATCCAACGGCGGAGCCGAGCCCCCCGGTCCGGGCGTGCCCTACGGATGGATTCTGATCTTCGGCGGCTTCTTCGTGCTCATGGCCATATTCGGCACGCTTGCCGTCGGCCTGCAGTTCGGAGCCGTGGGTGCGGCGGTCCTCGGTCTCGCGATCATCGCCGCAGGCCTCTACGAACGACGCAAGGGCACCCGCGCCTGGGACCGAGACTAAATTGTGCTCTTCGTGTGCCAGACCGTCTTCGTCTCGGTGAAGGCGAGGATGCGGTCGAGCGCGCGACCGGGAAGGCCCGGCTCGGGACGCAGCACGCGCTTCAGCGTGTCGGCGGCGGCGATCTCCAGGTCGACCCATTCGAGCGCGCCCGCGCCCAGCAGATCGAGCGCGTTCACATCCGCGTGCGACGCGAGCCACGGTGCGATCTCGGCGGGCGAGCCGGTGAGCACATTGACCACTCCCCCCGGCAGGTCGCTCGTTGCGAGCACCTCCGCGAGGCTGATCGCCGACAGGGGGTGCCGCTCGTCGGCGACGACGACGACCGTGTTGCCGGCGACGAGCGCCGGCGCGACCGCCTGGACCAGACCGAGGAGACTGCCCTCTCCCTGCGGCGCGACGATGGCGACGACGCCCGTCGGCTCGGGAACCGAGAGGTTGAAGTACGGACCGGCGACGGGGTTGCCCGAGCCGGCGACCTGCACGAACTTGTCGGCCCAGCCTGCGTACCAGACCCACGTGTCGATGGCCTCGTCGACCTGCCGGGCGGCGACCGCGGCGGTCACGCCCTCCGACGCGGCGATCTCCTCGACGAACTGGGCACGCCGACCCTCGAGCACCTCGGCCACACGGTAGAGCACCTGACCGCGGTTGTACGCGGTCGCGCCCGCCCATCCGGACACCGCCGCGCGCGCCGCGACGACCGCATCCCGTGCGTCCTTGCGACTCGCGAGCGATGCGTTGGCGAGGAACGCGCCATCGGCCGCGGTCACCTCGTAGCTGCGCCCCGACTCGCTCCGCGGGAACTTGCCGCCGATGTAGAGCTTGTAGGTCTTGGGGATGGCGAGACGGCTCATGCGGATGCTCCCTTGAGGTAGGCGGCGAGGCCGTGTCGGCCGCCCTCGCGCCCGTAGCCCGACTCCTTGTAGCCGCCGAACGGGCTCGCGGGGTCGAAACGGTTGAAGGTGTTGGCCCAGATCACGCCCGCGCGCAGCTGGTCGGCGACGGCGAGGATCTTCGAGCCCTTGTCGGACCAGATGCCGGCCGAGAGCCCGTAGGGGGTGTTGTTGGCTTTGGCGATCGCCTCGGCAGGGGTACGGAACGTGAGCACCGAGAGCACCGGGCCGAAGATCTCCTCGCGCGCGATCCGCGACGAGGTGGTCACGCCGGTGAAGATGGTCGGCGCGAACCAGAACCCGTTCTCCGGGATCTCGCACGGGACGCTCCAGCGCTCAGCGCCCTCCTGCTCGCCGATGTCGCTCAGAGTGCGGATGCGCTCCAGCTGCTCGCGGGAGTTGATCGCCCCGATGTCGGTGTTCTTGTCGAGCGGGTCGCCGAGGCGCAGGGTCGACAACCGCTGCTTGAGACGGTCGACGACCTCGTCGTGGATGTTCTCCTGCACAAGCAGGCGACTGCCCGCGCAGCAGACGTGCCCCTGGTTGAAGAAGATGCCGTTGACGATGCCTTCGACGGCCTGGTCGATCGGGGCGTCGTCGAAGACGATGTTCGCGGCCTTGCCGCCGAGCTCCAGCGTCACCTTCTTGTGGGTGCCCGCGACCGCCTTCGCGATCTCACGGCCGACGCCCGTCGAGCCGGTGAAGGCCACCTTGTCGACATCCGGATGCCGCACGAGCGTCGCGCCGGTCTCCCCCGCGCCCGTCACGATGTTGACGACGCCGGGAGGGAGGTCGGCCTGCTGCAGGATCTCGGCGAACAGCAGGGCGCTGAGCGGCGTGGTCTCTGCGGGCTTCAGCACCACCGTGTTGCCGGCCGCGAGGGCGGGGGCGATCTTCCATGCGAGCATCAGCAGCGGGAAGTTCCACGGGATGACCTGCGCGGCGACCCCGAGCGCGCGGGGGTTCGCCCCGAGTCCCGCGTGGTCGAGCTTGTCGGCCCACCCCGCGTAGTAGAAGAACCAGGCGGCCACGAGCGGCACGTCGACGTCGCGGCTCTCCTTGATGGGCTTGCCGTTGTCGAGGCTCTCGGCCACCGCGAGCTCGCGGGCGCGCTCCTGCACGAGCCGGGCGATGCGGAAGAGGTACTTGCCGCGGTCGGCGCCCGACAGCTTCGACCAGGTCTTCGTGTAGGCCCGGCGGGCGGCGGCGACAGCGAGGTCGACGTCTGCCTCCGATGCGATCGCGATCTCCGCGATCTTCTTCTCGGTGGCGGGCGAGATGGTCGAGAACGACCCTCCCGATCCGTCGCGGAACTCGCCGTCGATGAACAGGCCGTAGGAGTCCTTGAGGTGCAGGATCGCCGTCGACTCGGGGGCCGGTGCGTACTCGAGGAAGCCGCGGCCGTCGGTGGGCTGGATGTCTTTCATGATGCCTGTCCTCAGTCGATCGTGACGTAGTCGGGGCCGGAGTAGTGGCCGGTGCGGAGCTTCTGACGCTGCAGCAGCACATCGTTGAGCAGGCTCGAGGCGCCGAAGCGGAACAGGTGCGGCTGCAGCCACTGCTCGCCGACCGTCTCGGCCACGGTCACGAGGTACTTGATGGCGTCTTTCGAGGTGCGGATGCCGCCGGCGGGCTTGACCCCCACGTATTCGCCCGTCAGGCGGTGCCAGTCGCGCACCGCCTCGAGCATGAGCAGGGTGACGGGCAGCGTGGCGGCCGGCGACACCTTTCCGGTGGAGGTCTTGATGAAGTCGCCACCGGCGAGGATCGAGAGCCAGGATGCGCGGCGCACGTTGTCGTAGGTGTTGAGCTCGCCGGTCTCGAGGATCACCTTGAGGCTCGCGTAGCTGCCGTCGTCGCGTCGGCACGCCTCCTTCACTGCGACGATCTGCTCGAACACGGTCCCGTAGTTGCCCGCGAGGAAGGCGCCGCGGTCGATCACCATGTCGATCTCGTCGGCGCCGGCCGCGACCGCGTCACGGGTGTCGGTGATCTTGACGGGCAGCGAGGCGCGGCCGGAGGGGAAGGCGGTGGCGACGGCGGCGACCGAGACGAGCCCGTCATCCGGGTCGCCGTGCGCAGCACCGAGGGCGTCGACCGCGACCGGGACCATGTCACCGTAGACGCAGACGGCAGCCACCCGCGGGGTCGTCGGGTCGGCCGAGTCGGGCACGAGCGCCTTCGCGACGAGCGAGCGCACCTTGCCGGGGGTGTCCGCGCCTTCGAGGGTCGTCAGGTCGATCAGCTCGATGATCCGATCGAGGGCCCACGCCTTGGAGGTGGTCTTGATCGACCGGGTGCCGAGGCCCGCCGCTCGCTGCTCGAGCCCGACCGCATCCACCCCCGAGAGGCCCTCGAGGTGCTGGCGGAGGCTGCGCTCGGTGAGATCGCCGCCGAGGAGCCGCACGGCCCGGTCGGCGGGCGCGAGAACGTTCTGCATGGTCATTGGTCCTCCAGAAGGGCGCGGGCCGTGGATTCGTCGGTGATGAGCACGCTGCACAGCCCGCTCATCACCACCGCCCGCGCGATGTCGTGCTTGGCCTCGCCCGCGACGACGAAGATCGCCGTCTCGGCTTCGCGGAGCCGGTCGAGGGAGATGCCGAGGGTGCGCTCGTCGAGCGCCGGCGCCACGATGTTGCCGTTGGCGTCGATGTAGCGGCCCACCACGTCGCCGACCGCCCCGCGTCGCGCGAGATCGGCGACGTCTTCGGCGCGAAGGTAGCCGCTGTCGACGAGCGCCGAGTTCTCGTCGCCCACACCCGCGCTGTAGAGGTACGCGTCGGCCGCGGCGGCACGTTCGAGGACGGCGGCGACGGTGCGGTCCGCCTCGATGGCCTGCTTGGTCGAGAGGCGCTCCAGGATGGCGGGGCTCGGCAGGAGGACCACCTCTCCACGGCCGCGCTGCGCGATGGTGGATGCGAGGGTCGCGGCGGTGCCCGGGCGACGGTTGAGGCTCACTCCCCCGTTGATCTGCACGACCGTCACACCTCGCGCCCAGCCGTCCGGCATCCGGTCGGCGACCTCGGTGAGGGTGCGCCCCCAGCTCACGCCGAGCACGTGGGGCACCGGACGGAGGCTCGTGAGGAAGTCGGCCGCCGCTTGCGCGACGCGTCCCGTGATGCCCGCCTCGTTCTCGGGCGACGGGACGACCACGGCGTCGGCGAGGCCGAAGCGCTCACGCAGCGCGCGTTCGCTCGCGAGACGACGGGCGCGCGGGTGGACGATCTCGATGCGCACGATGCCGCGTTCGCGGGCCTCCGCGAGCAGGCGCCCCGCCTTCCAGCGGGAGATGCCGAGGAGCCCGCCGATCTCATCCTGCGTCTTGTTGTCGTCGTAGTAGAGCTCGGCGACGCGCACGGCCAGCAGTTCGTCGTCCATCCCTTCGACGGTAGCCCCGCCGGAGACGCGAATCAACATCCGAGGGCCGCGCTGCTCATATGAGCAAGGGGTCGCGACAGCCCCCGCGGATGCGCGATCAACGCGACGCGCGCTCCCCCTCCAGCCGTGCCGCCGCATCCTCCGTGCCGTGCGTCGTCGGCCAGGCGACCCAGTCGACCGGCTGGCCGCGCAGCAGGTGCTCGAGCTGGTCGAGGCGCAGCTCCCAGAGGCGAGTGCGGTCGGCGAGCCGCCCCCACTCGTCGGATGCCGTGAGAGCGAGGATGGTGCGCTCGCCCCGGCTGCCCCCGACTGCCGCCGTCAACACGACCGAGACGTCGCCGAACACCGGGGACACCACGTGCAGCACCGCGGGAACGGACGGATGCTCGGGCTCGGCGAACGACACACCTCTCGTGCCGTCCACGAGGGTCGCATCGGGGTGGAGCCAGCCCCTCACCAGGATCGGATCGACGAGCGCCTCCCACACGATGCCGCGCGGGAGGTCGATCTCGCGTTCGAGGCGCACCACCACCCCTCAAAACTACGCGTGGGTCCGGTGTCGCGGCGATCGGATCGGGTCAGATCTCGTCGTCGACCCTGCGGTTGCGGGCGAGCACCGCCGCCGCGGGCACGACCACGACGACGACGACGAGGAGGAAGACGAGTGGCACCGTCCACCCGCCGGACGCGTCATGGAGCGCCCCCACGACGAACGGTCCGGTCGCGCCGAGAAGATAGCCGACGGTCTGCACGAACCCGGACAGGGCGACCGTCGAAGCGGGGCTGCCCGTGCGCAGATTGATGAGGACCAGCGCGAGGGGGAACAGGAGCGGCCCGAGCCCGGCGCTCGCCACCCACACCACGGGAGCCGCGGCCGGGGCGATCAGCAGGCCGAGATACCCGATCACGAAGAACGCGACACCCAGCAGCGCGAGGAACGCAGAACTGCGCGGGAACCGCGCCGTGATGACGGGGATGAGCAGACCTGCCGGGAACCCCATGAAGGCGTAGAGCGCGAGCAGGGCGCCCGCCGTCGCGGCGTCGACGCCCGACTCGTCCGCGAGGAGCTTCGGAAGCCACGCGAAGCACGCGTACGCCCCCAGGCTGGACGAGCCGAAGATCACCGCGATCGCCCACGCCGTGGGTGAGCGCAGCATCCGCCTGCCGAGCCGTGCGGGTGGGTGGTCGTCCGGGTGCTCGACTGCCGCTTCGGTGGCGGCCGCCTGCGCATCGCCCAGCTCGATCGCGCCGAGCTCGATCGGACCCGTGCGCACCTCGACCACAGGGCCGGGCTCAGCGGGAGCCGGCCGGCGCTCGAGCAGGATCGCCACCCACGGCACAGCCGCGATGGCCGAGACCACGAGCCACATCGCGAGCGACCAACGCCAGCCGGCGGCATCCGCCACCGGAACCGCCACCAGCGCGGGGACCGCGGTCGAGATCGACAGCAGGGTGGCGTACAGCGACGTGACCAGCCCGACACGATCCGGGAAGTAGCGACGCACGACCGGCGGGAGCAAGACGTTGCCGACGCCCACACCCACGAGGGTGAGCGTGCTGGCGAGCGTCAGCATCGTGGCCTCGGGTGCGAGCGCACGACCCAGATGGCCGAGCACCATCGCACCCAGCGCGGCCAGCAGCGCCTGCTCGAGCCCCAGCCGTCGCGCGATCAGCGGGGCGAGCAGAGCACTCGCGGCGAAGGCGAGCGGAGGCGTCGCCCCGATGATGCCGAGCACGAGCGGGTCGAGCGGGATGTCCTCCCCGATGCGGTCGAGAATCGGCGACAGGGCGGCCACCGGCGTGCGGAGACTGAGCGCGACCAGCAGGATGCCGACGAGAGCGAGCGTCCGCCCCGCCCAGAGCGGACGCACCGTCACGAGTGCGCCGCCAGGATGGCCCGCGCGCGGTCGGAATCGCTGCCGATCTTCGCGACGAGCTGCTCCAACGAATCGAACTTCTCCATGCCGCGGACGAAGTCGACGAAGGCGAGCTCGATGGTGCGGCCGTAGAGATCGAGGTCGACGTCGAGCAGGTGGGCTTCCGCCTGGTGCTGCGGCACGCCGTCGAACGTGGGGTTGTTGCCGATCGACACCGCCGCGGGGTAGCGCACGCCGTCGACCGTCGCCCAGGCCGCGTACACCCCGTCGGCGGGCAGGAATCCCTCGAGTCGCGCGGGATCGAGGTTGGCGGTGGGGTACCCGAGCTCGCGTCCGCGGCGCTCACCCTCGACGACCACGGAGCGCACCACGGGCGGCCGGCCCAGCACCCGGGCGGCCTCGGCCACCCGTCCCGCCTCGAGGGCTTCGCGCACCCACGTCGACGAGGCGCGTCGTTCGCTGGCCACGAGACGGTCCTCCCCCGCGCGCACGTCGTCGATCAGCACGACCTCGAAGCCGTGCACGGCACCCAGCTCACGCAGCAGCGCGACATCGCCCGCACCCTTGCGGCCGAACTTGAAATCGCTGCCGGCCAGCACGATCCGCGCGCGGAGGGCGTCGACGAGCACACGGCGCACGAAGTCGCCCGGTTCGAGATCGGCCAGCGCCTGATCGAACTCGAGCATGAGCGTGGCGTCGACGCCGACCTCGGCGAGCAGCTCGCGCTTCTGCTCGTTGCTCACCAGCGGCGACGGGCAGAACGCGGGAGCGAGCAACGACAGCGGATGCCGATCGAAGGTGACGACGACCGAGCGGAGGGCGTGCTCCTCGGCGACCGACGAGAGTCGCGCGAGCACTCCGCGATGACCCGTGTGCACGCCGTCGAACTTGCCGATGGTGACCGCGCTCGGTCCGTACCCGGCGGGCACGGCATCCAGCCCCTCGAAGAACTCCATCAGGCGGGCACCCCGGAACGCGCGCGGTGACGCAGCCACAGGATTCCGAGGATGGGTAGGGCGAGTGGGATGAACAGGTAGCCGGCCCCGTACGCGCTCCACACGGTGGCCTCGCGGCCGAACGGGTTCGCGTCGTCGAGCCCGAGCACCGCGGGAGCCACCACCGAGAGGGTGCCGACGACGAGCACACCCACGAGTTCGAAGGTGATGGTGACCCACGCGAGGCGGTCCCAGCCGAACGCGAGCGAGAGGGTCGCCAGGACGTAGACGACCGCGGCGACCGCCGACAGCGAGAACGCGATCGGCGCCTCGTCGAAACGGTCGATGATCTGGAAGGCGGAACGGCCGAGCGCGGCGATCGCGAGGATCGCGTACACGGCGACGAGCAGACGCCCGATGCCTGAGGCTCGGGTGCGGGGGTGGTCGGACATCGCCTCCCAGACTATCCCGCGCGCCCCGCGGCTTCAGGCCAGCTGCACGCTCCAGATCTGCTCCATCCGCCAGAGCATGACGGCGATGGCGAAGGCGGCGGCCCCCAGCACGACGTTCGACCAGCGGGTGCGCTCGATGAGCGCCCAGAAGATCGCCAACGGCGGGATGATGAGTGCCGAGACGAGGTACGCCCAGAACTCGACGAGGTTGCCGGTGGGCGGGTTGCCCGCGAGCGGCGCGACGATGGCGGCCACCGCCTGCGCGAGGAGCAGCACCTCGATCGCGCCGACTGAAAGCACCGTGAGGTCGTTGGGCTTGCGGCCCATGAGACCGAGGATCACGCAGAGCAGGCCGACGAGGCAGGCGATGACGACCTGCACGATCGTGAACGGCAGGATCACGGGAGCACCTCCTCGGATGGCAGGCCCAGCAGGACCCGGGCACGACCCCCCCGCAGTTCGACGAGCGCGGCGAGCCGGCCGTCGGGGGTGAGCGCCGCAGCGACCTCCGCATCGGGTGCCTGCAGCTCGACCCGCTTGCCATGCACCAGATCGCGCACGGCATCGGCACCGAGGCGCACGACCGGGAACAGGAGGGATGCGACCGCGGCCGGGGCGAGCAACGCCGCTTCGCCGTCGAAGTCCGCGGCGGCTTCGGGTTCGGAACGCGGGTCCGGCAGGGCGACGGCGTCGGCGATGGAGAACGGCCCCACCTCGCTTCGACGGAGCGCCGTGAGGTGCCCCCCGACTCCGAGCGAGTGGCCGAGATCACGCGCGAGGGCCCTGATGTAGGTACCCGAGCTGCATGCCACGCGCACGTCGACGTCGGTCGTCGCGGCCCCGCGACGGATCGCGAGCACCTCGAAGGCGCGGATGACGACGGGCCGCGGCTTCAGCGCGACCTCCTCGCCCGCACGGGCCCGGTCGTACGCACGGCGGCCGTCGACCTTGATGGCGCTGAAGGTGCTCGGAACCTGCTCGATCGGTCCGGTGAGCGCTGCGATCCCGGCGGCGATCGCGGCGTCGTCCACGCCCGACGCGTCGCTGGTCGCGACGATCTCGCCCTCGGCGTCGTCCGTGTCGGTGGCGACACCGAGACGGATGGTGGCCAGGTACTCCTTGTCGAGCCCGACGAGGTAGGTGAGCAGTCGGGTGGAGCTGTCGACGCCGAGCAGCAGCAGGCCGGTCGCCATCGGGTCGAGGGTTCCCGCGTGGCCCACCTTGCGCGTGCCGAGCAGACGCCGGGCGCGCGCGACGATGTCGTGGCTCGTGACGCCCTGCGGCTTGTCGACGAGCAGCAGCCCGCTCGTCACGACTCGGTGTCCCGCAGGTGCAGGAGCACGTCGATCTTGCTCGGGAGCATCTCGTCGAGCAGTTCGCGCACCGAGGGGTCGCTCTCGTAGTCGTCGGCCATCCGGAGCCCGACCACCGTGTTGAGCAGCATTCCGTGCGCAAGGAACTGGTGGGTCGCCTCGGCGTCGATGCCGACGTCGTCGCGCAGATACGCGTACACGCGCCGGAGCCCTGCGCGACCGGCGGCGCCGACCACCGGATCCGAGCCGAGCATGAAGGCCTGCATGAGGCTCAGCAGCAGCCCTCGGTCGGCGAGCAGGTCGACGTAGTTGCGGCCGACGCAGCGGGCGAGGGCCTCGGGGTCGTCGGCATCCGCGCTCGCACGGTTCTCTTCGACGGCGGCGCGGAAGGTGTCGATGATGCGATCCAGTGCACGCTCGAGCACCGCGAGGAACAGCGCCTCCTTGGTGCCGAACATGCGCACCACGTAGGGCTGGCTGACGCCCGCGGCGCGAGCCACGGCATCCGTCGTCGCCCCGTGGTAGCCGCGGTCTCCGAAGACCGCGGTCGCCGCTTCGAGGATGAGCGCGCGGCGATCTTCCGATCTCATCCGCGTGCTTCCCGCGTCGGGCGCCGTCGTCGTCATGCTTGACATGTTATCAACCGATTACTAATCTCGCGTCTTGTAATCATCCGATTACCACTTCTCATGCACCCGCATCGAAACGAAGGCACGGAGCCATCATGACCGCCTCCCCCACCGTCGCCGCCGAGACCCGCCCGAAGCGGCGGATCCCATTCGGACTCGTCGTGCTCGCCACCGGGCTGCCGATGTTCATGGCCACCCTCGACAACCTCGTCATGACGAACGCGCTGCCCGCGATCCGCCTCGACCTGGGGGCCGAGATCGAAGAGCTCCAGTGGTTCATGAACGCGTACACCCTCGCCTTCGCGAGCTTCATCCTCATGGCCGTCGCCCTCGGCGACCGACTCGGACGACGGACCCTCTTCGTGGGCGGGATCGCCCTCTTCACCCTGGCATCGGCCGCCGCCGCGCTCAGCACCGACCCGACCCAGCTCATCATCGCGCGCGCTGTCCAAGGCGTCGGCGGCGCGGCCATCATGCCGCTCTCGCTCGCCCTGCTCGCCGGATCCGTCTCCGAGCAACGCCGTCCACTCGCGATCGGCATCTGGGGAGGCATCTCCGGTGTCGCCGTCGCCACCGGCCCCCTCGTCGGAGGCGCCATCGTCGACGGCTGGGACTGGACCGCGATCTTCTGGCTGAACGTGCCCATCGGGCTCATCGCGATCCCGCTTGCGCTCGCCCTCCTGCCGAACTCGTTCGGAGCGAAGCTGCGCGCCGACGTCGTCGGGCTGCTGCTCGCGGGCGTCGGAGTGCTGGGGCTCGTCTGGGGAATCGTGCGCGGCAACGACGCAGGCTGGGACAGCGCCGAGGTGCTGCTCGGACTCATCGGCGGCGGCCTGCTGCTCGTCGCATTCGTGGTCTGGGAGTCGCGCGTCTCGGCACCCCTGCTGCCGCTTCGCCTGTTCCGCGACCGCTCCTTCAGCGTCGCAAACGTCGTCGGCCTCGGATTCGGATTCGGGATGTTCGGCTCGGTTTTCATCCTGATCCAGTTCCTGCAGATCGTGCAGGGGCACACGGCCCTCGAAGCCGGCGTCATGACGATGCCCTGGACCCTCGCGCCGATGGTCGTCGCCCCCCTCGCCGGGCTCTTCGCGCCGCGCGTGGGCACCCGCACGCTCATCGTCGCGGGACTCGTGCTGCAGTCGGTCGCCCTGTTCTGGCTCGCGGCCGTCATGACCCCCGACGTCCCCTACACGGAACTCGTCGGTGCCTTCGCGACCGCCGGCGTCGGCATGGGCCTCGTGTTCGCGCCCGTGTCGACCGCCGTGCTGGCGCGGATCACCCCCGTCGACACGGCCAAGGCATCCGGTGCCAACTCCACCATCCGGGAGATCGGCATCGCGCTCGGGATCGCCGTGCTGACCGCGGTGTTCACGGGCGCCGGGGGCGAGCTGACCCCCACCGGATACGTGGATGCGGCGATCCCCGCAGTGCTCACCGGCGCCGCGGTGGTCGGTGCGACCGCCATCGTCGCGCTGCTGCTGCCCGCCGGACGGCTCCCGCGACGAACCGTCACCGAGGATGCCGCGACCGCCGCCCAGGACCACGAACCCGTGGCCGTGTGATCTCGCCGCTCGCCTAGGCTCGGTGCATGCGCATCGGGGTCATCGGAGCCGGAGCAGTCGGTGGAACCTTCGCCGCGCTGCTGGCCGAGAAGGGCAACGAGGTGGAGATCACCGCCCGCGGCGCCGGGCTCGACGCGATCCGCGCCGGGGGTCTGCGGCTCGACGGCGGCTGGGGCGAGCACACGGCGCGGGTCGACGCCCACGCGACCCTCACCCGCAAGCCCGAACTCGCGATCCTGGCGACGAAGGCGCAGGATGCCGCGACCGCCTTGGCCGCCAACGCGACCCGCCTCGAAGGGGTCCCGATCCTCGTGGTGCAGAACGGACTCGGGGGGCTGCGGGTGGCCCACGACGAGCTTCCCGGATCCCCGCTGCTCGGCGGGCTCGCCCTGTTCGCCGCTTCGTACCTCGAGCCGGGCCACGTGACCGTGACGGGCGCGAACCCCGTGGTCGTGGGCGCGGGCGCCGGCGCGGATGCGGCCCTCCTCGACCGCGTCGCCGCCGTCATCGGGGAGGCTCTGCCCGTGGAGGTGACCGACGACATCGTGGGCGCCCAGTGGACGAAGCTCCTCATCAACCACGTCAACGCACTGCCCGCCATCACGGGGCTCTCCGTGCAGGAGGTCGTCGCCGACTCCCGCCTCCGCCGCATCATGACCGCGAGCATGCGCGAGACCGTGCGCATCGCGCGGCGGATCGGCGTGCGTTTCGGCAAGGTGCAGGGCGTGTCCGGCGCGGTGCTCGGACTCGTCGGCACCCTCCCGCTCGCGCTCGGCGAGCAGTTCCCGCGGCTGCTCGCCCGCCGCATGGGATCCGTGCCGAATCCCGGCTCGACGCTGCAGAGCATCCGCCGCGGTCAGCTCACCGAGATCGAGTACCTCAACGGTGCTGTTGTTCAGGCCGCAGCCGAGCACGAACTGCTCGCGCCCGTGAACGCCGCGATCGTGGCCCTCGTGCACGAGGTGGAGCGCGCCGGCGAATTCATCGGCGTCGACGACGTCGTCCGACGCATCCCGCTCTGAGGGTCAGCAGGCGTCGGCGAACACGCGGCGCGGATGCTCGGGGTCGGTGTTGTCGATGATCGCGATCGCCGCCTGGCGCGGTTTCGCATCCTTCTCATAGATGGCGTGTGCGCCCTCGTAGCGACGCGCGAGATCCGAGCCCGGCGCGATCCCGTCGCGCTGCTGCAGGCGTTCGGCCCGCACCGCGTCGTCGGCGTCGAGCCAGATCGTGTAGTTCCAGACGCCCTTCAGCTCGGGCCGGTCGAGGAAGCCGCCGTCGACGATCAGGAAGAGATCCTCCGGGCCGGTGCGCCACTTCGGCTCCAGTTGCACCTCGCGCACCCGGTCGTAGGCCGCCGTGACGAACGCCGCGGAGCCGCCCAACCGGAACGGCTCGATCAGCACACGCCGGAAGACGTCGTAGGCGTACGCGTCGTCGTAGTAGCCCTCCGGAGAGAACCGGCCCCGCGCGTAGCGCTGCTCGGCCGGTTTCAGGAAGTCGTCGAGCGAGGCACGCGCCGTCGCGAACCCGCGGCGGCCGAACTCGTGCGCCAGATCGTCGGCGAACGTCGACTTTCCGGAAGCGGTTCGCCCGTCCACCCCGATCGCGATCCGGCCCCTGCGGTAGTTGTGCAGGATCTCATCGACGGTCGCCGCGATCACGTCGCGTCGTGCGGGGGCCCATCTCGCCATGCGGCCAGCCTAATGTTGAGGAGTGCAGGCGCGTCCGGATACCGGGATCGGTGAGCGGATCGCCTCGTGGTTCGCGGCGGGCCACCGCCCGCTCCCCTGGCGTGCGCCCGGCTTTCCCGCGTGGGGGGGTGCTCGTCTCGGAGTTCATGCTGCAGCAGACCCCGGTGTCGCGCGTGATCCCGCGCCTGGAGGAATGGCTCGCCCGCTGGCCCACACCGGCGGCCCTCGCCGCCGTCCCACCGGGCGACGCGGTCCGGGCGTGGGACCGCCTCGGGTACCCGCGACGGGCACTCAACCTGCATGCCGCATCCGTCGCGATCACGACCCGCCACGGCGGTGTCGTGCCCTCGGATGTCGACGAGCTGCTGGCACTACCCGGTGTCGGTCCGTACACGGCCAGGGCCGTCGCGGCGTTCGCCTACGGCATCCGCGTGCCGGTCGTGGATGTGAACGTGCGCCGGGTGCTCGCCCGGGCGGTGCGGGGCGTCGGCGAGCCGGGGCCCGCGAGGGTCGCCGAGGAGCTCGCCGCGATGGAGACGTTGCTTCCCGCAGACCCCGAGCGGGCACGGCTCGTGAACGCGGGGACGATGGAGCTCGGCCAGACCGTCTGCACGGCCCGCGCCCCCGACTGCGGGGCCTGCCCGATCGTCGACCAGTGCGCGTGGCGCGCCGCCGGCTACCCCGAGTACACCGGACCGGCGGCGCCCAAGCAGAAGCGCTACGCAGGATCTGACCGTGAGGTGCGGGGCCGCATCCTGCGAGAGCTGCGCGCGAGCGAGCTCCCCGTGCCGGCAGCGCGCGTCGCAGAGCTCTGGCCGGATGCGGTGCAGCGTGAACGCGCCCTGGCGGGCCTCCTGAGCGACGGCCTCGTCGTGGATGAGCTCGGCGCGTACGCACTCCCGTCATCCTGACAGCATCGGAGGTCTGCGCCACACTGGGTGCATGCCGGAGCTGCCCGAGGTGCAGGCCCTCGCCACCGACCTGGATGCGCGCCTGCGCGGACGCACGATCGACCGGTTGCAGATCGTCGCTTTCTCCGCGCTGAAGACCTACGACCCGCCGGTCGAGGCGCTTTCCGGCGGGCGGATCGCAGGCGTCGGCCGCCGCGGCAAGTTCCTCGACATCTCGACGGCGGGCGGCATCCACCTGGTGCTGCACCTCGCCCGCGCCGGATGGGTCCGCTGGCGCCAGGGCGCCCCACAGACCTCGGGCCGTCCCGGGCACGGCCCGCTCGCGGCACGCCTCGTGCTCGACGACGGCAGCGGCTTCGACGTGACCGAGGCCGGCACGAAGAAGAGCCTCGCGGTGTACCTCGTGCGGGAACCCACCCAGGTGCCCGGCATCGCCCGGCTGGGGCCCGATCCGCTCGCCGACTCCTTCACGCTCGACGTGTTCCGCCGCATCCTCGCCGCCCAAGGACGCGCGCAACTGAAGGGCGTGCTGCGCGACCAGTCGGTGATCGCGGGGATCGGCAACGCGTACTCCGACGAGATCCTGCACGTCGCGAAGATGTCGCCGTACAAGCCCGCCGCCATGGACGAGGCCGACTCGGCGACGCTCTACGACGCGCTGCGCTCGACGCTCTCGGATGCGGTCGCGCGCGCCGACGGAGTGCCCGCCACGGAGCTCAAGGCGGAGAAGAAGTCGAACCTGCGCGTCCACGGCCGCTTCGGTGAACCCTGCCCCGTCTGCGGCACGACGATCCAGCAGGTCATCTACGCCGACCGCACCTTCCAGTACTGTCCCGGCTGCCAGACCGGCGGCAAGAAGCTCTCAGATCGGGTGCTCGACCGGCTGCTCAAATAGCTGCAGCGTCGCCCCAGCGATCCTTGTTGCTCCCCGACTCGTAGCTCAGAGGGATCGCATCGAACTGCAGGTCGAGGTACTCGTCCTCGGTGAGCCCCTGAGCGAGCGCCGCATCGAGAGCCAGCCACAGCAGCCGCTCCGAGACGCCGTCGACGTCCGGCTCGTCCTGCCCCCAGTCGAGCGTCCCCTGCTCGACCGCCGACGCCCAGCTCTCCTGGCCGCCCAGCACGCTCGCACAGCGGGCGTAGAGGAACGCGTCGTCGCTCGCGAAGCCGAGCCCCAGCGGGTCGTTCTGCTCGAACCACGCCAGGTTCTCCGGGCCGTCGAGGTCGTACAGGGCGAGGGTGAGGCGGGCGTCGAAGCCGACGATCTCGCCCATCGAGCACCCGGCAAGGCTGCGCGAGGCCTCCTCGAAGTCCGGCGCCTGCGGGGCGGCAGGAATCGACTCGACGAGCTGCCAGAACCTCTCGTCCGACAGCGCGATCGCCTCGGTCGCCTCGCGCGGCGTACGCGTGCCGTCATCAGCGGCCGGCGCGGCCGAACCGTCGGACTCCCACGGGCATTCGCCGACGGCCGCCGCCTTCTCGGGGGAACCCGAGTCGCTCACCTCGTCCTGCGGCGGCACGAGGGTGCACCCCGCGAGCAGAGCTGAGACGGACACGAGGACGACGGAAGCTGAACGAAGGCGCACGCATTCCACGCTAGCCCGCGGTCCGCGTCAGCCCGCGACCAACATCCGTTCCGCGAGCAATTCGAGGGTGCGTTCGCGCCCCGGCGTGCGCTCGAGTGGCTCCCCTTCGCGGGATCCCGCCCCCGGCGAGACCATCACCTCGTCGACGCCGAAACGCGTCGCGAGCTCGCGCACCCGCGAGACCGCAGCATCCGGAGCATCCACGATCCAGCGCTCCAGCATCGCGTCGACGACGTGCCGGGATGCCGCATCGAGCTCTTCGCGTTCCGCCACCTCGACCGTGTCGATCGTGCGCATCGGCTTGCCCGTGCGCAGCCGGGCCATGTTCAGCAGCGACGGCATCGCGCGGGCGAGCGCCTCCTCGGCGGTATCGGCCACGACGACGTTGAGCGTCAGGAAGGTGCGCGGGGCCGCCAACTGCTCGGACGGCCGGAACTCTCCGCGGTAGATGGCGAGCGCGCGCTCGGTCCCCTCGCCCGAGAAGTGGTGCGCGAAGACGTACGGCAGCCCCAGCTTCGCCGCGAGGTGGGCCGAGTAGTCGCTCGACCCGAGCAGCCACATCTCCGGCACGCCTGCAGCGGCGGGAGTGGCCTTCACCTCGTACTCGCGAAGCCCGTCAGAGGTGTTGAGCGAGAGCACGGCGCCGTCGCCCGCGAGGGCCCGGATGTCGCGCAGATTCTCCTCGAAGCGGTCGACATCGCTCGTCGGCCCGCTCGAGCGCAGCAGCGCGGTGATGACCGGGTCGGACCCGGGAGCGCGGCCGAGGCCCAGATCGATTCTGCCCGGCGCCACCGCCTCGAGCGCCGCGAACTGCTCGGCGACCGTGAGGGGGGCATGGTTCGGGAGCATCACGCCCCCGGAACCGACCCGGATGCGCTGCGTGCGGGCGGCGACCGCCGCGATCAGCACAGGCGGTGCCGTCGACGCCACCGAGGGCATGTTGTGGTGCTCGGCGAACCAGTAGCGTGTGAAGCCGAGTTCGTCGGCTCGTCGCGCGAGCTCGATCGAGGCTGCGACGGCTTGCGGGGAGGTCTGGCCCGTGCGGACGGGGATCAGGTCGAGGACGGAGAGCGCGGGAGTCACGTTGAAGGCAACAGCCTCCGTGGTGCAGCGATTCCCCGGGCGACCGGGTCAGGCCCGGGCTTCGTCCTCATCGAGGTCGTCGTCGAACTCGTCGTCGTCCTCGTCGAACTCGCGAGGCTTCACGTAGGGGTCTTCCTCGCCCGCATACTCGGCGGTCGAGGCCAACGCAGCCGCCGCGCGGTCGCGTTCCGCCGCCTCGCGCAGCAGCGAGTCGATCGCGGCCGCGTTCTCGGGGACGGCGTCGGCGATGAACTCGAGCGAGGGAGTGAGCCGCAGGCTGAGGTTCCGGCCGACCTCGGTGCGCAGCATGCCGGTCGCGGCCTTGAGGGCCGCAGCCGAGTCGGCGCGCTCCTCGTCGGAGCCGTAGACGGTGAAGAAGACGCTCGCGTGCTGCAGATCGCCCGTCACCCTCACATCCGTGATCGTCACGAAGCCGAGACGAGGATCGCGGATGCCGCGCTCCAGCCGCTTCGCGATGATCTCCTTGATGCGGTCTGCGACTTTCGCCGCACGGGGGTTCTCACCCATCGCCCTCGTCCTTTCGTGAGTACGGGCCGATCCGGTCCCGGGACGCCATCAGGCACCCCGGGACCGGGAACGCGGACTAGCCGCGCGGCTTCTCGACGAGTTCGATCGTCTCGATCTCGTCGCCGATCTGGATGTCGTTGAACTTGCCGAGGCCGATACCGGCTTCGAAGTCCGTCTTGACCTCGGTGACGTCGTCCTTGAAACGACGCAGCGACTCGATGGCGAGGTTGTCGCCGAGCACCACACCGTCGCGGATGACGCGCGCCTTGGCGTTGCGCGTGATCGTTCCCGACCGCACGATGACACCCGCGATGTTTCCGAACTTCGAGGAACGGAACACCTCGCGGATCTCGGCCACACCCGACTGGACCTCTTCGTACTCCGGCTTGAGCATGCCCTTGAGCGAGCTCTCGATGTCGTCGAGCGCGGCGTAGATGACCGAGTAGAAGCGCACGTCGATGCCTTCGCGGGCAGCACGCTCGCGCGCCTTCACATCCGGGCGGACGTTGAAGCCGATCACGATCGCGTTGTCGATGGTCGCGAGGTCGATGTCCGACTCCGTGATCGCGCCGACACCGCGGTGCAGGATGCGCAGCTGGACCGAATCGTCGACCTCGATCTTGAGCAGCGACTCCTCGAGCGCCTCGACGGCACCGGAGACGTCACCCTTGATGATGAGGTTGAGCGAGTCGACCTTGCCCTCTTCGAGCGCACGGGTGAAGTCTTCGAGCGAGATGCGCTTGCGGGCCTTGGCCAGCTGGGCGTTGCGCTCGACGGCTTCGCGCTTCTCGGCGATCTGACGGGCGGTGCGGTCGTCTTCCGTGACCAGGAACGTGTCGCCCGCGCGGGGAACGCGCGAGAGACCCTGCACCTGCACCGGGCGCGACGGCCATGCCTCTTCGACCGGCTCGCCGTTCTCGTCGTGCATCGCACGGACACGGCCGTAGGCGGTTCCCGCCACGATCGCGTCGCCGACGCGCAGCGTTCCCGACTGGATGAGCACGGTCGCAACCGAGCCGCGACCCTTGTCGAGCTTCGCTTCGATCGCGACACCGCGGGCGTCCTTGTTGGGGTTCGCACGAAGGTCGAGACCGGCGTCGGCGGTGAGGAGCACCGCGTCGAGCAGCTCGGTGATACCGATGTTGTTCAGCGCCGAGACGTCGATGAACATCGTCTCCCCGCCGTACTCCTCGGCCACGAGGCCGAACTCGGTGAGCTGCTGGCGCACCTTGGCGGGGTTGGCCCCCTCCTTGTCGACCTTGTTCACCGCGACCACGATCGGCACGTTCGCCGCCTGGGCGTGGTTCAGGGCCTCGACCGTCTGCGGCATGATGCCGTCGTCGGCCGCGACGACGAGGATCGCGATGTCGGTCACCTGGGCACCACGGGCACGCATGGCGGTGAACGCCTCGTGGCCCGGGGTGTCGATGAAGGTGATCGCGCGCTCGATGCCCTCGTGCTCGGTCCACACCTGATAGGCACCGATGTGCTGCGTGATGCCACCGGCTTCGCCTGCGACGACGTTCGCCTTGCGGATGGCGTCGAGCAGCTTGGTCTTTCCGTGGTCGACGTGACCCATGACGGTGACGACCGGCGGACGGATCTCGAGGTCGGCGTCGTCTTCGTCTTCGAGCTCCTGCTCGAGGTCGAGACCGAAGCCTTCGAGGAGTTCCTTGTCTTCGTCTTCGGGGCTGACGACCTGGATGTTGTAACCCAGCTCCTCACCGAGGATCTTGAAGGTCGCCTCGTCGAGGGACTCGGTCGCCGTCGCCATCTCTCCGAGGTGGAACAGCGCCGTCACGAGGGCACCCGGCTGCACCGTGAAGTGCGTGTAGGTCTCGAGCTTGTCGGCCAGGTCGCTGATCGACGCGCCACGGCGCAGGCGGATGACGGTCTTGCCGTCGCCACGGGGGACGCTGACGCCGCCGAGCTGCGGGGCATCCCGCATCTCGAATTCTGCGCGCTTCGTGCGCTTCGACTTGCGGGCCTTGGACTTGCCGCCGCCCTTGCCGAATGCGCCGGCGGTACCACCGCCGGGGCCACGGCCACGACCGCCGCCACCACCGGGGCGACCGGCGTAACCGCCGCCACCCGGGGCGCCGCCACCGGGGCGCTGGAAGCCGCCGCCGGCACCGCCGGGACGACCGGGACCGCCCGGACGCTGCTGGAAGGGCGCGCTACCGGGGCGCGGGGCGCCGGGGCGCGGAGCACCGGGCCGGGGCGCGCCGGGGCGCGGAGCCGCGGGACGCGGGATCGCGCCGCCGCCGCCCGGACGCGGCATTCCCTGCGTGGACGAGAACGGGTTGTTGCCGGGGCGCGGAGCACCGGGGCGCGCCATTCCCTGGCTCGGGGCGTACGGGTTGTTGCCGGGGCGGGGAGCACCGGGACGCGGTGCACCGCCTGCGGGACGCGGGGCGGCCGGGGTACCGGATGCCTCGGCGACCGCCTCGGAGGCCTCGGGCGCGGCGGGCGCGCTCGGAGCGGGCGCGGGGGCGGCCGGCTCGGCGGCCGGCGCCGGGGCAGGCGCCTCGGCCACGGGGGCCGGGGCCGGCTTGGCGGCGGCGGGACGCGGTGCGGGCTTGGCCGCAGGTGCGGCAGGCGCAGACGCGGCGGGTGCCGCGACGCCATCCGCCTCGAGCGCCGCCTTGAGGCGACGAGCGACGGGCGGTGCGATGGATGAGGACGCGCTCTTCACGAACTCGCCCATGTCCTTGAGCTTCTCAAGGGCGATCTTGCTGTCGATGCCGAGTTCGTTCGCGATCTCGTGCACGCGGGGGTTGGCCACAATTCTCCTGTCTGGATTCCGCTCCAGGCAGGAGCGGACGTTATGGGTGGAGGGGTCTCATTTCGAGCCGCTCATTAGTTGTCCATGTGCCGTTCAGCCTGTTCTTCAGGGACTGGATAGAGGTTCGTCAGCTCCGTGGTGTCGAGCGATCCGCTCACCCGCAGCGCCCGCCCGAAGGCGTTGCGACGGATGGCGGACCTGACGCATCCGGAATCCGGATGCACCCAGGCACCGCGGCCCGGGAGTCGCGCCGCGGTATCGACCGCGACCCGTCCGTCGCGCGCGACGACCCTCACGAGGGAGGTTCGGGGAGCACGCTGCCGGCAACCCAGGCAGGTTCTGACGGAGTCCATCCTACCCCCTCCTCGCCGGGTGTCGCCGCCCGGGCGTGTCGTCAGGACTCCATCACCGAATCGGGCTGGATGTCGATGCGCGCGCCGGTGAGCTTCGCGGCGAGGCGGGCGTTCTGGCCCTCCTTGCCGATCGCGAGCGAGAGCTGGTAGTCGGGCACCAGCGCACGGACCGCCCTGAGCGACTCGTCGACGACGAACGCGCTCGAGACCTTCGCGGGGCTGAGGGCGTGGGCGACGAACGTCGCGAGGTCGTCCGACCAGTCGACGATGTCGATCTTCTCGTCGTTGAGCTCGCTCGTGACCGCACGCACACGCGCGCCGAGCTCGCCGATGCAGGCACCCTTCGCGTTGATGCCCGGCTGCGTGGCCTTGACGGCGATCTTCGTGCGGTGGCCCGCCTCGCGTGCGAGGGAGGTGATCTCGACCGCGCCCGATGCGATCTCGGGCACCTCGAGCGCGAACAGCTTGCGCACGAGTCCGGGATGGGTGCGCGACACGGTGATCGACGGGCCCTTGAGGCCCTTGGCGACACTCGTCACATACACGCGGATGCGGGACCCGTGGGTGTACTCCTCGCCCGGCACCTGCTCCTCGGGGGGCAGGATCGCCTCGACGCTGCCGAGGTCGATGTGCACCATCCGCGGGTTCGGGCCCTGCTGGATGACGCCGGCCACGATGTCGCCCTCGCGCCCGCGGAACTCGCCGAGCACCTTGTCGTCGCCGATGTCGCGCAGGCGCTGGTTGATCACCTGCTTCGCCGCGAACGCCGCGATCCGCCCGAAGTCGTCGGGGCTGTCGATCGCCTCGCCGATGATCTCGTCGTTCTCGTCGCGCTCGGGGAGGTAGATGGCCACGTGACCGGTCTTGCGGTCGAGTTCGGCGCGCGCCCCCGACTCGGCGGGCTGCCCCGTGTGCTTGAGGTACGCGGTGAGGATCGCCTGCTCGATGATCTGGACCAGCTCATCGAAGGGGATCTCACGCTCGCGCTCCATGAGCCGCAAAACGGCGAGGTCGATGTCCACGTCAGCCTCCGATATTCAGATCTCAACGCACCCGCCACGTGCTGTGGGTGCGACCGTCAACTCTACCCGAGCGGCGAGGGCAGTCGCGCGACGCCCGATGCGGCGAAAACGTTGGGGTCCGCGCCGGGCGGACGCTCGACCAGACTGGTGGCATGCCCGACGCGCGCCCCGAGTTCGAGGACGTCTACCGAGTCCACCTCCCCGCCGTGAGCCGCTACCTCGCCCGCCGTGTCGCGCGCGACGACGTCGAAGACCTCGCCGCGGACGTCTTCGCGATCGCCTGGCGCAAGCGCGCATCCGTCGCGCCCGGGGAAGAGCTGCCGTGGCTCTACCGGATCGCGTCGTACCAGGTCTCGAACCACCGCAGGAAGCTCGCCGCGCGGGCCGGAGCGCTGGGGCTGTTCAGCGTGCCGGATGCGGCCCCCGGCGCCGACGTGCTGCTCGAGGGCGATCCGGAGCTCGCGGCCGCATGGCGGCGGCTGCCCTCCGGGCATCGGGAGGTGCTCGCGCTCGTCGTGCTCGACGACCTGCCCGTCGCGCAGGCGGCGATCGCGCTCGGCGTGAGCGCGAATGCCGCCAGCATCCGCCTGCACCGCGCGAAGAAAGCCCTCGCGGCGGCGCTCGCAACCGCCCGGGGTGAGACGGACGCCGCTTCCGGCACGCCCGTGGGACCGGATTCGGCATCCGATGAAAGATCGCTGCCCTCCGCGACATAGACAGGGTATGAACGAGAACTTCGACGACCCGGCCCAGCGCCTGCGTCGCGCCGCCCAGTCCTCCCCCGCCGCACCCGAGCTCTCCGACGAGCTCGTGACGGGTGCCGCCGACCGCAGCGCCCCGCGGCTCGTCCGCCGTGGTCGCGCCGCCCGCGGTGCGGGCATCGCCTTCGTCGCCGTTGCAGCCGTCTCGGCGGGCGCCCTCGTGATGCCGAGCCTCCTCACGCCCACCGCTCCCCTTTTCACCGCTGCGGGCGGATCCGAAGGCGGGGAGGCCGCCGCCCTCTCCGCCGACAGCAAGATCGCGATGTGGGTGAACTACGCGTACGTCGCCGGAGCGGGCCTCTCGGCCGACGGCGGGAACGCCACCGTCTACGAACTGCGTCGCACCGGCGACCCGGAGACGGTGCTCGGCGCCGCCGCGGACGCGCTCGGGCTCGACGGCAAGGCCGCCGAGGCGAGCTACTCCAGCCCCGAGTACCCGAGCTACATCGTCGGCCCCGAGGACGGCAGCGCCCCCTCGCTCGTGCTGTCGTGGTCGGGCACGGGCGGCTGGTGGTACAACGACCCCACGGCCTACCCGGCGCAGGTCTGCGAACAGGTCCCCGTCGTGAACGAGGATGGCACCGCATCCACCGAGACCTACCCGTCGTGCACTCAGCCCCAGGTGCCCGCATCCGAGTCGCTCGCACCGAGTGTCGACGAGGCGCGTGACCTGGCGGCCGCGATCTTCGCGGAGACCGGATTCGAGGTCGAGTCGTCGGCGATCCGGGTCACGGCCGACGAATGGCAGACAGTCGCCACGGCCGCGCTGACGGTCGACGGGGTCTCCACGGCTCTCGAGGCGAGCATCGGCTGGACCCCGCTCGGCAAGATCGCCTGGGCGAGCGGGCACTCGGTCGAGGTCGTCGCCCGCGGCGACCACGGAACGGTGTCAGCTGCGTCGGCGGTCGACCGTCTCGCCGATTGGCGCTGGTACGGCGCCGCGGGCCCCGACTACACGGGTGGAGCCGTCGCGCTCGCAGCCGACAGCGGGATCGCCCGCAAGTCGGCCGAGGCGAGCACCGAACCCGCCGAGCCGGCGACCGAGCCGGCGACCGAGCCGGCGCCCGCGAACCCCGCCCCCGCCGAGCCGGCACCGTCCGACACTCCCGCCGAGCCGGCCCCGACGGTCGATCCCGCGCCCGATGGCGACACCATCGATCCGGGGATCGTCGAGCCGATGCCCGAACCGATGCCCACACCCGAGACCGTCACCGTGACCCTCGAGAAGGCGGAGGCGACCCTCCTGCTCATGTGGGACGCCGACGGCAACGCCTGGCTCGTGCCCGGCTACGCCTACGAGAACCCGGAGCAGGGCTTCTGGACCTCGGTGGTCTCACTCGTCGACGGCGTCATCGCCCTCCCCGAACCGGTCGAGGTGGAGCCGCTCCCGGCTGTCGTCGACTGAAGGAACCGTGCGAGTGGGTCGCGTCAGCAGGTCTGACGCGGCCCACTCGCACGATTTGCCGGGGTCACGCGAGGGATGCGGTGAACCGCGCGACGAGTTCGGCCGCCGGCACCTCGGTGCGCTCGTTGGTGCGGCGATCCCACAGCTCCACCAGCCCGTCGGCGGCACCGCGGCCGACGATGACGATGGTGGGCACACCCAGCAGCTCGGCGTCGCCGAACTTCACTCCGGGCGACACCTTGGGGCGGTCGTCGTAGAGCACCTCGAACCGCGCAGCCTCGAGTTCGGCCGAGACCGACTCCGCGAGGTCGAAGGCCGCCTGCTCACGCCCGGTCGCGACGACGTGCACGTCGAACGGCGCGATCCCCCGGGGCCAGAGCAGCCCTCGGTCGTCTGCGGTCGTCTCGGCGATCGCGGCCAGGATGCGGGTGACCCCGATGCCGTACGAGCCCATCGTGACGGTGACGAGCTTGCCGTTCTCGTCGAGCACCTTCAGTCCGAGCGCGTCCGCGTACTTGCGGCCGAGCTGGAACACGTGCCCGATCTCCATGCCGCGGGCGAGCTCGACAGGGCCGGAGCCGTCGGGGGCGGGGTCGCCCTCGCGCACCTCGGCGATCTCGGCCGTGCCGTCGAAGGTGAAGTCGCGCCCGGCGACGAGCCCGAAGACGTGCTTGCCGTCGGCGTTGGCGCCCGTGATCCACGCCGTACCGTCGACGACGCGGGGGTCGCCGAGGTAGCGGATACCGGATGCCGACTCCTCGCCGAGAACAGGGCCCGTCGGCGACCAGGGGCCGATGTAGCCCTTCACCAGTGAGGTGTTCTTGTCGAAGTCGGCCTCGGTGGCGGGCTCGACCTCGGCGGGCGCGAAGGTGACCTCGGCGCGCTTCAGGTCGACTTCGCGGTCACCGGGCACAGCCACGATCACGAGTTCACGCGTGCCATCGAGGTGCGTGAGGGCGAGCACCACGTTCTTGAGGGTGTCGGCGGCGGTCCAGGCGCGGTCGCTGCGGGGCACGTCGCTGTTCGCCACATCGACGAGCGTCGCGATGGTGGGGGTGTTCGGCGTGTCGTGGATGACCGCGTCGGGCTGACCCTCGATCGGCAGGGCGGCGGGCACGACC
>Ga0160436_1000020_pt1 | contig 107309 bp, 92 predicted proteins | sample HID1973M_E0MG_FD_108264 | JGI IMG/M metagenome (GOLD analysis project Ga0160436, IMG submission 108264) | Enriched mosquito-associated microbial communities from UW Madison campus, WI, USA - HID1973M_E0 MG | ecosystem: Host-associated > Arthropoda: Insects > Digestive system > Unclassified ...
ACCGGGCCTCATCTTCCTCGCCGTGTTCCAGGTGTTCGTGCTGCTGTACACGTTCTACGTCGGCTTCACGAACTACGGCACCGGCCACAACGGCAACAAGGAGCAGGCGGTCTCGTCGCTGCTGGCCTCCTCGCTGCAGCGGGTCGAGGACTCGCCCACCTACCCGGTGACCGTCGTCGACCGCCTCGGCGAACTCGGCCTGCTGGTCACCGACCCCGAGACCGACGACGCGTTCGTCGGCACCAACGACGAAGCCCTCAGCCGGGTGCCGGATGCCGAATTCGACGGCGACAAGGCCGTCGCCGCCCCCGGATGGACGAGCCTCACCTTCCAGGAGGTCATCGCCCGCACCGACGAGATCACCGCCCTCGCCGTGCCCTACTCCGACGACCCCAACGACGGGGCCCTCCGCACCCCCGACGGCAGCAACGCCTACCGCTACCTCTCGACCCTCGAATACGACGAGGCCGCCGGAACCATGACGAACACCCAGACCGGCGTCGTCTACAGCGACATCGGCACGGGAGCCTTCACCGCCGAGAACGGCGAAGAGCTGCTGCCCGGATGGCAGATCACCGTCGGCTTCGACAACTTCGTCCGCGCGTTCACCGAGGAGTCGATCCGCGGGCCGCTGGTCTACGTGACGATCTGGACCTTCGTGTTCGCGATCGCATCCGTGTTCCTCACCTTCGTGCTGGGGTTGCTGCTCGCGATCACCTTCCAGAACGCCCGGATGCGGGGGGTCAAGTACTACCGGGTGCTGCTGATCCTGCCGTACGCGTTCCCCGCGTTCCTGTCGATCCTGGTGTGGAACGGCATGATGAACGAGAGCTTCGGCTTCATCAACCAGGTGATCTTCGGCGGGGCCGACATCCCCTGGCTCACCGATCCGACACTCGCGAAGGCGAGCGCGATCCTCGTGAACGTGTGGCTCGGATTCCCGTACATGTTCCTCATCTGCACGGGGGCGCTGCAGGCGATCCCGGAGGAGCTGACCGAGGCGGCGACCATGGACGGCGCCCGCGGCTGGAACGTGTTCAAGCAGATCAAGCTGCCGCTGCTGCTGTCGACGACCGCACCGGTGCTCATCGCATCCTTCGCGTTCAACTTCAACAACTTCAACCTCGTCTACCTGCTCAACAACGGCGGGCCGCGCGACACGACCACGAGCCTGCCGGTCGGTCACACCGACCTGCTCATCTCGATGGTCTACAAGGTGGCCTTCACCGGCCAGAACCGCGACTACGGCCTGGCATCCGCGTTCTCGATCCTCATCTTCATCATCGTCGCGGTGATCGCCGTGATCAGCTTCAGCAGGACCAAGGCTCTCGAGGAGATCCAGCGATGACCACCGCCGACCTCTCGCACCTGCGCAAGGCCCCCGCTCCCGCACGTCGCAAGCGCACCTTCGGTCGCTGGTTCGCCGACACCGGATGGCGCCACCTCGTGGCGATCGTGGTGACGGTGTTCGCGGTGTTCCCGCTGCTGTTCGTGTTCTCCAGCTCGCTCAACCCGAACGGAACCCTCACCGGCTCGAACGCGCTGTTCTCGGCGATCGGCTTCGACAGCTACTGGCGCATCCTCACCAACCCGCAGAACCCGTACCTGCAGTGGTTCGGCAACACCCTCATCATCGCCGGGGTGACCGCGGTCGCATCCACCCTGATGGGGGCGCTCGCCGCGTACGCGTTCTCGCGGATGCGGTTCACGGGCCGCCGGTTCGGTCTCGTCACGATCGTGGTCGTGCAGATGTTCCCGCAGCTGCTCGGCGCGGTGGCCATCTTCCTCATGATGAGCGCCATCGGCGACGTGTTCCCGGCGTTCGGACTGAACACCCACATCGGCCTGATCATGGTGTACCTCGGCGGCGCGCTCGGCGTGAACACGTACCTCATGTACGGCTTCTTCAACACGGTGCCGGTCGAGATCGACGAGGCGGCGAAGATCGACGGCGCCGGCCACGCGCGCATCTTCTTCACGATCATCCTTCGGCTGGTGGCGCCGATCCTCGCGGTCGTCGCGCTGCTGTCGGTGATCGCATCCGTCAACGAGTACCTCATCGCGAGCGTGCTGCTGATCGACCCCGAGAACCAGACGCTCGCCGTCGGGCTCGTGAAGCTCGTGTCGAACCCGAGGTACGCCGACTGGAGCGCGTTCTCAGCGGGCGCCATGATGGCGGCGATCCCGGTCGTCGCGCTCTTCCTCGTGCTGCAGAAGTACATCGTGGGCGGCATCACCGCGGGCGCGGTGAAGTAACCGGCGCGTCACACCGAGTGAGTAGGGTTCCCCGCATGACGAGCGCCCCCGGCCCCACCTCGCCGTCCGGCCTTCCGCACCACGACGGCTCCGCGCTGTACGTGTCCGACGCCCAGCCGTCCCTCGGTTCGGTGGTGGCGGTGCGTCTGCGGGTGCCGCGCGGGTTCGCGCACCTGCGGGTGGTGCGGGTGCGCTCCAACCCCGACCGCGAGCCGGCCTACTCGGATGCGCGCATCGTGCACGAGACGCCGGATGCGGTGTGGTGGCAGGCGGAGATCACGGTCGAGAACCCGGTGCACGGCTACCGCTGGCTGATGGAAGACCACGACGCGAACACGTGGTGGCTCACCTCGAAGGGGCTCTCGGCGATCGAGACCCGCGACATCGACGACTTCCGGCTCGTGACCCACGCATCCCCTCCCGGGTGGGGTGCATCGATGGTCATGTACCAGGTCTTCCCCGACCGCTTCGCGCGGTCGGTCGAGGCGGATGCCCGTGAGCTTCCCGAGTGGGCGCTCCCGGCGTCCTGGGGCGACCCCGTCATCCACCAGGGGCCGGGCACCGGCACCCAGTTCTTCGGGGGAGACCTCGCGGGTGTGGCCGAGCACCTCGACCACCTCGTCGACCTCGGGGTGAATCTGCTCTACCTGACGCCCGTGTTCCCGGCGCGATCCAACCACCGCTACGACGCCCTCTCGTTCGACCACGTCGACCCGCTGCTCGGCGGGGATGAGGCGCTCATCGCGCTCGTCGACGCGGCGCACGCTCGCGGCCTCAAGGTGATCGGCGACCTCACCACGAACCACTCCGGCGACGCGCACGAATGGTTCCAGGCGTCGTACCGCACGCCGGGCGCGCCCGAGAGCGCCTTCTACCTGTGGCTCGACGAAGGCCAGACCGAGTACGTGTCGTGGCTCGGGCACACGAGCCTGCCGAAGCTCAACTGGAACTCCGACGAGCTGCGGGCCCGTTTCATCGAGGGTCCGGATTCGGTGGTCGCCCGCTACCTGCAGCCGCCGTTCGCCTTCGACGGCTGGCGCATCGACGTGGCCAACATGACGGGCCGCTACCGCGACGAAGACCTCAACGAGGAGGTGCGCCGTGCCATCCGCCGCACCATGGTCGAGGTGAACCCCGACACCCTGCTGGTGGGGGAGTCGACCAACGACGCCTCGGGTGGCGACTTCACGGGCGACGCCTGGCACGGTGCGATGACGTACGCGAACTTCACACGGCCGCTGTGGAACTGGCTGTCGGTGCCGGGCTCCCCGGCCGGCGGCGGTCTCGGCATGACGCTCGGGCGCACCACCGACTACTCGGGCCTCGACTTCTATGCGGCGCACCGCGAGTTCGCGGCCGCGTTCCCGTGGCGCACCCGCCTGCACACGATGAACGCGCTCGACACCCACGACACCCCGCGCTTCCTCACCTCAGCACGGGACGGCGTGCTGCCCACCGCGGTGGGGCTCTCGATGACCATGCCCGGCATCCCCGTGGTGTGGGCGGGCGACGAGTTCGGGCTGACCGCCGCCGACGGCGAGCAGGCCCGCACGCCGATGCCGTGGGATCGGGTCGACGATGCGGCGCAGACCATCGATCTGTACCGCCGGATGATCGCGCTCAAGCGTGAGCATCCGGCGCTGAACGGTGGCGGCATCCGCTGGCTGCACGCGTCGGATGAGGCGGTCGCGTTCGTGCGGGAGTCGGCCGAGGAGTGCGTGCTCGTGGTGGCTACCCGCTCGGAGGCGCAGGTCGATCTCGCGGGGGAGCTCCCCGACGACGCGGAACTGCTCGAAGGCTCGGCGACGTGGAACGCCGGGCTCGTGCACGTGCCCGGCCCGGCGTTCCTCGCGTGGCGACTCGAAGGCGTCGCCCTTCCGAGGTTCTAGAGCGTCGCGGCGAACGGGTCGAAGTCGACCGGCACCGCGGGCACGGCGTCGACCGTGCTCGAAACAGTGACGAACTCGCCGCGCTCCGCCGACTCCTCGGCCGAGAGCATGATGTCGAGCACGTGGTAGCCGAGGCGGCCGCTGGCCACATGCGGCCGGTCTTCGGCGATCGCGCGCACCATGTCGAGTACGCCCATGCCGCGGCCCACGACCACGCCCTCCTGCTCGATGTCGATCCACACCTGGTCGATCACGCCGCCGTCGGACGCTGACGTGAGCGGCTTCGCGAGCGCGATCCGGCCCTCGAATCGGTTCGGGTCGGGGATCACGAGCGAGCCCTCGGTGCCGTGGATCTCGACCACGCCGTGCCGGGCGAGCGGCGAGTCGAAGCTCAGCATGCTCTGCGCCTGCTGACCCGCCTCGAACGCGGTGAGCACCGAGATCGTCGACGGCACCTCGACGGGGAACCGCGTGCCCGTCTGGGGGCCCACCTGGATGACGCGTTCGTCGTGACCGCGCAGGCCCATCGCGGCGACGCGGTCGACCGGGCCGAAGAGGCTCACGAGGGCCGTGAAGTAGTACGGGCCCATGTCGAGCAGGGGACCGGCACCCTTCGCGAACAGGAAGCCCGGATTCGGGTGGAAGAGCTCGGGCCCCTGCCACTGCATCGCGGTCTGTGCGAAGAGCGGCGTGCCGATGTCGCCTCGGGCGATGAGCCGCTTGGCCGACTGCAGACCGGGGCCGAGCACCGTGTCGGGTGCGGCGCCCACGCGAAGCCCGGCGGCATCCGCGTCGCGCAGGAGCGCGGAGGTGCAGTCGCGGTCGAGTCCGAGGGGCTTCTCGGTCCACACGTGCTTGCCGGACGCGATCGCGCGGCCAGAGATCTCGGTGTGCGCGGCCGGGATCGTGAGGTTCACGACCAGCTGCACCTCGGGGTCGGCGAGCACGTCGTCTGCCGTTCCCCAGCGCGGCACCCCGTACTTCTCCGCCTGGGTGCGGGCGCGCTCGACGTCGAGGTCGCCCACGGCGACGACCCGCACATCCGGGAAGGAGGTGAGGTTCTCGAGGTAGGTGTCGCTGATGACGCCGGCGCCGATGAGGCCGACGCCCACGGACGCGCTCACGCTGCGAGGCCTTCCGCGCGCAGGTAGGCGAGGCTCGCCGCGACATCGTCGAAGACGTCGCCCGGGGGGTTGTCGTACTCGATGACCGCGTACTCGAGGCCGGATGCGGCGCGCAGGGCGTCCGCGAGCGGCACCTCGCCGGTTCCCGCGTGCCGCTGGTCGACGCTCGCGGCGCCGAACGCCTCGGCTCCCGGTGCCCATGGGTTGCTCGCCGGCACCACCCCGTCTTTGACGTGCGCGGCGACGAGCCGCGAGCCGAGGCGCGTGACGAGCGCGGGCACGTCTTGACCGCCGGCCAGCGCCCAGAACAGGTCGAGCTCGAGCGTGACGCGGTCGTCGAGCAGCGAGACGAAGCGCTCGTAGGCGCTCTGGTCACCGAACGTGGCCACGAACTCCTGAGCGTGGTTGTGGTAGCCCACGGAGATGCCGAACCCTGCGGCGACGTCGGCCGCGGCGTTCAACCGCTCGGCGATGTCGGCGACCCCGTCTTCGGTGAGCCACCGGTCGGGCGCGACGAACGGGTCGAACAGGGTGCGGATGCCGACGGTGGCCGCCGCCTCGAGAACGACCTCGGGGGCAGGCGTCGGGATGGAGCCGTCGGGGGTCCAGAGCTCGTCGGAGAGCAGCGGGGCGTGCCCGGTGGGCGCGCTCAGCCCGCTGGCATCGAGAGCCGCGCGGATCTCGGCCGGCCGGCCCACGAAGTCGAAAGCCTCGACGTTGCGCAGGCCGAGCGCCGCGATCCGGTCGAGGGAGCCGTTCATGTCGGCGGAGAACTGGGACGCCAGCGAATACAGCTGGACGGAGGCTTCGGGGAGCGACACGGAGACCTTCTTTCGTACGTCGTCGTCGGGGAAGTCGTACGACCATATCAGAAATACCTCCATGTGGAAGTTTCGGTGAAGGTACTGTGTTGCCATGACTGACGGTGACCCGGCCGTGATCGGTCGCCGCGGCTCCTACGCGAAGGGGGTCGCGCGGCGCCAGGAGATCCTCGACCGCGCGATCGAGGTGTTCCAGGAGCGGGGTGCCGACGGCACGTCGCTGCGCCGGATCGCGGAGACGATCGGCGTCTCGCATGCGGCCCTGCTGCACTACTTCGACTCGCGCGAGCAGCTGCTGGTCGCGGTGTACGAGCATGCCGAGGCGAAGCGTCACAGCGATTCGCCGCGATCCGATCCCGGTGCCGTCGAGGGGATGGTCGAGGCCGCGACGCAGAACGTGAAGGTGCCGGGGCTGGTGGAGCTGTACACGACGCTGGTGGCATCGTCGCTCGAATCGGGCAGCGAGCACGGAAGGGCCTTCTTCACCGAGCGCTTCGAGCGTGTGCGGGGGGATGTCGCCGATCGGCTGCGCGAGGAGCAGGCGGAGGGCAAGGTGCGCACCGATGTCGATCCGGATCAGATCGCGGCGATCATCGTCGCCGCATCCGACGGTCTGCAGATCCAGTGGTTGCTCGATCCGTCGATCGAGCTGGAGCGCACACTCGGTGCGCTGGCGACGCTGCTGCGGCCGTAGCCTCGGGTGGCCACGGCCGCAGCGGCCTCAGCGCACTCGCTTGATCGGGATGATCGCGAGCGCGCCGATGAGCGTGACAGCGCCCGCGGCGATCAGCATCGCCAGGTAGTTGGAGTTGTCGTCGGCGCCCATTCCGAGGAACACCAGAGCGAAGGGCGCCGCCAGTGACTGCGGGAGCGCATTCGCGATGTTGATCACGCCGAGGTCCTTCCCGGGCTTCTCAGCGTCGGGGAGCACATCGACGATCAGCGCCTGGTCGACGGCGATGTACATGCCCCACGCGAACCCGAGCACGATCTCGGCGGCGTAGAAGTGGCCGACCTCGCTCGAGAAGCCGAGCATGATGAGGCCCGCTCCGAAGAGCGCGGTCGAGCCGGCGACGAACAGCTTGCGTCGCCGGAGCCGGTCGGAGAGCCATCCGGATACGGAGGAGCTCACCAGGAGAGCGATCGTGTAGAGGAGCACGCCGAACGCCACGGCCTCGACGGCCGCTCCGACGGTGAGCCCGAGGTGCTGCTGCATGTAGAGCAGCCGGAAGGTCGTGAACATGAAGCTGCCGAGGATGATGAGGAAGCGCGACCACCAGGCGAACGCGAAGTCGGGGTTCGCGATCGGGTTCGTCCAGAACCAGCCGATGACGGCGACTAGTCGCAGGCGCTCCGCGCGCTGCTCGGGCAGCACGTCTTTCATGACCACCGCGTACACGAGGATGAATGCGATCGCCAGGATGCCGGGCGCGATGAACAGCACCGGCAGGTTTCCGACGAGGAGCACCGCGAGGTAGGTGCCGCAGAGGATCGCCACGTTCTGCGCGACGGCGATGACGCTCGACCCGGTGCCCCGCTGGAACTCGGGCACGTTGTCGGCGAAGCTCGCGATGAGGGATGCGAGGGTCGCGTTCGCGGCGACCTGGCAGAGCAGCCAGGCGAGGGTGAGCGACAGCTGGTCGGTGGCGAAGCTGACCCAGACGAGCCCGAGCGTGAACAGGACGACTCCGCCGATCAGCCACGGGCGACGACGGCCCCAGCGTGTTCTGGTGCGGTCGCTGAGCGCGCCGGCGAGCGGGTTGGCGAACAGTGCGCCGAGCGCGCCGATGGGCAGCACGGCACCGAGCAGCGCGGCGGGATCGTCGGGTGAGAGCTCTTGCGCCTTGAGCTGCATGCTCACCATCACGGGTGAGAGCAGTGCCGCGAACAGTCCGAACTGGGCGAGGAACAGGCCGGTGAAGTACCGGCGGGATGCCCGCGGCGGGGCTGATGACCGGGTGAGCTGATCGGTGGGGTCGACTGACATCGACATTGACGCCTCCTTGGGGTGAAAAGCAACCAGTGGTTGGTTTTAGGAGACGATAGCGACGATGCGGCGTCGGTTCAACTCATACGAGTAAAAAAGGCAGCCATGTGGATAACGTGACGGCCCATGGGGATGGATGCACGTGAACGGCGTGGGGGAGGAGGGGCCGGTGCCCCGTGGATTGAGAGGGTCGCCGCAGATGCTAGGCTCTTCCGGTGCCGCGGAGAGATCTGCGGAACGCCCCGATAGCTCAGTGGTAGAGCACTTCCATGGTAAGGAAGGGGTCGTCAGTTCAATCCTGACTCGGGGCTCTGTTCGTCGGAGCGGGGCTCCACCCTTGCTTCGGCGAACTTGTGGCTGAGTAGCTCAGTTGGTGAGAGCGCACGACTCATAATCGTGAGGTCGCGGGTTCGAGTCCCGCCTCAGCTACCAACAAGTATCAGGGCAGAAGCCCGAATCGCCGCTCTCTGGTGGAGCCGAACGTTCTCGGCCGGATAGATCCGCGATCGCTGGGTGGCGTTGTTCTCGGCCGCCGCAAGCGGGCGGCGCGCTGACTTCGTCGCGCTTCATGTTGCGCCTGGCGAGACTCCCAGAGCCTCGCGGCTGTCTCGTCTAGCAGACGTGCCGCAGGCCGACCAGCCCGACATCTGGGGGTGAAGATCGCTCGGAAACGGCTGCGAGGATCACCCCATGACCGACGCCGCCAGCGAACCCGCCCCGAGGATGCTCAGTCGGCGCCACTTCATGGGTGGGGCAACCGCGCTCTCGATCCTCGCGGCGGCAGGCGTCAACCTTGCCAACGCCAGCCCGGCATTCGCCGCCACACCCGGCACCACCGCCGACAGCGTCATCGCCTACGCGAAGCTCTACGAAGGCTTGACCCTCGCAGGAGTCAAGAACCCGCTGACATCTCCCGAGGTTCCGTCCGGAGCTTGGAACGTTCCGCCTTACAACAAGCCGTGGTGCGCATGGTTCGCGTCCTGGTGCCTCCGCGAGTTGGGGCTTGGCACGATCATCGATGCCGGCGGATTTCGCGGCCTCCCCGAACATGCGAATCCCGAGATCGGCGACGTAGTCGAGTACCAAAACGGAAAGCACGTCGGCATCGTGACGCAGGTCGTCGGCGGTATACGAACGATCGAGGGCAACCGAGGCCAAGCCGGCTACACGGGCAACACCGTGAAGCCGGGAGGCCTCATCTCCGACTACCCCATCAGGCGCTACTTCCGTCCGCCCTACCTCACCACCACACCAGAAGATCCGAACCGCTCTGGAGGAGCCGACATGCTGATGATCATGAAGGGCGCTGGGCCCATCTTCAACTTCGCGCTATTCGCCCCAGGCTTCTGGTACGAATGGTCCGCGCCCGGGGACGGCTCAGCCAACGCGTTCGCTGTCCAGATTTCGGGCGGTGCGACGGGCGCCGTTGTGGTCACCGCAACGGAGTGGAATGCCATCAAGGCCGAGGCGCAGCGACCGATCGAGGTCATCGTCACAACGTAGAACGCGCCTCGTAGGGCAGCTCCGCTGTCACCGCGAAGGCGCCCCTATCCGAGCTCGATCCCGAAATGGTCGGCGAAGATCCGAGTCATCGACGCGAGCTGCAGGTCGTCCAGGATGCTGCCGCGGAGCCCGGGCAGGCCTTCGATGCCGCCCAACTCCGCCCCGCGGAGGTCGAGGTGCTGGGCTTTCGCATTCGTGACCACGAGACGGTCGATGCGGCAGTCCTCGAAGGCGACGCGGGTGAGCTGGGCACCGCCCAGGTCGAGCTCGTCGAAGATGCAGCCGCGGAAGACCACGTCGGTCACCTCCGCACCTCGCAGATTCGCCCATCCGAACTTCGAGCCCGTGATCGTCACCGCACGCAACTCGGACTCGTACAGTTCGGCCGAGCCGAATCGCGACCCGGTGATCTCGACATCACGCAGCGTCACGCGCGGTGCCGTGAAGACGGGGGCGTTCATCCGCTCGATGCGCACCTCTCGGAAACGTGCGCCGCGCAGCTGGGTCTCGTTCGCGTTCCAGTCGGCGAACTCGCACTCGGAGACGTCGATGCCCGAGAGGTCGCGACCCTCGGTGGAGAGCTGATCCCAGTGCAGGCCCTCGTAGCTTCCATGTGCATCGAGACCATCGGGGTCGCCCGGCGCCAGGTCGTCGAGGATGAGGGGGTCGATGCGCGGGGCCGTGTTCTTCGTGTTGTCGGGCACGCGCCCAGTCTGTCGGGAGGCGATGACATCCGTCCCGATCCGCTAGCCCACCTCGCGCATGAACGCACTCAGCTCGTCGGCCGCCAGCTGCGGCTCCTCGAACGCCATGAAGTGGCCCCCGCGATCGGGTGCGAGGTAGCGGCGGATGTCGACGGCGGCCCGTTCGGCGATCGAGCGCGGGAAGAGCGGCATGTTCCACTCCTGGCTCTGGGTGACCGCGACCGGCACGGTAATGGTGGGGCGTTTGCCGTTGTGGGGCGTGTCGAGGTCTTGCCGGAACGAGCTGCCGATCGAGTCGGTGACCCAGTAGAGGGTGAGCAGCTCGCAGAGGGCGTCCCGGCTGAAACGCGACTCGAGGTCGCCGTGGCAGTCGGCCCAGTCGCGCAGCTTGTCGATGATGAACGCCGCCATGCCGGCGGGGGAGTCGATCAGGGCGGCCGCGATCGTGTCGGGCTTGGTGCCGAGGATCGCGGCGTAGCCGCCGTCGGTCTCGTCGCGTTCCTCCTCGGAGTCGAACCAGGCCTGCTCGGCGGGCGTGATCGGTTCGGCGTACTCGGCCGGGAATGGCCCGTGGATCACATGCAGGCCGGCCACCTCATCCGGGTACATGGTCGACAGCCAGGCGCACGATGAGCCGCCGATGTCGCCGCCGAAGGCGAAGTAGCGCTCGTACCCGAGGGTTTCGGTCATGAGCACGTGGAAGGTCTCGGCGATCGCGGCGCGCGTCGTCGGCCCGTCGGGCAGCTGCGACCAGAGGTGCCCGGGGAGCGACGGCGCCACGACGTCGACGTCGAGCAGGTCGGCGAGCGGCAGCAGCTCGAGGAAGCTGCTCGGCCAGCCGTGGGTGAGCAGCACCGGCGGCCGGGTGGGGTCGCGGCGGATGTGCACGAAGTGGGTTCCGCGCTCGATGAACTGCGGGTAGGTGTTGAGCCGAGCTTCGGCTGCGCGCCAGTCGAACCCGTCGGCCCAGTAGTCGACGAGCTTGCGCAGGTAGTCAGGGTCGACGCCGGCGCTCCAGTTCGTGCCGTTGGGTGCCGAGTACCTCGTGCGCCGCAGCCGCGTGCGCAGCTCGTCGAGGGTCTCGTCGGGGATGTGGATCGTGAAGGCGGGCATGTCAGTTCCCTTCCGTCGGGTTGGGTTCTGTCGCCTCGCCGCGCACGAGGGGGAACGCGGAGAGCTGGATCTGCACCGGGCGCGACCCCGGGGTGGGGGTCGTCTTGTGGGCGTCGAGGTAGCGCCAGATCACCTCGTCGACGTCGGCCACGAAACGGCGGAGCTGCTCGGCGGTGAGGCGCACGTTGACGGTGTCGATCGAGGCCGCCTCGAACCACTCCGCCTCGAAGGCGTCGTCTCCTGCCGCCTGGTATTCGGCGAGGGCGGTTTCGCGGGTGCGCGCCCACTGCTCGTCGACCAGTTCGGTGGCGAGGCGTTCGGCCGACCCTGCGGGCAGTTCGCGCGCGTCGTGGGTGGTGACCGAGCCGGGTGCCCGCATCCACCACCGTTCGCGCGCGGTGCCGCGGGTGGTGTCTTCGGCGACGAGTGCGTGCCGTTCGAGCTGGCGGAGGTGGTAGCTGGTGGAGCCGCTCGATTCGCCCAGCCGCTCGCCGAGCCCGCTCGCGGTCAGCGGGCCGTACATCGACAGCTCATCGAGGATGCGCACCCGCAGCGGATGCGCGAGGGCGTGCAGCGTCGCGGGGTCGAGCGGGGCGGGACGGCGTCCCGTGGCGCCGCTGGAGGGATCGCTCATGATGCAAAGATACGTTTGCAAACGAACCTTTGCAAGTGCCTACATGTGCCGAACGGACCCGATCGCGCGCGCGAGCTCCCCGTTGGGCGTCGTGAGGATCAAGCCGGTCGAGCTGCCAGCCGACTCGGTGAGGCGGTCGAGCCAGTCCCGGTCGATGGCCGGAACGCGCGAGCCCGCGAACTTGAAGTACACCGGCAGCGTGGGCGTCATCCACATCGAGCTGCGGCCGTCGCCGACCGACAGTGCGTCGAGCCACGAGACCACGAGCGACTCGTTGCGGCGGAACCGCTGCACGATCACGATCTGCAGGTGCGACAGGAGGCGGTCCTCGAACTCGACCGAGATGTTGCCGTGCTGCATGGTGCCCATCGGGTACCTCCAAGGAAGGGGGAGCGCCTCAGTGCGAGGTCGCCTCGGCGTCGCTCTCGGCCGGGGCACGTCCGGCGTCGGCGACATCGATATCGGTCGGAAGGCGCAGCCGCGAACGTCGTCGGAGCTCCGACACCGTCTCGTCGACCTCCATGTCGACGTGCGGCTCGTCGGTCTCCATCGTGAGGATCTGACTCGACGGACCGACCAGCAGCTGCATCCGGCGCACCCCGCCCGCATCGTCGACCCCGGCGCAGTCGATCACGTCGGCGGAGTTGACGATCGCGAGCACGCTCGCGTACTCCATGATCGCCTCCGCGATGGCGTCGTCGGTGAGGAAACCGCCGCTGGCGTAGAGGATGCGCTTCACCGTGCGAGCATGCCCCCTCGCGGCCGTGATCGGCAGGGGATTGCGCGGGGGCCTCCGGTGGAGTAGCCGATCCCTGGTGCTGTGCGCCGCATGGGGCCATGATGTGCGTACCGGATCGAAGGAGTCCTCATGGCCACCGCATCCCGCCCGTTCGGCGTCACCCTCGTCGCCATCATCGCCTGGGTGTCGGGTGCCTGGGGGATCGTCCAGGGCATCATCGCGCTCATCGCAGGGGCTCCGACCTGGAACGTCTTCGCCGCCTGGGTGATGATCTTCCTCGGTGCGATCACGATCGTCGTGAGCCTGGGTCTGCTGAAGGGCGACCCGACGGCGCGCATCCTGGTGACGGTCGTGCTCGCCGTCAACGCCCTCATCGCCGCGGCGACAGCCGCGAGCGAGGGGATCGCATGGCCGGCCGCGATCCCGTCGGTCGTGCTCGCTCTGCTGGGCATCGTGCTGCTGTTCACCCCGCGGGCGAATACCTTCTTCCGCGGCTGACCCCGCCCGACGCATCCGGCGATACCCTTCGTCCATGAGCACCGCCCAGTCGCCGGAGGTGCGGCCTCCCCACGCCGACGGAACGGGCGGCGACTGGATCTTCCCGCTCAGCGAGACCGCGGCGACCACCCGCGCCGCGCTCGTCAGCGGAGCCTCGGCGCTCAGCCTCGTGCTGCTGGCCGTGCTCGCCACGATCGGGGTCGTCTTCACCGTCACGCAGCCGGGCAGCATGGTGCCCTGGATGCCGCTCGCGCTCATCCCGCTCGCCGCCGGCAGCATCGCCGCGTGGCGGTGGGAGCCGATCCCGGTGCTCGGGTACTTCGCGATCGCGCTCGCCGCGATCGGCTCGTTCATCGCCCTGACGATCGCCGCGGTCGAATCCCCGGCGCAGGCGTTCGCCGGCACGGCCGGATTCGTGCTCTCGATGACCACCAACGTGGCAGTGCTGATGGGCGCGGCCTCCGACCGCTGGACCGGCGGCATCGCCGGCGCCCTCGGCGGGTGGGTGCTCGCCGAGGGGACGATCGCGATCACCGCCTCGTTCGTGGGGCTGCCCTACCGGCTCGACGTGCCCCCGATCGCGATCGCGCTGGGGGTGGCGCTCGGCTACGCCGTGGTGCCGCTGGCCCGCGCTCGCGCCCGGAGCGGCACCGCATCCCTCGAGCAGGCCGACCGTCGGACCCGCGCGAGACGCCTGCGCGAGGTGGAGGGGCGCGAGTCGATCGCCGTGCTCCACGACACGCTGCTCGGCGAGCTGGCGGCGCTCGCGGTCCGGGAGCCGGGGCCGCTGACGGATGCCGAACGGGGGCGCCTCGCCGCGAGTCTCGAATCGAGCGCCATGCTGCCGCTGCTGCGCAACGAGCGCATCCCGCTCGCTGCGGGGGTGGGCGCGTGGTTGGTGTCGATCGGCGCCGCCGGCGGCATCCGCATCAAGCTCGAGGGCGAGGTGGCGACACTGGACGACGTGCCCGACCCCGCAGGTTCGGCGCTGCGCGCGGCGCTCGAGCAGTGCGTCGTGAACGTCGCCCGGCATTCGGGGGTCGCGGAGGCGTGGGTGGCGGTGGGGGTCTCGGATGCGGAGCTCAGCGTGACCGTCGTCGATGAGGGTGTCGGCTTCGATCCGGGTGCGGTGCCGCACGATCGCCTCGGCCTGAGCGAGTCGGTGCAGGGACGTGTGGAGCGCTGCGGCGGCGCGGTGCGCGTCTGGAGCAGCCCGGGCGCCGGCACCTCGGTGCACATCACCGTGCCGTTGGGGGTGTGATCGTGGCCGCCTACCGGATCTCGCCGCAGCAGCTCGACCCGCTCGCCGGAGTCACCGCGCAGGCCTTCGCCTGGGTGTTCGCGTTCGCGGCCTTCGCCACCGCCGCGGGCCTGAGCCTCGTGCACCGGGTCGAGTACCACGACCTCCCGCCCCTCCTGGGGGCGTACACGGCGCTCGCCGCCGCGGGGACCATAGTCATCCTCGCCAGCTCGCCGCGACGTGCGCCGTTCACCTGGCGGGCCGCCGGCTCGATCCATGTCTTCTGCCTCGCCGCGGTGTTCCTGGAGGCCGCCGCGCAGTGGGGCACCAACACGGCGGTGCGCTCCGACTGGGCGCCGCTCGCGCTCGCCCTGCTCGTCATGGCGACCGGATGCTTCCGGCCGGCTTTCGAGATCCTCGGGATGACGGCGGTGAGCGCGCTGTGCGTCGCCGCGGTCACGATCACCGGCGCGGCCGCATCCGGTTCCCCGTTCCCGCCTGTCATCTACGCGGGACTCACCGCCGGCCCGATCCTCGCGGCGGGCGTGGGGGCGGCTGTCTTCTCCGCCACCCTCGTGCGGCGCCTGCTGCGCTGGCGCGACGCCACCCACGGCGTCCGGCTGGAGGCGGTCGAGCGGATGCGGTTGCGCGTGCGCGACGACCTGCGCGACGAGCGCCTCACCATGATCGAGGGCGAGATCGGCCCCTTCCTGCGCGAGGTGCTCGCGCTCGGTGAGGCGGTGGACGAGACGGCCGAGTCGGCGAGACGGCTCGCCGATCAGCTGCGGCAGGCGCTCGTGCACGAGGCGGACGGGGTGTGGCTCGACGGCATCGTCGCCGCCCTGAACGACGACGCGGGGCTCGCTGCGCGGATGGACGAGACCCAGCGTGCCGCCGTGGAGGCGGTGTGCACGGCGCTCGCCGACCGGCACGTCAGGGCGAGCCTCGAACGCGCCGGCCGCCGCATCCGCCTGCTCCTGGTGTGGGATCGCGCGGGTCGCGGTCGCCTCGGGCCGGAACTGCAGGCGATGCTGCGTCACGTCTTCCCGGGTGCACGTGTGCGGCCGGCCGCGCGCCGCATCGAGCTGGAGTTCGACGACGAGAGCTGATCAGAGGGCGGCGCGCACCGCGGCGAGCAGCGGCGGCATCGGGTCCTCCAGGTCGAGCCGGTTGCGCAGGTAGCCGATCGCGACGCCGGTCTCGGGGTCGGCGAAGGCCGCCTGGCCCCCGGCTCCGCCGTGGCCGAACGAGTGGGCCGACAGCATGGGCGCGGCGCCCGACGACAGTTCGACTCCGGCGCCCCAACGCTGGTGGGGTGCCGGCACATCCAGCACCCAGGGTCCTTCGCTGCGGGGCCGCACGAGCCGTGCCCGGGTGTCGTCGCCGACGAGGGTCACTCCGCGGGTGGGGGTGATCGCGGCCGACCAGATCCGGGCGAGGGCGGATGCGGTGCCGATGCCGCCGGCGGCGGACAGGCCCAGCATCCGCACCTCGGGATCGTTGAAGCCCGCACCCGCGTCGACGAGCGTGGGCGGCATGGCGCTGCCGAGCGTGAGCGCCCGCACGATCCGCGGGTCGGCGGGCACGGCGGTGGCCCAGACGGGGCTCGTGACGAGCCAGGCGGCCGCGTCGGCGGTGGCGCGGTCCGGGGCGAGGGTGATCTCGGCGTCGAGGGGCTCCGCGATGTCGTGGGCGAAGACCTCATGGAGTTCGCGCCCGGAGGCGCGTCGCACGATCTCGTCGGCGAGCACCCCGTAGGTCACCGCGTGGTACGCGTGCCCCGACCCGGGATGCCACATCGGCTGCTGCGCGGCGATGCGGGCCGCCCAGCCGGCGCGGTCGCGCACGTCGTCGAGGGTGAGGTCGGTGTCTGGCGCCGACACCCCCGCGCGGTGGGCGAGGGCGTCGCCGATGGAGACGCCGCCTTTGCCGTGCGCGCCGAACTCGGGCCACAGCTGCGCGAGCGGGGCGTCGAGATCGAGGAGGCCCGCCTCGACGAGGGTTCCGATGACGAGGGCCGACATGCCCTTGGTCGCCGAGAAGATGACGGATCGGGTGGACGCCTCCCAGGCGCTGCCGTCGCGTTCGTCGGCGGTGCCGGTGCGGATGTCGACCACTTCGCGGCCGTCGCGCCAGATCGAGAGGGCGGCTCCGGATCGTCGCGGCTCGCGCACGCCGTCGGCGAAGGCGCGCACGACATCCGCGTATCCGGGGTCGCTGCGGCCGTCGACGCGCGGGTCGATCTCACGTGCGTCCATGGGTCTCCTCTTCGTGGGTTGCGTCGTCGCTTCCCTCGTGGTTATGGTCTGTATAACGTTCTCCGTAGAACGTTGCACCAGTGTAGTCTGCTCTGCAATCTCTGATCCCAATGGAGGGCTCAATGAAATTCAAGTCAGTCGTGGCAGGCGTGGCGACGACGGCCGTCGCGATCAGCCTCGCGGCCTGTTCGTCACCCGAGACGAGCGAAGAGGTCACCACGCTCACCCTGTGGCACAACTCCGCCGACACCCCCGCAGTGCTCGACCTGTACGAGCGATTCGAAGCCGAGACCGGCATCCACCTCGAGCTCGTCGACATCCCGTCCGACGCGTTCGAGACCACCACCACCACCAAATGGGCGACCGGCGACCGCCCCGACATCCTCGAATACCATCCCACCCGCTCGGCGCTCTTCGCGCTGAACCCCGCGCAGAACATGCAAGACCTCTCCGACATGGACTACGTGGCGAAATCGGGAGACCTCTACAAGTCGATGGGCTCCGTCGACGGCACCGTCTACGCGGCGATCACCGGCTTCCCGTCGATCTTCGGGATCTACTACAACAAGGCCGTGCTCGCGGATGCGGGCCTCGAACCGCCGACCAGCTTCGGCGACCTGAGCAGCATCTGCGACGCGCTCGCAGGCACGGGAACCGCCCCGATCTACGAGTCGGGCGGCAGTGCGTGGCCCACGCAGATCCTGCCGCTGCTCTACGTGTCGGATGCGAACGAGGCAGACGCCTACGGTTCCGCGATCGCCGCGAACGAGCAGTCGCTCGCCGACCCCGACGGCGCCTTCGAGCAGGGACTCGAGGCCTACGCGGGCCTTCGCGACCAGGGCTGCTTCAACGCCGACGCCACCTCCGCCACCTTCGAGAACGCGCTCGCGTCGGTCTACGACGGCAGTGCGGCGATGACGGCACTGCACTCGGACGCCTACGCCGTGCTCCTCGCGGCCGCAGGCGGCGACGCGGCCGCCCTCGACGCGACCATCGGCTTCGTGCCGGTGTCGGCCGAGAGCCCGGTCGCGGCATACGCGAGCGCGCCCATCGGCACGTTCTACGCACCGAAGACGGGCGACGCGGCACGTGAGGCGGCCGCGCGCGAGTTCATCGCGTTCGCGACGGGCGCCGGCTACCAGCAGCTCGTCGACGCGGGCCCCAGCTTCCCGGTGATCGACGGCGCTGAGACGCCCACCGACTTCTCGGAGCTGCAGCTCGCCTTCAAGGCCGCCTACGACGGGGGAGCGACCGTCGCGGTCAACTCCAACGTCGCCGGATTCGGGGCGTTCGTCACCGAGACGAGCAAGCTGCTCGCCGGACAGACGACGCCCGCCGACGCGGCAGCCAGCATGCAGGACCAGGTCGAGCAGGCATCCGTCGCCGCGGGGATCCCCGGATGGTGATGGCTCCACCCGCCCCTGCGGAACACCGCAGCTCCCGCCGTGCGCCTTCGGGCGTGCGGCGGGAGCCGGCCCGCCGCACGCCCATCCGGGCGCGGTGGTGGGGGTTCGCGATCCCCTCGCTCGTGCTCGTCGTCGTGTTCTTCGTGGTGCCCTTCGCCCTCAACATCCCGTTCGCGTTCTCGTCGTGGTCGGGGTACTCCGACGACATCCGCCTCATCGGCCTCAAGAACTTCGAGCTGCTCTGGGAGCGGGGCATCCTGCAGAACTCGATCGGCATCACGGTCGTGTACGCGGTGATCGCCATGACCGTGCAGAACGTCGTGAGCCTGTCGCTCGCACTCGCCCTGCGCACCACCAACTTCGTCAACTCGCTCTACCGTTCGATCTTCTTCCTGCCCGTGCTGATCTCCCCGCTCGCCGCCGGCTACATCTGGCGCGCGATCGTCAGCCCCGACGGCCCGCTGAACGCCGCCATCGCGCTCGCCGTGCCCGGCTTCGACAAGGCCTGGCTCGGCGACCCGGTGACGGCTCTCGTCACGGTCGCGTTCGTCGACGCCTGGAAGTGGTCGGGCATCGCGACGCTCGTCTACATCGCCGGACTCAACAGCATCCCCTCGACCATGCTCGAGGCGGCCTCGATCGACGGGGCGAACGCCTGGCAGCGGTTCTGGCGGATCTCGTTCCCGCTGCTCGCGCCCGCCTTCACCTTCAACGTGGTGACGACCCTCATCGGCGCGCTGAGCGCCTACGACGTGATCGCATCCACGACCGGCGGGGGGCCGGGCGTCAGCACCGTCACCCTGAACGTGGCCGCCGTGCAGCAGTTCGGTCTCTCGTATTTCGGCACGGCCAGCGCCCTCAGCCTCACGGTCACCGTGCTCGTGGTCGTCTTCGCGGTGCCGCTCGTCGCCTGGCTGCGCCGGCGGGAGGTGGCCGCATGAGCGCCGCCATCGCCGTGCGCCCGCGCCGCAGCTCCGGGCGGATGCGCGCGACCGTCAAATACACCCTCCTCACGCTGTTCGCGATCCCGTGGGTCGGCATCCCGCTCTGGCTGGTGGTCGTGAACTCCTGGAAGACCCAGGGCGAGGCGGCCCGCCTCAGCCTCGGGCTCCCCGAGCAGTGGGCGATCGTCGAGAACTACGCGGCCGTCTTCACGACCGGCAACTACCTGACGGGCCTGCGCAACAGCCTCCTCGTGGCCATCCCCACGATCGTGGTCGTGCTGCTGCTCGGATCGGCGGCCGCCTGGGCCTACGCCCGCAGCACCAGCCGCTCCTTCCAGGCCTTCTTCTACCTCACGAGCCTGTCGATCCTGCTGCCGCCGGCCGTCATCCCGACGATCTTCGTGCTGACGACCCTGGGTCTCGACGGCTCGATCGCCGGGTACGCGCTCATGATGATGGGCACCCGGCTCGGCATCGCCGTCTTCCTGATCACGGGCTTCATCCGCGGGATACCGCCCGAGCTCGAGGAGGCGGCCGCGATCGACGGCGCCTCGCGGCGGCGCATCTTCTTCTCGCTCATGTTGCCGCTGCTGCGCCCGGTGCTGTTCGTCGGCGGGGTGCTGCTGGTGATCACCGTGTGGAACGACTTCTTCTTCGGCGTGCTGCTGCTGAAGACGTCGGCGAACGCGACGCTGCCCCTCACCCTGTACTCCTTCGCGAGCGCATCGACGTCGAGCCTGCGCTGGAACCTCGTCTTCGCGCACGTCGTGATGACGAGCCTGCCGCTCATCGTCGCGTACCTCGTCTCGCAACGGCAGGTTCTCGCGGGGCTCACGGAAGGCGGCGTCAAGGGATGAGCGGGGGCACGGCGCCGACCCGGGTGCGGTTCGAGCAGCTCGACGGTGACGCGATCGGCATCGGCGACCGCTCGCCGCGCCTCTCCTGGCGCGCGGGGGATCCGGATGCGGTGGTCGCGGAGCTGCGCGCGACGCGTTCCGACGGCACCGCCGAGTCGCACCGCGCCGCCACGGCATCCGGGTCGCTCGTCGCCTGGCCGTGGCCGGCCCTCGCCTCGCGCGAGCGACGCCGGGTCGAGGTGCGCACCGCGGATGCGGCGGGCGTCTGGGGTGCGTGGAGCGTGCCGAGCATCGTCGAGGCGGGGTTGCTCGACGCCGGGGACTGGCTCGCGCGGTTCGTCGGCCCGGCGCCCGGCGGCGACGCATCGGCCCTGCCGCTCGTGCGCAGTCCCGAGGTGCGGATCGAGGGGGAGGTCGTGGCGGCGCGCCTGTACGCGTCGGCGCACGGCGTCTACGAACTCGAGCTCAACGGCAGCCGCATCGGCGACGAGGTGCTGGAGCCCGGGTGGCAGAGCTACCGTCACCGCCTGCGCTACCGCACCCACGACGTCACCGAGCTGGTCGCATCCGCCGGCACGGTGGTGGTCGGCGCGCTGCTCGGCGAAGGCTGGTACCGGGGGCGACTCGGCTTCCCCCTGATCGTGCGCGACCGCGTCTACGGCGACGAGCTGGCCGTGCTGGCACAGCTCGAGATCGAGTACGCCGATGGCCGGCGCACGGTCGCCGTGTCTGGCGAGGACTGGCGATGGATGCCGGGACCGATCGTCGCGAGCGACCTCTACGACGGCGAGACCTTCGACGCCCGGCTCGCGATGCCGGGCTGGTCCTCGCCCGGCTGGCAGGGCACGAGCAGCCCCGTCGCCGTGCGGCCCGCCGACGAGGTGCAATTGGTGGCGCCGACCGGGCCGCCCGTGCGGCGCACCGAGGAGCGGCCGCCCGTGGCGGTCGTCGAGCGGGAGGGGGCGACCCTCTTCGACTTCGGTCAGAACCTGGTCGGGCGGGTGCGGCTGACCGTCACCGGTGCCGCCGGCGACGCGGTGACGCTGCGGCACGCCGAGGTGCTCGACGGCGACGAGCTCGCCATGCGGCCCCTGCGCACGGCTCGCGCCACCGACCGGTACCTGCTCGACGCATCCGGAACCCAGACGTGGGAGCCGCGGTTCACCTACCACGGGTTCCGCTACGTCGAGCTGTCCGGTCCGCCGGAGGTGCTCGCCTCCGCGGTCGTCACGGCGGTCGTCATCCACACCGACCTGCGGCGCGTCGGTTGGTTCGCGAGCTCCGATCCGCTGCTGAACCGGCTGCACGAGAACGTCGACTGGAGCCTGCGGGGCAACTTCGTCGACATCCCGACCGACTGCCCGCAGCGCGACGAGCGCCTCGGGTGGACGGGCGACATCGCCGTGTTCGCGCCGACCGCCTCGTTCCTCTACGACGTGGACGGCTTCCTCCGTTCGTGGCTCGACGATCTGGCGCTCGAGCAGCGCGACGACGGCACCGTGCCGTTCTTCGTCCCCGAGCTCGAACTGCCCGGGCGCACGGACGTGCCGGGCCTCACCCTGGCTCCGACCGCAGTCTGGGGCGACGCCGCCGTCACCGTCCCCTGGGACCTGTACCGCGCATCCGGCGACCGCGCCCACCTCGAACGGCAGTACCCGAGCATGCGCAGCTGGGTCGACGGGGTGCTGCGCATCGCCGGCCCCGACCGCGTCTGGGACACCGGCTTCCAATTCGGGGACTGGCTCGACCCCTCGGCACCGCCGGACGACCCGGCGGCGGCGCTCACCGAGACCGCCCTCGTGGCGACCGCCGCACTCGCCCACTCCACGGCGCTGCTCGCCGAAACGGCAGCCGTGCTCGGCGATGAGCGGATGCGGGCCCACTACGCGGGGGTCGCCGCGGAGGTCGCTGCCGCGTTCCAGTCCCGCTTCCTCGGCGCGGACGGGATCCTCAGTTCGGACACCCAGACGGCGTACGCCCTCGCGCTGCGCTACCGGCTGCTGCCCGAGGACGTGCGGGGCGCGGGCGAGCGGCGGCTCGTCGAGCTGGTGCGCGCGAGCGGCCACCGCATCGGCACCGGATTCGTCGGCACCCCTCTCGTGCTCCACGCGCTGAGCGACGCGGGGGCACTCGATGACGCCTACCGGATGCTGCTGCAGACCGAGGCGCCCTCGTGGCTGTACACGGTGGAGATGGGGGCGACGACCATCTGGGAGCGATGGGACAGCCTGCTGCCCGACGGCAGCATCAACCCCGGCGAGATGACCTCGTTCAACCACTACGCGCTCGGCGCCGTCGCCGCGTGGATGCACGAGGTCATCGGGGGCCTCGCACCGCTCGAGCCCGGGTACCGCGCCATCCGCGTCGCCCCGCGCCCGGGAGGTGGACTCACCTCCGCCTCGGTCGCACACGAGTCGCCCCACGGACGCGTTTCGGTAGATTGGGCGCTCACGGATGCGGGGAACCTGGAGCTGCGTGTCGTGGTGCCGCTCGGCACGACGGCGACGATCGAGGTGGGTTCGCTGCACACGACCGTGACCAGCGGAACGCACGAACTCACCGCATCCCCGCACACCGACGGCGGATGGCACGGCACCCCCGCCGCACGAAACAGCGGTCGAACCTTCGAGAGCGCGACAAGATGAGCACCATGGAGACCGGCACACCCAGCGCGGGCGAGGGGCGCGCCCGTCGCGTCACGATCGTCGACGTCGCCGCACGGGCCGGGGTCTCGACGGCCGCCGCGTCGAAGGTGCTGCGCAACGCCTACGGGGTGAGCCCGCAGATGCGCGAGAAGGTCGAGACCGCCATCAAGGAGCTCGACTACCGGCCGCTCGCCGCCGCGCGCGGCATGCGCGGCAAGACGTTCACGATCGGCGTTCTCGTCTCCGACATCCAGAACCCCTACTTCGGGTTGCTCGTGGAGGGGGTCACGGGCGAGGTCGAGGAGAGCGGCTACGAGTTGATGGTCGGTCCGGCCGGTGCGTCGGCGGCATCCCAGTCGCGCATGATCGAGGCGATGATCGACCGCCAGATGGACGGTCTCATCCTGATCGCGCCCGTGCTGCCTGCCGCCGAGCTCGACCGCGTCGCCCGGCGCCTCCCGACGGTCGTGATCGGTCGCCACGGCCCCGCCGACGACTACGACACCGTCGCCGGTGACGACCTCCGCGGTGCGGCCCTCATCGTCGAGCATCTCGTTCAGCTCGGCCACCGCGACATCGCGTACCTCACGCACACCGACGCGCACGAGGCGGAACCCCGCCTGCCGCAGCACGTGCGCGAGCTCGGGTACCGCCAGGCGATGGAGGCGCACGGACTCGCCGACCGCATCGACATCGTCGACGGGCGCTGGACGGCGCAGGGCGGCCAGGATGCGGTGCGCCGGCTGCTCGAGCGCGACACCCTGCCGACTGCGTTCTTCGCCGGTGCCGATGTCGCAGCCCTCGGGGTGCTCACCGAGCTGTGGGAGCGCGGCGTCGACGTGCCGGGCCGGATCTCGGTGGTCGGGTACGACAACGCTCCGACCGCGGGCCTCGGCCCCGTTTCCTTGACCTCGGTCGACCAGTCCGGGCTCGACATGGGCGCGACAGCGGCTCGGCTGCTGCTCGACCGTTTCGAGCGGCCCGTCGACGCCCGCCACGTGCTCACCGATCCGCGACTCATCGCGCGCCGCACGACCGGCGCGCCTCGGCAGTGAGCACCGGCATCCGGGAGCATGCGGTCGGGGGCGCGTCCGGAGCCGTCCGGGTGCGCGAGTACCGGCCGCCGAACCCGTCGAGCCTGCTCGTGTGGGCCCACGGGGGAGGGTTCTCGGGCGGTTCGCTCGACATGCCCGAGTCCGACGCAGTCGCATCGGCGCTCGCGGACGCCGGCCACGCGGTCGTGGCCGTCGACTACCGGCTCGTGGATGCGGCCACCCGCTACCCGGCCCCCCACGACGACGTCGTGACGGTACTGCGCTGGGCACTCGAGGCGTCGGATGTGCCGGTGTTCGTGGGCGGTGCGAGCGCGGGCGGCAACCTCGCCGCGGGGGCCGCGCTGCGCACGACCCGCGAAGGGCGCGGTCCTGTCGGTGTCGTGCTCGCCTACCCGCTGCTGCATCGCCGGGTCCCGGATGCGGCGGAGGCCCACACCGACGAGACCGTGCCGCCCGAGGCGCGCTTCGACCCGGTGAAACTCGCCGCCCTGGTGGACGCCTTCGCACCCGAGCCCGAGGCGGAGGCGGAGGCCGACGCCTACGCGTTCATCGGCGACCACCCGCTCGCGGGCTTTCCCCGTTCGCTCGTGATCGCATCCGAATCCGACGACCTGCGCCCCTCGTCGGAACACTTCGCGGCCGACCTCGCGCAGGCCGGGGGCGACGTCGAGCTCGTGATCGAACCCGGCACGCTGCACGGGCACCTCGACCTGCCGGGCGAGCCGGCCTTCGCGGCGACGATCCAGCGCATCCACGCCTGGATGTCGCGCGTCTCGGCCGGCTGAGTCACTCCGGCTGCGCGGCCACCTCCACGGCCTCGAAGGCGCGCACGCCCTCGGGCGTCATCCACTCGGCGAGCATGCGGTGCACCTCGCCAGCCATGTCGATGCCGCGGTCGAAGAGCCACTGCGCCTGCAGGCCGTCCATGAGGGCGGTGAGGCGCAGGGCGGCGTCGTCGGGGTCGAGGTCGGCGCGCAGGTGCCCGGCTCGCACCGCCCCCCGGACGGCGCGAGCGGTGCCGGTGCGGATGCGTTCGTAGCGGTTCACGAAGTAGTCGCGGGCCGGGTGGTCGGGGGCCGACGCCTCCGACGAGAGCCGAACGAAGAGCTCGATGAGACCGGGGACGAGCCGGTTGTGGTCGGCCAGATCGACCATGCCGCGCAGCACGCCGATGGCCCCGGCTCCTCGCGTGTAGGGGACGAAACGCTCCTGGTCTTCCACGTCGCGCGCCTCGAGCACCGCCTCGAGCAGCGCCTCCTTGTCGGGGAAGTAGTGCAGCAGGCCCGCCCGCGAGATGCCGCAGGCGGCCGCGATCTCGAGGATCGTCGCCGACAGGAAACCGCGTTCCGCGAAGTGCCCGGATGCCGTGCGGATGATCGCGTCACGTCGTGCGCGACCCTTCGCGTAGCCGCGCGCGGGGCCCCCCGCGACGGGGGCATCCGACAGGGCGTTGGCGGCGGTGTCGAGGGCGGTCACGGATGCGAGGTTAGCACCGGAGTTGACAAAACCGACACAAGTGTAGATATTTGTCATCACTCACCGCGGAGTGCACACGGCCCCGCGGACGGACGAAGGAGTTCCCCGTGACCGAGGCCCGCTTCCCCTACCAGGACGCCGCCCTGCCGATCGAGCAGCGCGTCGACGACCTGCTCTCGCGGATGACGGTCGAAGACAAGGCGGGGCTCATGTTCCAGCCGATGGCGCCGCTCGGCACCGACCTCGACGAGGCCGGCATGTTCGGCTCGCCGTCGATGCGCAAGATCCTCGACCGCCGGATCACGCACGTGAACATCCTGCAGGGCTCCTCCGCCCGCGAGCTCGCCGAATGGCACAACGCCGTGCAGCGTCTCGCCCTCGACACCGACCTCGGCATCCCGTTCACCATCTCGAGCGACCCGCGCCACTCCTTCTCCAACAACCCGGCGGCAGCGCTGCTCGCCGGCCCGTTCTCGCAGTGGCCCGAGTTCCTCGGATTCGGCGCGCTCGGCGACCCGGAGCTCACCCGCGCCTTCGCCGAGACGGTGCGCCGCGAATATGTCGCCGTCGGCATCCGCACCGCCCTGCACCCGCAGATCGACCTCGCCACCGAGCCGCGCTGGGCGCGCGCATCCGGAACGTTCGGCTCGAGCGCGGCGGTTGCCGGACGTCTCGGCGTCGCGTACACGCTCGGCCTGCAGGGCGAGACCCTCGGCGCCGACTCGGTCTCGACGATGGCGAAGCACTTCCCGGGCGGCGGCCCGCAGCTGAACGGCGAGGACCCCCACTTCGACTACGGCCGCGAGCAGGTATACCCCGGCGGCCAGTTCGAGCTGCACCTGCAGCCCTTCCGCGAACTCATCGACGCGGGCGTCAGCCAGCTGATGCCGTACTACGGCATGCCGGTCGGCACCGAGTACGAAGAGGTCGGGTTCAGCTTCAACAAGCAGATCATCACCGGCCTGCTGCGCGAGCAGCTCGGCTTCGACGGCGTCGTCTGCACCGACTGGGGCATCCTGTCGCGCACCTTCTGGGGCGTCGAACATCTCAGCTACGAGGAGCGGATGATCAAGTCGCTCGATGCGGGCGTCGACCAGTTCGGCGGCGAGTTCCAGCCGAAGGTGCTCGTCGGCCTCGTGCGCGACGGCCGCGTCGAGGAGTCGCGGCTGGATGCGTCGGTGCGCCGCCTGCTGCGCGAGAAGTTCCGGCTCGGGCTGTTCGAGAACCCGTTCGTTGATGCGGATGAGGCGGAGCGCATCGTCGGCACCCCCGAGGCGCGCGCCGCCGGCCTCGCCGCGCAGGTCGCATCCCTCACCCTGCTCGTGAACGAGGAGGGCCCCGCCCACCTCCCGATCTCGGGACAGCCGAACGTGTACGTCGAGGGCATGGAGCCCGCCTCGCTCGCCGGCTGGGCGAACGTCGTGCCGACGCCGGCAGAAGCCGACCTGGCCATCGTGCGCACCTCGGCCCCCTGGGAGCAGCGCGGCGTGCCCGGTGACATCGAGTTCTTCTTCCGCGCCGGCTCGCTCGAGTTCCACGACGACGAGCTCGCTCACCTCCGCGACATCGCCGCGCAGGTGCCGCTCGTGCTCGACGTGTACCTCGACCGCCCCGCCATCCTCGCGCCGGTCGTCGACATCGCATCAGTCGTCACCGCCAACTACGGCGCATCGGATGAGGCGTTCGCGCAGATCCTGTTCGGCGCGGCCGAGCCGAAGGGGCGCCTGCCGTTCGAGATCCCGTCGTCGATGGCCGCCGTCGAGCAGAACCTCGCCGACGTGCCCAACGACACCGTCGACCCGACGTTCGCGTTCGGCCACGGTCTGCGCTTCGACCACTTCACCCCGGCGACCCGCCCCGATGCGACGACCACCAGCATCCGGGTCGCGGCGGCAGCCAGCCGCTACGACCTCGCCACCACGCCGCTCAAGGCCCTGCTCGACGATCCGGAGGCCCGCGCCATCCTCGACGAGCTGGTGCCCGAGCTGCCCGCCCACCCGATGATCGGCCTCGCCCAGGGTATGCCGTTCGAGACGGTTCTCGGCATGGCCGCCCAGGAGGCGCCCGCCGAGCTCGTCACCACCCTCCGTACCCGCCTCACCGCACTTCAGCCGCAGTAACCACATCCCTCCCACCGAAATCACCCGAAGGAAGAAGCAATGACAACGACGTCAAGCCCCTCCGAGCCCGGCGCCGCAGTCGCGTCCGGAGCCGCCGACGCCCTGCCCGACCTCGCGTCCGATGAGCGGGTGAAGATCAAGGGTCCGCTGCGCAAGCTGCTGCTGTGGCTGCTGCCCGCGAACCTCGGGGTGTTCATCCTGTGGGGTGCGATCCCCGGCTTCTTGCTGCAGAAGCAGATCCAGGGCATCGAAACCGACCCGACTCGGGCACTCGCCTCCATCACGATCGTCTCGGTGATCGGGGCGTTCGCGGCGATGGTCGCGCAGCCGGTTGCCGGCACCATCAGCGACCGCACCCGCTCGAGGTTCGGGCGTCGAGCACCGTGGATGGTGTTGGGCGCGCTGGTCGGCGGACTCGCCCTCATCGGGATGGCGCTCGCGAACGAGATCGTCTATGTCGCCATCGCCTGGACGATGGTGCAGATCGCGTTCAACTTCGTGCAGGGTCCACTGTCGGCGATCCTCCCTGATCGAGTGCCCGTGCGTGCCCGAGGCACCTTCGCCGCTCTCGCCGGAGCCGCTGCCATGCTCGGCGCGGTCGGAGGTCAGGTGATCGGTGCATCCTTCGCAAACGCGATCGGTGCCGGATACGTGACGCTTGCAGGTGTCGCGGTGATCGCGATCACGCTCTTCGTGGTCTTCAACCCGGACAAGTCGAGCAAGGACCAGGTCAACCCGCCGTTCAAGTTCGTCGACTTCATCCGCACTTTCTGGATCAACCCCATCAAGTACCCGGACTTCTTCTGGGCCTTCACCGGCCGACTGCTGCTCTACACGGGCTACTTCGCAGTGACAGGCTTCAACCTGCTGATCCTGCAGAACTACATCGGCCTCGGCGACGGCGCCGACGCACTGTTCCCCGTGCTCGGGCTCCTCGGGCTCGCCGGCATGATCCCGACGATCATCATCAGCGGCCCGATCAGCGACCGCGTCGGCCGCCGCAAGATCTTCGTATTCCTTTCGTCGCTTATCGTCGGTCTCGGCCTGCTGATCCCGCTGATGCTCCCGACCGTCGAAGGCATGATGCTCATGGCTGTCGTCACGGGCATCGGATTCGGCGCCTTCCAGTCGGTCGATCAGGCGCTCGTCACCGAGGTGCTGCCGAGCGCGAACTCGTACGCGAAGGACCTCGGCGTCGTGAACATCGCCGCGACCCTCCCGCAGACACTCGCCCCCGGTGTGGCTGGTGCGATCGTGCTCTCGTTCGGCTACGCAGGGCTCTTCCCGGTGGCCATCACGTTGAGCGTGCTCGGCGCGTTCGCCGTCTTCATGATCAAGTCGGTCAAGTAGGTCCCGGGCGTGATCGTGGAGCTGTGGACAGCTTCTGCGAGACATTCTCCGCTCATGCCATGTTCGGCAGTTCACTCAGTTGGAAAGGAACTGAACCATGTCGAACATCTCAATGCGGAGATCAGCCACCCTTCGTGTCGCGGTCGTGGGACTACTCGTCGCGCTGATGGGGGGCGGCGAACTATCGGCTCATGCTGCCGCGGAAAGTCGCGCTGCTCCGAAATCCCTCAACGTTTCCGTAAGCCTGCTGCCGAACTGCTCGAACCGAGCATTCCAAGTGAGCCACGCGGGAACTGCGTACGCCTCATGGAGCTACAACCGTGACTACACGCGCCTCGGAAACGGCCGCTACACGTGGACGTTCACCGGCTCGGTGTACCAGAACGCCATCGTGAACTACCAACTCGTTTCGGTGTTCCTCGGCACAGTGAAGCATCGGTGCACGACGTGGCCAAGGCCGGTCGGGGCGCCGCCACCCGCATGGCCCGCGCTGCGGGCGGCGGCGTCCTCACGAGAAGATGTCAGAACAATTAGAAGGAGCAACGGCATGACCGACGCGAACATCGACGGACTCACGACCGAGCAGAAGGCGGCCCTCGGATCGGGTGCGAACTTCTGGACCACGAAGGCGGTCGGCGACGTGCCGTCGATCATGATGACCGACGGACCGCACGGGCTCCGCAAGCAGGAGGGCGACAGCGACCACCTGGGCCTCTCGGGCAGCGTGCCGGCCACCTGCTTCCCGCCGGCCGTCGGACTCGCCCAGACCTGGGATCCGGAACTCGCCGAAGGCGTCGGATCGGCGCTCGGCCGCGAATGCCAGGCGCACGACGTGCAGGTGCTGCTCGGGCCAGGCGTGAACCTCAAACGTTCGCCGCTCGGCGGCCGCAACTTCGAGTACTTCTCCGAAGACCCGCTGCTCGCGGGTGCGCTCGGCGCGGCCTGGGTGCACGGCATCCAGGGCGAGGGTGTCGGTGCCTCGCTCAAGCACTTCGCCCTCAACAACCAGGAAGACGACCGCATGCGGTCGAGCTCCGACATCGACCCGCGCCCCATGCGCGAGCTGTACCTGCGCAGCTTCGAGCGCGTCGTGCGCGACGCCCAGCCGTGGACCGTCATGTGCTCGTACAACCGCGTCAACGGCGTGCAGGTGGCGAACGACCCGTTCCTGCTCACCCGTGTGCTGCGCGACGAGTGGGGCTTCGAGGGCGTCGTCGTCTCCGACTGGGGTGCCGTCGTCGACCGGGTGGCCTCGGTCGCGGCGGGCCTCGACCTGCAGATGCCGGGCGGCGACCCCACCCCGGATGCGGCGGTCGTCGCGGCGGTCGAGTCCAGTGAGCTCGCTCCCGAAGCCCTCGACGCGGTCGCGTCGCGCATGGCGCACCTCGCCACGACCGCGCGCGCCGCGGCCGAGGAGGGCGCCACCTTCGACGCCGAGCTGCACCACGCGCTCGCCCGGCACGTCGCCGGCCGCGCGATCGTGCTGCTGAAGAACGACGGCGACCTGCTGCCGCTGGCCGCATCCGGCTCGATCGCCGTGATCGGCGAGTTCGCCCGCACCCCGCGCTACCAGGGCGGCGGCTCGTCGCACGTGAACCCCACGAAGCTCGACATCCCGCTCGACGAGGTGCGCGCGCTCGCCGGCGGTGCCCGTGTCGACTTCGCCGCGGGCTTCACCGTCGACGGGTCGGGTGCCGACGCGGACCTCGTCGCCGAGGCGGTCGCCGCGGCGAAGGGGTCGGATGTGGCGGTGCTGTTCCTGGGGCTCGACGCCTCGCAGGAGTCGGAGGGCTTCGACCGGGAAGACATCGACCTGCCGGCGGAGCAGCTCGAACTGCTCGAGGCGGTCGTCGCGGTGCAGCCGCGCACGGTCGTGGTGCTGAGCCACGGCGGCGTGCTGCAGCTCGCACCCGTCGCGGCTCTCGCGCCCGCGATCCTCGACGGCGCCCTGCTCGGCCAGGCGGGCGGCGGCGCGATCGCCGACGTGCTGTTCGGCGAGGTGAACCCCTCCGGCAAGCTCGCCGAGACGGTGCCGCAGCGCCTGCAGGACACCCCCGCGTACCTCAACTTCCCGGGCGAGAACTCGCACGTGCGCTACGGGGAGGGCCTGTTCCTCGGCTACCGTTGGTACGACGCCCGCGACATCGACGTGACCTACCCGTTCGGCCACGGCCTCTCCTACACGACCTTCGCCTACGGCGAGCTCGACCTCGCAGCCGACGGCGACGACATCGTCGCGAAGGTGTCGGTCACCAACACGGGCGACCGCGACGGCCGCGAGATCGTGCAGGCGTACGTGTCGTTCCCCGAGTCGACGGTGCAGCGGCCGCTGCGCTGGCTCGGCGGATTCGCATCCGTCGACCTGGAGCCGGGCGAGACGGTCGAGGTGGAGATCCTCATCGAGCGTCGCGACCTCGAGTACTGGAACGTCCAGCTCGACCGCTTCGTGCTCGAGGAGGGCGAATACGAGGTCTCTGTCGGGTCGACGAGTCGCGACCTGCGGGCCCACGACTCGGTCGACGTCGACGGCGACGACATCCGGGTGCCGCTCAGCATGACCTCGACGCTCGGCGAGGTGCTCGCGCATCCGGTGGCGGCAGGTCTCATCGCCGAGCAGATGGCCGCGATGCCGCTCGGCGGCGAGAGCGGTGACTCTCTCGGCATGGACATGATGCGGATGATGATGAGCATCCCGGTCGGCCGTGTGATCGCGTTCGCCGGCGGCCAGGTGACCACCGAGCAGCTCGAGCAGCTGCTGGCGGCTGCGAACAACGCACCCGCCGAGTAGCCTCGGGCGCATGACGTCGGCGCCTCCCGCAGAGATCGAGCAGTACCTCGCCGGATTCCCGGCAGAGCACCAGCAGATCCTGCGGGAGGCGCGTCGCGTCATCGTCGAGGCGATCGCGACGGATGCGTATCCCGAGCCGGTCGAGAAGCTGCGCTACGGCATTGCGGCGGTGCAGGTGGAGGGCCGCTACTGGCTCCACTACGCCGGATGGAAGAAGTTCGTCGGCGTGTACCCGATGGGCGACACCGGCGACGCCGGTTTCGAGGCTGAGCTCGCGCCCTACCGTGCAGCGAAGGATTCGCTGAACTTCCGCTACGACCGCGAGGTGCCGTACGAGCTCATCGCGCGCTGCGCGCGGTGGCTCGCGGAGCGGCATCCGGCCTCAGCTGTATGACCCGTAGGTGGGGTAGAGCGATGCGAAGTCGGCGAACACCTGCTGCATCACTACGAGCATCCAGATCGTGAAGCCGACGAAATAGACCACCCACAGGCCGATGTGCACCCAGAGGGGTGCGCCCGAGGTGCGCACCATCTTGCGCAGCACCACGTGCCGGCCGATCAGGTACACGAGCGCGTACGGGATGAAGGCGAACGCCCAGTGGAACGGCCGCACCGCGCCGAGGGCGAGCAGGTGCTTGTAGTCGCGGAAGGCGGCGACCACCGTGAGCGCGTAGCTGAGCAGCCCGAGCAGGATCGTCAGCAGGTAGATGACGATGAAGTTCGAGAACCCGCTGAGGGCTGCGGTCGATCCGTTCTCCAACTCCATGATCGCGCGCATGTAGCCGCCGAAGTCCCAGAAGAACATCGGGATCACGACAACGAAGGTCGCGACGGCGACGACCCAGATCCAGACGGTGTCGACCCTGGTGCCCTCGGGCAGGCGTGGGCGCCCAAACGGCTGCGCAGCCCCCGGCGCAACCGCCGGGGCGGCGACGTGCTCGGTCCAGCCGCGGCCGTCCCACCAGCGCTGCGCGCCCGATCCGTCGGGGTACCACCCGGGGGCGGCGGATGCGGATACGGTCGGGTCGGTCATGGCGGCTCCTTCGTCTCCTCGATCGTAGGCCGCCAGGTCGGGCTCAGTCCCTCCGGAAGACCCCCGCAAGTCGTTCGGCCGCTGCCGCCCGGATCCACACCGCCGCCTCGTCGACCGGCACGTCGCGCTCCACGATCGTGTCGCCGCTCACCCGGGTGCCTCGGAACGCGTCCACCCATTCGCCGGGCGGCAGCCACGCGGTGACCCCCGCGGCGCCTTCCTCTACTACGGGAGCGACGAGCAGTTCGTCGCCCAGCATCCACTGGAACGGGTGCGCGAACGCCTCCGCCGCATCCGGCGCGTCGAAGAAGAGCGGCCGCATGAGCGGCTCCCCGGCTGCGATCGCGCGGCGGGTCTCGTCGGCCAGGTACGGGACGAGCCGCTCTCGCAGCTTCGCGAACTCGCGGAACACGGGGATGACGGTGTCGTCGCCGGTGCGTTCGGCGATGTTCCACGGGGTGCGGTCGCGGGAGGGGGTGCGGTGGTGGTTGAACTCGGAGTGGTACTGCATGATCGGCACGAAGGTCGCTGCCGCTGCCGAGCGCAGGTACAGCTCGGCGGTGGGCACGTCGCCGCTGAAGCCGGCGAGGTCCCAACCCCAGTAGACGATGCCGCTCGCGGCCGCATTGAGCCCGGCGAACATCGACCAGCGGAACGCCTCCCAGGTGGAGTTCTCGTCGCCCGCCCAGAACGCGCCGTGCGCCTGGCTGCCGGTGAACCCGGCGCGGCTGAAGGTGACGGGGGCTTTGCCGCTTCGGCGGAGCAGCTCGCCGTAGGCCTCCGCGTAGTGCACGGGGAAGGTGTTGTTCTTCTCGTCGCCGGTGCGCCCGTCGAGGTACACCAGGTCACGCCCCCAGGCGTGCTCGCCGCCGTCGGTCTTGAAGCCGTCGATGCCGACCTCGTCGACCAGGTAGCGCCGCTTCTCGGTCCACCAGCGGGCGGCGCGCTCATCCGTCAGGTCGGGCATCAGGCCGAGCGGGAACCACCAGCCGCGGTTGCGGTAGGGGCGAAGCGAGCCGTCGGGAGCCTGCTCGCGGATGAGCACGCCGTCGCGGATGGCGGCCTCGGCATCCGCGCGCACCTGGCCGGCCGGATGCGGGCGCATCTTGATGAGCGGGATCTGCCACAGGTGCAGCCGGATGTCGCGGCGGTGCAGCTCGTCGGTCATGCCCTTCGGGTCGGGCCAGGCGCCCTCCGCCGGGAAGCTGAAGTCGGAGAGCGTGCGAGGTTCTGCGCCGTCGACGACGGTCGTCTTCGCGTCGCGCCAGGTGGTGAAGGTGCTCTCGTCGCTCCACGCCTCGATCACCACCGAGCCGACGGGGATGTCGTGGTCGCGGTGCAGGTCTGCCTGCCGCATGATCTCGGCCTGCGTGTTCCATTCGTTGCCGCTCGCCCACAGCCGGAACACCCAGTCGGGCAGCTCCTCGGCGCGTCCCGCTTCGCCGAGGAAGTCGCGCAGCACCTCGCGCGGGCTGCCGTCGAACAACGAGAGCTCGAGGGCGCCGTCGGGTCCGGTCTCCGCCTCCACCCACAGCAGCTCGGCGGTGCTCGCGCCCACGTCGAACCACACGCGGCGCGAGGTGCGCACGTGGAAGCCCCACCCGGATGCGCCCACCACGTGTGCGAACGGCATCGGCAGGTAGGTGCGGCGCTCGGCGCCCTGGTTCTTGTACTGCTCGAACACCATCGAGTCCAACTGCAGCCCGCGCTGGTCGAGGGTGTCGTAGCGCTCGCCGAAGCCGACCACGCGCTCGCCGGGGGCGAGCGGGAGGGCGAAGCGGATGCGCAGGGTCGCGTCGCCGGCGACGAGTCGCGAGACCGTGCCCGCCACGACGCGGGAGGAGCCGCGCTCGACGAGCCCCGGTGCGCCCTCCTGCCATCCGGCGACGACGGTGTCGAACCAGCGGGTCGACTGGTCGGGCGAGACGAAGCGGTAGCGCAGCTCCTCGCCCGCGACGAGGTCGGTGAGCTCGGTGCGCCAACCGCCCGCGCTGCGCGCGAGCCGTGCCTGAGCCGAGGCGAGGTGGCCGCCGTCGACGAGCTGCCCGCGCGAGTTGCGGGGAACGGGCGCGAGGGCGATGCGTTCCTGTTCGACGCCGTCGCGGCGCCAGTCGAGCTCGACCGACTCCACGCCGGCCGAGGTGCGCACGCCCAGCACGAGCGGCTCGCCGGCGACGGGGTCGACGGGCGAGCGCTGCTCGGTGTCTGCCGAGTACGGGTGGCCCGAACCGAAGGGGCGGTGCCGGATCACGCGTCCACCACCCCGAGCTCGACCGCGAGGCGCAGGAACATGGCCGACGACCACAGCAGCGGGTCGGCGCTCGGACCCCACCTCTCGACCCACTCGTCGACGTACGACGGATCGAGCAGATGGCGGTCGACCTGCTCCGGCATCCCGCCGTCGTGCGCGGTCGACGCCGCCCAGCGGAGCAGCTCGAGTGCGCGGTCGGTGCGGCCCGCGCGTGCCCACGCGAGTCCGAGGAAGCAGCTGAGCAGCGGCCACTGGCCGCCGCCGAAGTAGGTGTCGGCGAGGAAGCGGTGCATGCCGCCGTCGACGACGAGCTGGTGGTCGAGCTGCTCGAGGGTGGCGACGCCGAGCGGCCCCCGGGCGTCGATCACACCGAACGGGGCGATGAGGGCGGCGAGGCTCGCATCGACGGTGTCGACGCCGATCCACTTCACGAGGTGCCCGCCGGCCACCCCCTCGGTAAGGATCTTCGCCTCGACGGCATCCGCCGCACCGCGGGAGGCGTCGCGCACCGCGGGGTCCAGCGCCTCGAGGGAGGCGGCGGCGCGGAGGCCGGCGAGCACACTGCCGAGCGTCGACACGTGCACGCTCTCGATGTGCTCCTCCCACCAGTCGAAGCACGGCCGCTCCCACGACGACACCAGGAAGTCGACCGTGAGCGCGATCGCGTCGAGCCACTCTGCGGGGTCCGCGCCGTGGCGGGCCACGTGCTCGCCCGCGGCCCACAGCCAGATGCCGTAGCCGTCGAGCTGGAAGTCCCACCATTCGTCGCTGCCGTCGCGCCCGTCGAGGGTGAACCTCGTGGGCAGCATCTCCGCATCCGGAAGCGGCGCCCCGGCACCGGCGGCCGCGACGATCCGGTGGATGTCGTCGCGACGCTCCGAGATCACCCGGGCGCACCATCCGAAGAACGCCTCCGCGGATGCGGGGTCGCCTCCCGCCGACATCGCGTCGGCGATGAAGGCGCCGTCACGGAACCACGAGTAGCCGCGGTAGGCCGAGAAGGTGGGGCTCGCCGGATACGCGCCACCGGCATCCTGCAGCGAGCGGATGAGGGCGCGGCCTTCGACGGCGACGGCGGCGAGCGCCTCGCGATCGGCGAGCACGGTGGGGTTGGTCATTGCGGTGAGTCCTCGAGACGGGTGGGCGCGTCGGATGCGGTGGTCGTGCGGGTGGGGGAGCTGTGGTGTGGCGGCCCGGGCGGGTGAACCGCGCCCGGGCCGCCGATCGGTCAGCCGCCGATCACGGCGTTGATGCGCTCCTCGGCGCTCGCGAGGGCTTCTTCGACCGTCTTGCGGCCGGCCTGCGCCTCGATGAGCTCCTCGGTGGTGATGTCCTGCATCTCGGTCTGGCCCGCCTTCGCGACCGGCGGAAGCGCGATCCCGTCGAGCGAGTCGAAGACCGCCTGGCGGTTGTCGGGGCTGCCCTTCTCGAGGTAGGCGGAGAGCTTCGCCTCGTCGGAGATCGGGGGCAGCTCCCACCCGCTGTCGAGCCGGACGTCGACCATCGTGTCGGAGGAGGTGAGGAACTCGACCCACTTGGTGGCCGCCTCGACGTGCTTCGAGCCGGAGCTCACACCGACCGCGTTCGAGAACACGGCGCTGGCCTGCTGGGTGTTGCCCGGCTCCACGGCGATGTCCCAGCCGAAGGGCACGTCGGCGACCGCGCCGAACACCCAGATGCCGGTGTGCATCATGGCGAGCTTGCCGTCCTTGAACAGGTTGGTGTCGAAGTCGGGGGTGCCCTGGCCCTGCTCGATCGTCGGCATCACGGTGCCGCTCTTCTCGACGAGCCACTTCGCGGCCTCGATGCCCTCCGGGGTGTTGAACGCGACGGCGGTGCGGTCGTCGTTGAGGAACTCGCCGCCGTTCTGCGCGAGCACCTTATAGAACTCGTAGAAGCTCACCGGTTGGTGGTCGCCCCAGACGCCGGCGGCCTGATCGGTGAGCGCGAGCGCCGCATCCTTCTCCTCCGCCCAGGTCCAGTCGGAGCTCGGGTAGTCGAGGCCGGCCGCGTCGAAGAGGTCCTTGTTGTAGTAGAGGACCACGTTCGAGAACGAGCTCGGCAGCGCGTAGTTCGTGCCGTCGGTCTGGTACGCCTCGAGCACCGACTCGCGGTACACGGACGGGTCGGAGACGGAGAGCGGCGCGAGCACGCCGTTCGCCTGGAACTCGGCGTAGTTGGCGTACTCGAGGTCGAACACGTCGCTCTGGGTGCCGGCGGCGAGGTCGGTCTGCAGGGCCGTGCCGTAGTCGCCGTACGGGAGGGTCGTCACGTCGACGGTGATGTCGGGGTTCTCCTCCTCGAAGGCGTCGACGATCTTCTGCAGGTTCTCCTCGTTGCCTCCGTTCGAGATGAAGTTCGTGTACGTGATGGTGACCGGCCCGTCATCTTCGGCGGGTGCTGAGCATCCGGCAAGGGTCAGGGCGCCGACGGCGACGATGCCGATGGCGATGGGAAGGCGCTTCATGTGCCTCTCTCCTTCTGTGTGGGTGTGCGGTGCGGGTGGGGTGTGGGCGACCGGGCTCATTTGAGTCCGGAGTTGGCGACGCCCTGGATCACGTACTTCTGGGCGAAGACGTAGAGGGCGAGCATGGGGAGGACGCTCACGACCGAGCCGGCCATGACGATGTCCCATTGGGTCGTGTACTGGCCCTGCAGGCCGGCGAGCGCGACCGGCAGCGTCTGCAGCTCGGGGGAGCGCAGCACCACGAGCGGCCAGAGGAAGCTGTTCCAGCTGCCCATGAACGCGAACACGGTGAGGGTGGCCAGCGCGGGGCGGATGTTGGGCAGGATCACGTTCCAGAAGATCCGGAAGTGCCCGGCGCCGTCGAGGGTGGCCGCCTCGTCGAGTTCGCGCGGCACCTGGTTGACGGCCTGCCGCAGCAGGAAGATGCCGAACGCGCTCGCGAAGGTGGGCAGCAGGGCGCCCAGGTAGGTGTCGATGAGTCCGAGCGTCTTCAGTTCGACGAACAGGGGCACGATCAGCACCTGCAGCGGGATCATCATCGTGGCGAGGTACACCGCGAAGACGACACCGCGTCCGCGGAACGGCAGCCGGCTGAACACGTACGCGGCGGTGGAGCTCGTGAACAGCTGCACGAGGGTCGTCACGACGGCCAGGCCCAGGCTGTTGAGCATGATCCGGAGGAACGGGCGCTCCTCGAACAGCCGCCGGTAGGCGTCGAGCGACGGGTCGTCGGGGATGAGGCTGGGCGTCAGCGTCAGGCTCGCGCCGGGTGTGATCGAGGTGATGATCGTCCAGAGGAACGGGAAGAACATCGCGATCGCGCCGACGATGACGACGACGTACAGGATGACGTTGCCGGCGATGCCGCGGGCGGGTGCCTTGCGAAGGGCCGTGTCAGCCATAGGTCACCCACTTGCGCTGGCCGACGATCTGCACGACCGTCACGCCCAGCACGACGGCGAACAGCATCCAGCTGAGGGCGGATGCCTCACCGGCGGCGCCGTAGCGGAACGTGAGGTCGTAGATCTGCTGCACGACCACCTGCGTCGCACCGCCGGGGCCGCCGCCGGTCATCGCGTACACCTGGTCGAACACCTGGAAGCCGTTGATGAGCGAGATGACGATCACGAAGAAGGTGCTGGGGCTCAGCAGCGGCAGCACCACCGAGAACAGCCGCCGCCACCATCCGGCGCCGTCGACGCGGGCCGCATCCAGCAGCTCGGGGTCGATCGCCTGGAGCCCCGCGAGCAGGATCACCATCACGAAGCCGAGGTCCTTCCAGGCGGAGGCGATGATGATCGACGGCATCGCCCAGGCGGGGTCGGCCCACCAGCCGGGCCCATCGATCCCGAACCACCCGAGCGCCACGTTGACGATCCCGGATGAGGGGTTCAGCAGCCAGCGCCAGACGAGCGCCACGACGATCCAGCTGGTGACGACGGGCAGGAAGTACACGCCGCGGAACAGGGCGCGCCCCTTGAGTTTCGTGTTGAGCGCGAGCGCGAGGGCCAGTCCGCCGAAGTAGACGATGGGCAGGTATCCGACGATGTAGTAGACGGTGTGCAGGAAGATGTCGGCCGTCTTCGGGTCGGCGAGCAGCTTCGCGTAGTTGTCGAATCCGACGAACACCGGCGGCGCCAGCAGATTCCATTTCGTGAGGCTCACCCACGCGGCGCTCACCATCGGGATGAGCACGAAGGCGGTCAGCGGGATGGCGCTCGGCAGCAGGAAGGCGAGCACGACGAGCGCGTAGCGCAGGCGCGAGCGGCGGGGGCGGTTCGCGGTGAGGTCGCGAGCCGGTGGCGCGAATCGGCCGGCTCGCACGGATCCGAGGCTCACGCCTCCTCCAGGGCTCCGGCTGAGAGGCGCTGGCGCACGAGGCGGCCCTGCTCGCCGGCGACGCCCTCCGAGTCGAAGGGGGTGGCGAGCACGAGCGCCGCCGCGCCCTGCGCCCAGCTCTCGTCCTGCCAGGTCTCGACGGCGACGCCGATGCCGCGCCGGGCGGGAAGCAGCGAGGAGCGGAACGCGGGCTCGAAGCCGAGCGCCCAGTGCGGCCACGCGCTGGTGCCCTCGCCCAGCAGGATCACGAACTCCGGATCGAGGGTGTGCACGATGCCGGCCAGCGCACGGCCGAGCAGGTGACCCGCCTCGCCGAACAGCGTCGCCGCATCCGCGTCGCCCGCGTCGGCTGCGGCGCGCAGGGCCGGCATGCCGGCGGTCTCGGCGATGATGCCCCGCTCGCGGGCCTGGCGCACGAGCGCAGCCTCGCCGATGAGCGCCTCGAGGCAGCCGTGGTTGCCGCACATGCAGAGGGGACCGTCTTCGAGCACCGGTGTGTGGCCGATCTCGCCTGCGCCGCCGGCGGCGCCGCGGAGTACGACCCCGTCGACGACGATCCCGGCGCCCACTCCGGTTCCGATCGTGACGACGAGGAAGCTGTCGTGCCGACGCCCGGTGCCGTAGAGGCGCTCGGCCATGGCGAGGGCGTTGACGTTGTTCTCGACGATGACGGGCAGCTGCAGGATGCGTCGCAGCGTCGCGCCGAGGGGGACCTGGTTCCAGCCGAGCTGGGGGGAGACCACGACGCCGTCTCCTTGGCGGTCGACCGAGCCGGGCACGCCGATGCCGACGCCGAGCAGGCGGCCGCCGCGGCTTCCGGCGATGAAGCGCTCGAGCAGCAGGCCGAGGTCGGTGAGCACGGTGGATGCGGCGGCGTCGAAGCGCTCGCTCGCGGATCGCAGCACCGAGCCGTCGAGCCCCACCTCGACGAATGCGACGTGGTCGGCGACGACCTTCACGCCGATGGCGGATCCGCCGCGCTGCGCGAGACCGAGGCGGCGCGCGGGGCGTCCGCCTTGCGAGGGCTCGTGGTCGAGCTCGACGACGAGCCCGTCGGCGAGCAGCTCCTTCGTGAGCTGGGTCATGAGAGCGGGGGAGACGGCGAGCACCCGGGCGAGTTCGGCGCGCGAGGACGGGCCTTGGGCTCCGAGGTGCGCGAGCACGGCCGAACGGTTCACATCTGTGCGCGCTGTGGGGCGGATCATCTTCGTTCCTTGCCGGGTCGAGTTACTTCAGGAGTAAATAAACCAAGGAATGAAGTCTGCGTCAAGTCCGAGTTTCCGGGCTTCTCGAGAGCCCGGATGTCGGTGGTGCGTGGTTGGATGAACTTGTTTCCGCGACACGCCGAAACACAACATGTAGGGGAATGACAATCGTGGAATTCCCGTTATATAGTGATGACTCACCGGGGTGAAAACCCTGGACCACCAGTTGAGACTTTGAAGGAGGTTGCCATGAACGACGTCGACACCGTCGGTGGCTACGCAGTTCCGGTCGACCCTATGGACGACCTCATGTGCGAGTCCTGCCAGTAAGGCAGACGCCACCAGTTCTTTCTGAAGAACAGACCCCCCGGAACCCCGGCTGACCCCCACGGTCGCCGGGGTTCCGTACGTTCGGCCCCCAACCTGGCCCGAACGCGCCGGTAGGCTCGACGGGTGAGCGTCAACCCCGATCTGCAGGGCCGCAGCTACCCGCCGACCCCGCCCTACCTCGTCGGTCGCGAGAAGGTGCGCGAGTTCGCGCGGGCCGTCTTCGCGACCAGCCCCATCAACCACGACCCCGAGGCGGCACGTGCCGCCGGGTACACGGATGTGGTGGCGCCGCCCACCTTCGCCGTCGTCGTGCAGGAGCAGGCGCTCGCCCAGCTGCTCGCCGACCCCGAGGCGGGCATCGACTTCAGCCGTGTCGTCCACGGCGACCAGCGCTTCGCGTTCAGTCGCCCGATCGTGGCCGGCGACGAGCTCACCGCCGTGCTCACCGTCACGAGCGTGAAGACCCTCGGAGGCCACTCGATGGTCAGCGCCGACACCCTCGTCGCCGGCGCCGACGGCGAACATGTCGTCACCGCCACCTCCTCCCTCGTCGTGCGGGGCGACGAATGAGCGCGCCCACCCTCTCGACGCTCACCGTCGGCGATGTCGTCGCCGAGGCCGAGTTCGCGCTCAGCCGCGACGCGCTCGTGCGCTACGCCGGCGCATCCGGAGACTTCAACCCCATCCACTACCGCGACGACGTCGCGACCTCCGTCGGCCTGCCCGGCGTGCTCGCCCACGGCATGCTCACGATGGGCTTCGCCGTGCAGCCGGTGGTCGACTGGCTGGGCGACCCGGGCCGCGTCGTCGACTACCAGGTGCGCTTCACCCGGCCGGTGCTCGTCGACCCCGAAGAGGGTGCCGTCGTCACCGTGATCGGGAAGGTGGGGCGCATCGACGACGAGGGCGCGCGCATCGACCTGACGGTGTCGTTCGACGGCCAGACCGTGCTCGGCAAGGCGCAGGCGGTCGTCCGTCTGGACGCGTGACCGTGACCGACCTCGCGGCGTTCACGACCCTGCGGGTCGGCGGTCCGGCGCACGAACTGCGCGAGCCCGCCACCCGTGAGCAGCTCGTGGCGACCGCGCTCGAGGTGTGGCAGGGCGGCGACGACTGGCTGCTGCTGGGCGGCGGCTCGAACGTGGTCATCGCCGACGACGGATTCGACGGCACCGTGATCCGGGTCGCGACGCGCGGCATCGACATCATCGTCGACGGCGACGGCAGGCACGCGCGGGTGCGCGCGGCCGCCGGCGAGAGCTGGGACGCGCTCGTGGCCGCCACGGTCGCGGGAGGACTCTCGGGCATCGAGGCCCTCAGCGGCATCCCCGGCACCGTGGGTGCGGCCCCGGTGCAGAACATCGGCGCGTACGGTCAGGAGTTCGGCGACCGCCTCGTCGGCATCGACTTCCTCGACTACGCGAGCGGCGAGGTGGTGCGTCTCGACGCGCGCGACCTCGGCCTCGGCTACCGCACCAGCTCGCTCAAGCGCGGCCGCGCCGGCATCGTGCTCGCGATCGAGCTCGACCTCGACGCGGGCGGCTGGTCGGCGCCCATCGCCTACGCGCAGCTCGCATCCGCGCTCGGCGTCGAACTCGGCGAGCACGTGGCCGCAGCGGATGCGCGCCGCGCCGTGCTCACCCTGCGCGCCTCGAAAGGCATGGTGCTGGACGCGGCCGACCCCGACTCGGTGAGCGCAGGCTCGTTCTTCACCAACCCGGTCGTCTCCGAGTCGTTCGCGCGGGCACTGCCGGCCGATGCGCCGCGGTGGCCGGTCGAGACGGATGAGGCGGATCGGGTGGTCGCGCCAGGCGCCGAGGTGCCCGCCCTCGCATCCGCCGATTACCACGTGAAGCTCTCGGCCGCGTGGCTCATCGAGCGTTCGGGGATCTCGCGCGGCTTCTCCCTGCCCGGGTCGCGTGCCGCCATCTCGTCGAAGCACACCCTCGCGATCGTCAACCGCGGGGGAGCGTCGGCGACCGAGATCGTGCAGCTCGCCGGCTTCGTGCAGACCCGCGTGCTGTCGGAGTTCGGGGTGATCCTGCATCCGGAGCCGGTGCTCGTCGGGCTGTCGTTGTGAGCGACATCGTCGTTCTCGGCAGCGCCAACATGGATCTCGTGGTGCGCCAGCCGCGGCTGCCCCACCCGGGCGAGACGATGTTCGGCAGCTCGTTCGACACCGTTCCCGGGGGCAAGGGGCTCAACCAGGCGATCGCGGCAGCCCGCGTCGGCGGCGACGTGGCGTTCCTCGGCGCGGTGGGGGCGGATCCGTTCGGCTCGGCGCTGCGTGAGACCCTCGCGGGTGCCGGGGTCGACGTCGCAGGGCTCGCGCGCGTCGCGCGCCCCACCGGAACCGCTCACATCTCGGTGCTCGACGGTGCCGAGAACGCCATCGTGGTGGTGCCGGGCGCGAACGGGGTCGAGCTGCCGCTCGACGACGGTCAGCGCTCGGCCATCCTCTCGGCGCGCTACCTCGTCGTGCAGTTCGAGCGGCCGATGGCGCTCGTGGCGGCCGCGGTCGCCTTCGCTCGCGCGAACGGCGTCACCACCGTCGTCACGCCGGCGCCCGTACGGCCGCTGCCGCGCGGGTTCCTCGACGCCGTCGACATCCTCGTGCCGAACGCCGCCGAGGCGTGCGAGCTCGCCGGGGTGGACGACGAGACGGATGCGGCGCTCCGGTTGAGCGGGCGAGTGGGCACCGTGGTCGTCACCCGCGGCTCACGCGGCGCGCTCGTGGCGCGTGGCGGATCGATCGTGGCGGAGGTCGCCGCGCATCCGGTGACCCCCGTCGACACCACGGGTGCCGGCGACACCTTCACGGGTGTGCTCGTCGCGCGCCTCGCCGCGGGCGACACCGAACCCGCGGCCCTTCGCGCAGCATCCGTCGCCGCCGCGCTCGCGACGACCCGCCCCGGCGCCTCCCCCTCGATGCCGACCTGGCGCGAGGTCGCGCCCTTGCTCGAGTCGCCTCTCTCCTGAGGGGTCGCAAACTGCACTCAACCCGGCGTGTTGAGTGCACTTTGCGACCCCTCAGGGGACGAGGCGGCGTCAGAGCAGGCCGAGCTCCATCGCGCGGGTGACGGCGCGGGTGCGGTCGTTCACGTCGAGCTTCGCGAACGCGTGCAGCAGGTGCGTCTTCACGGTGGCCTCGCCCAGGTGGATGCGCGCGCCGATCTCACGGTTCGAGAGGCCCTGGGCCACCAGCCCGAGCACTTCCAGTTCGCGGGGCGACAGCTCGGGCCCCGCCGGCTCCGGCGCGCGGGTGCGGGCGACGAGCATCCGGCTGACGCTCGGCGCGAGCGCCACCTCGCCCGCCGCGACGGCGCGCACCCCCGCCAGCAGCTCCTCCTCGGGCGCCGCCTTCAACAGGTAGCCGCTCGCCCCGGCCGCGATGGCCGACAGGATCGCGTCGTCCGTCTCGTACGTGGTGAGGATCAGCACCCGCACCGACGGGTGGGCCGCCAGGATGCGGGCGGTCGCCTCGTCGCCGTCGATGCCGGGCATGCGCAGGTCCATCACCACCAGATCCGGCGCGGATGCCGCCACCTGGGCGAGCGCCTCCTCGCCGCTCGCCGCGGTGCCCACGATCTCGACATCCGGCGCCGACTCGAGCAGGGCCACGATGCCGGCCCGGACCACCGGATGGTCGTCGACGACGAGGATGCGGATCATGCGGGGACTCCGGTGGATGCGTCGGGGAGGGGCAGGGTCGCGGTGATCGCGGTTGCGGAGGGGGTGCCGTCGACGTCGAGGGTGCCGCCTGCAAGTGAGAGACGATCGCGCAGCCCGGCGAGCCCGAACCCGGGCCGCACGTCGGCGGGGAATCCGCGGCCGTCGTCGCTCACGCGCAGCTGCGCGGTCGCGCCGTCGAGCGACAACTCGACCCGCGCCGACGACGCCTGCGAGTGCTTGCGCACGTTCGCGAGCCCCTCCTGCGCGCAGCGCAGCAGCACGACCTCCGCATCCCGGGGCAGCGGATGCGGCAGCGAGACCGCGGTCGACACCCGGATGCGCGTCTCGCGTTCGAAGCGTTCGGCGAGGCGCTCGAGCGCGGCAGCGATTCCGCCGTGGTCGAGCTCGACGGGTGCCGCCGCGGCGACGAGCGCGCGCGTCTCGGCCAGCGCATCCCGTGCCCCCGTCTCGATCAGCTCGAGGGTCTCGTCATCGAGGGTGCCCGCGGCGAACGCGCGCCGGGCCCGCTGCCCGAGAAGCACCAGCCCGGTGAGCGACTGCGCGACCGTGTCGTGCACCTCTCGCGACATCCGGGCCCGCTCGGCGGTGACGCCCGCGTCGCGGTGCAGAGCGGCCAACTCGTCCTGTGCGGCGGTCAGCTCGTCGAGCAGCCGCGACTTCTCGTCGCCGAGGGATGCGAAGTGCCAGATCCAGAGCCCGATGACGATCGAGAACGCGAACGACAGCGGCTGGCTCACCAGCACCACCGCCCACACCGCGGGCGCCGGCACGCTCCAGACGAATCCGGCCCCAACGGCGACCGCGACCCCGAGGCTCGCGACGACCGCACGCCAGCGGGTGCCCGCGAGCACCCACACCACCGGATACGCGATGCACTGCGAGACGGCGAGCGTCGCATCCAGGGCCGTGAGGATTCCGGCGAACGCCGCGGTGACGGCGCTGAGAGCGATCGCGGCCGCGTTCCCTGCGCAGGCGTGCGGCCGCAGCAGCAGGAACGCCGCAGCGTAGACCGCGCAGACGATCGCCCCCGTCCAGATGGATGCGGCGGGGGCTCCGTCGAGCAGCAGGTACACGATCGGCGCGACGACCGCAGCGGCCAACGCCACGTACCACCAGCGCGAGGTGATCATTCAGCCATCCTTGCGGATCCAGCGGAAGGTGAGGCGGGTGACGATGAGCCCGGCGACCAGCCAGATGCCGCAGACGATCGCGATACCGGTGAGGTTCCATTCGCCGCCCACCTCGATGGCCGCGTAGGTCTCGGGGAGGAAGACGGCCCGCATCCCCTGGGCCAGCCAGGCGAGGGGGAACAGGTTGGCGACGTTCTGCAACCATTCCGGCAGCATCGAGAACTGGATGTAGACGCCGGAGATGAACTGCAGCACCAGCACGATCGGGATGATGACGGCGGTCGCACTCTTGCCCGAGCGCGGCAGGCCCGAGAGTCCGATGCCGAGGATGGCGCACGTGGTGACCCCGAGCAGGAACACCCAGGCGAAGGTGAGCCACGCCTCCGGCTCCGTGGGCAGCGGCACGTCGAACGCGATCGCGGCGACCGCGATGAGCAGCGCCGCCTGCAGGATCGCCGTCACCAGCACCTGCCCGATCTTGCCCATGAAGTAGCTCACCACCGAGAGCGGGGTGCCGGCGAGGCGCTTCAGGGTGCCGTCGCTCTTCTCGACCGCGATGTCGATCGACATGTTCTGCAGCCCCGACAGCAGCACGCCGGCCGCGAGCATCGCGGGCAGGTAGTACTGCGCGGCCGTGACCGACGAGCCGTCCGGCGTGCGCCCGAACTCGGCCTCGCTGAATGCGACCGAGAAGATCGTGAGCATCAGCACCGGGAACAGGAACGTGAAGAAGACGGTGTCGCCCTGGCGGAAGTAGGAGCGGATCTCGTAGCCGGCCCGCGAGAGGCCGGAGCGGATGGTGTGGCCGGCGGGCAGCGCGGGCGCGGTGACGGTGGTCATGCGAGGGTCCCTTCGGGGAGAGCGGATGCGCGGGCGGTCTCGCCCACGAGCTCCAGGTAGATGTCTTCCAGGCTGGGGCGGATCACTTCGAGCCGGTCGGGCTCTCCGGCGGCCGAGAGGCGGGCGACGATTCGGCCCGGTTCGGTGGTGCGCTCCTGGCGCACGACGCCGTCCTGAACCCACCGCACGACGGGGATGCGCGCATCCGCCCCACCGAGCTCGTCGATGGCGCCGAGGGCCACCAGTTCGCCGCCCGCGATGATGCCGGCGCGGTCGGCGAGCTGCGCCGCCTCGTCGAGGTAGTGGGTGGTCAGCAGGATGCTGGTGCCTTCGTTGGAGAGCTGCCGGATGAGTTGCCAGAACTGCCGCCGCGCCTCCGGGTCGAATCCGGTGGTCGGTTCGTCGAGGAACAGCAGCTCGGGCCGGCCGATGATGCCGAGCGCGACGTCGACGCGGCGTTTCTGCCCTCCCGAGAGCTTGCCGATGCGCGTGTTCGCTTTCTCGTCGAGCCCGACGGCGGCGATCACCTCGTCGACGTCTCGCGGGTTCGGGTAGAGGCCGGCGAAGTGGCGCAGCTGTTCGCGCACGGTCGCGGAGCCCGATTCGCCTGTCGACTGCAGCACGATTCCGAGCCGAGCCTTCCAGGCGAGGCCGCCGTGCTGCGGGTCGACGCCGAGCACGCTCACCGTGCCGCCGGTGCGGTCGCGGTAGCCCTCGAGGATCTCGATGGTGGTGGATTTGCCGGCGCCGTTGGGCCCGAGCAGCGCGAAGGTCTCGCCGCGGCGGATGTCGAAGTCGATGCCGCGCACCGCTTCGGACCCCTTGTACGCCTTGCGGAGGTCGCGCACTTCGACGACGTTCTCTGTGGTCATGGGTCCATGCTGGCCCCCATGCCCAGGGCTGCCCACCCCACCTCGGTGGGTTGGGCATCCACCATCCGGTTGATGCCGCGAGTAGTCGTATCAGAGGGGAATGGGACTCAGGGGTTGAGGATGGTGCGCTCGATGGTATCGACGAGCCACTCGCGGTACTGGTCCATGGTCCAGCCCGCGTCGAGCACGAGCTGCACGTAGCTGCTGGGCGAGACGAGGAACGACAGCGCGTCGGCGAGGCGGATGTCGTCGCCGGCCCGCTTGGCGAGTCCGCGCTCGCGGAATCCGGCGATCGCGGCGCGGAAGTCGCTGCGCCGGCGTCCTTGGAGGGCTTCCAGTCCGGCCTCGAGCGCGGGGTCGCCCATGGATGCGTCGAGCAGGGCGATCCACAGCCGCGACACGCGTTCGTTGGCCCCGGCGACGAAAGCGACGAAGCCCGCGAGGAGTTCCTCGTCGGGGGCGGCCATGATCTGGTCTCCGATGTCGCGTTCGTGGATCGCGCCGACGCCTTCGGCTCCCGTGAATGCCCGATCGAAGGCGCCGAGCAGGAGTGCGCTCTTGGGGCCGTTGGCCTTCACCGTCTCGAGCGAGACTCCGGCCGCTTCGGCGATCCGGCTGAGTGACGTGCTCGCGTATCCGTCGGTCGCGACGAGGACGGCTGCGGCGTCGAGGATGCGGCGGCGGGTCTCGGCGGCCTGCGCAGTGCGCAGGGGGGAGGCGTAGCTGCGTGGAGGCAATTGACAATCCTGTCGGGGTAGTGAATACTTCGGTAGGCAATTCAACATCCTACTCAGAGAAACCCACCACCATGTCCTCCCTTCTGCTCTGCTCAACCCCCGTCCACGGGCACGTCACGCCCCTGCTCGCCGTCGCCCGCCACCTCGTCGCGGGCGGCCACCGCGTGCGCTTCCTCACCGGCCGCCGCTACCGCGACGCCGTCGAGGCGACCGGCGCCGAATGGCTCGCCCTTCCCGACGAAGCCGACTACGACGACCGCGACATGAACGCCTCCTTCCCCGGCCGCGTCGGCCGCAGCGGCCCCGACGGCATCCGCTGGGACATGCGCGAGATCTTCCTCAAGCCCGCCCCCGCACAGCTCGCCGCGGTCGATGCGGCGATCGCCGCCGAACCCGTCGACGCCGTCATCGTCGAGACGATGTTCATCGGCTCGCTGCTGTTCCTCGCGCGCGGCGGGGAGCGTCCGCCGCTCATCACCCTCGGCATCGTGCCGCTCGGCGTGCGCAGTCGCGACACCGCCCCGTTCGGGCTCGGCGTCCTGCCCATGAAGGGGCCGATCGGCCGCCTCCGCAACTCCGTGCTCGGGTTCGTCGCCGGCAACATCATCTTCGGGCCCGTCCAGAAGGATGCCGTCGCCATCGTGAAGGAGGCCACCGGCGCCGACCTGAAGGTGCCCTTCCTCGAATCCTCCGCGCTCGCCGACGCCCTCGTGCAGTTCACGGTGCCGTCGTTCGAGTACCCCCGCAGCGACCTGCCCGGCCACGTGCACTTCGTGGGCCCCGTGTCGCGCACCACCGCGTCGAACACCCCGCTGCCCGAATGGTGGGGCGACCTCGGCTCGGGCAAGCCCGTCGTGCACGTCACCCAGGGCACGGTCGCCAACGCCGACTTCGCCGAACTGATCGACCCCACCATCCAGGGGCTCGCGAACGATGACGTGCTCGTGGTCGTCAGCACCGGCGGGCGCGACGTGCCCGTGCGCGACTACCCCGCCAACGTGCGCATCGCCCCCTACCTCCCGTACGACAAACTGCTGCCGCTCACCGACGTCTACATCACGAACGGCGGATACGGCGGGGTGCACTACGCGATGGAGCACGGGGTGCCGATCGTCGTCGCCGGTCGCACCGAGGACAAGGTCGAGGTGAGCGCCCGTATCGACTGGACCGGCGTCGGCATCGACCTGCGCAGCAACCGGCCGAGCCCCGTGCAGGTGCGGGATGCGGTGCGCCGGGTCCTCGCCGAGCCGTCGTTCCGGCAGCGCAGCGCCGCCATCGGCCGCGACATCGTCGTCTCGCCGGGCCTCGACGGTCTCGACGTCGTGCTCGCCCAGGTGATCGCGCGGGGCGCCAAGACGCACTGACCCCGCTTCGTCCGCCAACCACCACCACCATCCCGAGGAATCAGCATGTCCATCCACACCTCCCACCCCGTCACCCTCCCCGGCGCCGACGAGCTGCGGGCCCTGCTCGTCGGAGCCCTCGTGCTCCCGCAGGACCCCGACTGGCCGCGCGCGGCGACCCCGTGGAACGTCACCGTCCGCGCGCAGCCGCTCGCGGTCGTCGAGGCCGCCAACCCCGCGGATGTCGCCGCCGCCGTCGCGCACGCTGCGGCCCACGGCATCCGGGTCGCCCTCATCGGTCCCGGCCACGGCGCATCCGAGACGATCGGCGGAACGCTGCTGATCCGCACGAGCGGGCTGCGACGGCTCGAGATCTCCCAGCCCACCGGCACGGCCATCGTCGGCGCGGGGGTCACGTGGGGCGAGCTGCAGGCCGCGCTCGCCGGCACCGCCCTCACCGGGCTCGTCGGTTCGAGTCCGTCGGTCTCCGTGGTCGGGCTGCTGCTGCAGGGCGGGTACTCGTGGTTCACGCGTTCGTTCGGCGCCGCGGCGGGGTCCCTTCGCGCGGCCGAGGTCGTCGATTCGTCGGGCGAGCGCCGCTGGGTCGACGACATGACGGATGCCGAGCTCATGTGGGGTCTGCGCGGTGGCGGCGGCCGGTTCGCGGCGATCACCACCGTCGAGATCGACCTGTTCCCCGTCGGATCCCTTGCGGGCGGGCGGCTCATGTTCCCCATCGACGACATCGAGGCGGTCGTCGGAGCCTTCGCCGACGTGACGCGTCACGCCCCCCGCGACGTGTCGGTGTGGGTGAGCGCGTTGCACTTCCCGCCGCTGCCGGAGCTTCCGGATGCGGTGCGCGGGCGCTCCTTCGTCGTCGTCGACGCCGTCGCCACCACGGGCGTCGACGCGCTCAACCAGGAGCTGAGGCCGATCCGGGCCGCCGGCACGGTGCTGCGCGACACGATCGCGTCGCGCGGGCCCGAGGGGATCGCCGAGATCTGCGAGGAGCCCGTCACCCCGACGCCCGCCCTGCAGCGCGGCATCGCGCTCGGCGGCCTCTCCGAGGGTGCGGTCTCCGCTTTCCTCGCGGCCGCGACGACGCCCGGACCTTTCATGTCGCTGCAGCTTCGTCATCTGGCGGGCAGCCCGAAGCTCCGCGACGGGGTCGCCACCGCGATCGCGGCGGACTACGTGGTCAACGCGCTCGCGATCACGCCCGTGCCGCCCGCCGAGGAGGCCGCGCGCGCCGCGATGGACGCGCTCGCGGAGACCCTCGCGCCGTGGAGCGGCGGGGCGGTGCTGCCGAGCTTCGTGGCCACCTGGCGCTCGCTCGCCGACGCCTGCGCGCCGGAGCAGCTGGAGCGGCTCGCGGCGGTGCGTCGCCGGGTCGACCCCGACGGCATCTTCACGGCGTCGCTTCGCGGCTGACGCCGGCCGGACTCCCGGCGGCGGGGGAGCGGACACCCCCGCCGCCGGGTACTCACCACCTCGCGAGTAGTCGTATTTCAGCCCTTTCGGAGGGGTTTTGGGCGACGTATACGACTACTCGCGGGGGCTGGGGTGGTGGTGGCGGGTCTGCGCGCGCCGGATGACGGCGGCGAGCGCGAGGAGGGTCAGCAGTCCACCCACCAGGACGAGCACGATCACCGTCCACCCGAAGGCGTCGAGGCCGAGCACGGCGTCGAGGGCGTCGGCGCGGCGCTCCGATGACCCGGCGATCCACAGCACCCAGCCGCCGAGGGCCGTCAACAGCAGGCCCCAGATCACGGCACCGGTGCGGATGCGGGGGCGGGGCAGCTGCTCGGTCGCGGGTTCGGGATCGGGCGCCCGCAGAGCCGCCGTGATCGTCGCCTCCGTGGATGCGGTGTCGAACAGATCGGTGTCGCTCATCAGGGCGCTCCTCCGGTGGTTGTCTCGGTGGGTGTGGGTGTGGGCGTGGGTTCGGGGATCGGCTCGCCCTGCTCGTCGTACAGCGCGAACCCGGTCGGTTCCGGGGAGAGCGTGAGGCTCCGCTCCGTACCCCAGGCGCTGGTGATGTAGACGTTGGTCGAGCGACCCGCCCACAGTTTCAGGGTCAGGTCGGTCTCGCCGTCGACCGGGTCACCGGCGACGAGCACGAGGTGCCCGTTCTCGACCACGTAGTACGCGTCCCGGCGACCGTCTCCGAAAGCGTCCGAAACGCTCACGTAGCCGCTCGACGAATCGGTCGTGTACACGAGACGCACGCTCGCGTTCTCGTCGAGGTTGATGTCGACCGTCCCGGCGAGCTGCCACAGGTCGATGGTCACGGGGAGGTCCTGCTCGCGCACGTAGAAGCTGGTCTGCCCCGCGAGCAGCGCGTACCGGCCGTCCGTCATGGTGTTCAGACCGAACGAGGTGCCGATCGGAAGCAGTTGCCGGTCGGCCGGCACGAGCACCGCGGCAGCCAGCGCGAACACCGACAGGATCGAGAAGAACGCGAGCGCGCCGCTGCGACGGCGGGCGAGACCCACGATCACGGTGCCGGCCCCGAGCACGAGGACGAGCACGGAGGCGCCGATCATCCACTCCGCCCCGCGGGTGGCGGGCGAGTTCGAGGCGACGAACGCCGAGAGGGCCGCGGCGACGAGCGCGAGCCCGAACACGAGGAAGACGACCCCGGCGCTCGCGCGGGGCCGTGTCAGCTTGCGGACGCGGGCGCGTTCTCGTGCCGCGTCCATGGCGGCGACGGCGTGGGCGCTCGCCTCCGCCTGCCGTCGTTCGCGCTCGCTGCGCTTCTGCTCGGCGGCCCATGCGGCGCGCTGCGCCTGCCACTCGTCCTGGCTGCGCTTCCAGGCGGCGAGCTCCTCGGCGGATGCGTCGGCCGGGGGCGCGGGCGGCTCGCCCGGCGCCGTGACGGGGGCGGCGGATGCGGATGCGGCCGACACGGCGACGACGACGCCCGCGGCATCCGCATCCGACCCCGCCGCGGCATCCGGGAAGGTGGGCACCGTCTCGGGCCGGTCGTCGGTGGTCGCGGGGGTCGTCGGCACCTCGGCGGATGCGCGGCGCGCGAGCCACACGACGAGCACGATGACGACGACGAGCAGCACGCCCGTCCAGACGGCGCGGCCGACGGCGCCACCCCATTCGAGGTTGCTCCAGTAGAGGGCGCCCGTGTACCAGAACCCCTGCGTGAGCGGCAGGAAGGAGACGAGGAACACGGCGACGATCCCGGGCAGCGCGCGCGTGACCCGGCCGTGGCCGAGCTCCTGCGCGTGGATGATGCCGTGCTCGTCGGGCAGCAGGAACCAGGCGACCGCGTACAGCAGCGCCGCGGGCGCTCCCACGACCGCCAGCACGACCACGATGCCGCGCACGATCAGCGGATCGATGCCGATGCGTTCGGCGATGCCCGCGCACACCCCGCCCAGCCAGCCGGAGCGGCGGGTCAGGTCGATGCCGCGCAGCCAGCTGAAGAAGGCCGCCTCGGCGACGGGTGGAGTGGACGACGCGCCCGGGCCCTGCGGCGGCGGGTCGGCTGTCGTGGTGGGGGCCGTCGAGGTGGGAGCCGTCGTGGCGGCGGACTCGTCGGGCGTCTCGTCGGCGGGAGGTTCAGCGGATGCGGTGGTACGTCGGGGCATGACTCGATCGTCGCCGTCGGCCGGGCAGCCCTCTATGGGGTGATCCCCTGATCGTCCCCTGATCCCCGGCTCCGGGAGCCGCCCGGCGTGCTTGGATCGTCGCATGACCGCCGCCGCCGTTCGCCCGCCGCTCGTGCGCCCGCGCGACGTGGTGCTCGGCGGGGTGAGCGTCGCCCTCTCGCGGCACCTCGGCATCCCGCTTCCCGCGGTGCGCACCGTGTTCGCGGCGACCACGATGATCGGCGCCCTGTTCGCCGTGTACGCGATCTGGATGATCGGCAACCCGCTCCTCGCCCTCAGCGGCGCCGCCTTCGCGCTCCTCTACCTCTGGCTGTGGGCGCTGGTTCCGCGGGAAACGGCCACCCCGGATGTGCCGCGCACCCGGGTCGTGCCGGTCGCGGTGGTGCTGCTGGGTGCGGCGGCCGCATCCGCGTTCCTGGTGCTCTTCACGTGGGGCGCCCCGACTCCGCTGCCGGTCGGGGTGGTCGAGAGCGCCGTGCTGGCGGTCCTCTCCATCGCCTGGACCGCCGCCGTCGACGTGCGCGATCCGAAGCGCGCCGCATCCGCCCCCGTCGTGCGCACGCTCGGCGCCGCGCTGCTCATCCTGCTCGGCCTGCTGCTGGTGCCGAGCTCGTTCCTGGCCGCGCGCCCGCTGGTAGCCGTGGTGGCCGTGGTGCTCGTGCTGCTGGGCATCGCCGCGCTCATCGTGCCGCCGCTCGTCGTGCGCTGGACGGAACGCAGCGCAGAACGCGCGGCCCTGGCTCGGGAGGAGCAGCGCTCCGAGATCGCCGCCCACCTGCACGACTCGGTGCTGCAGACGCTCGCCATCATCCAGAACCGCGCGGGCGCCGGGTCCGAGATCGCGCGCATCGCCCGCGCCCAGGAGCGCGAACTGCGCGACTGGCTGTTCGCCGGAACCGACCCGTTCGCCGGCGACCTCGCCACCGAGCTGCGCACCATGTCGCGCGAGCTCGAACTCGAGCACGCGGTGCGCATCGAGGTGATCACGGTGGGCGACGTCGGCGCACTCGAGTCCGCGGCGCTCGCGGGGGCGGCCCGCGAAGCCCTCGTCAACGCGGCCCGTCACGCGGGCGGCGAGGTCACCGTGTACGCCGAGGCGACCCCGGATGCGGTCGAGCTGTTCGTGCGCGACCGCGGCGCCGGATTCGACACGGATGCGATCCCCGACGGCCGCCTCGGCATCCGGGAGTCGATCCTCGGCCGCATGACGCGGGCCGGCGGAACCGCGAGCGTCGAGAGCTCGCCCGACGGAACCGAGGTGCAGCTGCGCCTGCCGCGGCGCGCGACCACCGCATCCGCATCCGCCGTGTCCGCCGCGTCGGCCGCCGGGCCGGCATCCGCCGCGAACCTGGGGGCCTCATGACGCGCGTGCTCATCGTCGACGACCACTCGATCTTCCGCACCGGCCTCCGCGCCGACCTGGGCGATGCGGTCGACGTGGTCGGTGAGGCGGGCGACGTGGATGCGGCGGTGCGCGCCGTCGACGAGCTGCGCCCCGAGGTGGTGCTGCTCGACGTGCACCTGCCGGGCGGCGCCGGTGGGGGAGGCGCGGAGGTCGTGCGGCGTTCTGCGGCGCTGCTGGGCGAGGTGCGGTTCCTGGCGCTGTCGGTGTCCGACTCGGCGGAAGACGTGGTGGGCGTGATCCGCGCGGGGGCACGCGGCTACATCACGAAGGCGAGCTCGGGCGCGGATGTGGCGGAGGCCATCCGCACGGTCGCCGCGGGTGACGCGGTGTTCTCGCCCCGGCTCGCCGGCTTCGTGCTCGACGCGTTCGGCACCGCTGCGGGTGCGCCCGCCCTGGCGACGCGCGACGACGAACTGGACCGCCTGTCGGCCCGCGAGCAGGAGGTGATGCGGCTCATCGCCCGCGGCTACGCCTACAAGGAGGTCGCCTCCCACCTCTTCATCTCGATCAAGACGGTCGAGACGCATGTCTCCTCGGTGCTGCGCAAGCTGCAGCTCTCTTCCCGCCACGAGCTCACCGCCTGGGCGCTCGAGCGGCGCCTGCTCTGACGCTCCACCCCCCTGAGGGGTCGCAAAGTGCGCCCTCCTCGGCGTGTTGAGCGCACTTTGCGACCCCTCAGCGGCGGTCCGCGAGAACACGGCGGATGCGGGCCACAAGCGCGTCAGGCGTGCGCAGGTCATCCGCATTGACGTAGACGACCTTCCACCCGATCGACTCCAGCTCGCCGAGACGCGTCATGTCATCCCGCCACTGCCGCGGGTCGCGGTGATGATCGCCCTGGTACTCGATCGCGACCGACTCGCGCTCGAACGCCAGGTCGATGCGTCGCCTTCTGCTGCCCGGGATCGCCACCCGAAGGTTGGTGCGAAATCCGCGCATCCCGGCTTCGACGAGCACGAGACGCAGCTCCGACTCCATGGGGCTCTCCGATCCCGGGTCGAGGAGGGAGAACGCGTGATGCAGCGTCTCGCGCCCTCGGCGTGCCGGATGCCGTTCGAGCGTCGCGCGGAGGCGGGAGGCGCTGCTGAGTCGGTTCGATGGGCGGATGAGCTGGTCGCCGACGACGACGAGACCGATGAGGTCGAGCATCGCCCCGAGTTCGCACCAGGCGCGTTCCGGCGAGCTCGCCCGGAAGCCGTGCACCTCGACCACTTCGCCGCGCGCCGGCTGAACGATGAACTTGTGCCCGACGACGCCTTTCGACCGGGGCGCGCGGCGCGGGTTCGGAACGGCGACGTGGAGCTCGGGGGCGTCGTCCAACTCGCGCGGCAGAGGGAGGCCGTGCAGACGCGCAGCGGTGGCGGAGGAGAAGAACTCGTCGGGCAGCATCCGTGCCGAGTAGTCGGCGCAGCGCTGGACCAGGTCGTCGGCGGATGTCAGGGCGCGCACCCCATGGAAGGGCCGCTCGAGATCGCCCCCTCGGAGGCGACCGTAGGTGACGCCGCGAGCCACGGCATCCCGGGTGGAGAAGCTGCGTCCGAGCGCCTCGGGGAGTGGAGATGGATCGTGCATCCTCCCAAGCTCGTGGACCGCCGGTGGGGCTCGTGTCCGGGCGGTCGCCTCGGAGGACTCCGCGCGGCGGAGCCCCTTGTGGGCGACACGTCGCCCGCTCTCTCTGAGGGGGCGCAATGTGTCCTCAACACGCCGGTGTGGGCGCACTTTGCGACCCCTCAGCGAGAGGGACTCGACCGAGGGGGCCTCCGGAGCCCGCGCCCGAGCGTCAGCCCGCGCCCGAGCCCGAACCCGCGCCGAGGAACAGCGGCAGCGCCACCAGCACGGCGAGGGTGAGCATCACGAGGGCGATCACGCCGTCGAGGATGCGCCACGCGAGCGGGCGGGCGAACACCGGCGCCAGGGCCCGGGCGCCGAAGCCGAGCGTCGAGAACCACAGGATGCTGGCCACCGCGATGCCCGCGCCGAACAGCCAGCGCGCATCCCCGTGGCTGTTCGCGAGCGACCCGAGGATGGCGATGTCGAGGTACACGTGCGGGTTCAGCCAGGTGACGGCGAGGCAGGTGGCGACCGCGGCGACGAGCGAACGGCGACGCGCCCCCGTGGTCGCTTCGCCTTCCGCTTCGAGCACCTGCGGCTTCGGCGCGAGCGCACGACGCGCGGCGAGCACGCCGTAGGCGGCGAGGAAGAGCGCGCCGCCGATCCGCACGGCGGTCATCAGCCATGGCACGGCGTCGATCACCCATCCGGTTCCGGCGATGCCGAGGGTGATGAGCGCCACGTCCGAGAGGGCGCAGATGGCGACGACGGCGAGCACGTGCTCGCGACGGATGCCCTGCCGCAGTACGAACGCGTTCTGCGCGCCGATGGCGACGATCATCGAGAACCCGAGGCCGAGCCCGGCGAGGGCGGCGGCGAGGGCTGCGGCGTCGGTCACGGATGCGACGCTACGGGTGCGAGCACCTTCAATCCAGTTCAAGATTCTGCAGGAGCATTAGCATCGCTTCAGATGAACCTCGACCGTGATCAGCTCGCCACGCTCCGCGCCGTCGTCGACGCGGGCACCTTCGACGCGGCCGCACGCACCCTGAACCTGACGCCCTCGGCCGTCAGCCAGCGCATCAAGGCGCTCGAGCAGCAGCTCGGGCGCGTGCTCGTCGAACGCAGCAAGCCGGTGCGCGCCACCGAGTCGGGCACGGTGCTCATCCGGCTGGCACGCGAGATCGCGCTGCTCGAGACCGACGCCGCATCCGCCCTGCACCTCGACGGCGAGACAGACGCCTTCACGACCGTGCCCCTCGCGGTCAACGCCGACTCGCTCACGAGCTGGTTCCTGCCGGCGCTCGTGCCGGTGTGCGCCGAGCACCGGCTCGTCGTCGACCTGCACCGCGAAGACCAGGACCGCACGGCCGAACTGCTCGCATCCGGCCGCGTCATGGCCGCCGTCACCTCGCAGGCCGAACCGGTGCCGGGCTGCACCTCCACCCCGCTCGGGGCGATGGTCTACCGGGCCGCGGCATCCCGCGCGTTCGCCGAGCGGTGGTTCCCGGATGGGGCGGATGCGTCGACCCTGGCCCTCGCGCCGGTGGTCGACTTCGACCACGACGACGAGCTGCAGACCCGCTTCCTGCGCTCCGCGTCGAAGCGCCCGCTCGACCCGCCGCGCCACTATGTCTCCGGGTCGGGCGACTTCCTGCAGGCGATCGCCCTCGGCCTCGGATGGGGCATGCTGCTGGAGCCGCAGCTCGCGGATGCCGCCCCCGGCACGTTCGTCGAGCTGGCCCCCGGAGGCCCCGGCATCGCCGTGCCGCTTTACTGGCAGCAGTGGAACCTCCGCTCGCCCACCCTCGACGCCGTCGCATCCGCCGTCGTCGGTGCTGCCCGCACCGCCCTCCGACCGCACTGACAGCGCGTCCGCGCTGATGCCGTACACTTGTGCAGGTTGCTTACTCAGCCAAGCTTCGTCATGCCCGCACGCGGGTTCGAAGGGGCAGAGCAGCGACGTAGGGCGGTGGCTCAATTGGTAGAGCAGCGGTCTCCAAAACCGCAGGTTGCAGGTTCGAGTCCTGTCCGCCCTGCAAGTCCCGCGTATGAGAATGCGCAGGATCGTCGGCCGAAAGGGTAGTGAGAGTGGCACGTAAAGTGATCGACGAGCCCAGCGAGGACGTCGTCGCGACCGCCAAGCGCGATCGCGCGGCACGGCGCAGCCCGTTCGCACGGATCGCTCTCTTCATCCGGCAGGTCGTCGCAGAACTGAAGAAGGTCGTCACGCCGACCCGGCGCGAGCTCTTCACCTTCACCGGTGTCGTCCTCGTGTTCGTGGTCATCATGATGGGCATCGTCTACGGGCTCGACCAGCTGTTCAGCTGGCTCGTCACCTGGGCTTTCGGCACCGGCGACCTCGTCTGACCGGTCGGCCGTGACCGACCCCGATCGCTAAGGAAAGAAAGCACTGTGACCAACGAAGAGCGCGACATCGACCTCGCGACCGCCGCCGAGCAGTCCTCGGAGGAGGACGAGGCCCAGGAGGGCAACGTGCTCGAGCGGGAAGAGGCGTCGATCGTCTCCGCCGAACACAGCGCCCTCCACATCGTGGACGAAGACGGCGACGTCGAGTCCGAGCTCGAGAGCGCGCTCGACGCGCTCGAGGCGGCATCCGACCCCGAGGCCGACGCGATCGTCGACGACGCCCTCGACATCGACTCCACCGAAGAGGCCGACGCCGCGTTCGCCGCGACGACGGATGAAGAGGTCGTCGATGGCGAAGAGGACGAGACCGAGGTCGACCCGTACGAGGAGTTCCGCGCCGAACTGCGCGCGAAGCTCGGCAAGTGGTACGTCATCCACTCCTACGCGGGCTTCGAGAAGCGCGTGAAGCAGAACATCGAATCCCGTCGTACCTCGATGGCCATGGAGGACTACGTCTTCGAGGTGCAGGTGCCGATGGAGGACGTCGTCGAGATCAAGAACGGTCAGCGCAAGCTCGTCAACCGTGTGCGCATCCCCGGCTACGTGCTCGTGCGCATGGACCTCAACGAGGACTCGTGGTCGGTCGTGCGCCACACCCCCGGTGTCACCGGCTTCGTGGGCAACTCGCACAACCCGACCCCGCTGCGGTTCGAGGAGGCCTTCAACATGCTGAAGAGCCTCGTGCAGGTCGTCGAGGCTCCCGCGAAGGGCGGCACCGCTGCGAAGGGCGGCAAGGCCGCACCCCGCGTCATCCCCGCCGAGATCGACTTCGAGGCCGGCGAGACCATCACCATCAAGGAGGGCTCGTTCGCGGGTCTTCCGGGCACGATCTCCGAGATCAAGCCCGAGAGCGGCAAGCTCACCGTGCTCGTCTCGCTCTTCGAGCGCGAGACGCCGGTCGAGCTCAGCTTCGACCAGGTGACGAAGCTCTAGATCTTCTGAGGCGAGGGGCCGGGTGCGCGAGCGCCCGGCCCCTCGTCGTTCCCCGCGGGTCTCGAGACGCGTCGCCTGCGGCGGCGCTCCTCGACCATCTAGGGTTTGCTCATGGTCCCCCTCGCATCCCTCGGCGCGTTCGCGATCGCTGCCGTGTTGCTGATCCTGATGCCGGGGCCGAGCATCCTGTTCGTCATCGGCCGCTCGATCGCCTACGGCCGGCTCGCGGGTGTGCTGAGCGTCGTCGGCAACGCCCTCGGGATGCTGCCGCTGCTCACGCTGGTCGCGCTCGGGGTGGGTGCACTCGTTGCCCAGTCGGTGGTGATCTTCACCGCGATCAAGATCGTCGGCGCCGGCTACCTGGTGTACCTCGGCATCCAGGCGATCCGCCACCGCAACGAGGTTCCGGATGCCGACGCCGGCCCCCGCAGGTCGGCGTGGCGTCTGCTGGGCGAGGGTTTCGTCGTCGGTGTCACGAACCCGAAGACGATCGCGTTCTTCGTGGCGGTGCTGCCGCAGTTCGTCGACTACTCGGCGGGGTCCATCCCGTTGCAGCTGGCGGAGCTGGGGCTCGTCTTCGTGGTGCTGGCGCTGATCTGCGACTCCTGCTGGGCGCTCGCCGCAGGAACCGCGCGGGCCTGGTTCGCGAATTCGCCGAAGCGCATCGCGCGCCTGCGCGCCACGGGCGGCGGCATGATGATCGGCCTCGGCGGCATCCTGCTGCTCACCGGCAACAAGCACTGAGGATGCTGTAAGCTACTCAGGTTGTCCCTGCGCTTTCGCGCGCGCGGCGACCATCCACCGCATCCGACCGGATGGCGGGAGAGTGAGGCCCAGCCTCGTTCGACAGAGAGATAGGAACATGGCACCGAAGAAGAAGGTGACCGGCCTGATCAAGCTCCAGATCAACGCCGGCGCCGCCAACCCGGCCCCGCCCATCGGCCCGGCCCTGGGTCAGCACGGCGTGAACATCATGGAGTTCTGCAAGGCCTACAACGCCGCCACCGAGAACCAGCGTGGCAACGTCATCCCGGTCGAGATCACCGTCTACGAAGACCGTTCGTTCACGTTCATCCTGAAGACCCCGCCCGCCGCCGAGCTCATCAAGAAGGCTGCCGGCGTCGCCAAGGGTTCGTCGACCCCCCACACCGTCAAGGTGGCGAAGCTCACCCGTGAGCAGGTCCGCGCGATCGCCGAGCAGAAGCAGGTCGATCTGAACGCGAACGACATCGAGGCTGCAGAGAAGATCATCGCCGGCACCGCCCGGTCGATGGGGATCACGGTGGAGGCGTAATCATGGCACCCAAGTCCAAGCTCTACCGTGCCGCCGCCGAGAAGATCGAGGCAGGCAAGTTCTACGGTCCCGACGAGGCTGTCGCCGTCGTCAAGGAGACCGGGTCGAAGAAGTTCGACTCCACCGTCGAGGTCGCGCTGAAGCTCGGCGTCGACCCCCGCAAGGCGGACCAGATGGTGCGTGGCACCGTCATCCTCCCGCATGGCACCGGAAAGGTCGCGCGCGTTCTCGTGTTCGCGACCGGCCCCGCCGCTGAGGCCGCCATCGCGGCCGGCGCGGACGAGGTCGGCGGCGCCGAGCTCATCGAGAAGGTCGCCGCCGGCTACACCGACTTCGACTCGGCCGTCTCGACGCCCGAGCTCATGGGTCAGGTGGGTCGCCTCGGTAAGGTGCTCGGTCCCCGTGGCCTCATGCCGAACCCGAAGACCGGCACCGTGACGCCGGATGTGGCCAAGGCCGTGTCCGACATCAAGGGCGGAAAGATCGAATTCCGTGTCGACAAGCACGCCAACGTGCACTTCGTGATCGGCAAGGCCGGCTTCAGCGCCGACCAGCTCAACGAGAACTTCCGCGCCGCTCTCGACGAGATCCAGCGTGCGAAGCCTTCCTCGTCGAAGGGCCGCTACATCCAGAAGGGGTCGCTCTCGACCACCTTCGGCCCGGGTGTGCCGCTCGACGTGGCCGCGCTCTAAGCCACAACGCATTTCAGGAGGGGCCCGCTTCGTGCGGGCCCTTCCGCTTTTCTGGGCGAGGATGTCTTGAGTTACGGAGGCAATGCGATGGAGCAGACCGCGCCGATCACACGGCTCGCCGAACTGAGGCGGATGACGGGCAGCTGGTTCTTCGTCGTCTCGTTCATCGCGCGCCTGCCGGTGGCGATGAACGTGGTGGGCGTGCTGACGCTCGTCTCGGTTGAGCGCGATCTCGCGGATGCGGGGCTCGTGTCGGCGGCGCTCGGTCTCGCATCCGGGGTGGGCGGCCCGATCGTCGGTGCGATCGCCGACCGCGCGGGCCAGCGCAGGGTGCTCATCGTCGTGGCCGTGCTGCACGCGCTGCTGCTGGTGGGGCTCGTGGCGGTGGTCTACGCGGATGCGCCGCTCGGGGTGCTCGTGGCGGCCGGCGTTCTCGCGGGGGCCACCATCCCGCCGGCGTCGCCGCTGGCGCGCGCCCGCTGGTTGGCGCTCCTCGCCGTCGACACCCGCACCGGGGGCCGGGGCGTGCCGATCGCGCTCGGCTACGAGAGCATGGCCGACGAGATCTCGTTCGTCGGCGGGCCGGTGCTCGTCGGTGCGCTCGCGACCGGTCTCGGGCCGGCGGCACCGGTGCTCGCCGCCGCCGGTGTCGCGCTCATCTTCGTGACCGCGTTCGCACTGCATCCGACCGCCCTCGCCGTGCATCCGGGCGATCACGAGGGCGTGGTGCATGTGGCGCCGCGCCGCACGCTGCTCGGGGCGCGGGTGCTGCTGCCCACCGGGGGCATGCTCGCGATCGGCGGGTTCTTCGGAGCGACCCTCGCATCCGCCACCGCCCTCATGGAGTCGCAGGGCTCCGGCGAGGCCACGGGCCTGCTCTACGCCGTGATGGGCGCCACCTCGGCGGTCGCTGCGATCACGGTGGGACGGTTGCCGCGGCGGTTCGCTCTGGATGCGCGATGGGTGGTGTTCGCTGCGGCCATGACCGCGGTCGCGCTCGTGATGCCCCACGTGGCGACCGTGCCGGGCATCGTGGTGTGCTTCGCGATCGTCGGCGTGGCCGTCGGCGCTGGCCTCGTGACGATCTTCACGATCGGTGCGGATGCGGCCCCCGCCGGCCGCCTCGCCACCACCATGACGATGCTCTCGAGCGGCATCATCATCGGCCAGGGCATCGCGATGGCGTTCGTCAGCCGCATCGGCGCGACGGATGGCGTGGTCGCCGCATTCACGACGGTCGCCGTCGCGACGGGGCTGGGGCTGCTGTTCGCGCTCGGGTTCCTGGCGTTGCGGCTGTTCTCCGGTCGGGAAAAGTAGGATCGGTTCGCGTTCTCGCGTCTCGCGATGAGCGACTGTGACATCGCCGACGACTGATGAGCTGGAGGAAGAGTGGAAGCCCGTCGCAGGGGCTCTCGGCCCGGAATCGTCTTGATCATCGTCGGAGCCTCGCTGTTCGTGCTGGGTTGGTTGGGCGGCTTGGTGAGCTTCTTCATCCCGATCTCGGGTGACGATCGACTTGTCGGCGCAATAACCTTCCTTCTCCCCGCACTCGTCGGCATCGGCGGGTTCGTGGTCGCGCTCGTGGGTGTGGTGCTCGTCGTGGTCGCAGCGGCGACACGACCGAACGCGTGATCACACTCCGGGCGTGACGTACACCTTCCGCAGCGTTTCGGTGACGGTCCACACGGTCTCGGCGCCCGCATCCAGTCGCACGACCGAGCCCGGCACCAGCGAGATCGGTGCACGCCCGTCGGCGAACTCCACGGTTGCCCGCCCCGAGAGCACCACGAACACCTCGTCGGCTTCGACGTCGCTCATCGCGCCGGGGCTCATCTCCCAGACGCCCACCTCGGCGTCGTCGACGGCCGAACCGAGCTCCACCCATCCGGTGCTCGGCGCTCCCGCCACCACCTGATCCGTGGCGACCGGTTCGTGCGTCACCGAGACGGCGCCCGCATCCGCTGACCAGCTCACGAGTCGAACCCGAGCCCGAGCGCGTCGAGGGTGCGCAGCAGCACGTTGCGGGAGCCCTCGCGGTGGTCGGCGCGGTCGAGCGACCAGCGGGTTGCGGCGATGCCGGCGGATGCTGCCGGCTCGGGCGGGAACGGCACCGGACGCTTGCGCACCATCTCGAGCTCCGTGCGCTCGGTGGCGACGCCGCCCAGCAGGTCGAGCATCGTGTCGGCCGCGAACCGGGTGGCCCCGACCCCGAGCCCCGTGAAGCCGGCGGCGTAGGCGACGCGGCCCGCGCGGGCGGTGCCGAAGAAGGCGCAGAACCGGGTGCTCGTGTCGATCGCGCCCGCCCAGCGGTGGCTGAAGCGCAGCCCCTCGAGCTGCGGGTACAGGGTGAAGAAGTGCGAGGCCAGTTTCTCGAAGCTCTCCGGCCGGTTCTCGTACTTCGCGCGTACCCGGCCGCCGTAGCGGTAGATGGCGTCGTAGCCGCCGAAGAGGATGCGGTCGTCGGCGGTGCGCCGGGAGTAGTGGAACTGGTTGGCGAGGTCTCCGATGCCCTGGCGATCCCTCCAGCCGATCGAGTCGAGCTGGCGCCGGTCCAGCGGCTCGGTCATGAGCACGTAGTCGTATACCGGAACGGTCATGAGTCGGTTGCGCCACAGCAGCGACGGGTAGACGCTCGTGCCGAGCGCGACCTGCGCGGCATGCACGCGCCCCGCATCCGTCACCACCTCGACGCCCTCGGCGACCGCGTCCAGCCGCCGCACGGGCGAGTTCTCGTAGATCTCGACGCCCAGTTCGGATGCCGCCCGCGCGAGTTCGCGCGCGAGCCGCCCCGGATGCACGAGCGCCACCTCGCGCTTGCGCCACGTACCGCCGAGGTAGCTGGGCGAGTGCACCTGCTCCTGCACCTCTTCGCGGTCCCAGCGCACCACATCCGCATCCCCCTGCGACGGCGGGGTGCCGGTGAGCCACTCGAGCTGGTGCGGCTCGGTGGCGACATCGAGCTCGCCGGTGCGCTCCCACTGCACGTCGAGCCCCAGTTCACCGATGGTGCGTTCGATGGCGTCGAGGTTCTCCATGCCGAGCCGCGCCAGCTGTTCGTACTCGTCGGGCCAGCGGGAGCGGCCGTTCTCCTCACCGTGGGTGAGGCTCGCCTCGACGAACCCGCCGTTGCGGCCCGACTGGGCCCAGCCGATCCGCTTCGCCTCCAGCAGCACCACGCGGCGGTCGGGGTCGCGCTGCTTCGCGCGCACCGCCGTCCACAGCCCGGTAAAGCCTCCGCCCACAACGACGAGGTCGGTCGTTGGGGCGCCGCTCAGCGCCGGGTACGCCGGACCGGGTCCCAGCTCGTCGAGCCAGAAGACGGCCTGCCGGGTGTCGCGAAGCGACGCGGCGATGACGGATGCGGAGGGCGGGTACCGCTCGAAGACGGTGTCGTGCGGCGACGGGGTCACTCTCGTCATTCAAGTCCCCCCGCACCGCGCGCCGCTACCCTGACGTGGTGCCGATCGTCCGTCCCGCCACCCCCGCCGACCTGCCCGAGCTTGCCGCCGTCGCGGCGCTCACGTTCCCGCTCGCGTGCCCGCCGCACACCACCGATGAGGCGAAGGCGGCCTTCATCGCCGCGCACCTCACCGAGACCTCCTTCGCCGGTTACCTCGCCGATCCCGCGCGCGACGTGCTGGTCGCGGTCGACGCGGACGCGATCGCCGGCTACGTGATGCTCGTCGCGGGGGAGCCGACGGATGCGGATGTCGCCGCCGCGATCCGCATCCGGCCCACCGTCGAGCTCAGCAAGTGCTACGTGCATCCCGAGCACCACGGCGCGGGTGTGGCGGGCACCCTGATGGATGCCGCGCTCGATGCCGCACGCACACGCGGGGCGGCGGGGGTCTGGCTCGGCGTCAACCAGGAGAACGGGCGGGCGCAGGCGTTCTACGGAAAGCACGGCTTCGAGCGTGTGGGGGTCAAGCGTTTCCTGGTGGGGGAGCGCTACGAAGACGACTTCGTGTACGAGCGCGCGCTCTAGTCGCACCGCTCAGGCGTCGGCGACGGTCAGCACGATCTTGCCGCGGGTGTGCCCCTCCTCGATGAGGCGGTGGGCGTCGTCGGCTGCCTCGAGCGGCAGCACCCGGTCGACGAACACCCGCACGTCGCGCGACTCCAGCAGGCGCGTCACGATCGCGAGGGTCGACGCGTCGGGGGTCACCCGGTAGCCGGTCGCACGCACGCCGAGGTCGTCGGCCTGCTCGCCCATCTCGGGGAAGGATCCGGTCGGCCCGTTCACGTAGATACCGCCCGGCCGCAGCACCCGCAGCGACCGCGAGCCGGTCGCATCCGCCGTGTTGCCGATCAGGTCGATGACGGCGTCGACCTCGTCGATGGCCTCCTCGAAGCGGTGGGCCGTGTAGTCGATCACCTCGGATGCGCCGAGCTCGGCCAGGAAGGCGGCGTTGCGTGCCGACCCGGTGGCGATCACGTGGGCCCCGAAGTAGGCGGCGAACTGCACCGCGAAATGGCCGACGCCGCCTGCGCCCGCATGGATCAGCATCCGCTGCCCCTCGTGCGCCTTCGCCGTCTCGACGACCATGCCCCACGCGGTGAGCGCGGCGAGTGGCACCGCGGCGGCCTCCACGTGCGACAGCGACGGCGGCTTGCGGGCCACACTCAACGCGTTCGCGGTGAGGTACTCGGCGTAGGCGCCGCTCATCCGCGGCACCATGCCCATGCCGTACACCTCGGTGCCCGGCTGCAGCGGATGCGACTCGTAGGGCGCCTCCACGACGATCCCCGAGAAGTCGTTGCCCAGCACGACCGGCGTCGACGTGACGCCGGCCCATGCGCCCCTCCCGGCGCGGGTCTTCGCGTCGATCGGGTTCACCCCCGCCGCGATCACCTTGATCAGGAACTCGGCGTTCACTCGCGTCGGAACCTCGGCCGTCGCGACCTGCAGCACCTCCGGCCCGCCTGGCGCGGTGACGGTCACAGCCCGCATCGTCGTCATGGTCTTCGACCCTTCCTGCCTCGCGTGCCATTCAACGCGCGCCATGCGTCACCGGTGTTACACGGAGGTCACCGTGCTGATAACTTCTCGGCATGCGTCCCCTCTTCATCGGCATCCGCTTTGCAGGGGCGGCGCTCGTCGTCGCCGCCATCATCGTGCAGTTCCAGTCGAGTTCTGCGCTCTGGGCGGCCGATGGCATCCAGGATGTCGGTACCAAGGTCGTGAACTTCTTCTCCTTCTTCACGATCCAGTCGAACATCGTCGCCGGTGTGGCGCTCGCCATCGGTGCGGTGGTGCTCATCCGGGGAGGCCGCGACGCGGTCGACCCCGAGTGGTACGCGGTGCTGCGCGCCTGCGCCACCACCTACATGGTCACGACGGGCATCGTGTACAACCTGCTGCTGCGCGGCATCTCGCTCTCCCAGACCGACACCGTCGCCTGGACCAACGAGGTGCTGCACGTGGTCGTGCCGGTCCTGATGCTCGTCGACTGGATCTTCGCGCCCGCCATCCGGCGTCTCGGCTGGAAGACGATCGGCATCGTCGTCATCTACCCGATCGTGTGGGCGGTGTACACGATGATCCGCGGGCCCTTCGTGTACGACGAGACCAAGGACGTGCAGGGGTGGTACCCGTACCCGTTCCTCAACCCCGACACCTCGGCGAACGGGTACCTGTCGGTGGCGTTCTACGTGATCCTGATCGCGGTCGTGATCGGCGCGGCCGGCGTCGGGATCGTCGCGATCTCGCGCGCCCGCAACAAGGTCGAGGCGGCGTAGGGCCGATGCGGGGCCCGCGCTAGCGGCGACGTGGGGCCTCTCTAGCGGCGCATCGCGGCGAGCAGCTGGTCGGCCAGTTGCACGAGGCGGTGGATCTCGTTCTCGTCGCGGTCGACCCAGCGCGTCTCGGGCACCCCGCTCACGGGCACGAAGTCGTCGTGCTGCTCCCACACCACGAGGGTGCGCTCGGCGCCGAGCACGTACTGCTGCCACCACACCTGTCGCAGGTAGTGCCGGGGGATGGAGCGCCACGCGCTGCGCGTGGTCTTGATCTCGCACAGTTCGAGCACGCCGTCGTTGTCGCGGATGCCGTCGGGGGTCGCCAGGTGCGAGCGCACGCCGTCGGCGTGGAAGAGTCCCGTGTTGCCGCGCATCCCGGGATGGTGCCGCGCTACCCAGCGTCCGATCTCGGGCTCGCGGGTGCGGCCGTGCTGCGTGTAGGCGTTGCCGGTGAAGCCGCTGCCGAGCAGTTTGTCCATCGCGACGGCCCGCACCGCCTTCTCGCCGGTGAGGCGGGCCACATCCGTCGCCGTCACCCCGCGCGCGCGTTCGCGCAGCCACGAGACCCGGTCGTTCGCGTCGGCGACCATCCGCTGCCGGTACGGCACGGGAGGCGCGTCGAAGAACGCGAGGGTGGGTTGCTGCACCTGTTCATGGTCACACGCCTCGGCGACATCGACTGCCCCCTCTGCCGCGTGCCGCCGCCCCACCTCTCGAATCAAGGACTCCACCGCTCGAATCAAGGACCTCACCGCTCGAATCAAGGACTGCACCGCTCAAATCAAGGAACTCGTGTGACGCGTGGGGCCTGTGTGCCACATCCGCCGCATCCGCCACACCGACTCCTTGATTTGAGCGCCCGACTCCTTGATTCGAGCGCCCGACTCCTTGATTTGAGAGGCCAGACCACACACGACCACCAGCAACGTCCGAGAAGACGTCAAGACGCGTCATAGGAAACTCCCAGCACCGCGACCAGAATCGAAGACGTGACGATCCCCACGAGTGCGCCCACGCCCCTCAGCCGCCCCGACGGCTCGCCCGTGCGGGCGCTCGTGGTCGACGACGAGCCGTCGCTCGGCGAGCTCATCCAGATGGCCCTGCGCTACGAGGGCTGGCAGGTGGAGACGGCGACGGATGGCGCATCCGCTCTCAACAAGGCGCGGGTCTTCCAGCCGGATGTGGTGGTGCTCGACATCATGATGCCGGGCATCGACGGGCTCGAGGTGCTGAAGCGGATGCGGGCGTCGGGTGACGACGTGGCGGTGCTGTTCCTGACGGCGAAGGATGCCGTGAACGACCGCGTGATCGGTCTCACGGCGGGCGGCGACGACTACGTCACGAAGCCGTTCAGCCTGGAGGAGGTGGTGGCGCGGCTGCGTTCCCTGCTGCGCCGCACCGGCCGCGCGGTCACCGGCTACACCGACCCCGTGCTGCGCGTCGGCGATCTCACCCTCGACGAGGAGAGCTACGAGGTCACCCGTGCGGGCCGCCCGATCGAGTTGACGGCGAAGGAGTTCGAGCTGCTGCGCTACCTGATGCGCAACCCGAGGCGGGTGGTCAGCAAGCTGCAGATCCTCGACCGGGTGTGGAGTTACGACTTCGAGGGCCGCTCCAGCATCGTCGAGATCTACATCTCGTACCTGCGCAAGAAGATCGAGGCCGACGGCCCGCCGATGATCCACACCGTCCGCGGGGTGGGCTACCTGATCAAGCCGGCGGCATGAGCGACGCACCCCGCCCCGCCCGCGCCCCCTGGTCGATCCGCCGCCGTCTGGTGGTCGGCGTCGTGGCTCTGCTCGCCGTCGTCGGTGTGCTGATCGGCACGATCAGCGTCGTCGCGCTGCGGCAGAACCTGCTGGAGCGTCTCGACGGTCAGCTCGACGACGCATGGCGCGCGCTGCCGGCGATCTCGGGGCAGCTTCCGACCACCCCCGACACGGTTCCCCTGTCGGGGCTCGTGGTGGCGGCGACGGCCCCCGACCAGGTCGCGTCCGGGGTGGTCATCACCGCCACTGGCGAGCGCACGCCCCTCAGCGCCACCCAGCTCGGCGAGGTGTTCGCGGCCCCCGTCGGGGTCTCCACGATCTCGATCGGCGAGCTCGGCTCGTACCGGCTCGAGCTGCGTCAGGCGCAGCCGACCCCGAGCCTGCCCATGGGCGGCACGGTCGCCCTCGGCCTTCCCATGTCGGAGGTCGACGCCACCACCTGGAACCTGGTGCTGATCTTCGCGCTCGTGACGGGCGGCGCGCTGGCGCTCGCGGCGCTCGCCGCCGGCGCCGTGGTGCGGGTGGCCCTTCGCCCGCTCGGGCGGGTCACCGAGACGGCGACGCGTGTCACGGAGCTGCAGCTCGCATCCGGCGACGTGGCGATCCCGGAACGGGTGCCCGCATCCGAGGCCGACCCGCGCACCGAGGTGGGGCAGGTCGGCGCGGCGATCAACAGGATGCTCGGGCATGTCGAAGGGGCCCTCGTCGCCCGGCAGCAGTCGGAGGAGAAGGTGCGGCGTTTCGTCGCGGATGCGAGCCACGAGCTGCGCACGCCGCTCGCGTCGATCCGCGGGTACGCCGAGCTGACGCGCCGCATCGACGACGATCTGCCGGTCGACGCGATCCGCTCGCTCGACCGCATCGAGTCGGAGTCGATCCGCATGACGGCGCTCGTCGAGGATCTGCTCGAGCTGGCCCGCCTCGACGAGGGCCAGGGTCTCGTCTTCGGCGACGTCGAGCTGGTGCGCCTGGTGACGGATGCGGTGGGCGACGCCTACGCGGCCGCCCCCGATCACGAGTGGGTGCTTGAGTCGCCGGAGCCGCCGCTGACGGTCGAGGGGGATGCGGCGCGCCTGCACCAGGTGGTGTCGAACCTGCTCGCGAACGCGCACCGGCACACCCCGGAGGGGACGGAGGTGACGGTGACCCTCGTCGAGGAGCAGACCGAGGGGCGGGATGAGGTGGTGCTGACCGTGGCCGACACGGGTCCCGGCATCGACCCCGAGCTGCAGCCGCGGCTCTTCGAGCGGTTCGCCCGGGGCGACACATCGCGGTCGCGTGCGACCGACAGCGCGGGACGTTCACGCGCCACCGGCAGCACCGGCCTCGGTCTCGCGATCGTGGCGGCGGTCGTCGACGCGCACCAGGGCAGCATCCGCGTGGAGAGCGAACCGGGAGACACCCGTTTCATCGTGCGGCTGCCACGCCGCCGGTCGGCGCCCGCCGAGAGCGAGCGCCTGGCAGACTGAGCCGCATGCGATCCGCTACCCGAGCGCTCGTCACCCTGGCTCTCGCCTCCGCCGTCGTCGCGGCGCCCGCTGCGGCATCCGCGAGCGAGGGCTCCGTGCCTGCAGATGTCCGCGCCTATGTGACGGGCGGCGCCCTCGTCGAGCGCCTCGACGACATTTACGGCGAGAACGCGGCGGGCGAGGGGATCGCCTTCGACGAGACCACCACACCCGGCACGATCTCGCGGGTCTTCCACTTCACCGACGAGCGCCTCGCGGGCGACACCTCGGGAAAGCCCACCCGGATGGTCAACGAGTGGGCGGTACCCGTCTCGCTGGGGGAGGAGCCGGTGGGCGTCGCGATCCTCTGGGTGAACCTCGACACCGAGTCGCCGGAGCTGGCCGAGTTCGAACCGGATGCGGATGCGGCGGTCGCGCTCGCGGCGGTGCCCGACGACGCGCAGCTGGTGCGCAACGCCGAGAACGCGGCCTGGTTCGCCCTGGCGGGCGGCACGCTCACCCCGCTCGTGTCGGGAGAGTCCGGCGTCACCGAGCCGACCCCGGTCGCCGATGTCGTGCTTCCGAGCCCGGCCCCGGATGCCCCGGATGCGGGTGGCGAGGCGAACGCGGGCATCGGCGTGGCGATCGCGGCGGCCGTCGTGCTGCTCGGGGTGGTGGTGGCGGCGCTGCTGCTGCCCGGCAGGCGTCGGCGCATCCTCGAGGAGGAGGGGCAGCCGGAGGCGCCCGAGGCGGAGACACCCGCGGCGGAGACACCCGACGAGGTGTGATAATCTCCTCTAGCCGAAGACCGCTGGTCTCTGTGCGCCTGCTTGCAGGAGCGCAGATGAAATCCTCTCCGAGGGGCCCGCGCAGGCGTGTGAAGTGAACCCCGGGTTTTGAGAACCGCGAGTCGAGCTCCGTGCGCATGCGCCGGAGCTTTTTTCTTTGGAGCTGCACAGCTCTTGCCCCAGCGCCGTCGGCATGACATCCACAATGACAAGGAGCGCCATGGCGAACAAGGAAACCACGGTCGCCGAGCTGACGGAACTGTTCCGCAGCTCGAATGCGGTCGTGCTCACCGAGTACCGCGGCCTCACGGTGGCGCAGCTCAAGCAGCTGCGCGGCAACATCCGTGAAGACGCGTCCTACGCCGTGGTGAAGAACACGCTGACCCAGATCGCAGCGAAGGAAGCCGGCGTGACCGGCATCGACGAGCACCTCGTCGGCCCTTCCGCGATCGCGTTCGTGCACGGCGACACCGTCGCCGTCGCGAAGGCTCTGCGTGACTTCGCCAAGGCCAATCCTCTGCTCGTGATCAAGGGCGGCTACTTCGACGGTGCCCCCCTGACCGCAGCCGAGGTGGGCAAGCTCGCCGATCTCGAGACTCGGGAGGTGCTGCTGGCGAAGCTGGCCGGCGCCTTCAAGGCCTCGCTGTTCGGAGCTGCCTACCTGTTCAACGCACCGCTGTCGAAGGCCGTCCGCACGGTCGACGCACTGCGCGAGAAGCAGGAATCCGCGAGCTGACGCTCGCACCCAGACATATCCGGCGGATCCCCGTCGGAGTCACAACCCCGGGGCGCGAGCCCCACAGCTAAGGAGAATCACATGGCTAAGCTCACCACCGACGAGCTGATCGCGGCGTTCAAGGAGCTCTCGCTCATCGAGCTGTCCGAGTTCGTCAAGCAGTTCGAGGAGACCTTCGAGGTCACCGCCGCCGCTCCCGTCGCCGTCGCCGGCGTTGCCGCCGCCGGTGGTGCCGGTGCCGCCGCCGAAGAGGTCGAGGAGAAGGACTCGTTCGACGTCGTCCTCGAGTCGGCCGGCGACAAGAAGATCCAGGTCATCAAGGAGGTCCGTGCCCTCACGAACCTCGGCCTGGGCGAGGCGAAGGCCGTCGTCGATGGTGCCCCGAGCACCGTCCTCGAGGGTGCCAACAAGGAGACCGCCGAGAAGGCCAAGGCCCAGCTCGAAGAGGCCGGCGCGACCGTCACCCTCAAGTAACTCCCCGCGTGATCGAATAACGTCACGCACGAAGGGCGCCGCACCCCACGGGGGCGGCGCCCTTCCGCGTTCCCGGATGCGGTGCGCGCGACGCCGAATCGTGACCTGTTCAGGGGTCAAGTCGGTTGCCGCGGTGGGAGCGCTCGCATAGCGTGGGCGATGGAAACGGTTCCCTCGGTCGCGAACACGGACGGCGGAGCCGGTCCGCCCATGCACCATCCGCACCCCCGCACCGCCACCCGCGGCAGGGGCTCAATGAGGAGGAACTATGCGTTCACGGGTGAATCGCCGGCTTCTGGTCGGCGTCGCCGCGGTCGGGATCGGCGCTCTCGCGCTCACCGGCTGCACGGGTGATATCGCGGGAGGCGGCGGCGGCGATGTCGACTGCGCCCCCTACGACACGTACGGCACGTTCGAGGGTGCCGACGTCACGATCAGCGGCACGATCCTCGACCTCGAGGCCGACAACCTCGTGAAGTCGTGGGCCGACTTCGAGTCGTGCACCGGCATCTCGATCGACTACCAGGGCACGAGCGAGTTCGAGGCCCAGATCGCGGTGCTCGCCGAGGGTGGCAACGCTCCCGACATCGGCATCGTGCCCCAGCCCGGCCTTCTGCAGCGGCTCGCCGCGGGCGGATGGCTGATCCCGGCATCCGACGCCGTCGTCGCCAACATCGACAAGTGGTGGGACCCGGCGTGGAAGGACTACGGCACCGTCGACGGCACCGTGTACGCGGCGCCGCTCATGGCATCCATCAAGGGCTACGTCTGGTACTCGCCGTCCGAGTTCGAGGACAAGGGCTACGAGATCCCGACGACGCTCGACGAGCTGACCGCCCTGTCGGAGAAGATCGCGGACGAGGGCGACCACAAGCCCTGGTGCGTGGGACTCGAATCCGGTGAGGCGACCGGCTGGCCGGGAACCGACTGGGTGGAGGACTTCGTGCTCCGCCAGGCCGGCCCTGACGTCTACGACCAGTGGGTCACCCACGAGATCCCGTTCAACGACCCGGCGATCGTCGAAGCATTCGACTCCGTCGGCGAGTACCTGAAGAACGGCGACATGGTCAACGGCGGCATCGGTGATGTCTCGACCCAGATCAGCGAGGCCTTCCAGACGGCGGGCCTGCCGATCCTCGACGGCGAGTGCTCGCTGCACCACCAGGCCTCGTTCTACGAGACCTTCTGGAACCCGAACGGTGACGAGGGCAACGTGGTCGCCTCCGACGGCGACGTGTTCGCCTTCCTGCTGCCGCCGGTGAACGCCGACGACCCGCAGGCCGTGACCGGTGGTGGCGAGTTCCCCGTCGCCTTCCGTGACGCGAAGGAGGTCGAAGCGGTTCGCGCCTACCTGTCGAGCGACACCTGGGCCAACAACCGGGTCGAGCTCGGCGGCGTCATCTCCGCCAACAAGGGCGTCGACGCCTCGAAGGCCTCGAGCGAGCTGCTGACGCAGTCGATCGAGATCCTCCAGGGCGACACGACGTTCCGTTTCGACGGCTCGGACCTGATGCCGGGCGCTGTCGGTGCGGACTCCTTCTGGAAGGGCATCGTCGCCTGGGTCGGCGGACAGTCGACGCAGGCCACGGTCGACGCGATCGAAGCCAGCTGGCCCACCAGCTGACACATCCGGATCGGGGGCGGGGCTGTTCACGGCCCCGCCCCCGCTCTAGTCTCGGAACAGGGCGCTGCCCTGCTCCACCTCTTCGACGTCGAAGAAAGGCGAGTACGCGATGACCACTGGTGATCTCCTCGGGAAGATCCTGCAACTCGTGATCGGGCTGGCGGTCTTCGCCGTCATCGTCGGGCTGCTGATCTTCTTCATCGACAAGGCCCCCAAGAAGGGCCGCGACTACTGGCAGCTGTTCCTGTTCCTGCTGCCCGCCATGTTCCTCCTGGCGCTCGGGCTCATCTACCCCGCCATCCGGACCACGGGCCTCGCCTTCCTCGACAAGAGCGGCAACTTCAGCTGGGACAACTTCATCTGGACGTTCACCCAGCCGGCCGCCATCCGCACCCTCATCAACACGATCATCTGGGTGCTGCTGGTGCCGACGCTGTCCACGGCGCTCGGCCTCGCCTACGCGGTGTTCATCGACCGCTCCCGCGGTGAGCGGTACTACAAGGCCCTCGTGTTCATGCCGATGGCGATCTCGTTCGTGGGCGCCGGCATCATCTGGCGCTTCGTGTACGAGTACAAGTCGGCGGGCCGTGAGCAGATCGGCCTCCTGAACGCCTTCGTCGTCGCCTTCGGCGGCGAGCCCGTGCAGTGGATGCAGACCGACCCGATCAACACCTTCCTGCTCATCGTGGTGATGATCTGGATCCAGACCGGCTTCGCGATGGTGGTGCTCTCCGCCGCCATCAAGGGCATCCCCACCGAACAGATCGAAGCGGCGGCGCTCGACGGGACCAACGCCTGGCAGAGGTTCCAGAACGTGACGGTGCCCGGCATCCGGGGATCCCTCGTCGTGGTGCTGACGACGATCTCGATCGCCACGCTGAAGGTGTTCGACATCGTGCGCACCATGACCGCCGGAAACTTCAACACCAGCGTCATCGCGAACGAGATGTACACGCAGGCGTTCCGGGCGTCCGAGATCGGGCGAGGCTCGGCGCTCGCCGTGATCCTGCTGATCCTGGTGCTGCCGATCGTCATCTACAACGTCAACGTGCTTCGCAAGCAGAGGGAGATCCGATGAGCAGCGTGGCCCCCGCCGACCTCCCCATGAAGGGTGGAGCCGGAGAGCTCGAGGTCACCGTCGAATCCGAGGCCCCGACGAAGACCGGCCGGGTCAAGCGGCGGCTCACCTCGCGTGGCGCCACCGCGGCCGCCCTCATCATCGCGGTGCTGTGGACGATCCCCACGTTCGGGCTCTTCATCTCCTCGTTCCGGCCGGCGGAGCTCATCCAGACCACCGGCTGGTGGACGATCTTCCAGAACCCCGGCTTCACGCTCGACAACTACCAGGATGTGCTGCTCGGCACCTCGCAGTCGTCACCGCAGCTGGGCGCCTACTTCGTCAACTCGCTCTTCATCGCCATCCCGGCCACGATCTTCCCGCTGACCTTCGCGTCGATGGCCGCCTACGCCTTCGCCTGGATGCGGTTCCGGTTCGTGAACGCGCTGTTCATCTTCGTGTTCGCGCTGCAGATCTTCCCCCTGCAGATGGCGCTCGTGCCGCTGCTGCAGATCTTCTCCACCTGGCTGAAGCCGGGGCAGCAATGGCTGCACGATCTGATACCGATCATCCCGGTGCAGAACTATCTGCCGATCTGGATCGCGCACACCATCTTCGCCCTGCCGTTGGCGATCTTCCTGCTGCACAACTTCATCTCCGAGATCCCCGGCGAGGTGATCGAGGCGGCACGCGTCGACGGCGCGACGCACGGGCAGATCTTCTTCCGCATCGTGCTGCCGCTCGCCGTGCCGGCCATCGCATCCGTCGCCATCTTCCAGTTCTTGTGGGTGTGGAACGACCTGCTCGTGGCGCTGATCTTCTCCGGCGGCACACAAGACGCGGCGCCACTGACACAACGATTGGCCGAGATGGTCGGCTCGAGAGGCCAGGAGTGGCAACGCCTCACGGCCGGCGCCTTCGTGTCGCTGATCGTGCCGCTCATCGTGTTCTTCTCCCTGCAGCGGTACTTCGTGCGCGGTCTGCTGGCGGGATCCACCAAGGGGTGACCCGGCGCGCGTCGGCGCTCGTGCTTAGGCTCATGCCATGAGCATGGGCGGACGCGGAGGCGGCGGCGGGCGCGGTGTCGGCAGCCGCGACGCCGAGGTGCAGCGCGCCCTCAACGCCGACGCCCCGCGCATCCCCAACCTGTGGGGGCGCATCACCGAGCTGTTCCGCCCGTTCCGCACCTCGCTGGCGATCATCGTCGTGCTCGTGCTGCTGGCGGCGGGGCTCGGGGTGCTTCCGCCGCTGCTCACCCAGCGCGCGTTCGACGAGGGGCTGTTCCCGCCATCCGGAACCCCGGATGTGCCGGTGCTGCTGTGGATCGTCGGCGCGATGGTGGTGCTGTGGGTGGTGTCGGCGGCCCTCGGGGTGTGGCAGACGTACCTGACGGCGCGCGTCGGCAACTCGGTGATGGGCGTGCTGCGGGTGCGGCTGTTCAGCCACCTGCAGGCGATGGAGCTCGGGTTCTTCACGCGCACGAAGACGGGCGTCATCCAGTCGCGGCTGCAGAACGACGTGGGCGGCGTGGCCGGCGTGCTCAACAACACGGTGTCGAGCGTGATCGGCAACACCGTGACCGTGGTGGCGGCGCTCGTGTCGATGCTCATCCTCAGCTGGCAGCTCACGATCGTCGCGGTCGTGCTGCTGCCGGTGCTGGTGCTCGCGCAGCGCAAGGTGGGTCAGGTGCGGGCCCGCATCGCCACTCAGACGCAGGAGTCGCTGTCGGAGATGACGGCGATCACGCAGGAGACGCTGTCGGTGTCGGGCATCCTGCTGGCGAAGACCTTCAATCGTCAGCCGGCCGAGATCGCCCGCTACTCGAACGAGAACGACCGGCAGATCGACCTGCAGGTGCGGCAGCAGATGTCGGGCCAGTGGTTCTTCGCCATCGTCGGGGTGTTCATGTCGGTCGTGCCGGCCGTGGTGTACCTGGTGGCGGCGTGGCTGATCCTGCGCGACATCCCGGTGACCGCGGGAACGATCGTGGCCTTCACCACGGTGCAGGCGCGGCTCATGTTCCCGCTCATGGGCCTGCTGCGGGTGGCTCTCGACATCCAGACCTCGCGGTCGCTGTTCGCCCGCATCTTCGAGTACCTCGACCTCGTGCCGTCGATCACCGACGCGCCCGATGCGGCGGATGTCGACGCCGCGCGGGTGGGCGAGGTGGAGTTCCGCGACGTGACCTTCCGGTATCCGGATGCCGAACCGGCGGCCCCCGGAACCCTGCAGGACGTGTCGTTCCGCATCGAGAAGGGGCAGTACGTCGCCTTCGTGGGTCCGTCGGGCGCCGGCAAGACGACGGTGTCGTACCTGGTGCCGCGGCTGTACGAGGCGAGCGAGGGCGCGGTGCTGTTCGCGGGCGCCGACGTGCGTGCGCTGCGGCACGCATCCCTCGTCGAGAACGTGGGGGTCGTGAGCCAGGAGACGTACCTCTTCCATGCGACCATCGCCGACAACCTGCGCTACGCGAAGCCGGATGCGAGCGACGCCGAACTCGAGGCGGCCGCCCGGTCCGCGAACATCCACGACACGATCGCCGGCTTCCCCGACGGCTACGACACCGTCGTGGGAGAGCGCGGCTACCGCCTGTCGGGCGGTGAGAAGCAGCGGGTGGCTATCGCCCGGGTGCTGCTCAAGGATCCGCCGGTGCTGATCCTCGATGAAGCCACGAGCGCCCTCGACACCGTGTCGGAGCGCATCGTGCAGACCGCGCTCGACAACGCTGCACGCGGGCGCACCACCATCGCGATCGCGCACCGGCTCTCGACGGTGGTGGATGCCGACGTGATCCATGTGGTGCGCGCCGGCCGCATCGTCGAGTCGGGCACGCATGCGCAACTGCTCGCGTTGGACGGCGAGTACGCGCGGCTGTTCGCCGAACAGCTCACGGCGGTGAGCGCGTAGGTGGGGCGCATGCACGCCGACGAGCTGCCCGTCGACGACGGGCTGGTGCGTCGGCTGCTCCGAGCGCAGTTCCCCCAGTGGGCCGAGCTGCCGCTGTCGCGGGTGCCGTCGGACGGCACCGTGAACGCGATCTTCCGGCTGGGCGACTCGCTCGCCGTGCGCGCGCCGTTCGTGCCGGGTGAGACCGGCATCCGCCGGCAGGCGGTGTGGACGAAGCGCCTCGCGCCGCAACTGCCCGTGCCGGTTCCCGCCGTGCACGGTGTGGGGGTGCCGACGGCCGAATACCCGAGCGACTGGCTCGTGGTCGAGTGGCTGCCTGGGCGAACACCCGCACCGGGCGAGCTCACCGACCCCGACTCGGTGACGGATGAGCTGGTCGCCTTCGTGCGCGCACTCCGTTCGGCCGACCCGGCGGGCGCGCCGGACGCGCATCGCTGGGGCGGCCTGGCACGTGACGACGGCGCCGCACGCGGCGCGCTCGCCCAGATCCCGGAGGTCGACACGGCGCGGCTGATCCGCCTGTGGGAGCGAGCCCTCGCCGCACCGCCGTGGAGCGATCCGCCCGTGTGGGTGCACGACGACCTGCTGCCGTCGAACGTGCTCGTCGACGACGCGGGTGCGCTCGCCGCGGTGATCGACTTCGTTCCCGGGGTGGCCGACCCGGCGACCGTGTTCCTCGCCGCGTGGGGGCTGCTGCCCGCGACGCACCGCGAACGGTACCGAGCAGGCGTGGGCCTCGACGACGCGGCCTGGGATCGCGGCATCGGCTGGGCGATCCTTCAGGCGTCGGTCGCCATCCCGTACTACCGGGTCAGCAACCCGGGGATGGTGCGGATGGGGTTGCACACGCTGCGGGAGATCGCCGCACACGCGTAGGTGGTTGAGGAGCGCCGCGAAGCGATGCCGCGTAGGTGATTGAGGAGCGCCGTGAGGCGATGCCGCGTAGGTGGTTGAGGAGCGCCGCGAAGCGACGCGTCTCGAAACCTCCGTCCCCGCTGCAACGGTGGTCTCGAGACGCGTCGCCTGCGGCGGCGCTCCTCGACCAGCTTGGGCCTGTCGCCCGAGGCTCGCTCGGTTCTAGAGTGAGGCATCCCGAACGCCTCCCCCCGGCCCGTGGAGCTGACGATGACGACGAGCGACGGCACCGCACCGCCGTACGTCGCGCCCATGCCCAGGCGCCGCGGCACGTTGAGCATCAAGTCGCTGATCCTGCTGATGCTGCTGGCGGTGAGCATCGGCTCGGTGCTCGTGGTGGGGGTGATCGGCTACGTCGGCGGGTCGGATGCGTTGCGCGACGCCGCCTACGCCCGCCTGATCGACGTGCGTGACGCTCGCGCGGGTGAGCTCACGAGCATGCTCGATGCCACCCGGCAGACGCTCGTGGTGGCGGCCAACGACCGGGCGGTCGCCGACGCGCTGGCGGGCGGCGACGCGTGGGATGCGGCTGCCGCCGCAGAACTGCTGGGGGTCGACGAGCTCGCCCTGCTCGACGGCCGCGGCCTCGTGGTCGCCGCGGTCGGCCCGACCCTGCCGGCCGGCGAGTCGCTCGCGAGCGGCCGCTCCCGCTTCACCGGCCTCGCCGAGACGTTCCGGCGCGTGGCGCTCGGCATCGACGAGTCGGCCATCTCCGACTTCGAGACCCTTCCCGACCAGGCGACCCCGGCATCCTGGGTGGTCGCCGCGGTTCCTGGCGGAGCGCACCCGGCGGGGGTGCTCGCGATGCGGCTGCCGGCCGAGCGCATCGACACCGTCATGACGGACGGCGGCGACTGGACCGCAGGAGGGCTCGGCCGCACAGGCGAGACCTATGTGGTGGGTCGCGACGGGCTGATGCGGTCGCAGTCGCGCGACCTCGCCGAGGATCCGCAGGCCTACCGCGCCGCCGCCATCAAGGCGGGGCTCACCGTCGACAAGGCGGATGCGGCGGTCGCCTCCGGCAGCACGCTGCTGGCTCAGCGGGTCGACACGGATGCGGTGCGCGAGGCCCTCGGCGGACGCACCGGAACCGTCGTGGCATCCGGGTACCTGGGCGGCGAGACGATCGCCGCGTACGCGCCGGTGTCGGCGGGCGGGCTGGACTGGATCGTGGTGGCCGAGATCGATTCGGCCGAGGCGCTCGCGCCGGTGGCCGATTTCACGCTCACGCTCGCCGTGTCGACGGTGCTGATCGTGGTGGTGGTGTCGATCGTGTCGGTGCTGATCGCGGGGGCCGCCGTGCGGCCGCTTCGGCGGCTGCGGGATGCCGCCCGCCGCATCGCCGCCGGAGAGAACGGCGTGCAGGTGGAGGCCGGCGAGAGCGACGAACTGGCGGATGTCGCATCCGCCTTCAACGACATGAGCTCGAGCCTGGAGACACGGTCACGTCTCATCGACGACCAGCGCAGCGAGATCGACAGGCTGCTGCACACCCTCATGCCCGACACCCTCGCGAAGCGCTACCGCGACGGCGCCCGCACGATCGTCGAAGACCACCAGGACGTCACGGTGCTGTTCGCCGACATCGTCGGCTTCGAGGAGTTCGGGCGCGAGCTGCCCTCCGACCGCGCGCTCGACCTGCTGAACGACATCTTCCGCGCGCTCGACGACGCCGCCGAGCAGCTCGGCGTCGAGCGGGTGCGCACCACCCGGCAGGGGTACCTGGCGAGCTGCGGCTTGTCGGTACCGCGGGTCGATCACGTGCGGCGGGCCGTGGACTTCGCGTTCGAGGCGGAGCGGATCGTGGCGCGATTCGGCGCGCAGCAGGGTGCGACGCTCGCGGTGCGGGTCGGCATCGACACCGGCACGGTCACGAGCGGGCTCGTCGGGCGCTCGCGAGTCGTGCACGACCTGTGGGGCGATGCCGTGAGCCTCGCGTTCCGCCTGCAGCGCGAGAGCGAGACCGCGGGCGTGCTCGTCACGCAGCGGGTGCTCGACGACTACCCGGCCGAGCTGGGGGCGACGGCCGCCGGGGAGCTGGCCACGGCATCCGGATCCCAGAAGGTGTGGCGGGTCGAGCAGCAGGTGGTGAGCGCGTGACGAGCCCGGCCGAGATCTTCGCGCAGCCGTGGTTCTGGCCGGCGCTCGCGGTGGTGGTCGGGCTGCCGGTGGTGCTGCTCGTGCTGGGCGAGGTGCACTCGTCGCTGGTGCGCCGCGAGAGCCCGGGCGCGAAGCTGGTGCTGCTGGTCCGCAACGTGCTGGCGCCGCTCGTGGCGATCCTGCTGCTGTTCGCGATGATCCCGCAGGCCACCGGCGCGCAGGTGACGTGGGCGAAGGTGGTGGCGACGCTCGTCGGGTTCGTGGTGCTGCTGGTACTGCTCGGCGGGCTCAACCTGGCCGTGTTCGTGAACGCGAAGAACGGCACCTGGCGGCAGCGGTTCCCGACGATCTTCGTCGACGTGGCGCGCGTGGTGCTGGTGATCGTGGGCGTCGCGATCCTGTTCGGCTGGATCTGGGGCGCGGATGTCGGGGGCGTGTTCGCGGCGCTCGGCGTCACCTCGATCGTGGTGGGGCTGGCGCTGGCGAACGCCGTCGGCTCGGTGCTGTCGGGGCTGTTCCTGCTGTTCGAGCGGCCGTTCGAGGTGGGCGACTACGTGCTCACGGGCGCGGGCAAGGGCCGCATCATCGAGATCAACTGGCGGGCCACCCACCTCGACACCGGTAACGGCATCCTCGTCATCCCGAACGCAGAGCTCGCGGGGGCGTCGTTCCGCAACCTGACGCGGGCGTCGTCGCCGTATGAGGCGTCGGATGTGCTGCGCTTCGCCACCGACGACCCGCCGCAGAAGGTGATGGAGGTGCTCGTCGAGGTGGCGTCGGGCCTGCCGGCGCGGCATCCGGATGCGGAGCCGATGGCGGTGCCGCTCGACAAGGCGAAGTACGAGATCAACATCCCGCTCACCGACCCGGCCCGGCAGTACACGACGCTCGGGCTGTTCCGCACCCGGCTCTGGTACGCGGCGCGGCGTGCGGGTCTGCACCTCGACCGCGACCTGACGGATGCGTTCGCGACGCCCGAGCGGGTGCGTGCCGAGGTGGCGCGGTTCGGCACGCGGATGCGGTTGGGGCCGGATGAGGTCTCGGCGTTGGGTGAGGCGGCGCGCCTCGAGCGCTACGGCGCGGGCGAGACGCTGCAGCGGGCGGGCACTGTTCCGGATGCGTTGCGTGTGATCGTCGACGGCGTCGTCGAGTTGCGGGTGCCGGTGATCGACGGGGCGGTGGTGCCCCTGGCGCAGCTGCGTCGTGACGAACTGCTCGGGCTGACGGCCCCCACCCGCCAGCCGGTCGCCGCGGTCGCTGTGGCGGTGGGCGACGTCGCGGTGCTCGTGCTGCCGGCCGACGCGGTGCACACCCTCGTCGACGCGCATCCGACCCTCGCCCGCGACATCGGAGCCGAACTCGACGCCCGCCGAACGCTCGCCGAGCGCGCCCTCGACGCGGCCGGCTTCCACCTCGACGACGTGCTCGTGCCGTCGGGACGTGCCGATCTCGCCGTGGTGGCCTGAGCCACCCGCCCGCGCCCGGTAACACGCGAATCCCCGCCGGTAGGCTCGACCACATGAAATACGCCGAGACGGTGCTCGACCTCGTGGGCAACACCCCGCTCGTCAAGCTGAACTCCGTCACCGACGGGATCCAGGCCACAGTTCTGGTGAAGGTCGAGTACGTGAACCCGGGCGGAAGCTCGAAAGACCGCATCGCGCAGCGCATCATCGATGCCGCCGAAGCCGAAGGCAAGCTGAAGCCGGGCGGCACGATCGTGGAGCCGACCTCCGGCAACACGGGCATCGGCCTCGCGCTCGTCGCCCAGCAGCGGGGATACCGGTGCGTGTTCGTCTGCCCCGACAAGGTCTCCGAAGACAAGATCAACACCCTGAAGGCGTACGGCGCCGAGGTGGTCGTGTGCCCGACCTCCGTGGCGCCCGAGAGCCCCGACTCGTACTACTCGGTGAGCGACCGGCTCTCGAAGGAGATCCCGGGCGCGTTCAAGCCCGACCAGTACTCGAACCCGAACGGTCCGCTCAGCCACTACGAGACCACCGGTCCCGAGATCTGGCGCGACACCGACGGCCGCATCACCCACTACGTGGCGGGGGTCGGCACGGGCGGCACCATCTCGGGTGCCGGCAAGTACCTCAAGGAGCAGAACCCGAACATCCGCGTCATCGGCGCCGACCCGGAAGGCTCCGTGTACTCGGGCGGCACCGGGCGTCCGTACCTGGTCGAGGGTGTCGGTGAAGATTTCTGGCCGACCGCCTACGACCCGAACGTGGTCGACGAGATCATCGCCTCATCCGACGCCGAATCGTTCGAGTACACCCGCCGCCTCGCCCGTGAAGAGGGACTGCTCGTGGGCGGTTCCAGCGGCCTCGCCGTCGCATCCGGCCTGAAGGCCGCGCGCGAGCTGGGCCCCGACGACGTCATGGTGATCCTGCTGCCGGATGGCGGCCGCGGTTACCTCGGCAAGGTGTTCAACGACCGGTGGATGCGGTCGTACGGATTCCTGCCCGCCGAGGAGGAGAAGTCGGTGGCCGACCTGGTCGGCACGAAGGAGCCCGAGCTCGCCGGGCTCGTGCACGTGCACCCGAGCGACACCGTGCGCCACGTGATCGACAAGATGCGCCGCTTCGACATCTCCCAGATGCCGGTGCTGTCGGCCGAGCCGCCCGTCGTGATGGGCGAGGTGGTCGGATCGATCGACGAGAAGAGCCTCGTGGATGCCGTGTTCAGCGGCCGTGCCGCGATGTCGGATGCGCTGGCCCCCTTCATCCGTCCGCCGCTCGGCCTCATCGGCGTGAACGACACCATCGACCGGGCGCGCGAAGCGCTCGCCGATGCGGATGCGCTGCTCGTCACGGCGGACGGCAAGCCCGCCGCCGTGGTCACCCGGCACGACCTGCTCGCCTTCCTGGCGGAATAGCGGCCCCGTAGGCCGCGTTGCCACACCTCGCACCCCAGCACCACCCCAGCACCACCCGGAAACAGAGAGTCCTCATGAGCCCCGACCAGTCCGCCAGCGACTTCGACTTCGCCACCCGCGCCATCCGCGCAGGCCAGGCGTTCGACCCGACCACGGGGGCGGTGATCCCGCCGCTGTACCTCACGACCACCTTCGTGCAGGACGGCATCGGCGGGTTCCGGAACGGCTACGAGTACGCGCGTGGCGGCAACCCCACCCGCACCTCGCTGGAGGAGCAGCTCGCCTCCCTCGAGGGCGGCGACCGCGGCTTCAGCTTCGCATCCGGTCTCGCCGCGGAGGACACGCTGCTGCGCGCCATCCTGCAGCCCGGCGACCACATCCTGATGGGCAACGACGTGTACGGCGGCACCCACCGCCTCGTCAACCGCGTGCACGTGCCGTGGGGTGTCGGCCTCGACACCGCCGAGCTGAGCGACTTGGATGCGGTGCGCGCCGCCCTGCAGCCGCACACGAAGATCGTGTGGCTCGAGACGCCGTCGAACCCGCTCATGAAGATCACCGACATCGCGGCCGTCGCCGAGATCGCGCACGCGGCGGGCGCCATCGTGGTCGTCGACAACACCTTCGCCTCGCCCTACCTGCAGCAGCCGTTGGCGCTCGGAGCGGATGTGGTCGTGCACTCGACCACCAAGTACCTCGGCGGCCACAGCGATGTGCTGGGTGGCGCGGTGATCCTGAACAGCGGCATCGACATCCGCGGGGAAGACCTGGCCGACCGTGTCGCGTTCCTGCAGTTCGGCGTGGGCGCCGTTTCGGGCCCGATGGATGCGTGGCTCACCACCCGCGGCATCAAGACGCTGCACGTGCGCATGGACCGTCACTCGGCCAACGCGCAGGCCATCGCCGAGGCGGTCGTCGGGCACCCGAAGCTGGCCCGCGTCTACTACCCGGGACTCCCGGAGCACCCGGGCCACGAGCTGGCCGCGCGCCAGATGCGCTCGTTCGGCGGCATGCTCTCGCTCGAGCTGCACGACGGCGCCGCAGCGCGTCGTTTCGCCGAGTCGACGCGGCTGTTCCAGCTGGCCGAATCGCTGGGCGGGGTCGAGTCGCTCGTCTGCTACCCCTCCGAGATGACCCACGCATCCGTGCGGGGAACGGCGCTCGAGGTGTCGCCGGCGGTCGTGCGGCTCTCGGTGGGAATCGAAGGCGCCGACGACCTAGTGTCGGATGTGCTGGAGACGCTCGGCCGCATCTGACGGGTACCCCCCGAACTGGGGGTCAACGATGTGGACCGCTCCCTATGTCGGGGGATCCTCGCGTATCGCTACAGTGAGCGCACCCGACCCTCACCTGGGAGTGCCCCGATGCCGATCCGCCCCCTCCGCCGCGCGCTCGCGGCCGTCTCCGCTTTCGCTCTCGCCGCCGGCCTCGCGCTCGCCGGCGCGGGAGCCGCATCCGCAGAACCGACCGCGTCGCTCACCGGGCACGTGACCGGCGGGGGTGTCGGGCTGGAGTCGGTCATGCTGCAGCTCAGCGGCCCTCCCGGATCCTTCGCCAGCGCCTCGACCGGCCCCGACGGCTCGTTCGACACCGGACTGATCGAGCCGGGCACCTACACGGTCCGCGTCATCGACTACAACGGACCCTGGTCGCCGAAGACGCTCACCGGCGTGACGATCGTCGACGCGACGACACTCGAGATCGCGCTCGACGCGGCGCCGAGCCACACCGTCACCGGGAAGGTCACCGACGCGGGCGGCAATCCGATCGTCGGCCTCTGGGTGAGCATGTACGACGGCGTCAACACGCGCGGCGACGACACCGATGCCAACGGCGACTACGCGATCGCGAACCTCCAGTCGACCAGCGTGACCGTCTACGCGGGTGGCGACGGAACCTGGGACTACTTCTCCCTCGAAGGCGCCGACATCTCATCCGGCACCTTCGACATCCAGCTCGCCCCCACGCCGGTTCCGGCGGTCGTGATCTCGGGCACCGTGGTCGACCGGGTCACCGGTGTGGCGATCGAGGGCGCGACGATCAACCTCTCGAAGGGCTGGGCGTGGCAGGGCAGCAGGACGACCGGCGCGGATGGCGCCTACACCTTCGGCGACCTGTTCGCGGGTGACTACCTGCTGAGCGTCACCGCTCCCGGGTACCGCGCCACCAGCGTCGCGGCGCTCGCGGTCGACGACGACTCCCAGGTCGAACGGGTGGTGCGGATGAGCGCCACGCCGGTCGGGACGGCCACCATCTCCGGCATCGTCACCGCCGCGGGCGGCGCCCCGATCGAGGGTGCGTGGGTGAGCGCGAGCGCCGGACTGGCCGCCCCCATCTTCAACGTCGCGACCGGACCCGACGGCCGGTACGCGTTCACCGGCCTGCCGGCGGGGATCTACAACCTGTCGACGAGTGTCGGAGGCTACGGAGAGGCCCACCGCACCGCCATCGTCCCGACGGACTCCGCCGAGGTCACCGAGGACTTCGTGCTCCAGCCGATCCCCACCGGAATCGGATCGGTGCACGGCACCATCACCGACACCCGCACGGGCGACCCGATCCAGGGCGTGTCGGTGTTCCTCTGGGTCGAGGGCGGGTCTTCGTTCAGCACCGCCTACGCGATGACGGATGCGAACGGCGAGTGGGTGGCGTACAACCTGGCCGACGCCACCTACGTGGTCGACATCGGCACCTGGGTGGGTTCGACGAACTACGCGTCCTCCGGCCCGACGCCGGAGCTCGTGATCAGTGGCGGTGGCGACGTCGTGCGCACCGACACGCTCACCTCGCTGGTCGCCGGGACGGGCGGGATCGGCGGCCGCGTGAAGGATGCGACCACCCACCTCGGCATCCCGGGTGCCGAAGTGCGTGTGAACCGGGTCGACGGCGGCTGGAGCGAGGAGGCGGTCGCCGACGCATCCGGCGACTACCTCATCGACGACCTGCCTGCCGGGACCTACTACGTCTCGGTCGAAGGCGACGAGTACCAGGTCGACGACGACGCCGCGGTCGCCATCGGCGCGACGGTGCTGCAGCGGGACTGGAACCTCACCCGCTACCGCGTGATCGCGTCGGGGCCCGGCACGCTCACCGGCAGGATCGACGACAGCTACGGCTACCCGGTGAAGGACGCCATCGTCCACGTATCGACCGGCGGGCTGTTCCTCGACTCCCTCACGGTCGGAGCCGATGGCGTGTTCGCCTTCAGCGACCTGCCGCTCGGCGTGATCGACGTCGAGGTGCAGGCGACGGGCGCCGCCACCGGCACTCCCTACGCGTCCACCGAGTTCAGCGTTCACCTCACCGAATCGAACCCGGATGCCGTTCACGATGTGGTGCTCGCCGACGCGGCATCCATCTCGGGGCGGGTGCGGATCGACGGGACGGGGTCGGTTGCCGGCTTCGTCGAGGTGATCGACGCGGACAGCGGTGAGGTGGTCGCGACGGCCTCGGTCACCAACGGCCGTTTCGATGCGAGCAACCTGCGCGCGGGCGACTTCCTGGTGCGGTTCCTGCCCTACTCCGTGATCCCCTCGGCGGCGGCGCTTCCGAACCCCGCGCCCCGCTACTGGGTCGAGGGCGACCCGGCCGGTTCTGCGTCCGCTGCCGGCGCGGGCGTGGTGAGCCTGGTGGCGGGGCAGTCGTACGGCACCGTCGACCTCGAGCTGCAGTGGGGGTCGGCCCTCGCCGGCACCGTGAAGCTCGGCACGCCGCAGGGCCCGGTCGAGCTGACCCCCGGCCACAGCATCCAGGTCGACGTGTACCAGCAGGTGGGTGCCGGATGGGAGCTGCAGCCGTGGTCCCTGGTGACCACCGGCCAGTCGAAGGGCGGTCGTTTCGCCGTGACCGGGCTGCAGCCGGGGACCTACCGGCTGTACCTGCACGACGGCTCCGACAGCAACCGAGCGATCGCGCCCCGCACCGTCGAGGTGACGGCCGGTTCGTCGGGTGTCGTCGAGGTGGGCGACATCGTGGTGACCTTCCTCGAGCCGGGCGACGAGCCCGCGCCCGTGGATCTGGGTGAGCTCGACGAGCTCATCGTGAACGCCCTCTCGGGACGCATCTCGACCGCATCCGAGGCCGACGAGGGCGACGACATCGAGGTCGTCGTGGGCGCCGACCTCGCGGGGGAGTGGGTGTCGTTCACCGCGAACTCGACGCCCCGGACGCTCGGCGGGTGGGTGCAGGTGGGCGCGGATGGCGTCGCGCGCACGACCCTGCCTGCAGGGTTCGCCGGTGAGCACCGTCTCGTCGCCCAGGATGCGGATGGCCACGTGATCGGCTGGACCCCGATCGCGGTGGAGGCGGCTCCCGTGGTGACGGTGCCGACCACCCCCACCACGCCGACCACGCCGGGCAAGGGTGCCACGGGCTCCTCGGGCGGCAAGAAGTCGTCCGCGGGTTCGAGCGGATCGGGCGCGGCGACCGGAGGGGAGACGTCGACGCCTCCCGCTCCCGCCGAATCCGAGCCCGAGCCGGAGCAGACGGACGCGCCCGCGGAACCGTCCGACGGCGACGCCTCGGGCGGCTCTGCGGCGGGTGAGCCGGATGCCGCGGTGACGAGTGTCGACCCGACGTGGTTCATCGTGGGGGGCATCGCCCTCATCGTGGTGATCGGGTCGGCGGTCGGCGGTACCGTCTTCATGCGGCGCCGAGCCTGAGGCGCCGCGCCCACGATGGGGCGCGATAACGACGCCCCTTGGCAGGAAGTCAATGGACGGCGTGATCGCGCCACACGAAGATGGATGACGTGAACAGCTCCGCGACGCGTGCGCCCGCTCCCGCCTCCACCACGGCGGCTCAGCGGGCGCACGCGCCCGGAGGCCACCACGGCCGTGTCGGGCTGCCCACCGCATCCGCCCTCTACATCGCGGCGGTGCTCGGCACCGGCATCCTCGTGCTGCCGGGGCTCGGGGTCGAGGCGGCAGGACCCGCGTCGATCCTGGCCGTCGGCATCGTACTGGTGCTGTCGATCCCGCTCGCCGGCACGTTCGCGGCGCTCGCCGGGCGGTATCCGGATGGCGGGGGCGTCGCCACGTTCGTGCGTCTCGCTCTCGGCGACACCGCGGCGCGCGCCACCGGCTACTGGTTCCTGTTCGGAGTCGGATTCGGTGCACCGGTGGTCGCAGCGCTCGGCGGCGAGTACCTGACTGCCGCGACCGGCCTCGACCGCGGCTGGGTCGCGGTGATCGGGGTCGGCTTCCTGCTCGTCGCGCTCGCCCTCGGACTGCTCGGCCTCAAAGTGTCGGGCGCCGTGCAGCTGGGGCTGTCCGCCCTCCTCGTGGCGCTCGTCGTGGGTGTGATCGCCACGGCGGCGCCCGCGATCGACCCCGGCAACTTCACGCCCTTCCTGCCGAACGGCTGGTCGGGGGTCGCCCTGGCCATCAGCCTCTTCGTGTGGGCGTTCGCGGGCGGCGAGGCGATCACCCACATCGCGCACGAGTTCCGCAACCCGCGCCGCACCATCCTGTGGGCCACCGTCATCGCCCTCACCGTCGTGGGGGCTGCCTACCTGGCGCTGCAGGTGGTGACCGTCGGCGTGCTGGGCGTCGACGGCGTGAGCGGCGCGGTGCCCCTCATCGACCTCGTGGCGGTCAACCTGCCGGGCATCGGCCCGGCCGTCATCGGCGGCATCGCCACCCTCGTCGTGCTCGGCGTGCTCAACGCCTACATCCCCGCGTTCGCGAACCTCGCGGCGTCCCTCGGCCGCGACCGCCACCTGCCGCGCTGGTTCGCGAAGGGTGCCGAGGGCGGCGCGGTGCCGCGACGTGCCATCGTGCTCGTCGCCGCGATCGTCCTCGTCTACTCGACCGTGTTCTTCGTGCTCGGGCTCGACCTCGAGGTGTTCATCCTCATCCACACCAGCTCGATGGTGGCGGTGTACGCCATCGGCATGGTCGCCGCCGTACGCCTGCTCGAGCGGTTCACCGTCGGATGGTGGATGGCGGTGGTCTCGGTCGTGCTCACCGCGGCACTTCTCGTGCTGGCGTGGTCGCATCTGCTCATCCCCGCTGTGCTCGCCCTCGCCGCTGTCGCGGTGACCGTCATCCGGAGGCTTCGCGCCCGTGCCTGAATCCGCGCCCGCACCCCAGTTCCGTGCCCACTTCGATGCCCGCGTCACCTTCGCCAACGGCGGCGGCCTGAGTGCCGAGGGCTTCCGGATCGACCTTCCCGGCCCGGATGCCGACGCAGCGCAGGTGGGGCGCCTCTTCGTGCAGCACCTGGGCCTCGCGCTGGTGGGCTCGGTCGAGATCTCGAACCTGGAGATCGTGGAAGAGGCGCACCGCGGAACGCGCGGCATCGACACGGCGCCCGCCGTCGCACCCGGTCGCCGCGTCGTCGACCTCAGCCACGTCATCCGCGAAGGGCTCGTCACCTACCCGGGCCTGCCGGCGCCCGTGATCACCTCGCACCTCACCCGCGAGGACTCGCGCAGCCACTACGCCGAAGGAACCGAGTTCGCGATGGACATCATCACGATGATCGGCAACACCGGCACCTACCTCGACAGTCCGTGGCACCGCTACGGCGACGGCCCCGATCTGGCCGGCCTCGACCTGGCGAGCCTCGTCGACCTATCGGCGGAGGTGTTCCACCTCACCGACCTGACGACGCTCGGCATCCCGGCCGAGGTGTTCTACGACCGTGACGTGCGTGGCAAGGCCGTGCTGCTGCACACCGGATGGGATCGCCTGTTCGGCACGCCCGAGTACGGCGTCGATGCGCCATTTCTCACGGGCGCGGGTGTCGACTACCTGGTCGAGCAGGGGGCGGCCCTCGTCGGCATCGACTCGCTGAACATCGACGAGGTCGTGCCGCACGGCGAGAGGCCGGCCCACACCGGGTTGCTGGCGGCCGGTATCCACGTGGTCGAGCACCTCACGAACCTGGGCGAGCTGCCGCCGTCGGGCGCTCGCTTCACCGCGGCGCCGCCCGCGGTCGAGGGTTTCGGTACCTTCCCGGTGCGTGCCTTCGCGACGCTCGGCTGAGTGCCGTCGCGAACTCCGACGGAGACGGGTGCATGTGCGCACCGTGCGGGTGAAGGGGCCTCTGCGTCGGAGTTGGCAGAAGGGTGAGGCCTAGGCTCACCTCGTGAGTTCCATGTGGGCACGGGCCGGAGGGGCCGCACTCGCGTGCGTGCTCGCCTCCGCGGCCCTCAGCGGATGCACGCCGCAGCCCAGTGGACCGCCGGTCGTGGTGCTGTTCCCCGGTTCGGAAGACGACGTGTGGGGCGCGAGCGCCGAGGTGCTGAGCTCCGAGCTCGAGGGCGACGGCTACGACGTCGACGTGCAGTTCGCGGGCGACGACATCCCCCGGCAGCTGGGGCAGCTGCGGGGGGCGCTCGCCGCAGCGCCTGCGGCCGTCGTGATCGCGCCGGTCGATGCGACGGCGATCGCCGCCGAGCTCGCGGCCGCCGACGACCCGGATGTCGCGATCATCTCCTACGACCGCCTCGTGCTCGACGCCCCCGAGGTGGACTACTACGCGACCTTCGACCACCGCGAGGCGGGCCGGATGCAGGCCCAGTCGCTGCTCGACGGCCTCGGGCTCACACAGCCCGCGTCGGATGCAGGGGCGGCGTTGGCCGTCGAACTGCTCGCCGGATCGGGCGACGACCCTGCCGCGCAGGCCGCCTTCGCCGGCGCCATGGAGATGTTGCAGCCGTACCTCGACTCGGGCGCGCTGGTGGTGCCGTCCGGGCGCACCGACCTCGAGCAGGCGGCGATCCTGCGCGGCAAGCCCTCGACAGCCGCGTCGCGTGTGGAGGCCCTGCTCGACGACCGTGTCGAGCTCGCGGGGGTGTTGTCGCCGTCGGATGCGATGAGCGCGGCCGTGGCCGAGGTGCTGGCCGATGCGGGGTTCGACATCGCCGACGAGCTGGGCGGGTGGACCGCCGAGCCGGTGCCGCCGCCCGAGACCGGACCCCCGCCGCCGGATGCGACGACCCCTCCCAATACGGACGCCGAACCGGATGCGGATGCCGAACCGGACGCCGAACCGGACGCGGGATCCGGTGACGACTCGCCCGACCCCGGCATCCGCCCCGTCGTGTTGACCGGCGGCGGCTCGACGCTCGACGGCGCGCAGGCGGTCGCCGATGGCACCCAGACCGCGACCGTCTACGAGGACCCGCAGGAGCTCGCCCGCGTGGTGGCGAGCATGGTGCGGGAGGTGGTGGGCGGCGGCGAGCCGACCGTGACCCAGGGAGCGACGACCGACAACGGCGCGCGTGCGGTGCCCACCCGGCTGCTGGTGCCGCAGCTGGTCACGGCGCTCGAGGCGCCGGCGCTGCTCGGCTAGCCGGCGGCGCGTGCCGCGTACTGCTCGCGGATGGCGGGCACCGTTGCCGCGGCGGGTCGTGCGAGGGTCGCCGGGCGCCAGTCGGGGCGGCTTCCGGTGAGCACCCACGCGGCCTGGACGGTTGCGCCGAGTGCGACGTACTCGCCCGGCTCGGGCACCTCGACGGCCGCGTCGAACACTTCGGCGGCGATCTGCGAGACGGCCGGGTTGGCGGCCGCTCCGCCGACGAGCAGCACCCGGTTCGCGGTGACGCCGAGACGCCGCACGGCGTCGAGTCCGTCGGCGAGCCCGCACAGCATCCCCTCGATGGCGGCGCGTGCCAGGTTCTCGCGGGTGGTGGCGGCCAGCGTCATGCCGAAGAGGGTGGCGGTGGCGTCGGGCAGGTTGGGGGTGCGTTCGCCTTCGAAGTACGGCTGGAGCACGAGGCCCCCGGATGCCGGCTCGGCCGCGAGGGCCAGCTCGCCGAGGCCGGTGTGGTCGACGCCGAGCAGCGCCGCGATGCGGTCGAGCACGCGGGCTGCGTTGAGGGTGGCGACGAGCGGCAGGAACACGCCCGACGCATCCGCGAACCCGGCGACCGTGCCGGTGCCGTCGGCGACGGGTGCGTCGGTGACGGCGAACACGGTGCCGCTCGTGCCGATCGACACGACGACGTCGCCGGCCCGTGCACCCAGGCCGAGCGCCGCCGCCGCGTTGTCGCCCGCACCGGCACCCACGAGGATGCCGGCCGGAATTCCTGTGAGGGCGACCGTCTCGCCCATCGACTCGCCGGGGCCGACGATGCGCGGCAGCACGGCGTCGTGACCGAGGGATGCGGTGAGCAGTTCGCGATCGTAGTCGCCGGTGCCGGGGCTCCAGTAGCTGGTGCCGGATGCGTCGGAGCGGTCGGTCGCGAGGGCCGCGAGGTCGGGGCCGAGGGGGCTCTCGTCGCGCGGTCCGTACCCGCGCAGCCGCCAGCTGAGCCAGTCGTGCGGGAGGGCGACCGCGGCGACGCGCGCCGCGTTGTCGGGCTCCGCATCCCGCAGCCAGCGCAGTTTCGTCGCCGTGAAGCTCGCGACGGGCACGCTGCCGGTGCGGCGGGCGAGTTCTTCCGCGCCGAACTCGGCGATCAGGTCGCGGGCGGCCTGCGCAGAGCGGGTGTCGTTCCAGAGCAGGGCGTCGCGGATGACGCGGCCGTCGGCGTCGAGCACGACCATGCCGTGCTGCTGTCCGCCCACGGAGATGGCGGCGACGTCGTCGAGTCCGCCGGCATCCGCGATGGCCGCGAGCAGCGCATCCCACCACGCCGCGGGCGGCACTTCGGTGCCGTCCGGATGCGACGCGCGGCCGGTGCGCACCACGGCGCCGGTGCCGGCGTCACGGACGACGACCTTGCAGCTCTGGGTCGACGAGTCGACCCCCGCGACGAGCGTCATCGCGCTTCTCCCTCGATGAAATCGGTGAATCGGGTGAGGGGTCGCAAAGTGCACTCAACACGCCGTGCGAGCAGCACTTTGCGACCCCTCAGGTGGGATGGCTCAGCGGGCGCCGAGCAGGTGCTCGGTCGCGAGCTGCTGCAGGCGCACGAAGCCGCCGCCCTTGCCGCCCAGGTAGGCGTCGGTGTCGAAGTCCTCGTACGCCGAGCGGTCGGCGAGGAAGTCGTCGTAGGTCTCGCCCTCGTTGAGCGTCGGCACCGAGAGCTCGGCCACCTTCGCCGCCTCGAGCGCCTCCTGCACCTCGGGGTCGGCGCGGAAGGCCGCGGCGCGCTCCTTGAGCAGCAGGTAGGTGTGCATGTTGGCGGCCGCCGACTCCCACACGCCCTTCTCGTCTTCGGTGCGCGAGGGCTTGTAGTCGAAGTGGCGGGGGCCGTCGTAGGCGGGCACGCCGCCGGGGCCGCCATTCTCCAGGAGGTCGACGAGGGCGAACGCGTTGTGCAGGTCGCCGTGCCCGAACACGAGGTCCTGGTCGTACTTGATGCCGCGCTGGCCGTTCAGATCGATGTGGAAGAGCTTGCCGTGGAAGAGCGCCTGCGCGATTCCGGCGGCGAAGTTGAGGCCCGCCATCTGCTCGTGGCCGACCTCGGGGTTGAGGCCCACGAGCTCGGGGCGCTCGAGCGAGTCGATGAACGCGATCGCGTGGCCGAGGGTGGGGAGCAGGATGTCGCCGCGGGGCTCGTTGGGCTTCGGCTCGATGGCGAAGCGGATGTCGTAGCCCTTGTCGGTGACGTAGTCGCCGAGCAGGTTGACGGCTTCGCGGTAGCGCTCGAGCGCCTGGCGGATGTCCTTCGCGGAGTCGTACTCGGCGCCTTCGCGGCCACCCCACATGACGAAGGTCTTGGCGCCGAGCTCCGCGCCGAGGTCGAGCTGGCGGAACACCTTGCGCAGGGCGAAGCGGCGCACGTCGCGGTCGTTGGCGGTGAAGCCGCCGTCCTTGAAGACGGGGGCGGAGAAGAGGTTGGTGGTGACCATCGGGATGATCAGCCCGGTCGCCTCGAGGGCGCCCTTGAGGCGGTCGATCTGGGTCTGGCGCTCGGCGTCGGTGGAGCCGAAGGCGAACAGGTCGTCGTCGTGGAAGGTGAGGCCGTAGGCGCCGAGCTCGGCGAGCTTCTCGACGGCGTGCACGACGTCGAGCGGCTTGCGGGTCGGTCCGCCGAAGGGGTCGGTCCCGTTGTAGCCGACGGTCCACAGGCCGAAGCTGAACTTGTCGTCACGGGTGGGGGTGGGCACGGTCATGTCGGCTCCTGATGCTCCTCGTCGAGAAATGTTGCGAAAGCAAACATATACCATCCGCACGACGCCGGACACCCTTCCATGCGTTTCGATAGTTTCGCGAAAATCGCGTCGGTGAGGCATACACTGTCGAAACCGCACGCCGCCCGACGCAGGGGAGTCCGCATGGCCCGCACCGCATCCGCCGAGAGGGTCACGCTCGCCCGTGTCGCCGAAGAGGCGGGGGTGTCGCTCTCGACGATCTCGAAGGTGCTGAACGGCCGTCCGGATGTGTCGCAGGCCACCCGCGGGCGCGTCGAGGTGCTGCTCGCCGAGCACGGCTACCTGCGACGCAAAGGGGTGCAACTGAGCACCGGCCTCATCGAGCTCGTCTTCCACGAGCTGGAGGCGGCGTGGTCGATGGAGATCATCCGCGGCGTCGAGAACATCGCCACCGAGCACGGGATGAGCGTGGTGCTCACCGAGAGCGGCAGCCGTCACGCTCCGGCGCCCGACTGGATCGAGGGAGTGCTGCGGAGGCGGCCGGCGGGCGTCGTGCTCGTCTTCTCCGACCTGCCCACCGAGTACCGCGAGATGCTGCGCTCGCGTGCGATCCCGTTCGTCATCATCGACCCGGCGGGCGACCCCTCGCCCGAGGTGCCGTCGGTCGGCTCGGCGAACTGGTCGGGCGGGCTCATGGCCACCCGCCACCTCATCGAGCTGGGGCACACCCGCATCGCCGCGATCACCGGCCCCGACGACATGATGTGCTCGCACGCACGCATCGACGGCTTCCGTTCGGCGATGAGTTCGGCCGGCCTCACCATCCGTCCCGAGTGGATCCGCTTCGGCGACTTCCACACCTCGGGCGGTTACGAGCATGGGCGCTCGCTGCTCACCGAGGGCGACGACCGACCGACGGCGATCTTCGCCGGTTCCGACCTGCAGGCCCTCGGCGTGCTCGAGGCGGTGCGCGAACTCGACCTGAAGGTGCCCGAGGACCTCTCGCTGGTGGGCTACGACGACATCCCGCTCGCGAAGTGGGTGAGCCCGCGGCTCACCACGATCCGTCAGCCGCTTCGGCGCATGGCGGAGGAGGCGACGCGGCTTGTGATCCAGATGGGCGAGGCGCCGCTCGAGTCGGTGCCGCGGATGGATCTGGCGACGAACCTGATCGTGCGGGAGAGCACGGCGCCGCTGCCGGCCTAGCAGCGGCGGTTTCGAGACGCGTCGCCTTCGGTGGCGTTCCTCAACCACCCTGTGGAGCGTGGGAGCGCGACCATCGATACTTTCGGAGAACTTTCGGTAACGGGTCGGTAACGTTAAGTTGCCATCGGCAACATAAGGGTTGTCGCGGCGGGTCGATCCTGCCTACTTTGAGCGAACTCGTCCCCCCTCGCGCAAAGGAGCGCCCGTGTCGACGTCTCGACCCCTCGAAATTATCGCTGCAGCCGCAACCGCCGTCGTTCTCGCCGCCGGCTCGCTGCTCGCCGTCAGTTCGGCGACCGCGGCCGACGTGACCATCGTGCACACCGACTTCCAGGACGGCACGCTCGGCGACTGGCAGCAATCCGGTGGAGACGGCACCACCCTGTCGGTCGTCGACTACGACGGCGGCAAGGTGCTGCAGGTCGCGAACCGCGCCGCCGACTATGTGGGCGTGCAGACCCCGGCGGGAGCGCTGTCCGCTCTGCAGCCCGGCGAGACGTACACCTTCTCGATGAAGGCGCGCCTCGCCGATGGCACCGCCGGAACCCCTGGCGTGCGCTTCGTGATGAAGCCCGACTACACGTGGATCGGCAACACCACGATGAGCGCCGGCGCGTGGACGACGGTGAGCGGCACGTTCACCGTGCCTGCGGCCGCCGACACCGCGGCGCTGCAGGTCTACCTGGGCACGGCCGACCTCGCGCCCGCCGCGCCCTACACCTACCTCGTCGACGACCTCACGATCACCGGACCTCCTGCGGGCCCCACGGTGACGACGGTCACCTCGGCCGACTTCGAAGACGGCACCACCGGATCCTGGACGCCGTCCGGGGGAGATGCCACCACCCTCTCGGTGATCGCGGACGGCGCGGGCAAGGTGCTGCAGGTGGCGAACCGGAACGCCGACTACGTCGGCATCCAGAGCCCGACCTCGATCTTCGAGCCGGGCGTCACCTACGACATCTCGGCCCGCGTGAAGCTCGCCGACGGGGTCGCGGGGGATGTCGGAGTGCGCTTCGTGATGAAGCCCGCCTACGCCTGGATCGGCGACACGACGATGAACGCGGCAGGCTGGACCACCATCACCGGCAGCTACACGGTGCCCGAGGACGCCGACACCACGCAGCTGCAGCTCTACATCGGCACCGCCGACCTCGCACCGGCCGCGCCCTACACCTACCTGGTCGACGACATCCTGGTGACGACCGAGGAATCCGAAGACCCGGGCCCCGACCCCGACGTGACGCCCGGAGGCGCCGTGAACCCGACCACCACCCCCGTCAGCACCGCACAGGGCTCCGGCAATGTGGCTGCCCTCACCTTCGACGACGGCCCGAACGGCGCCGACACGACCGAACTGCTCGACTTCCTCGCCGAGAAGGACATCAAGGCGGTGTTCTGCGTGATCGGCCAGAACATCGAGGCGCCGGGCGGCGACGTGCTGCTGCGCCGCATCGTGGCCGACGGCCATACGCTCTGCAACCACTCGACGAGCTACGCCGACATGGGCTCGTGGAGCACCGAGCAGGTGCGCGCCGACCTGGTGGAGAACCTGCAGATCATCCGCGACGCCCTCGGCGATCCGGATGCCAAGGTGCCGTTCTTCCGTGCGCCGAACGGCAGCTGGGGGTCGACTCCCGCGGTGGCGGTGTCGCTCGGCATGCAGCCGCTCGCGGTCGTGAACACGATCAACGACTGGTCGACGCAAGACGAGGCAACCCTCACGGCCAACCTTCGTGCGGCGATGAAGCCGGGCGAGGTGGTGCTCGTGCACGACGGCGGCGGCAGTCGCGCGGGCTCGATCGCGGCGGTGAAGACGGTCGTGCAGGAGCGTCTCGACGCAGGCTGGACGTTCACGCTCCCGGTCGGCGCTCCGCCGCCCGGGGGGCAGGTCGCTCTGTCGACCGACTTCGAGGACGGCCTCGACGGATGGGGTGCCCGCGACAACGGTACGGGCGCGCCGACCGTGGAGATCACGACCGACCCGGTGCACGGGGGAGCCCAGGCGGCATCCGTCTCGGCTCGCACCTCCCAGGGCTCCGGCATCGGGCACGACGTGACCGGCCTGCTCGAGGCGGGCGTGACGTACGAGGTGAGCGCGTGGGTGCGCTTCGCATCCGGTGAGCCCGTCGACGACGTCTGGCTGTCGCTCGCCCGCACCACCGAGGGCGCGACCAGCTACTCGACCCTCGGGCAGTTCGACACCGTCACGAACGGCGCATTCACCCAGGTGACGCAGTCGTTCACGATGGGCGAGGCCGAGTCCGCGTACCTCTACTTCGAGACCGCCTACAGCGGCACCAACACGTCGACGTTCATCATCGACGACATCGTGGTGCGCACGCCCGAACCGGCGGTGATCGAAGACCTGCTCCCCATCAAGGACACGGTCGACTTCCCGGTGGGTGTCGCGATCGACAGCCGCGAGACGGTCGGGTCGCCCGCCGAGCTCACGCTGAAGCACTTCGACCAGCTGACGGCCGAGAACTTCATGAAGCCGGAGGCCTGGTACGACGCCGAAGGAAACTTCACGCCGCATCCCGAGGCGGACGCGCTCATGCAGTTCGCGCAGGAGAACGAGCTCAAGGTCTACGGTCACGTGCTCGTCTGGCACAGCCAGACCCCGGCGTGGTTCTTCGAAGACGCAGCAGGCAACCCGCTCACCTCGAGCGCCGGCGACCAGGCGATCCTCGAGCAGCGGATGCGCGACCACATCTTCAACGTGGCCGAGTACCTGTCGGACGAGTACGGCGCCTTCGGCTCCGACACGAACCCGCTATACGCGTTCGATGTCGTGAACGAGGTGGTCTCCGACTCGTCGGAGTTCGCCGACGGCCTGCGCCGCAGCGAGTGGTACCGCATCCTCGGCGAGCGCTACATCGACCTCGCGTTCCAGTTCGCGGACGAGGCGTTCAACGGCGAGTTCGCGGCCGACGGCGCCGACCACCCGGTGACGCTCTTCATCAACGACTACAACACCGAGCAGTCGGGCAAGCAGCAGCGCTACCACGACCTCGTGGAGCGCCTGCAGGACCGCGACGTGCCGCTCGACGGCGTGGGTCACCAGTTCCACGTGAGCCTGTCGATGCCGGTGACGGCCCTCGAGGATGCGATCGTCGCGTTCGAGGACACCGGTCTCGTGCAGGCGGTCACCGAGCTGGATGTGACCACCGGGACACCTGTGACGCAGGCGAAGCTCGTCGACCAGGGCTACTACTACCGTGACGCGTTCCGCGCGTTCCGTGAGCACTCCGAAGACATCTTCTCGGTGACGGTGTGGGGTCTCAACGACGGCCGCAGCTGGCGCAACAGCTCGGGTGCGCCGCTCGTGTTCAACGACAGCCTGCAGGCGAAGCCCGCCTACTACGGCATCGTCGACGAGGATCTGCCCGCGCCGCTGCGCACGGCGAACGTGTTCCAGGCCGACGTGCCGGCGGTCGCCGGTGCGACGGATGCCGCCGAGTGGAAGCACCTGCCGCTGCACGCGATCAGCGCGGATGCCGCGTTCCAGTTGCGCTGGCAGCCCGACCACCTGACGGTGTTCGTCGAGGTGACGGATGCGACGAACACCTACGACGAGGTCGAGTTCGAGCTGGGCGGTGACACCGTCACGCTCGGTCGTGACGGCTCGGGGGATGCGGATGGCGTGGTCGCCGAGACGGGGTCGGGGTACCGCATGGTCGCCGAGCTGCCCCTCGCGGATGCCGCCGAAGGAGACACGCTCGCCTTCGACATCCGGGTGCGCGACGGTCTCACGACGACCGGCTGGAACGCTCCCGGCGAGACGGGCACGCTGACGCTGCTCGAGCCGCTGTCGTTCACGGAGGTCGTGGAGGCGTCGGCTGCTCCGGCCATCGATGGCGTGATCGACGCCGGCTGGGACGACGCGAACGCGGTCAGCACCTCGAAGCAGGTGCAGGGCACTGCCGCCGTCGCGACGGTGCGCACCCTCTGGCAGGGCGGCACCCTGTACGTGCTCGCGGTGGTCGCAGACCCGGTGGTGGATGTGTCGGGCTCCGACCCGTGGATCCAGGACTCGGTCGAGATCTACGTCGACCCCGGCAACGTGAAGAACGGCTCCTACCGCTACGACGACAGCCAGATCCGCATCTCGGCCGCGAACACGGTGTCGTTCGGCACCGGTGACGAGGCCTTCCAGCGGGCGCGGGTGCAGTCGGCGACGGCGATCGTCGACGGCGGGTACGTGGTGGAGGCCTCGATCACCATCGGCGATGCGAGCGGGCTCGGCAGCTTCCAGGGGCTCGACTTCCAGGTGAACGACGCCGCAGGCGGCGCGCGAACGGGTATCTCCAACTGGGCCGACCCGTCGGGTGCCGGCTACCAGTCGACCGCCCGCTGGGGCGTCGGCGAGCTGGTGGGCCCGGCGGATGGCGTCGAGCCGGAGGGCGAGAAGGTGACGCTCGGTTCCTCGACGGTCCGTGCCGGCGGCGCGCTCGACGTCTCGCTCTCGGGCTTCGAGCCCGGAACGGTCGTCGACCTGGTGCTCGACCGGCCCGCGTCTGCGCTCGGATCGGGTGGTGGCGGCGCGCTCGGCATCGCGGCGATCGCCCGTTCGGCATCCGCTGCGGCGCTGCCCGCGACGCTCGGCTCGTTGACGGTCGGGCCGTCGGGTGCGGCGAGCGGCACGGTGACGATCCCCGCCGATACGACGCCCGGCGCCTACCGGCTGGCGGCATCCGTCGACGGCACGGTGCTCGCGGCCGGGGAGCTGACGGTGCTCGCCGCGGCGATCGCGGCGACGGGTGCCGACGTGAGCGCGGCGCTGGCTGTGGCGCTGCTGATGCTCGCGGCGGGTGCGGTGCTGGCGACGCGCAGGTTCCGACTGCGCGGCGCGACCCGGCGCACCTGAACCCTGGCAAGGGGAGACGCCCACCCGGACCCGATGGCGCGGTCCGGGTGGGCGTTGCCGTGCCGCCGCGCGTGCCGTGCCCCCGCTCTCCCGTGCCCCCGCGCGCTCCCCTCACCGAGATGTACAGTTTTCTTGACATTGGTGCGTGCGGGCTCTACCTTCGGGATGTCAATAATGTTTGACATATCGAAGGAGAGCTCTCATGCGCCCGCTCGTGACGACCGCCCGGCTGACTGGAGCCGCCTACCTCGCGCTCGCTCTGACCGGAATGGCCGGCTACCTGGTGATCCGCTCGCTGCTGTACGTTCCCGGCGACCCGGCGGCAACCCTCGACCAGCTCGAAGCGCAGCCCGGGCTCGCGCAGCTCGGGGTCGTGGTCGAGCTGCTCGTCGTGGTCTCGCAGGCGCTCGCGGCACTCGGATTCTTCGCCCTCTTCCGTCGCGACCACCCGACAGCCGCATTCGGCGTCGCCGCGTTCGGCATGGCGAACGCCGTCGCCATCATGGCCAGCGCAGCCTTCCTCGGCACGGCACTCGCGGTGGTGGCCGGCCCCGCCGTCGCGCCGGCCGGCGACACGGCCGCGACGGTCGGGCTGCTCTACGGGCTGAGTGACGCATCCTGGAGCGTCGGCAACGTGTTCTTCGGGCTGTGGCTGATCCCCATGGGCTGGTTCGCGATCTCGACGGGCCGGATGCCGAAACCGCTCGGCTGGCTCCTCGTGGTCGGCGGCGTCGGGTACGTGGTGAGCGCCCTGCTCGGGCCGGTGCCGGCGCTCGGTGCGCTCGCCGACGCTCTCGCGTATCTCGCGACGGTCGGTGAGCTGTGGATGATCGGGTACCTGCTCACGGTCGGCATCCGGCGGGCGCTGGTCACCTCTGTCTGAGATGATGCGCAGACCCGATCTGCCTGAGGAACCATGACCGACGCCGCACCGACCGCACGCCGCACCTCGATCGCGAAGTTCGTCCGCGACGTCGCCATCGTGGTGGTCGCCGCGATCGTCATCTCGATCGTCATCAAGGCGTTCCTGTTCCGGTCGTTCTTCATCCCGTCGGAGTCGATGGAGACGACGCTCATGGTGAACGACCGCGTCATCGTCAACGAACTGGTGCCGGATGTGATGCCGCTCGAGCGCGGCGACGTGGTCGTCTTCGCAGACCCCGGCGGGTGGCTTCCCCCTCAGCCGGAGGTGGCACTCGACCCGCTGCAGTGGGTGCTGTCGATGGTGGGGCTCTCCGACGCAGACAGCACCCAGTACCTCATCAAGCGGGTGATCGGGCTGCCCGGCGACCGGGTCGTGGGCGATGGGCTGGGCACGATCACGGTCAACGGCGTGGCCCTCGACGAGCCGTACCTGCACCTGCCGAGCGGATCGGATGTCGCGTTCGACGTCACCGTGCCCGAGGGTCGGGTGTGGGTGATGGGCGACAACCGCGGCAACTCGCGCGACTCGCGGTTCCACCAGGAGGAGGCCGGGAAGGGCTCGATAGCCCTCACCGGCATCGTGGGTCGCGCGGTCGTCGTCTCGTGGCCGATCGACCACTGGACGTGGCTCGACAACTACCCGGACGTGTTCTCAGGTGCTGACGCGCAGCACTGATGCCACGTCTGCATCCGCTTCCGCTTCGTCGATCGCGAACGCCGTCGAGCCCGCGCCCGCCGCATCCACTCGGTACTCACCGAGCGTCCCACTGACCCGCACGCGCCCCTCGGCATCCGTCCGGAGCACGGTTGGCTCCAGCCACCACTCGCCGCGAACCAGCCCACGCAGCGCGTCGTACGCGGGCTTTCGCGAGCCGTCGGCCCGCAGCAGCCCACCAGGTGCCCCGAGCCAGGCGCCGCGGTCGGTGATGCCCCAGTAGGTGATCGACGCGACGGCCGGATGCGCGAACAGGGAGCGATAGTGCCGCACGATCTCGTCGGCCTGGCGCGCTTCGCCCTCCGCGGTCGACGGCCACGCAGCCGGCTGGAAGTCGTTGAGATCGACCACGTCGGCGGGCATCAGCTCGCCCGACAGCAGCGTGTTCTCGGTGAGATGCAGCGGCAGGCCGTAGCGGGCGAAGCGGTCGACCATCGCGAGCATCGTCTCCTCGCCCCAATACCCCTGATGCATGTGCGTCTGCAGGCCGATCGCGTCGATGCGCACCCCCGCCTCGAGCAGCCCCTCGATGAGGATCTCGTACGCGGATGACAGGTCGAAGTCGTTGATCAGCAGCACCGCATCCGGGTCGGCGGCACGAGCCTCCTCGAACGCTGCCCGCACCAGAGGGATGCGGCCCATCTCCCGGGCGAGCCGCGAAACAGCGTTCGGAACCCCGTCCGGCTCGTTCTCGAACACCGGCATGATGACCGCCTCGTTCACGACATCCCACGAGCCGATCAGCCCGCGGAAGTCGGTCACCTCGCGCCGGATGCGCCCGAGCGTCACGCGCTCCACCTCGTCGAGCGGCAGCGCATCCATCCACGGCGCCTTCACGGTGTGCCACACCAGCGGGTGACCCTTCAGCCGCACGTCGCGGTCGGCGAACCACCGCGCGGCGGTGCGGATGCGGTCGGTCTGCGTGACGCCCGGCTGCGGTTCGAAGTCTCCGCGGTAGAAGGGGAGCGTCGCGGTGTCGAAGACGCCCAGCCAGTCGTCGACGAGTGCTGTGTCATCCGATTCGCCGTTCGCGTGCGGGATGAGTTCGAACCCCGTCGAGCCGAAACCGAAGGCGTGCCGGGTCTGCGCGACGCTCACCTCGCGGTCGGCGAGCGGGGCGCCCGCCGCGTCGGCGAGCCGGAGGACCCGCTCGCCGACGCGGTGCGCGGGTGGCTTCATAGGAACCGGGTCTCGAGACGCGTACCTTCGGCGCGCTCCTCGACCACCTAGTTCACCGTCACGTCGGCGTGCAGCGGACGCGTGTGGTCGACGTAGCGCTTCTCGCCCGTGAGCTCGACGGCGTGCGTGAACACGATGTCTCCGGCCGAGCGGGCGATACCGAACTCGAGCGTCCCGGGTTCGACGATGCGACGCCCCTCGACTCCCGTGAACGAGGCCAGCTCCGCCGGAACCCGGAACGACACCGTCGCCTCCTCGCCCGGCACCAGCTCGACCCGCGCGTACGAGATCAGCTTCTGCACCGGCCGCACCACGGATGCCACAGGGTCGTGCAGGTACAGCTGCACCACCTCGGCGCCGCCGCGGGCGCTCGTGTTCGCCACCTTGACGCGCACCTCGACCGATTCGGAGAAGATGCCCGCCGACACCCCGAGGTCGCTCCAGGCGAAGCTCGAGTACGACAGGCCGTGCCCGAACGGGTAGGCGGGGGTCGGGTCGATGTTCGAGACACCGTTGCGACGTGCGAGCGGGGCGGCAAGGTAGCTGGACGGCTGCGCGCCCGGCGTGGCCGGAACGCTCACCGGCAGCCGGCCAGACGGGTTCACGCGTCCGCTCAGCACACCCGCGATCGCCGGCGTGCCCTCCTCGCCGAGGAAGAACCCTTCGAGGATCGCGCCCGCAGCATCCGGCGCGGAGCCGAGCGCGTACGGGCGACCGGCCAGCAGCGTCACGACCGCCGGGGTGCCCGAGGCGAGCACCGCATCCAGCAGCTGCTGCTGCGCGCCCGGCAGGTCGAGCGATTCGACGTCGCAGCCCTCGCCGGAGGTGCCCCTGCCGAACAGACCGGCGCGGTCGCCGAGCGCCACGACGACGACGTCGGCGTCCCGGGCTGCGGCGACCGCGGCCGGGATCTCGTTCGTCTCGCCGCCGTCGATGCTCGTGCCGCGCACGAACACGAGGTCGGATGCCGGGAACTCCGCGCGCAGCGACTCGAGCAGCGTCGGGAGGTGGATGCCGATCGGCGACCCCGGATGCTGCACCCCCACATGCGAGGGGAAGGAGTAGCAGCCGAGCACCGCGTACGGGTCGTCGGCGGTCGGGCCGATGACGGCGATGCGCTGCGGCGAGGCGAGCGGCAGCACGCCGTCGTTCTTCAGCAGCACGATGGCGCGCTCGGCGACGCGCGACGCGAGGTCGCGGTTCGCATCCGTGTCGAGGTCGACGGTGCCGCGCACGGCGTCCGGCTCGGCGGCGGCACCGGATGCGGCGAGCACGTCGGGCGTGGGCGTCCAGTCGGCGTCGAGCAGCCCCAGGTCGAGCTTCTGCAGGAGCACGCGACGCAGCGCCCGGTCGACGATCGACTCGTCGAGCCGGCCGGCGCGAACTTCGGCTGCCAGCGGGGCGCCGTAGCCGCGAACGGTCGGCAGCTCCACGTCGATCCCCGCGGTCAGCGCGAGCGCGGCGGCCGCACCCCAGTCGCCTTCGGGGGCGACGCCGTGCAGGGCCGCCAGGAACCCGACCGAGAAGTAGTCGGCGACGACGGTCCCCTCGAATCCCCAGGTGTCGCGCAGCAGCCCGGTGAGCAGACTCGCATCCGCCGCCGTCGGCACGCCGTCGATGTCGGTGTACGAGTTCATCACCGACCGCACGCCGCTCTCGCGCATGGCCATCTCGAACGGCGGCAGCAGCACATCCGCCAGCTCACGCGGCCCCACCGACACTGGTGCCAGGTTGCGTCCGGCCTTGGAGGCCGAATAGCCGACGAAGTGCTTCAGGGTCGCGACGACGCCCGCGCGTTCGATCCCTTGGATGTAGGCGGTCGCGATGGTGCCGACCAGGTACGGGTCTTCGCCGATGGTCTCCTCGACCCGGCCCCAGCGTGCATCCCGTACCACGTCGAGCACGGGCGCGAGGCCCTGGTGCACGCCCACGGAGCGCATGTCGGCGCCGATGCGGGAGCCGATCTCGCGCACCAGTTCGGGGTCGAAGGTGGCCCCCCACGACAGCGGCACCGGGTAGGCGGTCGCCCCCCAGGTGGCGAAGCCGGCGAGGCATTCCTCGTGCGCGAGCGCCGGGATGCCGAACCGGTTGGATGCGACGATCCGTTCCTGGGTGCGCTGCAGCGAGAGCGCACCCAGGGCGGGGTCCACGGGCGCCGTGCCGAACGGGCGGGTCAGCTGACCGATGCCTTCCGGCAGCAGCGCGTCGATGTCGATGTCGTCGATCATCGCGTTCTGGTGCGGGGCCACTTCGCCCCCGTCGGATGATGCGCCCACCCAGATGCCGAAGAGCTGCGCGAGCTTCTCCTCGAGCGTCATCTCGGCGATGAGCGCCTCGACGCGGGATTCGGGCGTGCGTGCGGTGTCGTGCCACGGATGCGCGACACGTGTCTCGATGCTCATCCGGTCAGCCCTTCACCGCGCCGGAGAGTCCGCCGACGATGCGCTTCTCGGCGGCGAGGAAGAAGACCAGCGCCGGCACCATCGCGAGCGAGGTGTAGGCGAGCACGGCCCCCGTGTCCTGCGAGTACTGGGTCGAGAACTGCTGCACGCCGAGCGGCAGGGTCCACAGCTCCTGCGGCATGCCGCCGGCGGCCATCACGAGCAGCGGCAGCAGGTAGCCGTTCCAGCTTCCGAGGAAGGCGAGCACGCCCACCGTGATGAGGCCGGGCAGCGACAGCGGCAGCACGATCCGCCAGAAAAAGCCGACGCGGCTGGCGCCGTCGAGCTGGGCCGCCTCCTCCAGCTCCTTCGGGATGGCCCGCAGGAACGGCACCAGGATGATGATCGTGACGGGCAGCGCGAACGCCACCTGCGGGATCATGACACCCAGGAAGGTGCCGTTGAGGCCGAGGTTGCGCAGCAGGATGCTGAGCGGCAGGGCCGCCACCGTCAGCGGGAACATGAGCCCCGCCGAGAAGAAGGTGTACAGCCACTGGCGCCCGCGGAACTCGTATCGGGCGATCACGAAGGCCGCTGCGATGCCGAGGATCACCGTGCCGAGCGTGGTGCCGATGGCGACGAACGACGACGAGAACAGCGAACCCCAGAAGCGGTTGCTGGTGAGCACGTTCACGAAGTTGCCGAAGTACCACGGGTCGGGCCACCCGGCCGGGTTCGCGTTGAGGTCGGCGCTGGTGCGGAATCCGCTGATCCAGATGTAGAGCACCGGGATCACGGAGATGGCGATCGCGGTGAGCGCCACGACGTAGACGATCGGCTGGCGCCAGCTGAAGCGGGTGCCGGCTGGGGTCGCCGGGGCGGATGCGGTTGCGGTCGACATGTCAGTCGTCCCCTCTCGCGTCGGCCCCGAGGTCGCGACGCATGGCGTGGCGCTGGTAGAGCAGCGCGATGATGAGCGAGATGAGGAACAGGATCACGGCGACCGCGCTGCCGTATCCGGGGTTCCCCTGCCCGTACTGGATCATGTAGGTGGCCATCGTGCTGGTCGCGCCGACGGGTCCGCCCTTGGTGGTCACCCAGACCATGTCGAACAGCTGCAACGAGCCGATGATCGACAGGAACGCCCAGATGCGGATGGTGGGGCCGAGCAGCGGGATCGTGATGTGCCACTGGATCTTCCACCAGCTGGCACCGTCGATCTCGGCCGCCTCGGAGAGCTCCTCGGGCACCCCCTGGAGCCCGGCGAGCATGATGAGGATCGCGAAGCCGAGGTACTTCCAGCTGAGGATGCCGAACATCACCCACAGGGCGATGTCGGGGTTCGCGAGCCAGGGCTGCGCGAGGTCGCCCAGCCCGACCGCCTCGAGCAGGGCGTTGACGCCGCCGCGCGGGGAGAGCAGGAGCTTCCACGAGAGGCCGGCGATGACCTCCGAGAGCACGTAGGGCACGAAGATCGCGGCACGGATGAACGTGCGGCCGCGCATCTTGCGGTTGAGCAGGAGCGCG